>ENA-ORBV01013054-ORBV01013054.1-microbial-mat-metagenome-genome-assembly--contig:-NODE-13054-length-12680-cov-5.761644_pt1 | contig 12680 bp, 17 predicted proteins | sample MGYA00237777_ERZ505514 | MGnify/ENA primary metagenome ERZ505514 (study PRJEB26160, sample SAMN06269048) | microbial mat metagenome | isolation source: Oligotrophic lake microbial mat | place...
GGTCGGATCAATGCGGTGCGAGAGGCAGCTCCAGACGCGAAGCTGCTGGTCGATATCAACGGCGGCTGGACGCGCGCGCAGCTTGATGCGTACAGGCCCGCACTGGCAGCCCTTGGCGTGTCGGTCATTGAGCAACCACTGGCGCCCGGCCTGGACGATTCACTGGCAGACTGGGCGGGCCCCGTGCCGCTCTGTGCAGACGAGTCGATCACCGATCGCCTCAGCCTTGACGCGTTGGCCGCCGGCTATCGCTTCATCAACATCAAGCTCGACAAGACTGGGGGGCTCACGGAAGCACTGGCGCTGGCCACCGCAGCTCGGGTGCGCGGACTTGGCGTCATGGTGGGCTGCAACCTCGGCACATCACTGGCCATCGCGCCCGCCCTCCTCATCGCCCGCTACGCCGACATCGTCGATCTCGACAGCCCGTTGCTGCTTGCTGCCGATCGCGGGTCGCCGCTTACCTACAAAGAGGATCTGATCAGTTGGCCAGAGCCTGCGCTATGGGGATAACGCCACACGCGCCAACGCCGTTGGGCAACTGCCGGTCCGCTAACTGGTGTTCATCTCGACCTTCACGCTTGAGCCTCACCAGTTCCGCCTTGAGGGATGCGATGAGCACTCCCTGTCCTGGTTCGCCGTCCAGGTTGTAGAGCTCATACGGATCGTTACAAGGTCGAAGAGCTCCCATTGATCTGTGGTCCAGAAGTCGATCAACTTGTGCGTCCGCGTGCGTACGCCATGATGACATCGACGTGCGCCAATCCTTCGGCGGTGTGCCGCGCAAGACCGGCAGAAGGCTGCGGCCCTGCATTTCACCCGGGATAACGCCCGGAGTAGGTCTTCTCGTCCGTGAACGTGTAGAAGATGGGGTTCTTGATAGACGCCCTGCCCTGGAAGAATGTCCCACCGATCGAAGCCGGCGGGATCGCCATGGCTGCCGTGTCTGATAATTCGAGGTTATGTCACCAATACCCACCTCATACGGACTATCGGCCCCTTGCAGGGCGGTCCCAGCACACCGTCGCTGGCTCCGTCTGTCGCAGGATAGAATGCCGTCGACGTGCCACTGAAGGGATTGATGCTTGTGGGGGTGCTGGTGTTGTCTGCCTGCGCGGGATCGCCAACCTCGGACGACGGGATTGTGCTGCTGACTCGGGTCGGCTGCGTGGATACCAAAACCATGCACACCAATCTGGAGGCCGCCGCGCGCACGCTGTCACCCCCGGCCGCGTTCACGGTTATCGATCTCGACGCGTTGCCCGCAGACGACATCCGGCGCGGATATCCCACGCCGACCCTCCTGTTCGCCAATCGCGACGTGTTCGGGTTGGCGGTACCGACGCCGCCCTTGCCGCAGCCCACCTGACGGTTCTACCGGGGCGGAGTTCCGTCCCACGATGTGATTCGCGAGGCGCTGGCGAAGCGGCGGTCGTGACCGCCGTGCCATCCGTTCAGTAGGGGGCAGATGTCGGCGCAGGATCACTGGAACCGGATCTACAGCACCAAATCCGATCAGGACGTGAGTTGGTTCGAGCCGCTGCCCGAAGTCTCCGTACGCATGATGGAGGCCGCAGGGCTCAACGCCCAGACCTGTGTGTATTCACCGGACCTGCTGGCCGCCGAACTCGGCAGTGATCTCACACTTGTGGAGTCGATTGAACACACGCACATCACGCCCTGGGGCGCGACGCAGTCGTTTCAGTACTCGCGGTTGGTGCGACGCGCGGCGGCGATCTGAAGGTGCCGGTGCACCTAAATTAGCGGACGGCCATGTCCTGGCTGAGCGCGCCTCCGGCCGGCCGTCGCCGGGCTGCCGTGGAGGTGTGACGGATCTGCCAAGCGCCCCCGTTCTTCGAGAGCACAAACGTCGCAAGACCGCCGCTGTCGAGCGCACGCTCGCCCATCTTCGCCTTGATCGTGTAGTCGGCGGTCACATACGCCGCATCGGCGCCAAGCATGCGTGGCACAACGTTCGTGTGTCCGAATTCCAGATTCTCGAACGACTTGAGTTCCGGTCCCAGGTGTGTCTCGCTGTAGTTCTTCCACCCGCGATTGATGCCGCTGCCTTCATACACGATCGTCTCAGCCGTGTACATCGTCGCCAGCTTCGCCAGGTCCTTCGCCCTGAAGGCCGCGTCGTACGCCTTGACGAAGTCCACGAGCTCCTTCTCAGCCGGAGTCATGGAGCGGGGCTTGAGCGCCATCGCGCAGACCGAACAGGTGCCCGGGGCTGCATCCACGACGTGAGGATGCATCGAGCAGGTGTACAGCTCAGCAGCGGCCTGTCGCGCGGACGTGCCCGACGGCAGTGTCGTCAGCAGAGCGACGATGAGTGCGAATGCGAGTGTTCTGAATATGTTCATGTCCGTGTGCTCCTCAGGCGATGAATGACCAGCCACTGCGGCGGTCAGCGTCGCGCGATCCTCTGAACAATAACCTGACCTTGATGTTCCCATGCGACGACGGTCGCGGTCGGCAGTGCGACGAGCGACGGAAAGCGGCCGGGACCCAGCACGGCCGTTGCGAGTGGGCCCTGCCTGAGGTTGACGCCATCCGCTGACGTCCAGACGAGGTCGCGATGCTGGCCGGCCTGGGCGACGACCGGGTCGCGGCCGCGGGCCAGCCGCAGTTCCGGGTCTGCCACGGTGCTCAGGTAGACGTCGTTCTCACGCCGCCACGTCGCCACGAGGTCACGACCGTCAAAGGTCAGTGCCCCGCCGTCCATCGGGCATGCGTCGAGCTGCCACGAGCCCGTCCCGAGCTTCGCCGCCGGTGTAAACGTCTTGCCGTCGGTTGGTCGCGCCCGCGGCTGTCATGCGTCGTATCAACGAGTTGGAGAACAGAGCGCCAACGGGCCGATGGCATTAGCTGTGGCGGGTGTTTTGGCGGTCTGCTCCATGAGTAGTTAGTAGCCCGCTGAGCGACCATGCAGTCCCTGCCGATTGATGTACCAGAAACGGGCCTCCCGGAATCCAAGGGTCGGCAGAGGGCGTATACTCGCGCCAAGGTGGTCTGATGACGACAAAAGAAACGGTCTTGGCCGTACTTGAGCGCCTTCCCGACGACTGCACGCTCGACGATGTGCAGTACCACCTGTACGTCACTCAGGCCATCGCAAGCGGAACGGCCGATGTCGACGCGGGCCGTGTTGTTCCTCAGGAGCACGTCGAAGCCGAACTGCGACGCAAGTGGCTGATCGAATCAGACAGGTGAGCTTCTCGTTACACGTCTCTGGGCGTTGGGGGAACGATCAGATCGAGGGCACACACCAGCTTGGGCAGGTCCTCGGTGACGACCTGCCAGACGATGTCTTCATCGACACCCAGGTAGTCATGCACGACCTTGTGACGCATGCCGATCATGTCTGCCCACTCAATCTCTGGGTGGGCCAGACAGAACTCCCGGGAGACGTGTCGTCCGGCTTCGCCGATGATCTGCACGAGGTGAGTCAACGCGAGACGGAGGTTTTCGTCGGCGTCATAGGCGTCGCGCGCGAGGCCTGCAGTCTTGCCGACTGCCTTTCGCGCGATATCGAGCATATGCCCGACGTACACGAGATCACGCGGCGACATATAGCGGTTCAGCACCAGCCAAGACCTGCTCGCGAATCCTGGCGTTCAGGAACTTGGGTGTCACCATGTCGACGCGCCGACCTTGCACGAGTCCGGAGAACTCACGTTCGATGCTCATGAACTTCAGCCCGGGCACGTGACCCGGTTGAAACTCCACCAGCACGTCGATATCGCTGTCCGGGCGGAAGTCGTCGCGAAGCACGGATCCGAAGAGGGCCAGCCGCGCGATGTGATGGCGCTGGCAGAACGCCGAAACGGCGGCACGATCGATCGAGACGTGGGGACTCATGACTCTCAGCCATCATACCGCCGGCTTCCGGTGGCAGGCCAGCCACGGGCAATCCCGCGCGAGACCTCACGCGGTGATGTTCGGCGTCTCAACCCGGCCGGCACCGGCTTCGATGTCTACCTCGACGTGCGGATCGAAGCGGACGAGCCACCGCCGCCCTCGCCGCCGACGGCAGAGGAACTGGAGATGCAGCGGGAGATGGACGATCTCACCGACGCGCACACATGTTCCGGGACGACGGCGAGGAGACAGGTGTAGGGCGTGGCCTTCAGGCCCGCCGCATCGCCAATGACCGGTTGAGCTGGACTGCGCCCGCGGCTATCATGCGTCGTATCTCCCGGGGCAGTCCTTGAGGAAATCAACGGTTCGCCAAAGTGGTAAATTGTCACTATGACCTCAAAGCAGTTGTTCGCTGAAGCACTTCAGCTTCCCGACGAGGAGCGCGCGGCCCTTGCGGCCGAGTTGATCGGCAGCCTTGAGACCGACGTGGACACCGACGCTGAAGCGGCTTGGTCCGAAGAGATTCGGTCACGCTTGACCCGCGTCGAGGCGGGGACCGCGACCAAGGTGTCCTGGACGGAAGCCCGGCGTCGGATCCATGCGGCGGCGGGGCGTGCCCAAGAAGCTTGAGTACCTCGCCGAGGCCGTGGTCGAAGCCGAGGCTGCCGCGCGTTGGTATGCCGAGCGGAGTCCGTCGGCGGCCCAGCGATTCAGCGAAGAGTTAGACGCTGCGGAGGTCGCGATCCTCGAGGGGCCCGAAGCTTGGCCTGGGTGCGATCATGGTACCCGCCGGTTCTTACTGAGGCGGTTCCCGTTCAGTGTGGTCTACCAGGTCTTCGAACATCAGGTTCTTATCGTTGCGGTGGCGCATGCCCACCGGCGCCCACTCTACTGGCAGCCGAGGGTGCACAGGTCTGGCTAACATTGCGTTGCACCAGACGACTGCCGGTGCAATCATTTGGCCGCAGCTGTGAACGCCAGAGTTGGCCCGACAGAATTGTGGTTGAACTTACATGAGCACCACAGTCGGTCAGTTCGCACGTAGGGCACGACCTTCAGGTCCGCCGCTGTGGCGCGGCTAAAGCCGCCGCCCTACGAAAGCCGCCGCCCACCAGACTATTTGACGATGGGCACAAAAGTGGTCTTCTCGGTGCGCTCACCGTCTCGATATTCCGTGGACGCCGTGTAGAAGCCGGACGTCCGCAAGGTGATCGTGATCCGCGAGGTGCCGGGGTTCTCCCAGAACCACCCGTGCACGCCTGGCGTGGGCGCGACGAAGGTGCCGGTGGCTGCCGCGCTGCTACCCTTGCCGTAACTTTCGGAGAAACGCGCCGGCGCGCCATCGGGCTCGCCATGAAAGTCGTATTCCACGGCACTCGTGGCGGTCCACGTGTACACAAGACTCGCGCCTTGTTCGACTCGGTATTTGTATTCGACCCCTTCATAGGGGCGAAGCTCGACGGTGAACTCGTCCTGCACCAGCGGCATCGTCGCGGGCGTATGCGCGCCGAGTCGAACCGCTTCAAGCGCCGGACCACCAGCAGCCGCGTCGTCTGCTCCGCCGGCCTCCGCCAGTGCGGTGAGCCCGAGCGCTCGTCCGGTGCCGAGTGGGTCAATCCCATATTCGGCCGGCAACACCGTCGTCACCAGCACGACCAGTGCGATACCGGCCGAGACGGCGGTGGCGATGAGGATGCGACGGGTGGAAACAATGGGGGGGAGAGGTGCAGTGGTCATGATCGAGTCACCAGATAACCGACGAGTTGATAACCGAGCAGCACAAAACCGGCGGCCATGAGCGCGGTGTTCGTGATGAACGCATGACGCAGATAACCGGGACGGGTGCGCCACCAGGTGAGGGCGACCATGACGCCGCCCAGAGCCAGAATCTGTCCCATCTCCACGCCGACGTTAAACGACAGAAGATTGGCCATCAGTCCCTGTTCCGGCAGCGCCAGCTCCTGGAGTTTGGTCGCAAGTCCGAAGCCATGGAACAGTCCGAAGATGAAGACCGCCCAGCGGGGGTCGGGTCTCCAGCCAAGGGTGCGATCAAATCCTCCGATGTTCTCGAAGCCCTTGTAGACCACCGACAGCCCGATGACCGCATCGATGAGATAGGCATTCGCGGGTACGTTCGCCAACACCCCGAGGAGCAGCGTGAGGCTGTGGCCGAGGGTGAAGAGGCTGACGTACTTGATCACGTCACCGGTGCGGTAGAGGTAGAAGATCACGCCGACCAGGAAGAGCAGATGGTCGTAGCCGGTGACCATGTGTTTCGCACCAAGGTACATGAATGGAGCGGGCACGGCCCCTTTCACCGTGCGGACAAACGCCGCATCACGATTGGAGACGCCGTGCGCCCACAGCGTGTCGGGCCACACCAGGGCGACCAACACCAGCGTCACCGCTGCGCCAATCCAGAGGCGTGCGTGGCGATTCATACGTCCTCCTCCCGCGCGGTCATGCGGTATAACACGGGCAGCACCAGCAACGTCAGCAGTGTCGAGGACAAAATGCCGCCGGAGACAACTGTCGCGAGTGGTCGCTGCACTTCGGCGCCGGTGCCGGTGGCCAGGGCCATCGGCAGGAAGCCAAGCGAGGCCACCAGTGCCGTCATGAGCACGGGACGGAGCCGGGCGATGGCACCATCAAACACTGCCGAATCCAGCGACTTGCCCTCCGCGCGCAACCCATTGATGAAGCTCAACATGACCAGTCCGTTGAGCACCGCCACGCCCGACAGCGCGACAAAGCCGACGGCCGCGGAAATCGAGAAGGGAATGTCGCGCACCCACAGAAAAAACACACCGCCGGTGAGCGCCAGGGGAATGCCGGTGAACACCAGCAACGCGTCTCTCACATTGCCAAAGGTCACAAAGAGCAGCGTGAAGATCAGGACCAGCGCCAGCGGCACCACCACCATCAACGTCCGGCGGGCCGAGAGCAGTTGTTCAAACTGGCCCCCCCACGTCGTCCAGTATCCGGCGGGAATCTCGACATCCGCGGCGATGCGTTCCTCGGCTTCGGCCACAAACGATCCGATGTCGCGCCCACGGACGTTGGCCGTGACCACCACGCGGCGTTTGCCGTCTTCGCGACTGATCTGGTTCGGCCCCGGCGCAACCTCGAACGTCGCCACGTCGCCCAGCGGAATGAATCCGCGTCTGTCGGGCAGAGGGATCGGCAGGCGTTTGAGTCCATCCATGTCTGTCCGCAGATGCTCGGGGAGCCGCACGATGATCTCGAAGCGGCGGTCACCCTCGAAGATCTGTCCCGCCGTGCGTCCGCCGATGGCGACCTCCACCACCTCCTGGACCTCAGCCATCGGCAGGCCCAATCGCGCAATGGCGGCACGATCGATCTGGATCGTCAGCACCGGCAGACCCGTGGTCTGCTCCAGCGTCACGTCCGAGGCGCCGGGGATCGTGGCGAGCACGGCTTCGACGTTTTCGCCGACCTCAGCCAGGGTGTCGAGGTCGTCACCGTGGATCTTGACGGCCACGTCACTCCGGACGCCGGCAATCAGCTCGTTGAACCGCATCTGGATCGGCTGGGTGAACTCGTAATTGTTGCCAGGCAGCGACAGCAGTTCCGTTTCCATCTGGCGCAGCAGCGAGACTTTTGTCCGGCTCGGATCGGGCCAGTCCTCAGGTCGCTTGAGCATGACGTAGGTATCGGCCACGCTGGGGGGCATCGGGTCGGTCGCGATCTCCGCTGTGCCGAGTTTCGAGAACACATAGTCCACCTCGGGGTAGGTGTTCAACTTCCGCTCAAGCGTGTGCTGCATCTCGACGGCAGTGGAGAGGCTCGTGCCAGGAATGCGAAGGGCATGCAGGAGCAGGTCGCCTTCGTCGAGGCTGGGCAGGAACTCGCTGCCGAGCCGGGTGGCCATCACACCGCTGCCCAGGATCAGGGCCAACGCGCCGAGTGCGGTGGCCGTCCGATGTCGCAACGCCATGCGGAGAGACGGGGCATACGCGCGTGTCGCCGCCACGATCAGCGGGTTCTCGCGCTCGGAGAGACGACCCGTGACAAAGACCGCGACCGCCGCCGGCACAAACGTGATGGAGAGGATCATCGCGCCGATGAGCGCCGCCAGCACGGTGAATGCCATCGGGTAGAACATCTTGCCCTCGATGCCCGTGAGCGTCAGGATCGGCAGGTAGACGATCATGATGATGATCTCGCCGAACATGGTGGCGCGTCGCACCTCGCGGGAGGCGTTGAACACTGTTTCGAATCGTTCGGCGCGTGTGAGCACCCGCCCAAGTTCCTGTTGCCGTATGGTCAGGCGCCGGATGCAGTTCTCGACAATGATGACGGCGCCGTCCACGATGATGCCGAAATCGACGGCACCCAGGCTCAACAGGTTGCCGCTGACGCCCCACTCAACCATGCCGGTGATCGCGAACAGCATCGAAAGTGGAATCACACACGCCGTGATCAGTGCGGCGCGAATGTTGCCGAGGAAAACGAAGAGGACGACGATGACCAGGAGAGCGCCGAGGGTGAGGTTGTGGCGCACGGTGGCGATCGTCTCGTCCACCAGTGTCGAGCGGTCGTACACCGTCTTTGCCTTGACGCCTTCCGGCAGGGTCGTATTGATCTCGGCCATGCGTGCAGCCACACGCTGTGAGACCACGCGGCTGTTTTCGCCCATCAACATGAAGGCCGTGCCGAGCACGACCTCGCGCCCGTCTTCAGTCGCCGCGCCCGTCCGGAGTTCCTTGCCGAGGATGACCTCACCGATGTCCGTGAGGGAGACCGGTGTGCCCTGGCGGGTGCCGACGACGAGTTGGCGCAGGTCGTCGAGCGAGGTCACCTGTCCTGGTGCCCGCACGAGATACTGCTCGCCGCTGCGTTCGATGTATCCGGCACCCACGTTCCCGTTGTTGGCCGCAAGCGCCGAGAGCACGTCACGGAAGGTCAGACCGTACGCGACCATCTTCAAGGGATCGGGTGTGACGTGAAACTGGCGCGTGTACCCACCGATGCTGTTCACATCCGCCACGCCTGGGACCGTGCGCAGCTGTGGCCGCACGATCCAGTCTTGAATCGTGCGCAGGTTCATGCCCTGCTCGACCGCGTCGCCGTCAATGGGCGGATCGTGTTCCACCGTCCACAGGAAGATCTCGCCCAGGCCCGTCGCGATGGGCCCCAGGGACGGCACGATGCCAGCCGGCAGCACGGCGGCCGCCTCCTGCACACGTTCATTGACCAGCTGACGGGCGAAATAGATGTCGGTGCCGTCTTCAAACACCACCGTCACCTGCGAGAGCCCGTATCGCGAGAGCGAGCGTGTCTCTTCGAGGCGGGGCAGTCCCGCCAGCGCAGTTTCGATGGGGAACGTAATGCGCTGCTCGGCTTCCAGCGGCGAAAAGCCCGGCGCTTCCGAATTGACCTGCACCTGCACGTTGGTGATGTCCGGGACGGCGTCAATCGGGAGACGTTGGTAGTTGTACGCGCCAAACACCCCTGCGGCGAGTGTGACGACCAGGACCAGCCAGCGATGCGTGATGGAAAACTTAAGGATGCGTTCGATCATTCTGGATGCTGCCTAGTGGTCGTGGGTGGCGCCGAGTTTGCCGATCTCGGCCTTGATGGCGAAGCTGTTGGTGGCGGCGTAGCGGTCGCCGGGGGAGAGGCCCGCCACCACTTCCACCCAGGTGCCGTCCGATCGGCCGAGCGTGAGTGGCCGCGCTTCGAACCACTCGCCGAACCGGAAAAACGCGACCTGCCAATCGCGGAAGGTCTGGATCGCCGACACGGGGATGGCCATCGCGACCTCCGCTGACGCCTGCACGAGCTTCACGGTGACAAACAGCCCTGGTCGCAACGTGCCGTCGGTGTTGGCGATCGTGAAACGCGCGGTACCCTTTCGCGTCTCAGGGTCCACACGCGGACTGAGGTAGGTGACGCGGCCTGACACCTCGCGGCCCAGATCGGCTGAATGGATGGTGGCCGCCTGACCCATGCGCACCAGGCCGATCTCGGTCGCGCTGAGAGTGGCGTCCACCCAGACCGAGGAGAGGTCGCCAACCACGAACAACGCCCGGTCGGTGCCCACGGCTTCACCGAGTGTGACGTCGCGTTCAAGCACCGCACCGTCCAGCGGCGCCCGAACCTCGTAGCGAGGCAGGGATTCAGGCGCCGCCGATTCAAGCGCCGCGACTGACTCGGCCGTATCGCCAAGCGCGATCAGTTTCTGCGCCGCCACGGTTTCCGCGTGGGCCGCCTCCTCGTAGTCGCGTTTGGCCGCCAGGTGATCCTGCTCGGCCGAGATCTTCTTCTTCCACAGGGCTTCTTCGCGCACCGCAGCCGCTTTCGCAAATTCCGTGTGATGGGTCGCGACCAGATAGGTGCTTCGAGCGTCGGCCAGTTCCCGGCTGTGGATGACGGCCAATACGTCGCCGCGTCGAACCCTGTCGCCGACCTTGTGCTCCACGCGCGTGACCATCCCGGATAACCGTGGCACCACGTGCGCGACCTTGGTGTCGTCCGCGACGATCTGGCCGGGCACTTCGAACGTGGTGGTGATCGTCCTCGGGCCGACTGTCCCAATCGTGATGCCCGTGCTGGCCAGCACCGCATCCGTCAGCTGCACCTTGCCCTCGATTTGCGCATACGACCACTCGTGCCTCTGACCGGCGCGTTCGGCCACCACCTTCACATCGAACGAATGCGGCTCTTCGACGATGCCCCGGCCAAGCAGATAGTCGGCCTCCGGCGTGAACGCCATGCGATCGACCCGCCCGCCGAGCCGATGCAACTCGATGGTGAGGGTGACCTCACCTGGCGGGATGGCCGTGGTGGAGTCGTCGTAGGGATAGACCCGGAAGTGCGGCTCGACGCCGGTTTCATAGATGGTGACTTCCAGCTGCAGGCCGTCGGCCGAGAGCAGCCGGGCGCCGCGTGGGCCTCGCGGATACTCCAACGCGCCGACAGCCGCCGCATCTGGGGCCGACGATCCACTGAAGTACCACGTGCCGGCGAGCACGGCGGCGGCCACTCCAAGCGCTGCAACAATATTCTTCTTTGGCATCTCTGTGATCTCTCTTTTATTGCAGTGGCGCGCCGGTGAGTCGTTCCACAGACGTCACGGCGATATGGAAGCGCGTCAACGCGTCAAGGTGGCGACGATTCGCGTCTGCCAACGTGCGTTGTGCGTCGAGGACGTCGAGCAATCCGAAGCGCCCGAGTTGGTACCCTTCCTGGACCGCGTCAAACACGGACTGCGCGGCCGGGATCACGGTCGAGCGCAGGACCGCGACGGCCTCGCTGGCGCTCGCGACATCGCGGTATGCGGCGGCCAGTCGCGACCGCAGATCAATGCTGACCGCGGCGGCTTCCGCACGCGCGCGTTCGACGTCCGCTTCGGCGGCGCGAATGCCGTCCGTGTGGCGATCGAACCAGGGAATCGGAATGGTCGCGCCGACGATGAAGGCGTTGCGGCTTTCGCTGGTGAACCTGCGGTACCCGGCCGACAGCGTCACGTCGGGCACCTTGGCCGCCCGCGCGAGTGCCAATGTCGCGACACGGTGTTCGATCTCGCTGGTCCAGCGAGCCTCCTCCGGCGTCTTGGGCAGAGCCGCCTCAAGTGACGCAAACGACGGCACGGGTGGCATCGCGAAGAGCGCCCCCACAGCCTGCGTGAATGTCGCGTCGGCACTGCCCCACAGCGCTGCGAGTTGACGACGGCTCGCGTCCAGCGCGTGACGGGCGTGGTCGCGTTCAATCCGGGCGGTGCCGACCATTACGTCGGCGCGAGTCGACTCGATGGGAGAGACGACGCCAGCCGTCACGCGATCGCCGACAACACGGCGGATCTGTTCCGCCAGCGTCAGGGCCGTCGATGTTTGTTGCACGGAGTCCTGTGCTGCCAGCACACCGAGAAACGTCGACGTCACCTGGGTCAGCACATCCAGGCGCGCTGCTTCGTAGTCCCAGGCCGCGAGTGCGGTATTGGCGGATGCCACGTGTTGCCTGGCGGCCCGCTTGCCGCCCAATTCAACCAGTTGCCCGAGTTGCAGCGTCGCCTGCGGCTGGACGGTCGCGTCGCTCGCGCCAATGTCCTCGACGGTGGCCGACAACGAGGGATTTGGGCGTCGCGCGGCCTGCAGGGTGCGCGCCTCCGCCGCGCGCCGACCCCAGTCGAATGACCGGAGCGCCGGGCTGTGTTCAAGCGCCAGCGCCACCGCGTCGCGCAGAGTGATCGGGCCTTCGAGTTGCGGAGGCGTGGGGGGCTGGGCGCCAACGACGGCACCCAGCCCGCAAGACAGCACCGTTGTCCATATGACAAAACGTCGCGCCATGTTGTTACTGGACCTGCTTGGTCGTGCCGACACGGATGACCAGGGCAAGATGCTCGTCAACGTCGTGATCGACAGTGACGGCGATCGTCTCGTTTTTCTGGATCTTCGCCGCCTCGAATGTCACCGGTGTGTCGTCGCGCAGGACCTTGGTTTCCTTGTCAACCTCAAACAGCATCGGGGACGTCTTCTTGGTCTTGGGATCAACGACGCTCACACGGACACCGACCTTTTCCAGCGCGATGACCGTGCCTTTGTGCGTTTCCTGGTGGGCGAAGAGGGCGACAGTGGCGACGAGAGCAACGATGGTGGATGCAGCGATCGTAAGCAGTGTTTTCATGAGAGACCTCTGACGTGAATAGACAACGACGTCCGCCGCAGACCTGCGGCAGACGTCACACAGCGATGTGAAAGGTGGGGGGCTAGCGGGGCGGACCGCGCAGGGCCGGAGTAGAGAGGGTAGTGCTGTCTGGGGCTGTCTCTTATACACATCTCCGAGCCCACGAG
>ENA-ORBV01013059-ORBV01013059.1-microbial-mat-metagenome-genome-assembly--contig:-NODE-13059-length-12676-cov-5.883245_pt1 | contig 12676 bp, 6 predicted proteins | sample MGYA00237777_ERZ505514 | MGnify/ENA primary metagenome ERZ505514 (study PRJEB26160, sample SAMN06269048) | microbial mat metagenome | isolation source: Oligotrophic lake microbial mat | place...
GAAGACGGCATACGAGATTCGCCTTAGTCTCGTGGGCTCGGAGATGTGTATAAGAGACAGAACGAACACTTGACAGATATACCACCCATTCTTTCATTCCCGATAATTATAGAGAACAATGGCTGCGCCCAGCGCAACACCATCATTGTTATTCGTAGTGCCCCTCACTCCTTCCTGTTCAGGCCGCAGGCGCCAGCACCAATGGGCGTCCTTGATACAAGAGAACCGTTGTAAAATACAAGAGGTAATCGTCCATGGAAAGCATCTGCGCGGCATCATCGTCATCGTCATCGTCGCAGGCAACTTGGTCTTCGTCGTGGTCATCACAATAATCCATCAATCCCGAAATGAGGGCCAAACATTCGTTCATGGCTCCAAAATTGCAAAAATAGGTTTGCAAACATCCCACATTGGAGGCGACGGCCAATAAGAGTTGGAATTGATCTTTTTGGGGCACCACCTTGTCGTCGTCGTCATCATCATCATTATGGTCATGAAAGGATTCTTGGAGGACGCGAAAGGCGACTTCGTACATGCGCAAGGCCTTTTGAAAACAAACGTCGCGATTCATCAGTTTGTTGCGGGTTTGTTCTTCGTTCCACGTGTGCCGGTTGCCACGAACGAGGAGTCCCAAGGCATGACAAGATTGACCGGCGTTAAAGAGAAGGGTACTGAAGGTTAACAAATACGACGAGTCGACATCGGCTGTGGATGTGAGTGTGATGGCATTGCTGCTGCCTTTGTCATTCACTTGCAAACGAAAGGCTCGTGGTTCCAAATGAAACAAGGCCGGTGAGGATGAGGACGACGAAGCTGCCGCTATGGCGTCCAACAGAAAGGGAGGAATGGTGGCTTCGGTGCACAGGGTGACTGTCGTCGTCGTCGTCGTCTGTTGTTGTTGCTGCTGTTGTTGTTGTTGTTGTTGTTGTTCCGATTTGACCAGCTGATCAATCAAAGTCAGAGCCTCGGAAGTATGCGCGAGGGCCGTGGTAAAATCACCGCGTTGATAAGCATCCACAGCTCTATTGTTCAGATCCATGCAAGTTTTGTGGTTGTTGGAAGGATTCGTCATCATCATAATCGTCGATATAGGTTCTTGTTGTTACTTTTTCGTCGTCAAGTTTGGAGGGTGAAAACAAGCCGATTTTACGACTTGGTGGTGAGCTTGCTTGCTTTGGAATTAATGAATAATGAGAGACGAAGGAAAAGTGTGAAGAGAGAAGTAACTAACTAACTGGCAGCAAACCAAACAACCAAATCTTTTGCTTGGTTTCGTCTTTGTAAGTATATGTCTTCTCGATCTCAAGCGTCTCAAGCGGACCAACCAATCAAACCTTGTCACAAGTAACATGTTGTTCCTCTTCGTGACGAACACAGTTGTTAATGCCAGGGGCAACATGCCCATAAGTCTCTGTAAATCCTAACTCCCGTTAAGTTCAATTTTTCTTGTTCTTTTTAGGATAGAACTTCACGTTCTACAACGCTTTGGAGGGAGAGGGAGGTGAAAGGTTTGGTCACTTTGTGATTCACTGTACATTATTTAGTACAACATCCATTCCATGTTCCTTGTTCCACAAGCAAGTTTGGTTTGGGCAACCAAGCAAACTGGGAGTAAACTGCACACCCCTGAAGTGGGGTGATGTGTGTTTCCAACCACGAGTGTGAAGAAAGATGAGATTGAGAATTTGTCATGATGCTCCAAGACATCAGCGTTGTGGTCCCACATGTTGTCCTTCTCATTTTCCAGAAACAATGGACCAAAAGACATTCCGCACTGCATGCACATCTTGACTGTTGGATAAGATTGCAAAAGACACTCTTGTGCATGTTGGACTGTTGCAGCAGCTGAAAATGCTAAGACTTTGGGACAACTGATGTTGACAGCGTGAAGTGCCAAAGTCAACACAGAACAAGGAACACCCAACTGGGTGAAGCAAATGACTGATGACACTTGTTAACTTTAGGGGCAACACCTAGTTATCTCATTTTAGCCACTCTCTGGCCTTCTTCCAACAAATGAAAACCCTGGATTTTCAACATGACATCATCATGAGCCGAGCCTTAACATGGTTTTTGGAGCATGACTCAAATTGTCACCGATGCCCCTGCAAAAATCAGTCATGTGAGGAAATAGAAGCATCGAGCACAAATCCACTTTGCCAAATTTGTTGCAAAACTTTGTTCTTTGTAGATGCCAATCAAATGGCATGTAGCTTCGTACTTCAAAGTGTGTTGGCACACCCATTTGGCTCAGACTTGACCAAACGATTGTGATCAAATGTCTTAAACTGTGGCAACTAAGGCCTGGTCCAATGTTGAACTTGACGGTCATAAAACACCTCCAACATCCTAAAGTAGCATTTTTTTTGCCATGAGGCTGCCTTTGATGGTACTTTAATGGAATGTTGTAGAACAAACAAGGAATTCCCTTAAAGCTGTATCCGCATTGGTTCACAAGAAACAAATGAAGGAAAAAGACAATGTTGGAGTCATGTGCTGGAATCTGAACCACTGGCACATTCTGTTCAAGACTGCTGCTTTGGAGAAGACAAAAGAGAGCAATCAATCATCCAACTGTGCTTGATTGCAGGGCATCTGTAAATAGGAATGAGCAAACCAACACATGATGCCTTCCCATGGGGTTGCTCCTTTGCTTAGCTAAGAACTCATGCTGATCCTGCAATCTTCACCAGATGGTGGCGATGAGGAAGATGACTTTGAAGACTGCAACTATGTTCAACAAGAACCATTGAGCTTGTGTTGTCCAGCTGATGTGCTCACTCTGTGCAACACTGCAAGTCAACCAAAGCACATGGATGTGCCCCTGCCCCAGTTTGTTGATGCAAGAAGCCAGCTTTTCGTTATCCGTTCGATTTATCTAATGACTTAAAGTTGGGGATTTCCAAAGGGGCTAGTTGTGCAAAAATTTGGCAGGCCCTTGCTATGCAAAAGACTGTGTTTTTGCGGTCATTTACCAAGTTCAGCAGGGAGCCAAAAATGTCACATCAGAATCCATGTTAAAACATGCTAGTACAATTGTACACAAAAGTTCTGTAGATAAGATGTTTCCATCCTTTGCTTCGAGTTCTTACAGACACGGAATGATCATTTAACACATGACACAGAAGCTGTTTCAAATTTCCATGCTTGGGGTGCAAAGAACAGGAGGGGAGCGACGAGCGAAGCGAGGAGTGAGCCGACTGGTCGTGCCACACATCTGCTTCTCCATCAAGACATGCTTTGCTGCACCCCTCTTCAGCGACAAGCGAAGCGCAGCTTATAACCCTAGCCTCTGCTGCACCCCTCCTGAAATCGAACTGCTTTAGCTCGCACAATTTGCTTACTACAAATAACAAGAAGCAAGTTTAGGGCATTTGTTAAACAGTGTAAAAAAGTATAATCAAATTAGGGCCTCTGGCTGTTCCCTAGACCAGTTAGCACACTGCAATCCTTTTGGAACGTGGACGGGGAACTGGCAGGAAGGGCCAAGGCCACAAAGGTTTTCCTGCTCGTGCGCTTTTCAAAGCAGTGGCTTCAACTAAATGGCTGGTAGCAGAAGCATCTTAAGACTGAACAGATAGAAGAAAGCATGATAGTTGCCTTTTTATTGGATCCATTGTTCGCGTGGGTCGCCTCGATTTTGTTTGTGGCACAGCGCATTCTGGCAAACACCTAGCAATCAACTTCCGCTGGGTTTGGTTCGGCTGAAATTGGAGGTGCGTCGTTGCTAAAATTTTCCTGTCCACCCTCGACTGATGAACTCGTGGAGACCGTCCGAGCGACATCTCTTCGCACATTTTCAGGACCAACAATGGATAAAAGCACTGGCAACAGAACGAGCCCGTGGCTGCAGCCAATAAGAACCATGCCCCAGAAGGCGTAGAATAGAACACTCATCATGTCACTGCTGCTGAAGACCATTGGAACTACTCCCAGAAACGTTGACAGCCCGCCAATCAGCACAGACGAACCAATTGTTTGAAGTGCGTCCTTTACTTTACTTTCGCGTGTAAGCAAAGGAGATTCGTAATATCGGAGGAGGATATGCATGTTGAAATCGACCAAGAGCCCGATCGACATGACTATGCAGTAGTAGCTCATACCGTTCAAGCCAACGCCACAGATTTGCAGAAAACCTGTTGCCAAAAAAATCACAAGACACATTAGATACAAGCAGAAAACAGAGTGATCAGTTACGCCCGAAGCTTTTATTCCCAACATGAAGGGGAAAACTCACCAATTAGCTCAATGCATTGGACAGACATGAGGGGAAACAAGAACAATACTGCCGACCAATGCGGCATGAAAAGAAATGCAATGAAGCAGACCGAAATAACCCCTCCAACCACTGTAGATATTAACTCGTTTACGAAAAAGGCGTAAAACTCCCATGCGTAAAACGCGCCATCGTACAAGAAAAAGGGTCGGCGCTCGCCAGAATCATTTTGGCTGGCCATATTGATTGGCTGTAACCCAGCGATTTCGTTCTGTTCCTTGTAGATCTCAATTTGTTCGTGAACTGAACTGTAATCAACGTTGTCCATATACAGCACGCACCGACTGGCTAAAACATCCCCAGACTCAGGATCTCGCACAATGTGGTCACCGTACAACAAACGGAAGTTATCGATGGACAGAAAGATATCCATTTGCTGTGTGAAATTCAGATCCGGGAGTCGTTCATCATACGTCAAGAATTCCTGAAAATGGCGTAGCCAGAAGAAAGGTGGTTGGCTTGATATGGAATCCATATCCACCAAGTCATTAATGTAAGCGTCCATCTGTCGCTGTACATCTGGATCCGACTGATCAACATCCCGAAAATACGCTGTCGGTAAGAGCCAGCCTTTGCCCTCTCCGTAATAATCCAGGGCCTGCAAGAAGTCTTTCAAATAGCTTCCGCTAGGCAACAACTGGACGACGTCAAAGCTCTGCCGAAAGAGTGACGAGGAGTAGATCAAGCCTGAACCCAATGCTGCAAATCCAAAGAGGACACACGCCTTTGTCACCGGATGCAGAAGCTTCTTCCCATACCACTGCATAAATTCGTCCACCATCGACGCAGGCTTGGGATTCGGCTGGTGGCGGTGCTGGTGAATATGTACGAGACGCGTTTCTGGCTTCGGCTGACTCTCTTGTTCGTTCTCAGAGAGTGCCTGGGTTTGCCCCTGAGGCTCTATTGCTTGCGCTATGTCTTCAAACTGCCGTTCCTGTTCCTGGATGCTAGGATTGCTCTGCTGCAAAGATAGCTCTTCTTTTGGCTCTGCTGTTGGCATTTCCGACAACGCAGCTGCCTCTTTTTCTCGTCTCGCCATGATTCTCCGTTCGTCGAGTACAATCAAGGCGACGAAGAAGGTGATTTGATAAAAGAAATCAATCAGGACCGTTGGGAAGGCGTAGGCGGCACACCACACAAGCATTGGAAAGTTGGAAAACATGGCCAGGGCAAAGGATACAGCAGTGGTGACGGTAGTTAAAGTAATGCTCAGGGCTACTTCCTCAAAGACATCCTCAATTCGCTCCACAATATCTTTTTCCGTTCCTGTGCGAATGTATTCTTGAAAAATGACAAATGAATCATCCAAGCCGATTCCAAACATGACAAATGGCAAGATTTGGGATATGGATGTAAAGGGGACTCCTATAGGTGCAGGTCATGAATCCAAAAAAACAAACGGTAATGAGTGGAGAACAATGATGCAGAAACTTAAAATACGGCGAATCCTCTTGCTTACCAATGATCCACAAGAGCCCATAGGAACTCCCTATACTCATGGCAACAGTGACAACCGTTCCTAAACCCAACAAAATTCGTTGGTGTCGTCGTGTTCCTTCTTCTGGATTGTCTAGGCTGCCTTGTTTTCGGGAGGTGGAAAAAACAAAACAGGTGAATATAGTCATTATGACAAAGACCACTGGGACCAAAGGTATATCCTTAAAGGCGGCATTGACCATTTCCTGTTCCATGGAATAATCAGCCATCATGACTTCCAAAGAATACAGCTCCTCCTTGGCCAACCACTGCCCCCGAAGACCCAATAAGGAATTCAAGACATCAATGGCGGCATCTTTGGAAATGTCTGTAAAGGGTATCTGAATGGTCAAGGAAAAGGATTGAGCTTCTGTGACTGTGTCATAATTTTGGGTGGTGCGACCCATGATTTCCCCAATGTAGACTTCACTTCCGTCGGGATAATGATCTTGATTGGCCGTTAAAATGACATCGACTTCGGATTGCAAGGCTTCTTGCGCAATATCCATGGAATGATTCCAAAACAATGTAATCCCACGAATGGAACAAATGCTTTGAAGTCCTCCGCTTGCGTCTTTGGGATCATCATTACCCTCACAAACACTTTGATAAGACGGGGTCGACGTGACACTCTCCACAGCTTGCATCATGTGTTCAATGCCGTTTCGTGTCAAAATATTATCTCCTTGGGCATGTACAATCACTTGCAAACTGTAGGGTCGTGGTGGAAATTCCTCCTCGATGTAATATTTTTGGCCTCGAATTCGACTCCAATAAGCCGTCATTTGTTCATCTGTCTGTGTATGATAATTGAAATTGGTCGCAAAACCAACGCCTAATAATGCGAAGGTCAAGAAGACAACGCCTCCAACATAGGCCTTGGGGTGACGTGCCGCATGGACGGCCAAAGTCACCACCACCCACACAATGCCATCGCGGACTCGATCCATCATGCGCGACCATGTTTGTTGCAACCGAATGGGTAGGAAGGGTTGTTGAGCTGGCGATGATAAAGACGCAGTAGTATCATTCCGTGAAGTCTCATTTTTCTGCTGATTGATCTCCCTGCCCGTCTCTTTTGGCACTGCCCCATCTTGATTCAAAGAGGGCGGGGTGCTGTTGCTAGTAGTGGAGTCTGCCATTTCGTTCTTCTTGTTTTGAGTGTTCTGTTGGAAGTGGGTTTATCTTTAGAACAGGTAGATTTTCTCTTCGATGTTACGTAGAGCTACTAGTGGTAGCTATTGATGCATCCAGATCGCTTGAAACTTGAAAGATATTAATGGCACTCGCTGGCACCACGAAACGAACGCAAATGAAGTTGACGATTTCTTTTTGAATCACTTTTTTGCCGTTAAAATCATTATGTCGAACCCGACCGCTCCCGGGTAATGAAGCAGGTGTAAGAGATGCTAGACAAGTGACGCCGGGAGAATCTACTGGCGTGTTAAAGTCAGCAACTGTAAATGCCTTAATCCGATCGATTCTACCGCATTTATTTATGAGTACTCCTCCAATTTTCACTGTTTCATTTCAACGATACTCAAAATGGCAAAGTGCACTCTTGTTTTTGAGCCAATGCTGGTATGGTACAGTACTATGATACTTCGATTGAAATTTCTGTCACTTGATCCGGTCCTAGGTCGTACTGGTATTAAAACTTGCTAATTGCAGACCTGAGCGATCCTATCATTCTTCAACCGGTACTAAAGATTGGCTAAGTATGATCCTGGCAATATAAGCAATCCCAGCAGTTGAAAGTACTCTCATACCCGGCAATCGAAGAAAAATGAACCATTAATTATTCACGACGAAATCGACGACTGACTTCGCTTACTAGTACGTGGTATTTACAATTTTAGTTGGCATCCGTATGAAAGTCGAGAATTCTTGGCTTCCGGGTTGTACTATTGCCATCAGACAGTGAGTAAGTCAAGTGGTTGATTGATCTAGGGACTTCCTGTAGGTACCACACGGTGGTAGGCCTCACAAATCTATGGTTTATCATTCAAAATCGCATACTACATACCACGAGGTGAGGAAACACCAAGCAACGAGAACTAGCCATCGACTGAACTAGCTAGCTTCTTGAAATATAGAACTTTGTCTCACCTATTTTTGGTTTCGCATCCAGGACTACTACCATCAGCATCAGACTTGAAGTTGACACAATAATACCATAGTACGTACCACATCTATGCATCCAAAAGCAGTATTCACCCCTAATATCAACAAGTATGAAACATCGAAAGATTTCGAACGATTTAGAATGCAGCTTGGCCAGCCATGATGACATGCCGCTGCCGTTGACTACTACCAAGGGCGTCGCCTCCTCCTTGACCAGAAATGCCAACCACAAGCCATTCCTCAAGCTTGTAGCCCAAAAAAGAAGTGACAAGTTCAATTTCTTGCCGTTTCCTGGCCAGCTTTCAATGCTGGGGTTGGGGTTCTTGATGTTCATGACAACCATTGTGACACTGTCGGTGCAATTGCACGCTGTTTCTTACACTCCACTCTTCCCGGACAGCCTCAAGCGTCGTCTTCAAGGAAGTTTCACGGATGATAGCTTGAGGGGCAGCATCAATGGCGTTGGGAGCAGCCGTACCATCGTCCTCCAAGAAAAACACCAAAAACAACAAGAAGCACCAGCTTCGTGGGACAATTTTGATCGCATTGTTTGCCTCAATGTCAAGGAACGTACCGATCGATTGGCCTATGCCAAACAAGAGTTTGAACGAATTGGCGTCCTTGACAGGATTCAGTTTCGCATTGCCCCCAAGCACCCGGGAGGGTGCTTTGAAGCCCATTGGCGTGCCATCCAGGATGCCTACGACGACCATGTGGAGAACCTTTTCATTTTTGAAGATGATGTCTACTTTGGTCCAGGATGGCAAGGCGTCATCAACGATAGCAACGACTTTGTCAAGCAAGAACCTGGCTGGGAATTTCTTTCCATGGGATATGTGGAGTTGTACGTCGAAGCAAGTCAAAGCAGTGAGACCATTTTCAGTGGCAAAGCCACCTCGGGGCATGCCGTCGTCTTGTCTCGTGCTGGCATGGAACGCTTTCTTCAAAGGGTGCCGTCTCCCTACGGTGCCACCATGGAATCCGATATCATGTACATGGTCCATCTGGCCAGAAGCTATGTGCATCCCGAAGGTCGCAACACGATTACACAATTGCGAGAAGAACTGGGGACTGATAATCTCTGGAGCTTTGTCGTGGAAAAAGACAAGGAAAATGATGACGCACGGTCGGCGCGCTACAAGGAAGTCTTTCAAAATACCTTTGTTCCGAGTGCACAATCGATCTATGGAGATTTGGAAATGTTTTGCCGTCATTTACCCTATGCGTTACGGCCGTGGCTCATCCCCAACAATGTCTCGATGAAGCATAAAGGAGATGGCGGAGGACCATCCGTCACGACCATTCCCGTATTTCGCAATGGTGTCGAAGAAGAATTCCCCTTTCAGGTGGGAGCGGTGCCAATGGCCATTTTAGTGGGCGTGGGATTTTATACGGCGTTGACGGCACCTATGCCAGAATATGTCAGTCGGTTTACGTTTCTCCTTTACATCACGCGGTTTTCAAACTAGCCACAGCTCCACTAATTGTACTTTTGCTAGTGGAACCCGCCATTGTGGGGTCCACATATCCTGTGACACACTCACTGTGTGCTGTCGTCGTTGAATGTCGGATTGATTTTTGTGAGTTGGAAGTGTTCGCAGTTACATATTCAAGGCTTAAGACTCTGGTGGTTCTTAAGATTTCTGTTCTGGGATTTTATAATGAAAAACATATTACAGTACACGATGTTCTGCTCTTAGAACTTCGTGGTGGGCCAACCTATGACGACTACTAGTACTGTCCGAAATTACTGTATCTAAGCATCATTCAGTATCTTTACTAGTATGTTCGCTAATAGTATGCCATTTTATTTTGTGAGCAAAGAAATCCGCTTATATCTAGCTAGCTACTAGTATTCAATTGACTCTAACGGTGGACAAAAATGCAAACACACCAGTTATGGATCATGTGAGGGTCCCACAAGTTACCCATTGAGTCCCAATATTATGAAGCACGCTTCATCCATGAGGGGCGCGACAGGGGCCAATTATTGGGGACTAAACCTGCGATACGGTGCTGCATTTTTCCTTTTAAGAACATGCACGTCGGTCTAATCTTCTGAGACAAGCTGCGAGAGCTAAGTGAGTGTTGGGCTTGAGCGCCACTGGAGATCCTACATCTTATCAGTTTACAATATATCATAGAATCAGAGCAGTGGCACAAAAAATGTGACTTGTTTTTATCACTACAAAATTGCCTCTTTACCCGGTGCTGTGTGTACTCTTTCCTCCGCCACTTGAAATGCCTGTCCGACCCTCAGAGATCCGGCGCCAAGCATGCTGGTTTGTGATCCAATCGACTTTCCAGCGCTATTCTTTCTTTGCTTTTATCAGTATTTTGTCGGGCGCCACAAGCATTTTGCCTTTCCAACACATGTTACATCGTTGTATCACTTCAACCAATCAAGGAGGATACTCGCAGAACCACAACCGACAGCTGCCGCAGCATTGCTTTTACTACTTTTAGCAGTAGCAAGATTGCACTCAGCCCTGCGTTCTTTTGCCGTGAGAGACCTGCCGAACAATGCTAGCGAGGCAAGACGGTTGTCCGTCTTAATCTTGATATAACGAGCCATTTCGATACTCAAATCACTTTTGTCATCTCCTAGGGACAACTTTTCAATAGAATTATTCGATTGCACCATTTCCAGCAAAGCTTTTCGCACATCGCTGTTATATCCTTGATTCGCTTGTCCCCAGTCACCGGGAAAGGACAATCGTTGGATTTTGCATGGCTGTTTTGGATCTTGCAGAGACTTGGCAATGGCAATGACATCCTCAACAGAGCCAACATCAATGGTAACTGCTTCCAGGGAAGTATTTTTTTGAAGCATTTGGGCCAGACGATCGATGCACTCGGTCGTCAAGCACTGATTCTGAATCGTCAATTCTTTGAGCGCACAAGACTGATTCTCCAGAGCTTGCGCCAGAAGACAAATTTGCTCAAGATAAACGTCTGGCATTTCATTGAGCTCGAGGGATCTTATTTGGCTGACCAAAGAGCTGAAATAATGACAGTCCCATGGCTTGTTATCATAGGCAATTTCGGTATCAGCCAGGTAAACACTCTCCAGTGTAGAAATCGACGAGAGTGCTCGCACAAAAGGATCCAACGATATATGATTGTTCATAAATTCACAGCAATCAATGCGAATGTGCTGCAAGGAACAGAGCCGCAATGCTTCGATAAATGCCATGTATTCTTGAACCTTTCCGGCCAAGCATATACCCTCGAGGGTCAAATCACATATCCGACAAGCAGGATCATTCATGACAGCGGACAAGGCTGCTACAGGCAGTGCATTTTGCAGACAGCGCACTCGAAGGTTTGTCATTTTCCGATGATGTGCCAACGATTGAAAGACGGACATATATTCTTTCTCGGACAGTGGCACTTCGCATTCGACCGACACATGTGTTACATCTGGGTTGTGCCACAAAACATCCAAGCTGGATCCAGCATCATTTCGAAGAACAAGATATTCATCGTCGTCCATCTCGGGAGCCATGATCTCCTTCACGAGATGAAGGTTTTCCTTCGTTTTACTTGATATGGCAGAGATCTATGATGCATAGGAAACTCAAAGGAGTTAATCACGGCACACTTTGAAAAGTCCGACCACTTTGGCTTCCCCCAAAAATTTTACCGCTTCACTGGTAATTCGGAACCTTTTCACTGACTGGAACCACAATATTCACTATTTACTGCTGGCAACACATCAGTCAACTTTTACCAGTGCTACGGTACACTTAGCAGAAGAGCCAACATACGCAAGTGCAAGGCAATAATAAGTAAGTGGCAATCAAATGCACAACGTTGGGGTCAGTTTTTTTCTTTCGCTTATCTTCCAGTGAGGGGATATTTGAAAGAGACTCTCGCCCGGCGGTGCGCCAAAACCAAAGTACGAGCAGCAGTACGTCTAAGTAAGATAACGTTAACGCTACTGTAGCTTCAAACTCTCAAAGCTGGAGTCAACATGCAGAAATGGCTGAGTTAGGTTGAAACATATTTTTTACTAACCATAGTGAATGACTCATGGCCTAATAAACCCATTACCTCATTGGATCACCAATCAGTCCTCTTTCTTCTGAAAGGTCTTCATTTTCCACAACGGTTTCATGTTTCCATCTTTTTTTGCATGCAGTCAAACAGTGTCCAGCATTCCAGTCAACCATTGTCCAACATTATTCACAACATTGCCATGTCAAAGTTGGTGTCCAACAGCTCTTTTATATCACTTTTAAAAATCCAATGTGGTGACTGCTCTTGTCATGTCCAAGTTAGCACATGGACAGTTGGTATGAAACAAATGTTCCATGCACAACCAAATTTAAATTGATTGTCAATCGTTGAGTCCAGCTATGGTTCGTGCAAGAAACCTTAGCAAAATGTAAATTATGATTCTCCTGTATCTCCTTTCCAAATTGACCAAAAGTTAGAATCCAATTAAATTGTCAATGCAGTTGATGAAGGTGAGTTAGACAGAGCTGCGCACAACATCAGATTTCACAACTGATCTCTGGAGATGGACAACAGATAGCTTCAACAAAAGTTATTGTGTGAAAAAGAAGAGCAAAACATGGATGATTACAAATCATAACCAGAGACTGTGTGGGAAACATTTCAGTTCATACTGTGGACATAAAATAATTAACATATTTGTTAAAATTAATGTTTTGAGGGTTTGAGAAGTAGAAAAAGGGCAATGAGAATCTCGACCGGCTGTGAGATATAGTCATATGGAACGTCGGATCCATGACTGAATCGATCACGATCTCTAGAACGTCCAGCAGGCAACAG
>ENA-ORBV01013060-ORBV01013060.1-microbial-mat-metagenome-genome-assembly--contig:-NODE-13060-length-12676-cov-4.341773_pt1 | contig 12676 bp, 3 predicted proteins | sample MGYA00237777_ERZ505514 | MGnify/ENA primary metagenome ERZ505514 (study PRJEB26160, sample SAMN06269048) | microbial mat metagenome | isolation source: Oligotrophic lake microbial mat | place...
CTATAATCTCGGCAACGTGCTCTGGGATCTGCGCTTACCGTCCGACGCCACACGCTCGTATGAACGCGCGCTGGAACTGAAGCCCGATTACCCGGACGCCCACAATCACCTGGGCCGGGTGCTCCTCAGCCAAGGCCGGCGGACTGAGGCATTACATCACCTGCAGGAAGCGCTGCGACTCGATCCAGGGTATCATGATGCACGGAACAATCTCGGAATGGCTTTGCGTGACATGGGCCGGCTGGACGAAGCAGTTGCTGAATTTGAGCGAGTCATCCGGGTGGAACCCCTGATGGCTGCGGCCCATCTCAATCTTGCGCTGACGCTCTCGATCTTGGGGCGCACGTCAGAGGCAACGGAAAGTTACCAGACGGCGCGGCGCCTTAATCCGCGGATTCCCGAGTTACGCGGAGTTTCGCCCTGACAGCTGCTACGGACACGGTCGCGAAACGCCTGGTCGCGACCCGGGTGCCAGGCACTCCGCGTCCGGCTCCTGGCGCGGGAACAGGCCGTCCGAGCGCACCCCAATAATGCAACTGGATCTCGTTAGCGATTGATACTTAAGGCCGTCCTTTCAGGGCAGTCCCCGAATCTCCGCCCAACTGGCGCGGAAGCGCCGGCAGGCCGTTCACGGGCAGCTGGCGTTGACCTGTATTTAGAACTAAATTAATAATCTGACTATAAGAGGCATCTTGTTTTTTAGGTGTAATTTAAGAATGGAATAACAGTTTACGAACCATCGGAGACTTCCCCTTTATCTGCGCTTGCATCCGGATCGGGCTTGCGCTCACTTTTCACGTGCTCGGGCCGCTGCTTTACCAGCAGCGACCCGAGGTCACTCTTACCCTCTTACCCGGACGCCCTTACCCGGCCTGAACGTCGTCTGTCCTTTGGCGACTTCCGTTAGTGCTTTTGACCTATGAATGCTGCGACACCTCCCAAACCGTATCGTCGACTCGTTGCGCTGGCCCTTGGCTGGCTTGTAAGTATAGTGTCCCTCTCTGCCCAGACCGCCGGAACCGGCACTGTCCAGGGTAGAATTTTTAACCCCGCCAACCAGGAATATGTCCGCAATGCGGAAGTCCGGTTGGAAGGCACTCCCCAGGTGGCCTATACCGAGAATGATGGCACGTTTCAGTTTAGAAACGTTTCGTCCGGTGAGGCGACCGTCTCCGTAACGTACACGGGTTATAATCCCGTGCGCGAGACGTTCACGGTCTCTTCCGGACAGACCGCAATGCGCGAAATCAATCTGACCAGTACCTCAGCCGGGCCAGCCGGGAAGGACGCGGACGGCATTCTCAAACTCCAGGCATTCACGGTCTCCACCGAGCGCGAAGGCAATGCCAAGGCCATCATGGATCAACGCCGTAACATGGACATCAGCACGTCCGTGTCGTCCGACATCTTCGGCGACGTGGCCGACGGCAACGTGGGCGAATTCTTGAAATACCTTCCCGGCGTCGATCTCGATTATGTCGAGTCTGAAGCCCGTGGTCCCCGCCTTGGCGGGATGGACGGCCAATATGTGGGCGTTTCCTTCGACGGTCAGCGCACCGCCAGCGCGGACGCCAATCGTGGCGGCGGCGACGCGTCCCGTGCGACCAGCTTCGAAGGTTTCTCCATCACCGCGATCGAGTCGATCGAGATCAGCCGTACCACGAGTGCCGAGTCCGACGCGGATTCGCCGGCCGGCACGATCAACATGAAGACCAAGCGTGCCTTCGATCGGAAAGGCCGCCGGATGGCCTTTAACGCCGCCATCAACTTCAACGCCGAGGAGTTTACCCTTAAAAAGACGGCAGGTCCTCGCGATGGCGACTCTTACAAGTGGAAGCCGAATCTCACTCTCGACTATTCGGAGTCGTTCTTGAACCAACGGCTCGGCATTCTCCTGAGCGCGAGCCGGGCCAATTCCTATACGGAGCAATATCAAGTTTCCCAGGCGCATAATCGCAGCGCCACGGCCACCGACCCGCGTCCGCATGTCATCCGCCAGATTGGTTTCAAGGATGGCAATAAGACGATTTTGAAGGACGCGTTCATGTTGACTGCCGATTACCGCGCAAGCCCCAATTTGGTCCTCTCGCTCAATGCGATCTATACGTACACCGAAGGTGAGTTCTGGAATCGAGATTTCACTTGGGTGGCCGCAAACGATAACGCCAATGTCAACAACGGTCGTAGCCGGGTGGGTGGCGACGGCCTCCTGACCGTTGTAGGGACGCGTACTCCTACTGGCTCGATTGATAACGTCTCGACGCTGAATCTCGGGGGCGGCTCTTCCTCCAAATTAACCTACACCCGGACGGTTTCGCCAAAGTTCGAATACAAGGCCGGCTCCTGGATCGTTGACGGCGCCTTGAACTATTCCCGCTCGGTTAATAACTACGAATCGCTTGAACGTGGTTGGACCAACGGTGAAGGCGGCGGTGTCCCCAGCAGTTTTGTAGCAACCCGGCCTAATCCCGAGTCCTGGGAATGGACGATCCGGCAGACCGGCGGGAACAACTGGTACGACCGCTCCAGCTTTGTTGACACCAACCCCCGCTCGGGTGGAACGCGCGTCAACAACGACGATCGGACGTGGGTCACCACCCTTCTCGCCGGTCAGCTCAATGCCCGATGGGCGGTTCCGTTCATGCGCCGGTTCCCGACCTTGCTGAAGTTTGGCGGTAAGCTTGCCGAAGAAAGCCGCGACAACAATAACATGTCCGACTGGAACATCTGGTCATACACTGGACCGGGCGGAAACACGGTGACTACCAATGACCAGGGGATTAATGTCAACACGGCCTTCGGCAATTGGTCGAACTTGGGCTTCATCTCACCGCATCCGTTCGACATGGGCACCACCAACGGACTCACGGTCTTCAACATCGCGGGACAGCAAGGCATGCCGCCACGCGCTGACCGGGAACGGATCGGTCAGCTGTTCCATGAACGTCCGGATCTGTTCGTGCATATGGGAAATGCCGATAATTATTACAACACCCACATCGCCAATAAGCGCGATTTCCGACAAACGATTTCGGCGGCCTATATTCAGGCTGACGTGCGCGTCACACCTAAGCTCCAGGTTCGCACCGGCGTCCGGATGGAGAATACGCTGAACGAACTTAAGGAATTCGCGCCCCAACTTCGTGATGATGTTGTCGCTCAGGGCTTCCCGACCAACGCAGCCGGCCGCGCCACCACGATCGAGGGCTTGCAATATCAGTATCAAAGCAAGCCGCGGGTCACTCGCGAATCGGAGTACCATAATTACTTCCCCTCGATCCTCTTGAAGTATCAAATCCTGAGGAACTTTGAGTATCAGGCTGGATTCAACCGCGCCATTTCACGCCCGCCGATCGACAATCTCACCGGTCTATGGGTTGTGGATGAAGTGAACGAGCGGGTGAATGCGCCGAACCCGAACCTCCCACCCGAACACTCGAAGAACTTCCAAACCCGCCTGGCGTACTACTTTGGTGGGCGCGCTCCTGGGCAGCTCTCGCTCGCAGTTTCGCAGAATACGATCAGTAATCTTCGGGAGACGTTCGATTTCTCGGCCGAGGAATTCGGAGTGACCGATGAGGAATTCTCTACCTATATCTTCCGTTCAACCCGGGTGAGTTCAAATTCCCGCCGGTTCCGCAATATGGAAGTGGCCTACCAGCAGACCCTCGGCTTCCTGAACGAAAAATTCCGCGGTACGAGTCTCAACTTCGCCTATACTCGTTCGTATGCCAGCCAGCGTCGCAACAACCTCTCGCCCCATCGTTTCACCAGCCGCTTGGGTTATGCCTACCGGAAGTTCAACGGTTCGATTGGCATGGTCTACCGCGATAGGTCTCCCGATGGCATCTACGGCCGCTACAAGGAAGAGCTCACGCAGTTCGACCTTTCGCTCACCTGGAAGCTCACGCCTCGCTATTCGATGTACGTCCAGGGCCGCAACATCACCGGCAAACCGGTGAAGTGGATGGAGTCTGGTCCCTTGGATGTTGAAGGCGTGAATCCCTCGTTGCGCCAGATGCAGGAATACGGCGCCAACTGGGTCTTCGGCGTCCGCGGCATGTTCTAAGTGCACGGAAGCTTCGGCTTTACATTCAAGCGCCGGCCTGCCCAGGCCGGCGCTTTTTTGTGAGCGCGATCCGGCACACCTGCGGGACAGTGAACAGGAGGGAAAACATTTACGTTCGGCGACCCTCCTGCAGAGGAGAAGGTCTGGCCGAAGGGCAACTCCGGCCTCGTTGGTGGGCGTGGAAAGGAGGCCGGACAAAGCGCTGGTCCGGGGTCTGGGCTGCAACCGCACCATTTCGCATCTCCACGCCGCGTACCGGGTAAAGGCATTCAGCCGGATGGTCTCACCAATCTGCTTGATCCTAAATTCAGCAGTATATCTTAAACACAGATTACACCGCCGAGCACGGATCCAGAGGTTTACATATGAAGAGGCACCTAGCCGCAATTCACCCGAAGGTGAAGGGACGGTAATTGATAATGCCTTGGTCGTCTGTGCTCATCGGCGGAATCTGTGGTCTCAACTGCATTTTCTACTGATATGCTCGAATCGGGCCCTAGCCAAAAATCCCATCCGGGCACCGCTGACTTAACTGTGAAGGCTACGCGAAAGATCCGGTTGTGGCTGGAGCAGGTTAACGCGCGCCCACGTGCAGCATTGCCCGGATCGCTCAGCGGAACGGCTTTAAACGAGCGTTTTATTGGGACGGTTCTTCGCGAGCGTTGATACTTCCCTCTGCTGGTGAGTAGATCAAGGAGGACGGAATAAATTTCCCCAGGTGTAAATCATATATTTAACCTAGTTCACGATCGGAGAATATTCGGTACTGGCGAGCATCCTCCTGACTTCTGCTCCCGGGCACGGACGTATTGTTTCTTATGATACATCCTGACCAATAATGTCCAAATTGTCAGGTGGAAGCGGTTGCGGAAATTTATTCGGAACGCAAGTTGCTCCTACCAACCGCGCCCCTCGGGGCGTCACCTGCTGTAACCGGGGACAGGTCTGCGTACGTGCGGACCTGCCTGATAAACCCTACCATGAAAACTGCACCCACCCTGCTGCGGGGATGGGCGAAGCTTGCTGCGCTCTGCTTCGCCTGCTCCATCTTCGCACTTCACAGCGCCGCCCAGACCTCTGGAACTGGCTCGATTCAAGGTCGAATCTACAACCCGAATTCTCGAGAGTATGTGCGCAATGCCGAGGTTCGCCTTGAGGGGACGCCGCACGTTACCTACAGTGAAAGCGACGGTTCGTTCACGTTCCGGAACGTGCCAGGTGGCGCGGCGACCATCTCCGTGACCTATACCGGGTATAATCCGATCAAGGAAACGTTTACGATCACGCCGGGTCGAACGGCGACCCGTGAAATCAATCTCACGAGTACCGCGGCCGACTCTGCAACCAAGAACGGCGTGATTCAGCTGCAGGCCTTTACTGTTTCCAGCGAGCGCGAGGGAAATGCCAAGGCGATCATGGACCAGCGGCGCAATATGGATATCACCACCTCGGTCTCATCCGACATCTTCGGTGATGTCACCGATGGAAATGTGGGCGAATTTTTGAAGTATCTGCCGGGTGTCGACTTGGACTATGTTGAATCGGAGGCGCGCGGACCCCGTCTCGGGGGCATGGACTCCCAATATGTCGGGGTGTCTTTCGACGGCATCAGGACGGCCAGCGCTGATGCCAACCGCGGGGGCGGCGATAACTCGCGGGCGACGAGCTTCGAAGGTTTTGCCATCACGAGCATCGAGTCCATCGAGATCAGTCGCACGACGAGTGCGGATTCACCGGCGGATTCACCGGCGGGTACCATCAATATGAAAACCCGGCGGGCCTTCGATCGCAAGGGCCGGACCATCAACTATAATGCCAGCCTGAATTTCAACGCGGAAGAGTTTACCTTCGACAAGGAACTCGGTCCTGACGAGCGCCGGAATTATAAATGGAAGCCCAACCTATCCCTGGCGTATTCCGATGTCTTTATGAACCAGCGGCTGGGCGTATTACTGGGCGTCAGCCGCGCTAACTCCTACACCGAGCAATACGACGTCAACATCGACTATAACCGCAGTCCGACCGCGGCCGATCCCCGCCCGATGGTGATCCGACAGATTAACTTCAAGGATGGCCCCAAGACCATCCTGAAGGATGCCATGACGTTTACCGCGGACTTCAAAGCCACCCCCCGGCTGGTGTTCTCCTTTACCGGCATCTATACGTACACCGAAGGGGAGTTCTGGAATCGCAACTTCACCTGGGTTGCCGCCCTCAATAATAATAACGTGCGGCGCGGCCGCGGCACGGTGGGCGGTGATGGAGTCACCACCGTGATCGCCGAGCGGACTGCAACGGCCACCGATCCGCGGCTCGCCAATGGCGGCGGTAGTTCGTCGAAGCTTACCTACACGCGGACCTTTGCACCCAAGTTCGAATATAAACTCGATAACTGGGTGATCGATGGAGTAATGTCCTTCTCCAAATCGGTTAACAATTATGAGTCTCTGGAGCGGGGCTTTAGCAATTCCGAGGGCGGAGCCGTTCCGAGTAGCTGGGTTGCGACCCGGCCGCATGTGGAGTCCTGGGAGTGGACGATTCGACAGACCGGGGGTGATGATTGGTATGACCTTGGAAACTATTCCGATACCGATACCCGGAGCGGCGGCACGCGCGTCGGGAATTCCGGCCGCACGTGGAGTACCGAAATTTGGAATGGGCAGCTCAACGGTCGCTGGAATCTGCCCTTCCGCCGTTTCCCGGTCGCGCTGAAATTTGGCGGCCAGTGGAACGAGGAGTCCCGGAAGGTGAGTCATTTGGATAACTGGTGGATTTGGTCCTATGTGGGGCCCGGAGGTAATACGACCCGCCAGTTTCCCACGGGTGAGAACCGCAACGTAACCTTCGGCAACTGGGCGAATCTTGGCTATGTCGCCCCGCACCCGTTCGACATGGGCACCACGAACGCCTTGACCGTTTTCAATATCAACGGTGTCCAAGGCATGCCGGAGCGGGCAGATCGAAATCGCATCGCGGACCTTTTCCACGAACGTCCCGATCTTTTCGTACATACGGCCACCCCGAATGATTACTATAATAATTTCGTGGTGCGATCCCGCGACTTCAAGCAAACGGTAACGGCGGGTTACGCCCAGGCGGATCTCCGTCTCACGCAAAAGTTTCAAGTTCGAACCGGTGTTCGCCTTGAGAATACGCTCAACGAGTTCAAGGAGATCGATCCGCGGCTGGGCGCCGAGGTCGTGGCCGCTGGCTTTCCGGTCAATAACGCCGGCCGCGCCACCACGTTCGAAGGCATCGACTATCAATTCCTCGAACCGCCGCGCGTCACGCGGAAGTCGGAGTACCATAATTACTTCCCCTCACTCTTGTTGAAGTATCAACTCCTGCCGAATCTCGAGTGGCAGGCAGGCGCGAACAAGGCCATCTCCCGTCCTCCCCTCGACAGCCTTACCGGAGTATGGCAGATCGACGAGGTGAACGAACGCGTCACCGCGCCGAATGCCGCCTTGCTGCCGGAGTTCTCGAATAACTTCCAGACACGACTCGCTTACTACTTCGGCGGTCGCTCGCCCGGACAACTCTCGGCTTCCTTTTCGCAGAACAACATTCGCAATTTGCGTGAGACGTTCGAGTACACGCCTGACGAGTTCGGCGTGGTGGAGGAGGAGTTTAGCACCTATACGTTCCGGACTACGCGCAACAGTCTCGAACGGCGTCGATTCCGGAATATGGAAATAGTCTATCAGCAGACGCTTGGTTTTCTGCCGGAATTGTTTCGGGGCACGAATGTGAATATCGCCTATACGCGTTCGTATGCCAGCTCCCGCCGGAGCAATCTCTCGCCGCACCGGCTGACGTCACGGCTGGGATATGCCTACAAGCGCTTCAACGGCACCTTGGGCATGGTCTGGCGAGACGACTCTCCCGATGGCGTGAACAACTATGGACGCTATAAGTCGTCACTTACGCAGTTCGATCTCTCGTTGAATTGGAAGTTCTCCAACCGCCTTCAGCTCTATGTGCAGGGTCGTAATATTACCGGACGGCCGGTGAAGTGGTACTATAGTCCCCCCGGAGTGGATGAAGGGGTGTCGCCGCATCTGTATCGGATGCAGGAATACGGGGCGAACTGGGTCTTTGGCATCAAAGGCACCTTCTAACCCGCGCCAGATTTCTGCTTTGTAGAGCGCCGGCCGCCAGGCCGGCGCTCTTTTTTTGGGCCGGGTCGCTCTGGAGTCCCCCCGGGCCGATGGTTGATACGGGTCTCCAACGAGTGCCAGCTCGGCGGTCGCATGCGACGATTGCGCGTGAAGCCAGTCAGGAGCGGGGAGAATAAACCGCTGCGACCACGCTCCTTTGGTCGATGAGCCCGAGCGGTGATCCCGATCGCGCATTCTTCCTGGTTCGGGCGGGTAACCGTCTCCGGCGAAGACCTTGATCGGGAGGTCGGTCGTGGAGCGAAAGCGGGATTACCTGCCGCGACTCCCCGCTTGAACTTGCCGAGTCCACGCGAGAACGTACCGCGTGTCTCTTCGGAACCGTCCCGCTTTTCGCTCTCTGGTCCTCGGTGCGGCCCTGATCGGGGCGATTGCAGCGGCCTATCTGGTCTCGTTGCGCGGTGACTTCCTCTGGGACGACAACCTGCACATCACGGAGAACCCCACGATCATTGGACCGCTGGGATTGCAGGAAATTTGGACGACGGCGCGTGCCCATTACTTTCCTCTGGTCCTGACTAACTTCTGGACGCAGCACGCCCTCTGGGGGCTTGAGCCGTTCGGTTATCGCGTGGTCACGCTGGCGTTTCACCTGGTCGCCGCCGTGTTGCTCTGGCACGTGTTACTGCGCTTGCGGGTTCCGGGCGCCTGGCTCGGGGCGGCGCTTTGGGCGCTCCATCCCGTGCAGGTCGAATCAGTCGCGTGGATCTGTGAACTCAAGAACACCCAGTCCGCCGCTTTCTTCCTGGCGGCGACACTGTATTGGCTTCGCTGGCTCGAGCTCAGCGCACCAGTCGGACCGGGCATATCGACGTCTCCGCGTATAACCGGGAAGCCCATGGAGGCGCGGGTTTATATAGCCGCATTGGCATTCGCGGTTCTTGCGATCCTCAGCAAGCCCTCAACCGTCATGTTACCGGTGGCACTCGGGCTCTGCGCGTGGTGGCTGCGCGGCCGGATCGAATGGCGTACGGCCTTCCGGCTGGTTCCATTCTTTGCGCTTTCGGCTCTGGCTGCTGGTTGGACCATTTGGGAGCAGAAATATAATTCGGGTGCGATGGGTGAAGCGTGGAGTCAGACGATTCCCGAGCGTCTGGCGATCGCGGGCCGTGTGATCTGGTTTTATCTCGGGAAACTGATTTGGCCCGAGCCGTTGATCTTTATCTATCCACGTTGGGAAATCCGCGGGACCGATCCGCTTGTTTATCTCGGGCTCATCGCTGCCGTCGTGACCGCCATCGTGCTCTGGCGGGGACGAAACGGCCGACTGCGGCCGTTGTTTTTCGCCGGTGTTTATTTTGTCGCGCTGCTCTTTCCGGTCCTGGGTTTCTTCAGCGTCTATTTCTTCCGGTATTCATTTGTTGGAGACCATTTTCAATACCTCGCCAGCATGGGACCGCTGGCCCTCGCGGGCGCGGCGTTGACCCGCCTGCCGCGGCGCCTGCCGGTCATTATTGGCGCGGCGGTGACGCTTGCACTTGGTCTGGCCACGGCGCGGCATACCCGCGTCTTCCTGGGCAACGAAGCGCTCTGGCGCCACACGGTTGCGCACAATCCCGCCGCCGTCATGGCTTGGCTGAATCTGGCGGACCATCTCGCGCAGTCCGGTCGCCACGAAGAGTCCATAGCCACCTTCCGGCATGCCTTGTCGCTCAAACCCGACGATCCGTACGGCTGGAATGACCTCGCCTGCGTCCTGGTGCTGGTGGGCCAGCCGGCCGAGGCCGTTCCCGCGTTCGAACGCGCCCTCGCTCTTAAGCCCGCCTTCCCGGAGGCCCACACGAATTTCGGCAACGCCTTGCGCGACCTCGGTCGCCTGGAGGAGGCGATCGGTCATCACCGCCGCGCCGTGGAACTGGACCCCGCGTATCCAGAAGGTCACAACAACCTCGGCGTGGCGCTGGCGCAGGCCGGACGAAGTCAGGAGAGCCTGGCCCACTTCGAGCAATCGCTCGCGGCGCGACCGGGAGACGCCGCCACGTACGACAACCTCGGTAACGCCCTTCGTGACTTGGGGCGCTTTGAGGAAGCGATCGCGCGACACCAGGAGGCGCTGCGGCTCAAGCCGTCGATGGCTGAAGCACATGCTAATCTCGGCCGCACAGTGTTCGCTGCCGGAAGAGCTTCGGCGGCACTGCCGCATTTCGCCCGGGCGCTTGAACTGAAACCCTCCCTCCATTCCTTCCGCGCGAATTATGCTTCAGCGTTGGTGAGTGCCGGGCGCGGGGAAGAAGGGTTCGCCCAGCTGCAACGGGCCGTTCAGCTTGCGCCGGAATCAGCGGAGGCTCACGCCAATTTTGGTTCCGCCCTCGCCCAGCGCGGACAAATCGAGGACGCCATCACCCATTTTCGCCTCGCCGTTGAACGCGCGCCCGGGTTCGGCGGAGCCCACGAAAACCTTGGCACGGCCCTCGCGACCCTCCGGCGCTGGGCAGCCGCCCGCGAAAGCTTCGAGACGGCGGTGCGCTTGAATCCCGATTCTCCGTTGGCGCGGGTTCAGCTGGCCATTACTTTGGTGAACGAAGGTCGTCTGGCCGACTCTGTGCCGCACTTCGAAACCGCGCTCCGGCTGCAGCCGGGCTCGGCGGAATTGCACGATAACTTTGGCCAGGTGCTGCGTGCTCTCGGCCGCAATCGCGACGCTTTCGAACACATGGAAGAGGCGGCGCGGTTGCGATGGGAAAAGCGTTAATGGAAAACGCGCAGGCCAATTGTGATTTCAAGCACGATCCACGCGGAAGTATCCGATAAACGGATTCGGTCTCCGTGGTCAAAGCCGGCGCGGAGCGCCAAGGCCAGGAATGCCGCGGTAGTGACGCCCCGAAGTGTTTTTATCGGCGGCTCACTTCCACGTCTCATCGAAGAATCCGGCAGAAACAATCCTGCCCGGCCAGCGCGGACCCGGCATCTCCCGCAGGTCGACAATCGCAAAATCAGGAAGCTTCGGCGTCTGTAGCGAGTTAGTGCCATAGGCCTCGTCGCGGAAGTCGATGCCGCTGTTGAGGACGACATAGCGCGATCCGTTACTGAGCGGATTGGGAAAGATGAGAACCGGGGCATGATGCGCCGCATCGTACGTCGTCCCGCGAAAGGAGAGCGCCTGGGCATCCCAGCTAAGCGGAAGTTTGCGGGTCGCCAGCATGCGCGCGAGGACCTGATTCGACGAGGCATCGCCCCAGAGAATGAGATTCCGGTTCGCAATATCGTCAGCGGTCACATCGCGATCGTCTTTGATAATCACATCGCCGCGGAAGAGATCGCGCCAAAGTTTCGTCGCTCGCGTGAGCTCATTCTCGGCCCAAGCCCCGATCGCGGGATTCAACGGTTTGCCGGTCGGGCGCACGAAAAGAAACGGCTCCATGAACGCATCGTCGATGGGACCGGTGAGTCCCGGGATCTTGCGCGGATGGCCCGCGGAACGAGCCGCGATGGTGCCAGCATCCTTGGCCGCCCAGCGGTCGTTTTCCTTCGCCAGCCAGTGTACGGGACCGGCGTGGCCCAGCGTGACGCGCTGATCATCGACGGTGACCGATAGGTTCTTCGCATTTTCGAGGGTTAACGTGAAAACGGCGACGTTGCTCGTCTTCAACTGGAGCTGCGTCGGGGTGGTGAAGCGCAGGCGCACGTCGGCCCGTTCCCAGTGTTGCCCGAGTTCCCGCAGCGTGACCCGGCCCGAGCCGGGATAACGGAGCGTGTAGGTGGTAAAGTGTTCCTCGCGCGGAGATGGATCGCGACCCTTGGCGACGATCTCATCGAGGCGTGCCGCCACCACATTTTTTGTTTCGGGATGAAATTTGTGCGCGGTTTGAGGCCCGATGTGATGCTCAAGCGTCAGGCCTTCCGCCGCCATCGCGCGGGCCATGATGTCGGCCGCCTGCTTTTGCGGATCGATTTCGCCGCTGTAGGCGACAACCGGGAAATTAAAGAGATTTGCCGCGTATCCAGTCGCGTCATACCAGCGCCAGAGTTTTTGTTCCCAAGGGGTGCGTTCCGGTTTGCCGGGGCCCAGCACTTTCGCGTAAACCGCCGTCTCGGCGAAACCCGCTCCCGGCCCCGCGGCGGCCCAAAGATGAGGATGGTGGGCCGCCAGGTGCCAGGTACTGGCTCCGCCCATGGAGAAGCCGCGCACCACCATCCGCAGCGGGTCAACCCGGTAGGCGCCACGCACGGCCTCCATGGCCTCGAACACATCCACTTCGCCCGCGAGTTTGGTCGCATTACAGTAGCGGCCATACGGCGTCAGGATGATGCCTTCGGCAGGAGTAATTTCAGTGTCGCGCGCCGTCCGGTCTCGCTCGGTGATGAAGCCAAGCTCGGTGCGCTTCTCCCCGCGCCCGAGGAGGAAAACGTCCAGCCGTCGCGCGGTGGATTCCGACCGTTTCCAGCTGGCCGGCAGGGTGAGCGCGTAGGGCTGGATCGACCCATCGAG
>ENA-ORBV01013061-ORBV01013061.1-microbial-mat-metagenome-genome-assembly--contig:-NODE-13061-length-12674-cov-24.732079_pt1 | contig 12674 bp, 8 predicted proteins | sample MGYA00237777_ERZ505514 | MGnify/ENA primary metagenome ERZ505514 (study PRJEB26160, sample SAMN06269048) | microbial mat metagenome | isolation source: Oligotrophic lake microbial mat | place...
CCACCAACACCCCCCTAACTCCTCCGTCCTCACCCGACCTCTCGGGTCTTCCCATACCGGTAGCCGCCGCTGGCCGCGCCGGGCTTCACGCGCCCTACCGCGGCGGTCTTCAAAATGCGAACGACAATACCCTGCCCGCCAACGGCAGAATCGTGACCAACGCGGCCTTCCCGGCCGCCACAGGTGGCACACCGGCTGGCCCCGTCACCACGGGCATCATGGGTTTCGTCCCCCTCTCGATCTCGCAGAACAACCAGGGAGCCGTCAACTTTGGCTCTGACAACACCGCCTGGTTCGGCCTCTACAGCTTCACCTTCACCGCGGCCAACGGCTTCGGCGGTTCGGGCACAAACGTCACGATCACGGCTGCGGCCGAAGCTGACCCCAACACCGCGAACAGTTTCGCTTGGTTCAACGACGGCTTCGCCGTCCCCGTTACGTCGGGCAACTCAACCAGCGCTACGCAGACCTTCCAAGTGTCTGCGATTCCCGCTCCCGGTGCGTTCGCCCTCCTCGGCCTCGGCGGTCTGATCGCCGGTCGTCGTCGTCGCAACTGATTCGCTGCCTCTGACTCAAAATCACAGCGCAATCCTGCCTGGGGCTCCGGAGTTGTTTCCGGAGCCCCTTTTCTTTTTCAGCGTCGCAACTCGGTACACTCATCACCATGCGAGCGCGTGCAGCCATCATCATCGCTTTCCTACTGGTGTTGAGCCTTCCCTTCCTCGCGCGCGCCCTCAGCGGGCGATCGAGCGAGATGGCTCAGGGTCGTGCCGCGCCGGGTACGCGAACCCTGATCGTCGTCTCGCCGCATGTTGAGCAGATCCGGCTTGAGTTCGCGGCTGGCTTTACCCGCTGGCACCAGCGAACATTTGGTGCCCCCGCCGCAATTGATTGGCGGCAACCGGGCGGAACCAGCGAGATCATCAAGCAGCTTGAGGCTCAGTTTGATGCGGCGGCACGCAATGGTGAGATCGATGATTCGGGAATCTGTCGTGCGGGCGCGATCGGTTTCGATCTATTCTTCGGCGGAGGTTCGTTCGAGCACAGCAAGATGAAGAGCAAGCGAACGGCCTCAAGCCCGCGCGACGCAACGAAGAAAATCACCTACACAATGGGCCGTCCGGCAGCCTTTACGCAGGCCCAGCTCGATCTGTGGTTCGGCACCAACAAAATCGGTGTGCAGACAATCTATGACCCCGAACAATACTGGATCGGCACCGCGCTCTCGGGCTTCGGCATTGTTTACAACCGCGATGTGCTCGGCAGGCTTGGTCTGCCCGAACCTCGCGGGTTCGGCGATCTGTGCGATGCACGCTACGTCAACATGCTCGCGCTCGCCGATCCACGGCAGAGCGGTTCAATCACCACGACGTTCGAATCCATCATGAACAAGGAGGGCTGGGACCGAGGATGGCGGATCCTGCGTGAACTCAGCGCCAATGCCCGCTACTTCGCCAGCGCCGCCACGAAGGTGCCGGTAGATGTGAGCCAGGGAGAAGCCGCCGCCGGACTTTCGATCGATTTCTACGGGCGCGGTCAGGCCCAGTTCACCATGAAGCCCGGGCAAGACCCCGCGACGGCGCGTGTGGGGTATGTCGATCCGGAAGGCGCGGTCTACATCGACGCCGATCCCGCAACGATACTCAACGGCGCGGCCGATGCGGAACTTGCCCGCAGGTTCGTCGAGTATTGCCTCACCGAAGAGGCGCAGGCGCTATGGCAGTTTCACCCCGTCGCCAGCACCGCTGGAATCGCGAATCCCAAGGGTGACGATGGACGAGCGATGGGACCGGAGCGGTACGAGCTGCGTCGAATGCCCGTCCGACGTGTGATGTATGAAAAATACCTTCCTTACTTCGTGGACAAGGCAAACCCCTTCGAGCTTGCCTCGGATGTCAAGAGCAAGGGCTGGCGTGGCGCCATCTCGCCGATGATGTCGGCATTCGGCACCGATGTCAGCGGCGATCTTCGCGAAGCGTGGATCGTGTTGAACAACACTCGACGGGAAACGAAGGCTGGAAGGGTGTCCGAAGCGGACCTCCACACCATGGAAGGTGTTTTCTACGCGATGCCCGAGCACCTGATGAAAGATGGTTCAACCCGCCCCTTCGATGAGGCGCACTTCGGCGAGATTCATGCGGATGCCGACAAGTACAAAGATACCGAGCACGCCAAGCGAACAACAATTCGATACACAGAATTCTTCCGAACTCAATATCGTGAAGTGATCAGGTTGGCGTGTATGAACGGGCGTGGGTAAACTGACAGACCGAGGAGTATCAACCGTGGCAGAGGCGCAGGGGCGTGCCCGTCCGACATTGGCAAAGATCGTCGCAACGATCGGTCCGGCGAGCGACTCTCCCGAGATGATCGCCAAGCTGATCGAAGCTGGCGCGAGCATCTTCCGGCTGAACTTCTCCCACGGAACACCCGATGAACACGCGCGTCGGCTGAAGAATATCCGCGAGGTGGCCATCCGCATCGGCCAGCCGGTGGCCGTGCTCGGTGATCTGCAGGGACCGAAGATCCGCGTTGGCGTGCTCTCAGAAGGCGGGATCGAACTCGCCGTCGGGCAGGATGTCGTCTTTACCACAGTACCCGACGCCATGTTCGATAAGAGACTCGACACGGTGCGGATGCCGACCGAATATGAATCGCTCGCTTCGGAAGTCAAACCCGGCGAACGGGTGTTGATCAACGATGGCGCGGTGCGACTGATGGCGGTTGATCGTGAGAGCAACGACACCCAGGGCGTTCTGCGTTGCCGCGTGCTGGTGGGGGGCCTGGTGCTGAGCCGGAAGGGGATCAATCTTCCGGACAGTGATATCAAGGCCGCGGCAATCACGGAGAAGGATTGGCGGTGGGTCGAGTGGGCGGTGGGTCAAGGTGTGGATCTGCTCGCGCTCTCGTTCGTGCGTCGCGCTGCTGAAGTCATACAACTCAAGCGGGCCTTGAGCGAGATGTGCCCGCCAAGCTTCTCGGTCGATCACACGAACAAAGCCGCATTGATACCCGTCATCGCAAAGATCGAAAAGCCTCAGGCACTCGAGGATCTTGATGCCATCTTTGAGGCCGCGGATGGCGTGATGGTGGCCCGCGGCGATCTGGGTGTCGAGATGGATCTTGCGCAGGTCCCATTGATTCAGAAGCGTTTGATCGCAAAGTCTGATGAATGGGGCAAGCCATGCATCGTGGCGACACAGATGCTTGAATCGATGATCGAAGGCGCATCGCCCACACGTGCCGAAGCCAGCGACGTGGCCAACGCCGTGCTTGATGGTGCGGATGCCGTGATGCTCTCGGGCGAGACGGCGGTCGGTCGTCACCCGGCATTGGTTGTTGAGACCATGCGACGGATTGTGCTGGCCGCGGAGGAGCGCATCGCAACATTGCGAACCCAGCCAAGCCCCGCGGCAAGACTGATGAAATCTCGTTATCGAACGGCCGCGCTTGCGCATGGGGCTTGGTTCGTCGCTCAAGATGTCGGAGCAAAGATCGTGGCGTGCTGGTCACAAGAGGGAGGGACCGCGCGTTACCTGTCGCAGACGGGCATGGATGTGCCGATCGTGGCGTATTCGAGCAGCGAGCGCGCGGTGCGTCGAATGGGTTTGCTCCGCAGCGTCACGGCCCGACTCATACAAACGCCACCGGGGGGCACGCTCGGCGAGTGGAACGTGATGGTCGAGGATGATCTTCGCACCCTGGGCTGGGTGAAAGAGGGTGATCCGATCGTTCTGGTGGCGGGCAAGCCGCTCGGTGTGCAGGGGGCAACCAGCGCGCTCGCCGTTCATTACATCGGGAACCTCAACACAGGGTTTATGAACGTCTGATTCAGCCTCATGGGGATGCGAAGTTCGCGTGCATACGCTCGTGAATGGCGCGCACACACGATCGGGCAATCATCATTTCCAGCGGTGATGAGGTTGTTGTCGGCCAACTGCTTGACACGAACTCGAAGTGGATCGCCGAGCAACTTATGAGCATCGGCGTGCTGCCGATCGAGCATGTGACGGTGCCGGATGAACTGCCCGTCCTCGTCGAAACCCTTCGCCGCGCAGCCGGCAGAGCCCCATTGGTCATCATGTCGGGTGGCCTGGGTCCGACCGATGGCGACCTCACCCGCGCAGCACTTTCCGAAATGTTGGGCGAAGAACTCGTTCTTGACGAGGCCGCGCGGCGAAACCTGCTCACCATGCTTGAGAAGCGCGGGCGAGAGCTGAACACGCGGCAGGAGCAGCAGGTGTATCGCCCGAAGAGTGCGCGATGCCTCGCGAATCTGTTGGGCACCGCGCCGGGGCTCATGGCAACGGTGCCTTTGCTCGATGCGCACGGTCTGCATCGTGCGGAACCTACAGACGTGTATTGTCTGCCCGGACCGCCAAACGAACTCAGGCCAATGTTTGTTCGAGAAGTTCAACCGAACCTGCGCCCGCCCATCGGCAGAACCATCGTCACCCAACAGTTGCATATTGTCGGAGTCGCGGAGGCCGACTGCGCCGAGCGGCTTGGCGATCTGACCCGCCGCGACCGCAGGCCCCTTGTGGGTATCACCGCCAGCTCGGGGATCTTGACGCTGCGTTTGCGATTTGATGGTCCGGGTGAGCGAATCGATGCTGAACGGTTGGTCGCCGCGGATGAGGAGACGGCGAGGCGGATTCTCGGGGACCACATCTTCGCGCAAGATGCTGGCGTCGGCCATCAGAAGCTTGCGGCTTCGGTGGTCAACGAACTCAAGTCGCGAGCGCGGAAACTGGTCACCGTTGAGAGTTGCACCGGCGGTATGCTCGGTGAGATGGTGACGAGCATCCCCGGCTCATCCGCGGCATATCTCGGAGGCTTTCAGACCTACGCGAATGAACTGAAGATCGCGCTTGGCGTTGAAAGCCGAGTGCTGGAAGCGCACGGTGCCGTCAGCGCACCGGTGGCACGAGCGTTGGCCGATTGCGGATTGAACCGTGTGCCACAAGCGAGCCTCTGCGTATCGATCACCGGCATCGCCGGTCCGGATGGGGGAAGCCCGGAGAAGCCCGTCGGCACAGTCCACATAGGTCTGGCGCAGCGATCGGCAACAACCATCGAAACCCACACCCGAAAGTTCCTGTTCACAGGTGATCGAGAAGATATTCGCCGCCGCGCAAGTGTCACCGCGCTGGCGATGCTCCACTTCGTGCTCAACGATCACCATGCGAACGAGCCAAGGTTGCTTTGGGAGATCTGAACCCGTGATGACCGGCATGCACAAGCAAATAGCCACGCTGAACACCATTTTCCAGACATCTCTTTCAGAGTTGGAAACGCCCGCGAGAGGTGATAAACTCATCGTGCTTACCGCGGGTGTAGTTCAGCGGTAGAACGTCAGCTTCCCAAGCTGAATGTCGGGAGTTCGATCCTCCTCGCCCGCTTTGTTGAGAATCCCGCAGAATCACGCAAAAACCCCGGCGATTGCTGGGGTTTTTCGTTTCCGGTCCCATCACGTCCGATCGTCGATTCGCCGCGCGATGCCGCGCGATTTTGCCCCTTTTCGCGCTCCAACTGCTGGCAGAATGGCTGGGGCCGGTTTGTGCAAGTATCCGGGGCCGTGTCCGTGGTCCCCGTCGCCGCGTCCGCTCGCCGCTCGCGGGCGATGCCCGGTATCCTCTCAAGCTTAGCGGTATACCTAACCATGTGCGGCCGATTCACCTACCTCTACCAGTGGAAGCAACTCCAGAAGCTCTTGCTGCTCACCAGCTGGCCGGATGTAGAGCTGTCGCCGCACTTCAATGTCGCGCCGACACAGGCCGCACCCGTGGTTCGGCAGATCGCGGAGGGTCAGCGGACGGGCGCGATGCTGCACTGGGGGTTGATTCCCTCGTGGGCCGACGATCCGGCCATTGGGGGCAGGCTTATTAATGCCCGCGCCGAGACGATCGCGGAGAAGCCCGCGTTTCGATCCGCCTTCACCAAGCGTCGCTGTCTCGCGCCGGTCAGCGGGTTCTACGAGTGGAAGAAGCAGGAGTTGCCCAAAGCCCCGAAGCAGCCGTTTTACATCGCCCGCGCCGACCGTGAGCCGCTTATGCTCGCGGGTGTGTGGGAGCATTGGGAGCGCGGCGGCGAGGCGATCGACTCGTTCACGATCATCACCACCACGCCCAACGCGATAATGGCTGAGTTGCACGACCGGATGCCTGTCATTGTCGAGTCGGAGGATGTCGATCGCTGGCTCGATCCCGAGACGACCGATGCGGCCGCGTTCACGTCGATCTTGCGGCCCGCCGCCGATGGTGTGCTCGAAGCCATCCCCGTCAGCACCCGCGTCAACACCCCCAAGAACGATGACCCCAGCCTGATTTTGCCCGAGGTAGAGCCACCGCAAGGCCTGTTCGGGCAGTAACTTAGCATTTTGTTTGGGCGATCGTCTTGCAATTGTTTGGGCAGGCAGTACCCTAACGATGTGCGACCTGAAATCCCCAACAACCTGCGTACAAGTCCGGTCGCGCTGCGGCATTGGCTGCGGGAACGCATCGACGCGATCCAGACCGGCGAAGCTGCGCACACACCGACCATCGCCACCGGCTGGCGAACCGTCGATAAAGCGCTCCCTGGCGGGGGCCTTCGGCGCGGCATGATCCATGAGTGGTTTGGGATTGAGGCATCAACCCCTGACACGAGTGAGAATGCCCCAAGCGCCCGTCGCGAATGGATACCACCGCTGTTGATCCTCGCCCATCTGGCCGATCGCGCCACCACCATCAACGGACAGGCCGAGCGTGGGTGGTGTGTCTGGATCGGCGCACGCATCTGGCCCGCCCCGCACGCAATCGCCAATGCACTCCCCCGCACGCTGTTGGTTGATCCGTCCACGGCCGCCGATCGGCTGTGGGCCATCGACGCCTGCCTGCGCTGCCCCGGTCTTGTGGTCATCGCCGACGGCTCAGCGCTCGACACCGCCGCCACGCGGCGGCTGCAACTGGCGGCGGAATCGGCGGGAGCAATCTCAATTATCGCACGCCCCCCGCACGAGATTGGGTGCCTCTCCGCTGCCGCCACGCGCTGGCGGGTGGCGCACGCGACGACCGGCCACGCAGACGGTGCGCAGAGGTGGAAAGTCAAACTGTTTCGATGCAAGGGAGTCGCATCGACGGTCACGCATGGAAGTTCGGTTGTATTGGAGCGGAACGATGTCGGTGCTGTTGTCGATGTATCTCCCGACGTGGGCGAGCGATCTGGCTACGCGTCGATCGCGTCTTGATCGCACGCACGCGGTGCTGCTCTCCCATCTCGACCACCAGCGCGAGGCGGTCGGTTCCTGCTGCGCTGTGGCCCTACGCGCCGGTGTTCATCCGGGCATGACCCTCACGCACGCCCGCGCCTTGCTCCCGCCGAATCGCACGCACGTCGAACCGCTGGATGTTGAGGGTAACGCCCGTTCGCTCCGGCGCTTCGGGGCGTGGATGATCCGCTTCGTTCCCACCTTGGCTGTTGATCCTCCCGACGGCTTGTGGCTGGATGCCACCGGGTGCGAGCGGTTGTACGGGGGCCTCGATCGGTTGATAAACCGGATGCAACGGGCGGTCAAGCGGCTGGGGATCGCCACAGGCCTTGCGGCCGCGCCGACGTGGGGCGCGGCGTGGGCGATAGCGCGGTTCGGGTCCGGCCCGGCGGTCAATCTCGATCCGAACGTGCTGCAAAGCACGCTCGCACCCCTGCCCATCGCCGCCCTGCGCATCGACGAGACGACTCAGGCCAAGCTGCACCGCGTAGGAATCGAACGCATACGCCACCTGCTGGACCTTCCCCGTACATCGCTGGCAGATCGGTACGGCGATGAACTGCTCATGCGGCTGGATCAGGCGCTCGGGCAGGCCGTTGAGAGCATCGTGCCCATCCGCCCGCGCGCGCCGATCGTCGCCGAACGGTTGTTCGACGGGCCGACCGATCAGACCGAAACGATCCAACTGGTGGCTCGTGAACTTCTCGTCCAAGTGGCCGCGCTATTAGCCGCACGCCAATGTGGGTGTCGGGTGCTGGAACTGACGCTCCTGCGCTCCGACCTTGACCCGCTCATTCTCACCGTGCAGACAGCGCGCCCGACGTGCGATGGGCGGCACCTATGGACGCTCGCACGTCCGAAGGTCGAATCGGCGCATCTCGGCTTTGGTGTCGAGGGTGTGCGCGCGCAGGCCCGCGCCATGGCCCGCCTCTCGCACGAGCAGCACACCGCGTGGGAAGAGGATCGGCAGGCAACCCCGACCGACGTCCTCGGCCGATTGGTGGACACGCTTGTGGCGCGGCTTGGGACGGACCGTGTGCTGCGCATCGCGCCGGTCGAATCGCACCGGCCCGAACGATCATTTGAGTTTGAGCGGGTGGCGAGTATCGACCACAAGCCGCGTGCCGGGACGATTCCCGCGCCCAGTTTGATCGACGCCGACCGGCCTTCGCTACTCCTCCCGCGTCCGATCCGCATCGACGCGACGTTCCTCGTGCCCGATGGCCCGATCGCTCGGCTCGACATCCGCCGCGATTCTCAACGGATTATCGCCAGCATTGGCCCCGAGCGGATCGAGGGGGAATGGTGGCGTGGGGCTTCCCGCGCCCGCGACTACTTCAAGGTTCAGACCGAGAGCGGGCGGTGCTTGTGGGTGTATCGGGAGGTCGGGACTGGCCGGGATCAGGTCCGAGAGCAGTGGTTCATGCACGGCGAGTGGGCGTAACAGGGGGATGTGTTGTGCCGGAGGCACCGTTTGCCAAGCCGTGGCCTCATCCACTGCACGCATCGACCGCGCGCGAGGAGTCACACGCGCCGACCGTGCCGGCTTCGGAGACCCCCTACGCCGAACTGCACGTCACCAGCAACTTCACGTTCCTTACCGGCGCAAGCCAGCCCGATGAACTCGCCGCCCACGCCGCGACACTCGGGCACCGTGCGATCGCCATCACCGACCGCAACACGCTGGCGGGGATCGTCCGTGCCCATGTCGCGGCCAAGCAGTCGGGTATTCAACTCATCGTCGGTTGCTGCGTTGAACTCTGTGAGCCAACTCCACAGTCGGTGCTCGTCTACCCCACCGACCGCGCCGCCTACGGCCGTCTCTGCCAACTGCTCACGCTCGGCAAACGCCGTGCCCAGAAGGGCGAATGCCGGTTGGCCCTGCACGACCTGATCGAACACGCCGAGGGGCTGCTGGCCGTCGTCATCCCGCCCAAGATCATCGACGACGGGTTCATCGATGTCCTGCTCGGTCTTAATCGCATCTTCACCAACGATCGCCTCTCACTCGCTGCCGCACGCACCTACACCCAGAACGACACCCAGCGCCTGCACCAGATCGCGGCCGTGGCCGAGCACACCGCTGTGCCGATGGTGGCAACTAACAATGTGCATTACCACATCCCCGAGCGGCGGCAACTGCAGGATGTTCTGACCTGCATCCGGCACGGCTGCACCATCGAGCAGGCGGGGTTCCGTCTCCACGCGCACGCCGAGCGCCACCTCAAGCCCCCATCCGAGATGGCCCGCCTCTTCGCCGAATACCCGAGTGCCATCGCCCGCACGGTTGAGATCGCCACTCGTGCCGCCGGGTTCTCGCTCGACCAACTCCGCTACGAGTACCCCGACGAGATCGTGCCCAAGGGGACAACCCCGATGGATCACCTCATCGAACTCACCTGGGCCGGCGCGGCGGGTCGTTATCCGTTTGGAGTCACCGACAACGTGCGTGCCCAGATCGAGCATGAGCTTCGCTTGATCGACGATCTGCGCTATGCGCCGTATTTCCTGACCGTGCATGATCTGGTCCGCTTCGCCGTCTCGCGCGGCATCCTCTGTCAGGGCCGTGGCGCGGCCGCCAACTCCGCCGTCTGCTACTGCCTCGGCATCACCGCCGTCGATCCCGATCGGGTCAACGTGCTCTTCGAGCGGTTCATCAGCAAGGAGCGGGATGAGCCCCCCGACATCGACATCGACTTCGAGCACGAGCGCCGCGAGGAGGTCATCCAATACATTTACGGGAAGTACGGGCGTGACCGCGCCGCATTGACCGCCGAGGTCATCAGCTACCGTGGTCGCAGCGCCATCCGCGATGTCGGCAAGGCGATGGGCCTCTCTCTCGATCTGGTGGACCAACTCGCCAAAGAACTCGACTGGTGGAACGACAATCCGGACAACGTTCAACGGCTCAAGTCGCTCGGGCTGAATCCCAACGACCCGCACCTGGCTCGGGTCATGTCGCTGGCCCGCCAGTTGATGGGCTTCCCGCGCCATCTCTCCCAGCACGTCGGCGGGTTCGTCATCACCCGCACACCGCTCTGTGAACTCGTCCCCATCGAGAACGCCGCGATGGATAATCGGACAGTGATCGAGTGGGACAAGGACGACATCGACGCCCTCGGAATGCTCAAGGTCGATTGTCTCGGCCTCGGGATGCTCACCTGCATCCGCAAGTGCTTTGCGCTTGTCGATCAGCACGAGGGCAAGTCGTTCACGCTCGCCACCATCCCCGCCGAAGACCCCGACACCTACGACATGATCTGCAAGGCCGACACCGTGGGGGTCTTCCAGATCGAATCGCGAGCGCAGATGTCGATGCTCCCGCGCTTGCGGCCGCGCTGCTACTACGACTTGGTCATCGAAGTGGCCATCGTGCGCCCCGGCCCGATTCAGGGTGACATGGTGCATCCGTACCTGCGGCGGCGGAACAACAAAGAGCCGATCGTGTACGTCTCACCCGAGATCGAGAAGGTGCTGGGGCGAACCCTCGGTGTGCCATTATTCCAAGAGCAGGCGATGTCGCTGGCCGTGGTCGCGGCCGGGTTCACACCTGGCGAGGCCGACCAACTCCGCCGCGCGATGGCGGCGTGGAAGCGGAGCGGGAAGGAGATCTTTCGATTCGAGCGGAAGTTGATCGACGGAATGTTGGCGCGCGGTCACACCGCAGAGTTTGCCAACCAGGTGTTCACCCAGATCAGCGGGTTCAGCGGATACGGCTTCCCCGAGTCGCACGCCGCGAGCTTCGCCCTACTGGTGTACGCCTCATGCTGGCTCAAGCGCCACCACCCGGCCGCGTTCGCCGCCGCGCTCATCAACAGCCAGCCGATGGGGTTTTATCAGCCCGCTCAGATCATCCGCGATGCGCAGGAACACGGGGTCGAGGTCCGGCCCGTCGATGTCAACTTCAGCGCTTGGGATTGCACGCTCCAACCCACCGCGAACGGCCCCGCCATCCGGCTCGGGATGCGCATGGTGGGTGGGTTGCCGAAGGTTGAGGCCGAACGGGTGATCGGGGCGGTGGCGCAGCACGGGCGAGCATTGTCTGTTGCATCGCTGCGCCGACGGGGCGCGGTCCGGGCCTCGGCGCTCCGGCTGCTGGCCGAGGCCGACGCCTTCGGGTCGATGGGCTTGACGCGCCAGCGGGCGCTGTGGGAGGTGCAGGCGCTGAAGGATGGGGATGCGCCGCTCTTTGATGGGTTGGATGAATCCGGTGTCGATCATGGTGGGATGGACAACGTCTTGTCGCTCCCGAGCATCCCCGCGCACACCGAGGTCTCGCACGATTATCACGCCGTCGGGTTGTCGCTCAAGGCCCATCCGATCTCGTTCCTGCGCGAGCAGCTTGCGGCCGTGGGCATCACGGTCAACGCAGCGCTCACCGATGAAGCACGCACACCCAGAGGCACCCGCATCTCGGTGGCCGGGATCGTGCTTGTCCGTCAGCGCCCCGGCACCGCGTCGGGCATCGTCTTTATGACCCTCGAAGATGAGACCGGTATCGCCAACCTCATCGTCCGCCCCCAAGTCTTCGAGCGCTTCCGCCGCGCTGCACGGCACAGCCGAATGATCGTCTGCGAAGGGACCATCGAGCGGGCGGGCGAGGTGGTCCACGTTTTAGCGAGGTCTATTCGAGGGATCGATGCACCTGGCGCAGAGGTTCCGGCCATGTCGAGAGATTTTCACTGAGGCACCATCGCAGATGGACTTCCAAACGGTGATGCGAGAGAGGGCGTAGCACGCCGCGTCAAACCCGAACGGCTGGAAACGCGGCGAAGCCCCGCGAAACTGAATGGCACCCACACCCACCCCCACCCGAGTGGTCGCAGGGACAACGCGGCCATGGCTCTTTGCGTGTGCCCCGGCATCCATCCCGATCCTTCTTACACCTTCGCCCCGAAGAACGCCCCGACACCCGCAGTGCCGCTTTCCAAAGCGGTACTGCGGCCGAAGATCGTTATCAGCTCGATGAAAGCTCCTTTCGCATCGCCTCTTTGAATGGGTGAGTTGCTCCTGCCGCACCACACCGGCTACTGGCCCTCGGCGGCGTCGATGCTGGCCTTGGTTTCGCGGAGGATGGCCACGCCCCGCTCGTCGCTCGGTTGGTTGGCGAGCCACCACGTCAGGGCCGCATCAATATCGGCCCGGGCGGCCTTGAAACCCGCCGTGGCGGGAGGCTTGTTGCCCGCCGCGCGGGCCTTGCTCGCCACATCCCGGCGGATGCACGCCCGCGAGGCGTAGTCGATGGCCAGACTCCGCTCGTCGCGTGGGGACTGGGCCTCGCCCCAGTCGATGGACTTCTTGATGTCGGCCTCGGCCCCCGCGAGGTCGCCGCGATCTTGGCGGATGCTCGCCCGCGAGGCGTAGTCGATGGCCAGACTCCGCTCGTCGCGTGGGGACTGGGCCTCGCCCCAGTCGATGGACTTCT
>ENA-ORBV01013064-ORBV01013064.1-microbial-mat-metagenome-genome-assembly--contig:-NODE-13064-length-12673-cov-5.113211_pt1 | contig 12673 bp, 10 predicted proteins | sample MGYA00237777_ERZ505514 | MGnify/ENA primary metagenome ERZ505514 (study PRJEB26160, sample SAMN06269048) | microbial mat metagenome | isolation source: Oligotrophic lake microbial mat | place...
GCAATATATGAGTGATAGATAGAGGAATGAAGGATACTATCTTCTTCTGTTTCGGTTTCGATAAGTCAATAGTGATGAGTCAAGTTTAAGTGACAATATCGTACATATTTCTTGCATCTTCTGTCTGCATGATGAGTGTGGCTTGATGTGTGCGATCTTTTGCCATCAGGTGCCTGTCACGATCACGAACAAAAACGTCACTTGGTCGATAGATCACGAGCTCATAACCTCAATGGGCGAATAGGGATAAGGTTGAAAACTGTTAAAAGCATAGTAGAAAGAGGCTATTATGGGTTGGACAGTAGCCCCCTGTGGAATTTGTACCACACATTTACCCTCGATGACCCAAGATGCCCTTCCCTGTTTCATGTGTCCTGGAACAACAGTGATGCAGTGCAGACTTCACAGTGGCTTGTGGCAAGTTTGTTCAAGGCGCATCCCATTTCTTGGATAGTTTGTCCAGGAATGGGTTAGTGTCAAAGTGGCTGCTTTGTGATTTAGCTCTGAGACAAGCACGCAATGCAATTTGCACCATTTCGCTATGTAAATTTTGATGTCCAAAAATAATGGCTCACAATGACTCTGTAACTAGTATCCTTGTCTGCCCAGATTATCTTTCATCCCATAAACCACAATGCCCACATTGATCAGTGTCTTGTCACCACAATGACAGTTTGCATGCTGTCATCATCACTGTGATAGGATGAATTGCACTGCTGAGCAACATCTTTTTGTGTACCTGCTAGACTGGCTTGAAATGAGCTTTGAGCTTCAAAGCAGAAAACTTGTGCATCCACAATGCATTTCCTCTACGGATTCCCTGAATTATTTCCTGATAGGTGTGTTGCTAAGATGAATCAAGGAAGAAGAAAAAAGTAATGTTGACACACTTTTGTTTTGAAAAAAAAACAAGGCCTAAAAGAAACAACTGGGTTACAAACCGGCAAAGAAAACATGGAAGATGCAGTAAATGGTGAACCCTCATGCATGTGGTGGATCCATGGTCGATTTTGGCCTGTGACAATCACTTCCCCAAGATCATAGAAAATTTGTATGTGGTTTTGCACATTTTTGGTGGCTTTTTTCGTCCAGTCGGGGATGCCGGCAAACATTCCTTCCGCTAAATCTTTCGCCGATTGCGAAAGAAGTGAATAGATAACCAGAGATAAATAATTCGGTGTGTATCTGTAAGAGGATGCATTTCGTACAGTACCAACAGCTGGCTTCGCATGATCGATGCCAGTGATGGGTCTGTCAGTCTTATAATAAATCGTCGACAACGAACAGGTCGACAATAATGAAGCACACCAAATACGCTGGTTGTTACTAGTAGTTACGCACGAAGTTATAATGGGAAGTAATCACAAAATACCAGTCCAGTAAAACCCGAAAGGCTAATACGCAACTCAGCAGCAGTCAAGATCACCACATCCAACCAACAGTATCACCAGAAAAGAAGGGTTGAAGCAGACGAGCAAACGAACCCACGAACGAAGATACCAAGCAAAGAGAAGGCATTGATTCATTGGAAGAGAATGAAGCTTCCGCACAGCAACGAGTCCACCCCGGGAAAAGACGAAGCAACCACCACCATGCTCGACAACCACCATCAAAGATCGTCTTGCGACGGCGACGACTGTCTTGTAGCAAGAAAAGGAAGGGGTCCTTCTTCTTTTGGCTGGTTGTCTGTAGTAGTAGTAGTAACCATGGTTGTTGGCGCCATTGTGTGTACTCTTTCTAGCGCGCAAAGTAAAGCGATGCAGGCGACGCAAGAGGAACATACAACAAGGAAAACGGTAAAGAATGATTGGATGCATTCGGGACTGCGACCAAGACAGTTGCAGTTTGGGGACGACGATGGCATTCCTAAAGAGGACAAGGCACCCACGTCCATGATTGTGATTGTGGATTCGAATGCTACTACGGTGCCCGCCAAAGAGGACGCCTGGCAGGATCAGGATCAACAGCAGCAGTGTGTCATGGATGAAGCTGGCAATAGCATCTCGGCAGGCAGTGAACTGTTTCCCATATACCCAGAAGTCAATTTTGTCACACCCGCGTGGACCAATGGCGTCTCTATTGGGGACGTTGGTGGCGGCATGATTGATTATGACAGTGATGCCAAGGACAGCAACAGCAACCCTGGCGACTTTCATACTAGAACCTTTGATGTGGTTCCCAATCATACCATTTTGGAACAGGGTGGTGTGGTCTTTAATGTGGAAACAGTACCGGAAGCTCTCCCCGAACATGGTGTCATGGCAAGGCTGTCCAAGAAGGATCTCGTCGAGGCCGTCCGACAAGAAGCCGGAAAATTTCATCAGCCTGCTGGATATCCGGAACCACCCATTCCCAATGTCACGATTGAAGTCTTGTCTGCACTTCAAGACAATGCCATGGTCTTTGCCGGAGGACAAGGCTTTCTGGCGGCGTGCATGATGGCCTTTGCCTACCATCTTCCCTTGGCCTTGGCCCCGGATCATTTATGGGCTGTCATTACCAGTGGCTTTGCGCATCACGTGGACACTCACGCGGAAGCATTGCGGCATCATTTTGTCAATCACACGGGCAAGGTGGAGATTAAAATCAAGGAAGATTCCATGTTGCAAGGTGATTCGCCGCCGGGTCAATGGGAAGACCTGATCTTTCCCAAGTTTGTTTCCGAAATTGGACGTCACATGAATAATACCGAAGTGTATGAATTGCTGGTGAAATCCAACTTTTCCACATCGACTCCCAGCAGTCAAGCCGCATCGGAAATTACATTAATGGCCGCCATGAAAAGTTATTTTGAATATACCATGGACACAAGCTGTGGTATTCCCCGCATTAAGTTGGATGGAACACGCAAAGATTGGGTCAGTTTGCGAGATCGAACCCAGCGATTGGCACCTTGGATGATGCCAAATCATCCCCAGGGCGATTTATGGATTCAAACTGTTGTTCTTCCCATTTTGGATCAGTTTATTGATGCCTATGATGGCAACGTGAATTACTGCTTTTGGCAAAACATGGTGAAATTTCGCAACACCAATGATCGAAGTGGAGCCTTTGGTAGGTTATCCAGCCAGCAAAAGTCACACTATGTCTGAATATGCTCCAAGACTGTTGCTCAACCACTGTCTTTGTCTGCCCTTCCTAAAAACAGATTTCTTGAGCGGCTGGTTGCCAAATTTGTTTCCGTACGTGAACTTAGGCAATGGCGTGACCAGTCCCAATCGGTTTTTGCGTCACTGGATGAATAGTGCTTTGGGAGACCAGCGTGGGCCAGATCCTTCCGATATTCCCATTCAATTGTCTTCGGCACCTGTCAAGTGGAATTATTTCGGTCAAGAATTTCCACTACATTTTCATGCCGGATTTCGTGGTGTCCAGCAATCGAATGGAGATGATGATGGAAGTGGTGACAAGAATAAAGATGAGCCTGGAATGCTTCGTCCTGTCTTGGGTTGGTATATTACTCATGACCCGGAAAAATAAGCCTTCTATGCAGTTGGATGCTGAGCTGGCAATCAGTGAATGTTCTTCTGTCCATTGTTTCTCTCGATTATGAGCGGCCCTGCAATGCCCACTGCGCATGACAAGGACAATGGATCGTGTGATAGCAGCTTTTGCATGGTGTGTTTGTACATGTACCACGAGCAATCATGTAAGAATCTGAAGAAGGCGTCTCTCACCGGGACAAGATTAAGCATTTGCAAGTCCGTTTTTCAGTTAAGCGAGTAGCGAAGGAAACCACACGGGGTTGGTGATAGCCGGTGCTTCTGCTGCAGCACTAGTGGGGCTTGAACGCCTGCTTGTCGGTACATATTAAAGTGCTTTGCCACAATTTAAGCCAGGTCTGTTGGATACGCATTGTAAGCTAATGGGTTATATGGCTCTGGAAGGCACATTCTAACTTTGCTAGAATACAAATATTCATATTAACTAGTTAAAGACAAGTAGATAATGATGATAACTCCGGGCCATACAGCCAGTCAGGCACTAATACCCGTCATGATAATTTTGCGACATATTCATGTACTAAGGCCGAACAAAAACCAAGTAGAGTCTGCTCGCTCCCCTTGTTCTATCTTGGCATCGCTGAAGAAATGGACCCAACCCTCTGAGGAGTACAGACTAGCTCCAGTGGTTTGTTTGTTGAGTTGTATGCAAGACCTACTCCCAGAGCGGTCTGGACAACTCCAACGCCAGCTGAGGGTGCCCAGGAATTAATAAAGGCATAGGGGCATTGCAACGACTTCCCCCGCCAAAGCATCTCCTCAAAATCACATCATTTCTTCAGGGTTTGTATTGTTTCAGTGCATCGCCGTCACTATTCTTCTCTTTCCCACCAAAAAGAGGTTCAAAATCGGATGGTTTCAATGCTGTCGCAAAACAGGCTCCTACAATGAGAGCTCCTCCGATATAATCATTGGCTCCAAAGCTTTCTGAGAGCAGAACGGCCGAAAACAGCGCGGCAAAGAGAGGTTCTGTCGCCAAAATGACCGATGCTTCCGCTGACGATACTTTGCCCAAGGCTGTGGTTTCAATAACTCTGTTCATGGCGGTTGTAATTAGCCCCGTCCATGCCACCGCCCAGGCGGCCGTTTGGAGGGAAGGTTCAAAAAACATATTGGGCAATGTATATTGACTGGCGTCGTTCATTTGGAATAACCATCCGTCCGTCAAGCACCAGATCATGCACAGAAAGGCAGACATGGAAACTTGAACCGCCGTTATGGGAAGTGCTTGATCCGGTCTCCCCCGCATCATTCGTTCGGTCAAAAAGAAGGACGTTCCAAATCCCACGGCCTGCAAGACGGCCAACAAATCTCCCCATCCAACCTCACTCATCCCAATCGATCCCGTGACGGGATCGTACAGTTCCAAAACACCCACACCCATCAAGCACAAAGTGGCAGCCAGCCACGTTTGAGGGGCTTGTTTCAAGCCCAATGGTTTCTTGTCAACTAGATATTCTAACACGGGGCACACCAAAACCACGGCGGCTCCAATAAAGGACACGGTGGCCGGAGAGGTATCCACGAGCGACAGAGATTGTGTAATATACCCCAACCCCGTAAAGCAACCACACAGTGCCGCACTGGCCGCCAGTGTCGGACTGAGTTGAAACAAAAAGGGCGACAGTGCCATAGCGGCCAAAACCATGCGCGCCGCGGTGGCCGCCGACGGGGGCATGGCATCGTTCATAATGGCGCCCAAGGCAAAATTGGTTCCGTACAAAACGCTGGCACCTCCCAGTAACAATCGAGGTCCCAAATAGGAATTGAGAATGCCATCCAAGAGTCCAGCCTCTTTCTTGTCGTCAGCAGTAGTGTTATTATCGTCGTCGCCATAATCTGCTAGCACGCAAACACCTCGGGCACAAACGACACCTGGCATGTCCGTTTCGTCATCCAAAAGGGCATCGTAGAATACCAACGATGCAGGAGCTTGAACCTTGGGATCTTGTGTTGTTTCTGTTTCTGATCGCTCGAGTGTTGGTGTCGCGGTCTCTTCCTCTAGGGACGTTTGAGTAAGGATCGACTTGCCGATGGAAGAGACAGGCTTAGTCTGGTACGACAAAAAGCGGGCACTTTGTGTGACGGGACGGGAGGGAGAAAATCCAGATATGGAAGAGAAAGCTAGGACGAGGAAAAGAAGTGATACCGGTAGTTGCAGACTCTGTGTTGATAAGAAATTGGCCATATTGATCGATAGCGGCTACGCTTTACACTAGAGCTGGAATAGGAAATAATGAGAGGTAGTTGAATAAATGTTGTTGGTCGCAATTCACTTACTGGAGGGAGAAGAAGGAACGTATGCTTTTCTTGGAACGAGAAAAAGCGCGGAAGAAAGACTTCATGCCACCACGTCAGCATATCCCGGACACTAAAATAATATCTTCTTTATAACTTTAATCACTTTTTGTTCGTGACTAAAAGCAGCTCAGAACCTATCTCTCACGTTCCCACCAACGAATCGTTTTTGTGAGGTTGAGATTTGATCCCATCCATTTGATTTCTTGTTGGGGCCTCGTCACCTTGTTGACTTGGTCTCACATTTTTTTTCTTTTTCTGTGAAACGAAAAAGAAGAACAGAAGATTGAATTTTAGCGTAGCAGCTCTTTGATCTCATACTACTAGCTAGTACAGTAGGTTGGTTCATTACGTCCATCCATCTCTCTCCCTCCTCTTTCACTTGATACTTTAGTATTTTATTTCCGCAACAATGGTTGAAGTCGACGAAGTATCCGCCGCCGCCGGCCTCAAGATTGTGAAGAAAGCCCTCAAGAAGGATTCCAAACGATCCATGAAGCTCAAGGCTTTGGCCAAAATCGTGGCCAAGGAATTGGGACAAGACAAGATTTCTTCCAAAATTATCAAAGAGTGGATTGGAGACAGCAAGAAATTTGCCTTGGATGGAAAAGTCGTGTCCTTTGTTTCTAAAAAAGATGGAAGCAGCAAAAGCAGCAAGAAACGCAAGAGTGATAATAATCTTCGAACTGGCGCAGAGTCACCACACACGGTGATCTCCAAAAAGGCCAAGATTGTGGATGAAGAAGAGGACGACAATAATAATGATGATGAGGAGGGCAGCAACAATGGAGTGTCGACGGTCAGTAGCAGCAATTCGGATGCAGACAATAACAACAACAATAATGGTGACTTGAAGAGCATTCGCAAATGGCGCGATACCAACAAGATTGTCCTCAAGCACGCCACGGAAGACAAGGATCTAGCCAAGGCTTTGAATGCCAATGCGGATTATTTCCCTTTTTCTTCCTTTGATTCCAAGGAATGCAAAACCGCCATTGTTCCGGCCTTGTTGAATCAGTGTACGCAAGGAAATGGATTTACCAAACCCTCGCCCATTCAAGCCCAATCGTGGCCCATTTTGTTGGGGAAGAACCCCAAGGATATTGTGGGCATTGCCGAAACCGGGTCGGGAAAAACCTTGGCCTTTGGATTGCCCGCCTTGTCCAAAATGTACCAAGACTCCAAAAGCAGCAACCACCAACGCCGCAAGCCTCGCATGTTGGTCCTTTCTCCCACACGCGAATTGGCCATGCAATCCGATGCCGTTTTGGAAGAATTTGGTGCCGTGGTGGGATTAAAGTCGCTGACACTCTATGGGGGTGTTCCCAAACATACCCAAATTGCCGAATTGAAACAAGGACAAGTCGATTGTTTGGTGGCCACGCCCGGCCGCATCAAGGATTTGTTGCAGGAAGGCTCCTGCGATTTGAGTGGGATTCAACATTTGGTCCTCGATGAAGCGGACCGCATGTTGGATATGGGCTTTGAAGAAGATGTCCGATTCATCATTTCCCAGTGTCCCGCCAAAGAAACCGGACGTTCCACAGCCATGTTTTCGGCCACGTGGCCCGCCGCCATTCAGAGCATTGCCATGGATTACATGAATGATCCAGTGAGGGTGTATGTGGGATTTGAAGCCATTGTGGGTAGCAACGGCGAAAGCAATGTCGATGATGCCTTGAGCGCGAACAAGCGTGTGAAACAAATTGTCGAAGTGGTGGAGGATCGCGACCGCGAGCGTCGATTAACTCAGCTCTTGGAAAAACACCACACCGGCAAGAAGAGTCAAGATCGCATCCTCATTTTTGCTCTCTACAAGAAGGAAGCAGAACGCTTGGAGTTCTCGTTGCGTCGCCAAGGATGGGAGGTATGCTCGATCCACGGCAATAAACAGCAAGCAGCTCGCACAGCAGCCTTGGCTGATTTCAAGAGCGGAAAATGCCCGTTGATGGTGGCAACAGGTAAGCAGATGGCTTGATTTTTGTGCTGTTTTTGTTGTTTGAGTATATGGTGGATCGCCCTCCCAAAAGAATATCACTAACGGACGATACCTATTTCTTTTGTTCATCGCAAAGATGTCGCTGCACGTGGCCTGGATATCCCGAATGTGGAAGTCGTCATCAACTTTACATTCCCATTGACGATTGAAGACTACGTGCACCGCATCGGTCGAACCGGACGTGCGGGAAAGACGGGTGTCAGCCACACCTTTTTCCAGTCGGGAGACAAGTCTCATGCCGGCGAGCTTCAGCAAGTCATGAAGCAAGCAGGACAGGAAGTGCCCGATGATTTGATGAAGTTTGGCAGCACCATCAAAAAGAAGGAGCACAAGTTGTATGGAAACTTTGGTCCCAAGGGCAGCGAACCCATGAAAAAGGCCACCAAGATTACCTTCGACTACTAGTAGTGTAGTACAGTGACGAAGAGTAAAGGAAGTCCTTCAGTTGATTTTGTAATGATTCATACTATCTACAGTAGCAGCATGTTATATCCCACCCCTGTGAGTGAAGCATTCCATTTGTAGCTAATTTATAAAAGTAAATTAGAGCAGGATGAGACATCAAAACTGTAGGCTAATAAAGATGTGAAAAAAAATAACTGACTGACATTTTGGCTATTCTTTGGGAATTACAGTCTGTCCGTTGGCCGTACTCAGTCGTAGAACCCAGAAACCGATCATCTTCAAATTAAAACGCGTCATGATGCATTCCTTCTTTGCTTTCTCATTTCGAGATCGATCCAAAACTTAATTCATTTTCATTTTCTCGTTGATCAACTTGAATAATCTTTTATTCCACCGACCGTCCTTGTCGTTTCTCAATTCCTTGTTTCTATTGCGTTCATCACCATGGCGGATTGCAGTGCTACTGGTACGGCTCTGGACCGAGCGACTAGAGCCATGATGGGTGGTGGTGGTGGCGGGGGCGGCACGGTCCATGGCCAAGTACTCCAAAAGCAATTCGGATCCTTGCTCGGACATGCGGCCTTGACGAATACTACCATGGCGATTCCTACCTCGAGACCTGATTCTCTCATGGTCCCAAATACTACTTCGATGGGTGCGGATGCTTTGTTGATGGGAGGAGGAGGAATGATGGCCCAAAGCCAACAGATGCAGCATCTAGGTCCTCAGTACGGTCGAATGCAGCCAGCTGCGAATCAAATGCAACAGCAGCACATGCACGCACAGCAACAGCAACAGCACATGATGGCCCAACATCCAATGCAGCACATGATGCAACATCCACAGCAGCAGCAGCAGCAGCAAATGATGATGATGCAACAGCAGCAACAACAAATGATGATGATGCAGCAGCAGCAGCAACATCAAATGATGATGCAACAACAGGCGATGCAACAACAAAAGCTACAGCAGGCGCAGCAACAATCGACAAAAGCCGAAACAGTCGAGGCAGAAGGTGACAATTATACGGAAGAAGGATACGCGAAACCAGCGTCGATGGAAGAAATGGCCGCCGCTTGGGCTTGTGTACAGGCAGAAACCGAAGAACAACAAGAACAGGAAACCTTGGAAGATTACTTGGCCAATGAAGGCATGGTCAACGGTGCCTCCATGGAAGAATTGGCCGCCGCATGGGCGGAAGCCCAAGATGCGCACTACGACACGCCAAATACTACAGTCGAAGGAGAATGGCACGATCCCAACATGGCAGCAGCTTATCATGCTCCCATTGAAACGTATACCTTTCAAAACAAAGTTTCCGAGGAACAAACGAGTATTCCACGGGAAGAAAATCCGCAAAATTTTATGCAAGAAGGAATGAAGCACTTTCAAGACGGTAATATTGCCAAGGCCATTCAACAATTTGAAATGGAATTGCAAGTCAATGATCCCGACAATGCCACGGCATGGCGCATGTTGGGCCGGTGCCACGCCGAAAACGATCAAGATCGGGAAGCTATTTTGTGCCTAGAAACAGCCGTCGAACGGGATCCCTTCTCGCCCGAATCTCAATTGGCATTGGGCGTGAGTTACGTCAATGAATTGAATCACAGCAAGGCTTTGGCAGCCTTGAAAAGTTGGATTACCATGAACCCAAAGTACGCGGGATTGGAAATTGACCACCTCGGAGAGGATCTCTATGGTGACGCCGCCAGTCGTATGAAAAACAGTACTACCCAAAGTGGCAGCGACAGTACCGATGACAATTACTCCGAATTTCAAGACGTGCAAAATTTATTGCTCCAAGCACTGGAATATGATGCCTCGGATGCGGCAGATGTTTGGGAAGCCTTGGGCGTGGCAGCCAATGTGACCAGGGATTTTGAAACCGCCATTGAGGCCTTTCACAATGCCATTGAAGCTCGTCCAAATGATTACCAACTCTGGAACAAACTGGGTGCCACCCTTGCCAATGGCAACCAAAGTGACAAAGCTTTGCCGGCCTATCACAAGGCTCTGCAAATCAAACCCAAGTATGCACGAGCGTGGCTGAATATGGCAATTTCTCATAGCAATTTGCAAAACTTTGATGAAGCGGCCCGATGTTACTTGCAAACACTCAGCTTGAATCCTGGAGCCGTCCATTGCTGGAGCTATCTTCGAGTTGCCTTATCCTGTTCGGAACGATGGGATTTGGTTCCCTTTGCGGCATCGCAAAATTTGGATGCCTTCAAAGAGCATTTTGATTTTGTTGCCTACGACAGGGCTGCCCCGTAAGACCATAGTCGTGGCAGTCTTGGGTGGATGCCAACAGTTACGAGTCCCTCTACTACTTACTATTCCAAGCTAATAAATGAAAAATACCTCGTCATGGCATGGCTCTGCCCCAGCTGCTATATACGGACGATTAGATTAGATCGTTCCTTCTACTAGTTTGAAGGGAAGATCTAAACATTAAGATAGGCAGGCATTAGGTATTTTCTTTATAAACTAATTTAGCTGGACAGTAGTTGCCATGTGTATTGATTCTAGCATAATTTTTTATGTGCAAAATATATGCAGATAATCATAAGCGGGAAGAGGCAAATTGGTTTGTTGTTTCTGGCACAACGATTCCTTCAATAATGCGCCCAACTGGCTTCCCCTGGAACGCAATTTCGTATATTGTCTTTATCAGTGGAAAGTTGTTTAGCAATCTCCTGGATTCCAAAAGATGGTATACTTCTTGCGCTGTCAAAGTGCCTTGTAATTTTTGTCCGTCCAAGAGACGGGACTCGATCTGTTCCCACAGTTGATGGCACATGGCTGCATCGAGTTTGTTGTTTTTGTTGTCGTTGCTCAAACGCATGCGTGCAAAGGCTTCGGCGCATTTCCTATTTCTACCGCCGTAGCACGTAGTGATCAAGTCGGCCATTCCACAACTCTGCGAAAAGGTATCTTCCTGCACATTTTCAAAAAACAAGTGACAAAATCGGGCCATTTCCCGAAGACCTACTCGTAAGAGAGCCGCTTTGGTGTTGCCACCCAAACCGGCCCCATCCACAAACCCAGCTCCTAGAGCAATCACATTCTTGAGTGCCCCGCATGCCTCGGCTCCTCCTACATCGGAAATATGTTGGACGCGAAAGTGGGGAGGAGCGTCAAAGATTTGTCTTGTGAATTCATTCGCCATGGGCGACTTGAAATTGCAAGCCAGAGTCGATTCGCACATTTGACCTTTGGCGACTTCGGATGCGACATTGGCACCCATTAAAACGCCACACTGAAAACCCTGACCCATGGCGGTCTCGATAGAGCTGGATATTCGGATGGGAAGTTTGGTCTTTTGATCAAAGTCTAAGTCATGACATGACAGATATGGATGTGGATTACACAGCAAATGTAAGAAAGAGACAAGAAGACCAACCCTCCAAATAATATTAATAAGCTACCGACTGACTCACCAAGTCCCTTGATTAGGCTCACTCCACGGCAGTTTGGATGGGCATGTTTCCGGATGGCTGGTAATAATTTCGGCAAGAATTGATGGGGCAATACAAAAATTAAGAGGGTGGCCCCTTGTGCAGCTTGTGCGAGGTCGGCAACGGCGACCACATTCTTGGGTAATTGGATGCTAGGAAGGTATTTGACATTTTCATGCCTCGAGTTGATAATGTCGGTCAATTTTTCTGTGGATCCATTGCCGTCGGGAATCATTTCTTCATAGACCCACATATTCACAGTATCGTGACAGTGAGCCAAGCGTTGACAGTTCTTACCCACCAAGGTTGCAATGGCAGATCCCCAATTTCCGCTTCCTGCATTGAGTTTTAGGGAGAATATGCGTGGCGTGATAATTATGGATTCCGTCAATAAAGTACTGTGGATTCGCAACTGTAAAATGATGGTCCTCTACGGTACAAATTAAGGATGTTCTTACCAATGATGCATACCCGGTCCATGGCAGTTTCATTTTGAGAGTCCAACATGTTCTAATCAACGCTGCTCGCTGCCAAGCTGGACAAAGAGGTATCACAGAAATGCTAGTGTTTCTATCTTTCCGCCGCTCGGTGCGCTTGTGCTCCCGCCACCAGAAGACAAGGATAGTCTCAGCAGAAAAGAAAGACAACTTTGATTTCGACTTCCGATGATCCAAACACGACTTCGAATGGACAACGATAGATAGATGAGGTTAGTGTGCCCAGGCGGATGCTGTAAGTACACGGATCTGATCGATCATTTAGCGACGTCGTGCTGGAGCTAGCTAGTATGTTAGTTCTGGCGACACGCTAATTTCGGTTGTCATTCATTCATTCAATTGCCTCATCCGTAAAGGATGTTTCAAGCTTCATGACGTACGTAGTTCGAACCCTACTGAGTGAAAAGATTGATTCACTCCACCGTTTCAAACACGTTTGAGAAGAACACCACCGAAGGTGGAAGCCCTCAACACACAAAATTGAAAAATCAACAACAACAAGAGAAAACA
>ENA-ORBV01013066-ORBV01013066.1-microbial-mat-metagenome-genome-assembly--contig:-NODE-13066-length-12671-cov-8.660632_pt1 | contig 12671 bp, 8 predicted proteins | sample MGYA00237777_ERZ505514 | MGnify/ENA primary metagenome ERZ505514 (study PRJEB26160, sample SAMN06269048) | microbial mat metagenome | isolation source: Oligotrophic lake microbial mat | place...
GGATGCGCACTGTCATGCGGATGACGGGCCTTGGTCGGTCCACGATCTACAGGCTGATCGCGGACCAGAAGTTTCCAAGTCCCGTGCGGCTGGGGCCGCGCGCGGTGGCATGGCGCCGAGTTGATCTCGACCAATGGAGCGAGGCTCGTCCCGTCGTTTCGCACTGAAGGCAGCGATGCGACGTGTCTCGTACGACGTCGGCCCTCAGCCCGGCATTGTCACTTTCAACACGGCGCCGACCACCAGCAGCGCGGCGGCCACCCGACCCCATCGCCAAGTGGTGAACCAGTAGCGATGATTCACCCGCAGTGCACGGTGCAAGCGCCCCAGACCCAACAGCACCGCCATCGCAGTGACGAACGGTCCGACCAGGCCGACAGGCTCCGGCGCATGCCTGAAGACCCACACCCACAGCAGCGGCCATACGACCGCATCGACAGCCGCGAGCAAGTGCCGGCCGGGCCAGTCAGGCGCGTCCGGCCGGGGTTCACGTGCAACCAGCAGCCACATCATTCCTCCGATCCGGCTCGCGTGAGCAGGTTCACTCCGCCCACGCGATCCATTCAGCCTGGCGGTCGACGCAGCGGCTCCAGCAGCCAGCGCTTGCCGGCCAACCGCCATGCCGCTGCGATCACTAGCGCATCCTTCTTCATCGCCTCCTAGCCGCCACCGGCAAGCTCCGGCGCGGCCTCTTTCAGGGCTTGGACGATCTGCGCCTTGGGTAGGTGGTTCAGGTCGCCCTCAGCGGTGCGCTTCCACTACTCGGCTATATCGAGCCCGACAGCCGCAGCGATGGCCTTCGCATGTGCCGTCGCGCCAGCGCCCGGCAGAGCGCTCACCGTCAACGCGCCGCCGATCGCAAGCAGGTCGATCAGCTCGCCGACATTGCACGACCGTTTCCAACAACGAATCAAGGCGGCACGCCAGGCCAGGGCACGGCCCGTCGTTGGAAGCACCTGGCAACCGTTCGTAAGAACTGTCTTCCCGTTGGGTCCTTCGCGCAGTCGCATCGAGTTCGCACGTCCTTGCCCTTCTGAATTCGCCGAATGCCTGCCCTAATTTCCGAGGGAGCCGGATTCGGCTGTTGATCCCTCGGCATCGGATGCGTTGATGAGCTGTGTTCTGCCCCGCATTCGTCGGTCGCCGTGCGAGACCGACAGCGCTGCGAGCAAGCGCGTGCGCATGGGCACCGTGGAATAAATGGAAGGGGCCCGCCAGAGTGAAACGGCGGCGGGAAGGCGGCCGTTTATGCCGCGAAAGGCCCGTGCGAACGTGCGCGCAGCGCTACGGTTCGCACATGTGGCGAGCGACGAACGCGGGCTTGCTCATTGCGCCGACGAGGTCATGTGAAGGACCATGAGGATCAGCTCGTTCGCCGGAAACATCAATAGCTCTCGAACACAAAGTACGACCACTGGGACGTTATGGGACGAGGAAGCCTCGTCCGCCACGGTAACTGACGCCACAATTTGGATACAGGTAAATCGTGGACAACGCACGCCCCTATGGACTCGAATTAGGCTATAGCGGCTGCCCATCCTGGCAAGCCTCCGCACAGCCGCCGCTCCGAGCGGTCCAACGGCCCTCACGGCCCGCTGGAGCACGGATGAGCACTGATCGCCGACCCAGCGCCGCACCGCCCGCGGCACCCATCGAAGTGTCGCCCCCATTCACCAAACGGCGCATCGACCATATCGACGAACCTGCACGGCCACTGGGCGCGAAGCGCGCCGCGCTTCAGGTTCGGCGACTGCGAGCGTCGCAACCGGTTGCGCGTGCCGCCGCGAAGAAAATGGGCATCGATGCGGGCGCGCTGATCCTGGAGTCAAAGGAAAACAGCATCGCCTTCAGCCTTCGTGCGACGGCCGTAGGGCTGTTGATCGAACGAACACAGCGACAGCCGGTCGGTTCTCGGCTGGTGCAGACGATGGTGTTCGCGGACCCGACGACGTTCGAACGTTGGTGCGCTTCAGAGCCCATCCGCTTCGACAACCCTGTGCTGTACGACCAGCTTCGTCGTGAAGGCCATGAAGCACTGTGCGGCAAACGGTGATCTGCCCAGCCTGGCCGAGTTGACACGCTCGCCGGAGTACAGCGCGCGCGTCATCGATATCCTGCCCGCGATCGGCGATGCCGACACCACAGAGACCGTGGTGGACCTGTTTCAGCAGGCCGTGAACCACCTGGGTGCGGATGCCGGCGTTTTCATGAGCTACCTGCGTGACGACGCGACGCGGGCTACATACCGGTCGCTGCTGGCGTGCGATCCGGTGTGGGCTTCGGAGTATGCGAAGCGCGGCTGGTACGACCACGATCCGTGGCTGCGCCACGCCACCCACGAAACGGAAACTGTGCGTTCCAGCGAACTGAAGGTGACCTCCGCCGATGAAGAGGCGTTCGCTGACGTGTCCGCCGCGCTGGGGTTCGCGTCGGCAGTCATCGCGCCGGCGCCCACCTGTGCTGGGCAGTCGCGCATCGGCGTACTCTGCCTCGGCTCCAACCGCACAGGGTTCTTCGATGACGACGGCTATGCCAAGGTCCGCGTACTGGCACGAGCCCTTGCCATGGAATTGCACCGCTGGCTGCTACAGGCCATCCGCAAGGAGCTGCTGGCCAAGTCCCGGCTGACGGCAGCCGACGTCGAATTGCTGCGGCATGAGGCGGCCGGGCACACGAGCAAGGTCATCGGCGGGGCGCTCAACATCGAAGCCAAGACTGTCGACTGCCGTTTCCAGCGCGTCAGTGCGAAGCTGGATGCGCCTGACCGGCGAACGGCGGTGCGGATCGCGCGGCTGTACGGACTGCTGTAGGCAAATCGGAACGACGCGGCGGCTACGGGCAGGTCCTTCCAACGTCCGCTCTGCCTTCAATCCGTAAGCGTCTGGGCGCGGCATCTTGAGTTGACGCGATTGGCGCCCGACCATCGCGTTCATAACGAACGTGGTGGCGATGACCTGCAGGGCAGCGATGGGGCGATTGACTCGCTGCCTGTGCGCCGGCGCCGTGGTGGCCTGCATAGGCCAGCGCATGGCGGCGGTGTTCACGCGGCGCGTCTGCGCCGCCTGGTGGCGCTCAGTCGGCGCGTTGCCACCGGGGCGGCAGCAACTCCTCGATCTAGCTGTTCAACAGCGTGGGCAGCCGCGTGAGCACGTCCTTCAAGTAAGCCCAGGGCTCGTGCCCGTTGAGCTTGGCCGACTACGCCGACCGCCGAGCTATGCCGAATAGGCTCGCTTCTCCCTGGATTCACCGTAGTCGGCGGGTGATCGGTTCGGCATAGTTTGGCCACTCACAGCGCCTCGAGAAAGGCGAGCAGGTGATCCTCAGGGCGGAAGCGAAGGCGCTTGCATTGTTTGTACGGCTCGAGCTTTGCGAGAGCTGCGTCCTTGAGGGCGAGGTGGGCATGAAGGTAGGTCTGCATGGTCTCGATTGATTCATGACCAAGCCACAACGCGATCACCGAACAGTCGACGCCCGCCTGCAGGAGCTCCATTGCCGTACTGTGCCTCAGGACGTGCGGTAACACGCGCTTGGATGCCAGCGATGGGCGTGTCTTGCTGGCGACGTCCACATATTTAGTCGGTCCTGCGAAATTCATCCAGCCGCCACCGACATCGATGAGCGCGGGCCTGGCCTTGGCTTTGAAGATGGCAAGCGGTGCGGCCGCAGCGCCTGTGGCCCGACCAGCATCGCGTGCAGCGTACTCAGCGCACACATGACCACCGCGATGAAGGCGCAAAAAAGCCCGCCCAGGCCCAGACGGGTGATGGCACGCAGCAGCCAGCGGATGTTGTAGCCCGCCGCACAGCTCAGCGCATGCAAGGCATCGCCTATCGCACCCTGCAGCCAGCACCTGTCCATCCGGTGGTCCGCCTTCGTGTGGCCAATCAACGGCTCGATGGCCTGGCGTCGCTTGAGCAGTCGCTTTTCATGATCGCTGAGCGACTTGTGCTTGCCTCGGTGGATGATCTGCACGCCCGGGTTGTCGGCGTCCACGCCCCGGTAGCCCAGGTCGACGATGACCTGCTTGGGCCAGCGGCCGGTGTCCTGCAGCAAGTTGGTCGTCTGCTCAAGCTGAGCGCTGAGCACGTGGCCGTCGTAAGGGTTGCCGGGGAAGCTTCTGGCGCCAACCATCAACCCCTGCTTGTGGGTGACCGCCAGGCTGACCTTGACGCCAAACTCGTAGGGGTTGCGCGCCTTGCCTTTGGAGATGCACTCGACCTCCGGCGCGTGCAGCGCGTACAGCTTGTTCTTGGTGTGGCGCTGCTGGGTTCGGATGCGTTCTGCGCGTTCCATCAAGGTCGTCAGATCGCTCAGCGCCTTGGGGCTGCTGGGCTCGTTTGCCGGGGCGCCGCCGGCAGCTGCCGCTGCGCGGTCGGCGTCCTGCTTGCGCTGCACCTCGCGCATCACCACGCCCAGGATCGTGCGCTGACGCTTGACGGTCGTGCGCAGCCGCTTGAACTGCTTGGCATGAGCATAGCCACCGGCCTTGCGACGCAGCGTCTTGCCCTCCTGGGCATAGGTCTGCTTCAAGGCGATGCCACAGCGCCGGGCGGCGCTGACCACCTTGTGGCGGGCGATCTCCAGCAAGCGGCTGTCCACCGGGTGCGCGATGGCCTTGGACTGCACGCCGGAGTTCGACACCAACCGCGCTAAGTCCTTGATTTGCCTAGTAGCGCCCTTCAAGTGCGCCACTACAGCAAGGAAATTTGAGCGTTCAGAGTTGGTTTCTTGACCTTCAATGCAGCCAGCGTGCTGGCCTGTTCGGTGTTGATGGTGGAGATGCCGGTGACGGGTGCGGCGTCGTCGATGCGCACCTCATGGCGCTGGATTCGGCGTAGTTGCTTCAACGCGGCGTCTGGCGACAAATGGCTACCGGCGATCTTTAGCCGCTGACGCATCACCCGGTGCAACACCAGCGCCATGAAGCAGATGCTGGCGTGCGCGCGGATGCGTTCTGGCAGCCGGTGGAAGACCGGCGCAATCTCGATCTCGGACTTCAGCACATGGAAGCCCCGCTCGATGTCAGCCAGGCTCTTGTAGCGCGCCACGATCTCTTCCTTCTTGAGATCGGGTACGTTGGTCACCAACATCAGCTTGCCGTCCATGGCTTCGGCACGCTGCTGCGCCGCCGAGTCGATCTCAAAGGTGAACAGCTCGGACTTCAGGTCCACGCGGATGATGTGGGCCAGCCGGGCTTCGCTGACCTCGTGGAAGAACCTGGCTTTGGCGCCGCTGTCTGAGAGCTTGCGTCCCCGCTTGACCCGACCGCCATCCTGCGCATCCAAGTTACCCGCCAGCGTTTGTGCGCGCGCCACCAACGTTGTGATGCGGTCTTGTCGGCGCTGGGGCTGCACTTGGGCCCGTTCGGGGTTGTGCGCCACCACCAGGCGGTGACCCTTCCAGCGCAGCTCATCAATCACCTCAGCCGTGGCCGCCTCGTGCTTGGCCTGCAGCGGCTGTAGCAATTCCACGAAGTCCCCATGCCGCCTTCCGGGCACAGCCAGAACGAACTCCAGCGTGCGCTCGCCCGGTAGCTTCAACTCGCTGAGCATCTGCAAGTTGTCCAGCGACAGCAACCCCCGGTCAGCCACCACTACCAGGCGGCGCACATGCGGGTAGCGCTGCAGCACCCGCTCCAGCGTGGGCTTCAATGTGGGCCCCTCGCTGGCGTTGCCGGCAAATACCTCGTGATAGATCGGCAGACCGTCAGCCGTCTGCACCACGCCCAGCAAGAATTGCCTGGCGATGATGCCTTCCTTGGACATGCCGAACTTGCGCAACTCACCGCTTTGCTCACTCAGGCCCTCCACGCGAATGGTGGTCAGGTCATAAAAGACCACCGACAGCTCATCATCGATCAGCGGGCGCAGCAACTGGGCCACGCATTCATCCACCGCAGTCTGGTGATCCATCAGCGCGTCCATGCTGCGCAGCAGATGCTGGTGGGTGATCTCGGCAGCTTGCACATCAGGCAAAGCCACCGTCTTCAACCAGCGCAAGGCGCCGAGCTTGGAGTCGGCATCGCACAAGCGGTTGAACACCATCAACCGAATGGCTTGCTCCACAGGGGCGGTATAGCGCGCCTGGCGGAAAACAACGTGCAGTCTGTCAAAGCCCAGCTCGTGCCACAACTGGTGCAGCGCCCACACATCGCCCAGTGCAAGGGCAGACTCGAACTGCACCTGAGGCGAGGACATCAGCCCAACGGGCCGACCCTTTGCGCGCAGCAGGCCCTGCAACAACGAGTCGACCTGGCCACCTTGCTCATCAATGCGGCCCAGCGTGGCGATGGTGCGTTGGCGGGGGCGGTTGTGTTCATCACGGAACGACTCGACCAGCTGCGCGTAGATGCGGCTGCCGGATCGAGTGAGCTTGATGAACATGGCAGCAGAGTGTAGCGGACCCTCTGGAAGGTGCCAATACACTAACGCCCAAAACGTGCCACTACAAGATTTCGCCAAACCAGACGCTAAGTACTTGATTCAATTGCAATTGAGGGGGTCGATGAGGGGTCAAAGTGTCGAACTTCGGTGCACGGTGGAGTCAACGATCACGCGCTCCAAGTCAGCCGGCTTGACGGCCTGCATGCTGACGGCGCAATCGATGGTGGCCTTGAGCAACTGCTCCAGGCCGTCCTCACCCAGCAGGCGTCTGAAGCGGCCAATCTGGGTGGCGTCGCACGGCAGGCGCGGCTCGTAGTAATCCATGCCGCTGAAGAACTGCCAGACGACGTTCTCGGCCCACCGCTCGACGAGTTCTTCGTCGCTGAGGTTGAAGCTGTTCTTCAGGTACAGCAGGCTGGCCATCAGGCGCACCGGCAACCGCGGGCGGCCCGCCGGGCTGATGCCGCCGCCGAACTCACCGGCAAACGTGCCGGCCAGGTCCTCGCCGGCAATGCGCTTGGCCGGCTTGGCCTGGTGCGCCAACTTCGGCGCCACCGCCGCCTCGATCGCCGCCCAGGGCAGCCGCGTGGCCAGCACCACCAGCGGATGCTTCAGGTCGATCATCAAATCCAGGCGCGAGCGGAAGAAGTCGTCGGTGGTCATCAGCAGTCCTCAATCCCTCAGAAACCAAACCTCATTGGATTGATTCCCGAGAGAAATGACCGTCCGAAATCACCCGAAATTCGTTATGAAACAACAACTTGCGCATTACGCAGGACCGACTATTTAGACAGCATCGACTGGACGCTATCGGCGCTTATTATTAGACGTCGCCAGTAACAACATCCGGATATCGCCATCAATCAAGCCAGCCAGTCCTCCCGTCGAAACCCTATCAGGCGTACTGGCAGGGTCAAGCCGAACGTATTCCTGTCCAGCCGCCCGAATGAACCGCGGGCGCGCCTCATTCGGCTTGCCCTGATCAAGCCCGAGACAGGGAGGATTCGTGGGCAGTTTGCATGCAGCAGGTGCGGCTGCGCCAAGACGGATGCCGAGCATCGAAACGTCTGAAGTGGCTCTTATTGGTGAAGGAGGCGCTGAGGCAGCGGGTTCGGCTGGCGCTTGCTGTGTCGCCTCGGGACTCCTCTCGCAAGAAGTGAGGCTGATCCAACCAACCCCTAGAGCAACACTTGCGAGCCGCCTAACTGATGTGGTTGGTCCCACTTGTGTCCACGTTGGAGTCGACGAACATTCGCTAGGATTACTTGTAGACCAGTTAGCGAGATTGAAACGATACTGTCAACCGCTAGTGTATCGTAGGAGCTGCGCTTTGAAGGCAGAGCGGAGAAAACGGCGAACGACTGGCGTCGATTCCCCGCCATGAACTGGCTTTGACTGGGGTGCCGTGGAGACGCGGTGACCACGTGCGGAGTACAACTGGCGCTGTGGCACACACGATCAAGGACTCACACGAGACGCCATTACCACAATTGCCTCCTTCGTCGGTACTACCTTGATGACCATTGCTACGTCGCCTACTGCTTGTTTGGGGAGGGCCAACTTTACTGATGCTCTTTGGTCTTTGAGCGTGTAGTCGAGTTCGCCCTTCAGTTGCGGCACGAAAGGAGTCAACGCGACGACGGTGGGCGCAATGCCGGCGAGCACAGGACACTTAAGTAGAAGTTCTGGGCTGCTGAGAAGAAACTCCGTTGGACCAGGCTTGAGCTTTGCCTTGATGTCGATATTGTCCACGACGAAGTTCGCCCGCGCATCACCAGTGTCTGTCGCGAGTAGGATGTTTGACGCGATACCCACTCGAGACTCACGCAATGACGCAGTAAAAGTCTTGGACTGCGACCAGGGAAATTGGCATGTCAGGTGTCCCACAATGTCCAGCGGGACAAACTTGACGTCGACATCGGCCTTTGCCTCGCCTTGGACCTCCAGTGCGAACTGAACTCGGTCGAGGGCTGGCGACAGGTTGAAGTCGCGGAGGCAGACCTGAAGATTGTCAGTCGCGAACCGCGAATCCACATCAAGGTTGGCAAAGTTACCGGTGGCCGCGAGGCGATTGAGGGCCTCCTTCTTCGCTTCACACAGCAACTTCTCGCCAGCCTTCTCAACCGCACACGTAGCGTTCTCCGTCTCCCTCAGCCTGTCGCAGTCCGCCTTGCGCAAGTTGGCATCAGCGTCGTAGATGACATTTTGGGCCGCTTTGGCGGCCTCGCAGAATGGATCGTTCCCTCTGAGGGTGCATTGTCCGCCGACACAGCCGCCAAATGCGCAGACTCGAGGAGCCCGCAGCAGGCAAGCACTGCAGTCGCGAGTGTCCCGGTTGGCGTTGAAGCCGCACTGCCGGTCGGACTTGCACACACGGTCTGATGAGCAGTCAATTCCTAGTCCGTTCGGCAACTTGATTTTAGTGCTGGTGTGTTGATTGGGAACCGACACTGACGCCTTGACGCAGAGTTGCGCCTGCGACGTAACGCTGTTCATCGCTAAGGCGACAACATCTCTCTTGACGGCCACCCACGTTCCCTCAGGGGTGGGAACTTCGAACACTTGCTCGACAATTTCATTTACTCGGTCCTGGATACCGCCGAAGGTAGGTTTGACCTCAACGGCCTGTGCAGCAGCTTTGATGCTGACAGGCGATAGCTGTACCAACGAGGTAAGGTGATCCTTTGCGACGAGCCAAGCGATGCCGTCGACCTTGAACGGGATCACTATCGGCTTCGAGACCACCTGGATGGATGCCTTGCCGCCAGCGTCGCTGACGGAGAACGTATCGCTGGAATTAAACGACTTGTCTGAAAGCGCGGGTATTGTCACTCGCGTCACCGGGGAGCGTGTCAGCTCACCGGAGATGTTGTCCTTGAATCTATTCAGGACTGCGGCGATGGCAGTACCGACCAAAGTGACATCGACCTTGTCTGCCAACTCGATTTTCTCGACATGCACGGACGAGAGTGCTGGCAACAGCCGCAACTCAAGTTCTGGCCCAGATGCGCCTCCTTGTGCTATCGCCCCAGTAAGCCCCGCATAGGCAGTTATGGTTCCCTGAATGCGAGGTTTCAGCGCGCCTAGCGCGGCGACTGCTGTCTGGTTGTCCCCAGCGTCATCCTTGGAAAATTGCCGAGCGAAGTCAACTGACACACGCAGTAGTTGCTCGTCACCCCGTAGGCTGATCTTCACCACACCCTGCTTCTTGAGCTGTTCCGTAAGCAGCGCGGCCGTCGCATCCGACATTGCCACCCCAACTCCAAGGTTTGGAGTAGCAAGTTTTGCAAGTGCTTGCGCGGAGGAACTGATCGCTGCTTGCCGCTGTTCATCCACCGTGATCGGAGGAAACTTCGCGTTGACCAACTTGGTCAGCGAGTCTCCGCACCCTGCGAGCAACAAAAGAGTCACGAGTCCGAGAAGGCGAAGACCCATCATCAATCTCCCGAAAGATTTCATTATTGCGAGACTATCAAGAGTTCGCCGCCAAGCAAAGCGACGAAGGCTTCCGCGTTAGCGTCCGAACACCCCTATTACAGCGATCGGCGTTCTGTCTATGCTTTCAATAAAACGCCAATCAACGCACTTCTTTAGTGTCCTCGATCTTTCCAGCAGTGAAGATCCGATACCGCACTGATTACTCGACTGGTACCTGAATAAACGTTGTCGCGCGGCTGCTGTAGTCGAGGAAGAACCCCTCTCCGATAACCTTAAGGAACTGCTTGGTCGTCTTGGCTGCAGCAGATGTTGATACGCCATCCGGGCTAGGAGAAGCGGTCCTCCGCTCGCAGCCCATCAGAGTTGAGGAGACGAGTACACGTTACAAGACGTAGGCTAATGTGCCGTTGGGTGCAGTCCTTTGCGCTAGCGTACCGTTTAGTGTTCGGCGGTTGCAGTCGACCTCAACAAACTCTCCAACAATCACTTCAATCTTTAAATTCGACTCCGCGACAGCACTCGGGAGCAGAATCATTGCGGACTTGAATCCCGCAGGCGGAGATGGCATTGGCGGCGCAGTGAGTGTTTGGCCTTCAACACTTTGATAAAAATATAGCGCCCCCAGCATAATCATTGCCAGCAAAACCTTTCTGGCAACTTCACTGCGCTTTCTGCTAGAAATTAAAAAAATATTCAAGTTGAACTCGCAGACCAAGACCACGTCGATTCACCAGTGAGCTACCAACTGATTGGGGGTGTGGAAATGGGCGTGGCGCTCTTTTGCATCAGAGCAACCTTCACACTGCCTTTGCCATCAGCAGCGCGCATGTGAATGGATCCAATTCCAAGAACCCATATTTCTCTTTGCCCACTAAACTTGGTCTTCCCGCCAAGCGGGCCAGCAAACGCGAATACTCCAGTACCTACCTCGCATTCCCTAGACGGCTCGCAAGCAACAACGTATGTCGCGGTTGCGTACACATAGTCTTCGCACCAAGTCCAGTCAGACGAGGCTTCCTTTTTGACCCAAGTCGCATACGCGATCGAGCAAAATATCGTGAGGCCTAAAGCTGCGACCGCCAGCTTGGCATAGCCAAATAGTTGGCTTACAATCAAGTTCTTCACTGTTATCGGCATTATTAACAGACTGTTGAAAATCTTATTTCATAGCCGGGGGAATTTTGCGGGGCCGACGAAGTAGACCCTGTGACGAGTGTATCAAAAGGTACCCTTTTTGGGATCAGTTTATTTCGATTCGGCCATGGGCCTCATCAATCTTGGGGGCGCGACCGTACACCATCCATAGACCTCTTTCAACCCCTAGTCTTGTCCAACGAGGTATGAGCCTGGAGCCAGGCGCGAGATTCCACTGAGGAATGAGCCTGGAGGACGCCTGGGATCGGCGGTTTTGGGGGCTGGCAGGCAGCCCGCCGACGGGGTGGGTCGATCATCGAAGCGATGGTGATCGACATGAACGAAGCCCAAGTGCGCACGCTCGAGCAGGTGCGTCAGGTGTTGGCGGGTACGCAGGCGATGGAGTTCCAGGCGGCCGCCGGCGACGAGGATCGGTATGCCTGGATCGAGTCGGTGCTGCGGCGCTTCGAGTACCGCCGGCTGCCTCGCGCGGACCGCGGCCCTGTGCTGGCCTATCTGCAGCGCTTGAGCGGCTACAGCCGGGCGCAGATCACGCGGCTGGTCGCACGCTGGCACGCCGGCAAGGCGCTGGTCAAGAACTACGGCGCGCCCCGTTGCCCGTTTACCCGCCTGTACACGCCCGCCGACGTGGCGCTGCTGGTCGATGTGGACCGCGCCATGGGCACGCTGTCGGGTCCGGCCACGGCCTGCGTGTTGCGCCGCCAGCGCGACGTATTCGGTGATGAGCGATTCGTTCGCCTGGGTTCGATCTCCGTTGGCCACCTGTACAACCTGCGCCACAGCGCGGGCTACCGCAACCAGCGCGTGCTGCTGACCAAGACCCAGCCGAGCAAGAACACCCAGATCGGCGTGCGCAAGGCGCCGGCGCCCGAGGGCCGGCCGGGCTTCATCCGCATCGACAGCGTGCACCAGGGCGACCTGGACGGCGTCAAGGGGCTGTACCACATCAACGCGGTGGACTGCGTCACCCAGTGGCAGGTGGTGGCCAGCGTGCAGGCGATTTCCGAGGCACACCTGCTCAGCGTAATCGAGGAAACGCTGACGCAGTTCCCGTTCGTCGTCGCCTTTGCCGTGACTGCCCTCGGCTGGCGCTCCGGAGCCATCGGCTGGCTCGCCGCCATCCATCATCTTTGCAACGCGGTTCAGCCCCCAATCTACTGGGCCCTGCGCCGCAAGTTCTCCCTGCACCGCATCATCGTCATCAGTTTCTGGTTCAATGCCCTTCCCTGGCTCGCCGTGCTCGCGTTTCCACGCCTCGACCCGGGCACCCGGAACACGGCGTTCGCCCTGATCGTCATTATTTCCACCCTCGCCAACAGCGTCGCCTCGGTCGCCTGGTCCGCCGCAACGGGCGAACTGGTCCCCATCCATATCCGCGGCCGCTATTTCGGCCGACGTAACATGATCTTCGGTTTCTGGACGCTCGTGGTGGTTCTCGCCGCCGGCATCGTGGCCGAGCACTACCAGAATTCGCTGAAGGCCTTTGCTGGAATCTTCGCCGCCGGCGGCATCATGCGATTCATCGGACTGTTCTTTCTGCTCCGCATGAAGTTCCCGCCCCAGGTCATGGTTCCGCAGCAGCAACCCGACCGAATTGGCGACTATCTCGCAGTCTTTCGAAGTCGCGACTACCTCTGGCTCGTCGCCTTCATTGGGTTCTGGGGCCTCGCTCTCAACATCGGGATGCCGTTCTAC
>ENA-ORBV01013067-ORBV01013067.1-microbial-mat-metagenome-genome-assembly--contig:-NODE-13067-length-12671-cov-5.547483_pt1 | contig 12671 bp, 13 predicted proteins | sample MGYA00237777_ERZ505514 | MGnify/ENA primary metagenome ERZ505514 (study PRJEB26160, sample SAMN06269048) | microbial mat metagenome | isolation source: Oligotrophic lake microbial mat | place...
CAGATGTGTATAAGAGACAGGCCCGTGACCTGGGACGCTTGCCCCGGCGACCCGCAATACACGTCGAGCGTGGTAGGTACCTCGGATGGCTTGCACCAAATCTCGGTGAGGCCGCCAGACGATCCGCCGCCCGCGCCGAACCCCTCAGCGGATGTGCCGCCCGCGCCGCCGGCATGCCCGCCGCCGACCAGCAGGATATGCACTAGCAGCGCGTTCGCGGGCTTTGTCCACACTACGGTCGTGCCTGCGACCGTGTACGATTTCACGTCCGGCACGAGGCACGCCGTGCGATCAAACAGCGCCTCGAGCGGCACGGAAAAATCTGAGGCTGTAACGGTCATATATCAGGGTTCCTAAGGGATCGATCCGTCATCCACAAGTCTAGCAGACTCCGGGAAACGCGCCGGGTTTCCCGCGTATACCGTACCATTGAACGTGGCCGATGGGGGAAAAGAGGCCGCGCTCCCCCCGTAGGTGCCGCCACCCGGCATATCAGAGGACAGAGGAAATAGCGTGGCGTCGCCCGCGTAGAGCGCGGCGGTAGGGTCTAGCGCCCAATAGCGCTGGTTAACGTTGTCCCGGGCGGCCTCGTAATTCCCGGCGCCGTCGTCCCGGGCCCACCTAGCATAGGCACCCTCGGGCAAGGGGGTAACCCCGTTGATCGAAATGACGGCCCACATGGCGCGCGTGCCGGCGGGCTTCCAAGCGCGGTCACGGAAAAGCTTGCGGATAGCGTTCACGTCGTCCGCGCTCACACCAGTGTGACCGACGGCGTATGCCGAATTGCCAAGCGCGCCGCCGTACAGGGCCCCGGCACCAAAGCTCGGGGCCGCGTCGATCAAATCTGTTCCGTCGATCACGAGCCAGAAGCGCGCCCATTGATCCGCCCAATCGGGGTTTGTGTCGCTATCCCAATCCCACCCGCCTAGCGTTGTGGACGACTCGACGCCGGCCGCGGAGCGCTTACGCTGCGCACCATTTGCCTGCTCAGTGTAAAGCGCAAATCCCCCGCCGAAGTACTCTGCAATTTGCTCGAGTAGCGCGAAGGCGTTGCCGCGCACGCGGTGCCCTCGGGGACTACGCCACGCAGGCAAGCGCGCCGCGTAGTGCGCCTGAGTTTCCGCGCGCCCGCGGGGTATGCCCCGGTCCGCACCGATCAACGCGAGCGCGCTTTCTCCCGCGTAGGAGGGGAAACGCGCCGTTAGCCGGTCGCGGTACGTCTGGGTAAAGGCGTCCTTAATCAACGCCAGCGAATAGAGTACCTTGCCGCCGTCAGTGTCATCATCCGTGTATGCACCGGGCAGCATCCAACGGTAAAGCGCTCGAAAGTTTAGCGCCACGGTTAGACCTCGACCACGGCTAGCGTACCGACGATCGGAACGGCGGAGGCCGCGACCACGGTATCACCCGTGGGGGTCACGAGGTTTACGCTTTCGGCCTGCGGCACGGCCGCGTGAATCTCAGCGATCAGGCGCGAGCGGTACACGTCCCCCCCGATTGGAAGCGAAAGGAACAAGACACCTAGCCTTCCGTTGACGGCCTCTAGGTAAGTCGCCGGGATGTTCGGGCCGGTGATCTGCGCAGAGATATTGACGGCCTGTTCCGTGGCACTAACCACGGTAGGGAGGATGCAAAGTGGAGTCGACCACAGCTCGACGGCTAGTTGCGCCGCCGCCACGCTGGCCGCCGAAACAGCACCGGCCGCGCTGGCAACGTAGACCGTCACTAGGCCCGTGTCGCTATCGCCTACGGCCGTTGCCCGGTTGATCTCGGTGACGCCGGTTAAATCAGAGTCCTTGCATACGTATTCGTAAGCGTCGGGCGGGCCGTTGGGAGACAACGCGCCAAGCGTATCGCCGCACTGATCTTGCAGCTCGGTGACCGACTGCTCGTCTTGCGCCGCCGCGGACGTGCTGCTCGTGATCGCGACGTCGAAAGTAGCGAGCTCCGCGGGGGCAACGAAGGAATCAATCTCGTTGACCGCCACGCTCGAGGCCGCGCCGGACTCCTCCGCAATCAGCGCAAAAGTAAGCGCGTCCCCGGCGCCAAGTACGCCCGGGTCATTTGTGCTCCTGTAAGTCTTGCCCGTGGCCGTGCACTTTACTGTTAGGCCGCCGTTGCCGAGATCGGAGAACACGCCGCCGCCGCCATTGGTGAGAGTGACCGACGGGGTCGCATACGTGGCCGCGCCGCGCGTTACGCCGTAGACCTCGGCCGCATGCACGGTTGCCCAATCGCCCTCAGCAGTGGAAAGGAATCCAGCTTTCGCGAATTGCACGGACTGCTCTTCAAGCGCTGCTAGCACGTCCGCCAAGTAGGCATACAATGAGCGTGTGGGGTCGCCACTGCGCCACGTCGATACCGGCAAGCCGAGGGCTTGCGCAACTGCCAAGCCACGCGCAAGCACCTTGGCGGCCGTATCGACCGTGAACAGGGATAGTATGTTGATCGTCATGCTGACACCAGGGTCGCCGCGGCCTCCGTGATGCTGAGAGTGAGCGCGAAATCTTCGTCTGAGTCGACCAGCGTCGCGCTAACCTCGAGGAGGATCGCCTGCGCCCCGTCCGCTTGCGTGGTGAGTAGCGCTCCGCACCGGACGTCGTACGCCCGATCGTCTTTCGACAGCTCGTTCTCCGCCATGCCCGCCGCGACCTCGGCCGCGCGCGCGTAGCCGACGGACCCGACCAAGCCGGCCACGTCAAAACCGAACATCAAGTCCTCTGGGAAAACGCTCGAGCCGAGCGAGCCGCGCGCGGTAGTGAGCCGGCGAAAGAAGGCCTCGACCACAACGGCCTTACCGGAGACCAGCCGGCCAGAGACCAGCTTATCCGTTAGCGAGACATCAACGCCGTAGCCGGTGGACATTGCCCCGAGTGTAGCACCTATGGGGGCTGGCGGCCCCGCGTTAAATTGCCGTCAAAGTGAGGGAGGGGGTGGGGCTCCCCAGGCGCATCACCGCGACCGGGAAGGATAGCAGCGTCGGTAGCCACGTGGGGGAGTCGGTCGATCCGCGCGCGAAAACCTGTGGGCGGCTAGGGTCATTGTCGGCGAAACAGACTAGTACTAGCTCACCCGGCGGTATTTGGTCGATTAAGCCGTACGCGCCCTGACGGATAGTCACGTTACGCAAGTCCGGCATGCCGGACGCCGCGCGCACCGGTTGTAGGTTTGCCTTGCCTGCGGCCGCCGTGATCACCCGATATTCGAAAGCGCCGGCATAGGCCAAAGTCGGGAAGACTCCTTTGAGAATGCGCGCCAGCGCATCCAGGCGGCGCGTGGTGCGCTTGCCAGAGTACACGCGCACCGTGAGGCGCTCTGGAGTCAAATCGATCTGCAGGTCCGTCGCCGGGGCGCCGCCATCGACTTGGACGCCGGGGGCCAAGTCGTCTAGCGAGTCAACCGCGAGGTCGACAACGGCGCCGACTTGGTCGACGCGCACGCGTGGTGCGTTGCCCGCGTAGGTAGTGGCGAGGCGAGTTCCGATCCGCAGGGAGCCATCGGGATTTGCGTACCATGCGCGCGGGTGGTGCCGGTTAAGCAGACCCCCAAGGGTGTCACCCGCCATGCGCGCGTAATTCGGTCCGAGGCGCCCGGTAGGAATGCTAGTGAGTGTCTCGCCGGCAGTGCGGGCCGCGTCGGATAACACCGTGATGATGCTGGTTCCGGCGTCGTTTACGTAGCCTTTTTTCGGCAGTGCCGCCGACACCCCGCCCGCGCCCGCCACGATACGGTATGCCGCGCGCCCGTTGAAAACGCCGCCACTTACGACCGTGCCGCTGAATGTGGTTCCGGCGATCGCGAGCGACACGCGGCCCGAGAGTTCCACGGGGTCGGCTAGGTAGGCATCGGCCCACCACAGTCCGAAGGTCGGCCACGCAAGCGTGGCGCTCGTTACCGGGTGACCCTCAAGTGTGGCGGTCGTCATGGCAGTTTCGCGATGCTGACGAGAACCGCGAGCTCCGCTTTAGCGGCCGCATTGGGGTCCGCTTTCTTAGGGCTTCCCGGTTGCGCCGGGCCGCCCTTGCCGGCGCCAGGCTTGGCCTTCGCGCCCTTGGCGGCCTTAGGTCGCGGGGGCTTGTATTCGATAAACTTTACGGTAACCGTGGCGCCGCCCCTGCCGTCGTGCACCATGCCACCAATCCCGCCGCAGGATACCTCAGAGAATTTGTTGCGCGCTAGGTCCGGGTGGTAGATCGGCATGGCAACGGGGGTGGGGCCGCTAGTCATAGATTCGAGGAGGCGCTGGAAATCCTCCCATTGACCGAAGTCGTTTAGGTCCTCGTTCGCAAGCCGGTCGTGTGCGAGATAAAAGGTCGCGGTGAATTGTCCAACGGGGTCGCCGTTTAGTTGGCTGCTCGCGCCGGTCGAACCCTTAGCGGCCTGGATATCCCAGGCCTTGAATCGGTCATGCCCTGATAGAGTCAGCAGGCCGGGGCTAGGCGTGATGCCAAGCACAAGGTAATCCAAGTCGTCGGCTTGCTCGTAGGGGGTCGTCATGCCGCCGCCTCGCCAGAGATTGCCATCGCATCACCCTCGAGGATGCGCGTCAGTTGCGCCTCGAATGCGTCAGCAGCGGCCTTGCCGCCCGCCGCGTCGCTAGCGTGGATCACCAGGCTATTGATCTGCACAGTGGGGCCGGCCTTGTCGGCCTTGCCGGGGGCGGCCTCGGCACCGCCGGCCTTGCCTGCGGCCGCGTCGAACGCGCTGAACCCTCCCGCCGCGGGGGGCTCTACCATGGCGGCCATTGCGTCTTGGGCAGCGCTCGCGCCGTCGTCCACCCCGCCGGCGAAACCCTCGGCGGTGAACCCACCGATTTCGGCAAACACCTTAGACGGCGAGGCGATGCCTAGCAGTCTCTTGGCGCTCGAGATTGCACCGCCGACGGCGCCAGTGATGGCGCCGATCACGGCACCCGCGGAACCCTTGATGCCGTTGACTAGCCCCATGATTAGATCGGTTCCGAATTGAAGCATCTTGGCGGGAAGCTCGGATAGGTAGGCCCAAAGGGCGGTGAAAGCATTGTAAAAAGTCACTCCGATCGCCACGGCCGCAACGGCCACGGCCGCAACCATTGCGTAGATTGCGACCTGGATTCCGACCACGGCCGCCACTACTACGCCGATCACCACACCCACGGCGGCAAGCGCCGCCACGAATCCTACGAATACGTAAGCCGCGACTTCGCCGGCCGTCTTGGCCGCATCAAGCACATCGGATAGAGACGTATCCTCGAATCCAAAAAACTCTTTCACTGCTTTGATCGCGGGTTTGATCGCGATGTAAAGCTTGGTCAGAGAGATAAGGAAGCCAAGCGCAAATGCCTCCACCACGTAAGCGGCGTTAGTCGCTTGGTCGATCAACGGCTGGAACACCGAATCGAAAAGAAACTTCATGGTCTCCCCTGCGGCCGTGTTTTTGTCGAACAGGTCGACAAGCACGCGCAGGCCCTCCAACACGGGGTCGATGTTCAGGCCGCTGAAAAGCTCCGAGAAATTCTTGCCGAGCTTTTTTGATTGCTGGTCGAGGCCGAGCATTTTCTTCGCGACTATGCCCCCAAGCTTGCCGTTGACCTCGCTAGCCAAGTCGCCCGCCGCGCGCTTGGATTCGCGGAGCGTCTCGAGAAATTCGCCCGCGCCGCCTTGCCCCAGCGCAGCCTCCGATAGCGCCATTGAGCGGAGCGCTGCCGGGATATCCTCGGCTGCAACATTCGCCGACCTTAGCTGCTTAGTCCACCCGCGGAGGTCGGCCGCACCCGCACCAGTCTCGGCGGAGATTGCGGCGAAGTCACCAGTGAGCGCAGCGAGCTCTGGCCTCAGTGCGCCAGCGGCCTCCGCAGTGAGTGCCGCATCCCGTTTCGCGCCGGCGAGGCCTACCGCCCAGGCGGCAAGTGCGACGGTGCCGGCTATCAGCGCCACAGTTACGGCCGCCACTGCCACGGCCACGCCTACCGCCACGCCCGACAGTAGGATCATTTGACCACGGGAGGTCGAGGCCGCGTCGGATAGGTCGCCGAATTTTTTCGCGAGCGGTGAGAAGCCTTCGGCCTCTCGGATAGACTTTTTTGCAGCGGCCGCTTGCTCCGTGTGCGCTCGCGTGACGCCCGAGCTAAGTTGCCTGAGGTTCGCATGCTGTACGCCTAGTTGCCTCTCCGCCGCGGCCGCGCGTGTGGCCTCAACCTCGAGCACACGCAAGGCCCTGCCCTCTCGGCCAAGCGCGGCCGCTGCCTCGTGCGCGGACTTGGACATGCCCGGGTCGAGCTTGCCGCTAAGCGCCGCTTTCTCCGCCGCTCGCGCCGCGTTCAGGGCCGCTCGCTCAAGCTCCGAATAGCGCACGTTACCCTCCGCAAGCGCGGCGTTAGCCGCCACCGTGGCACCCTTTGCCGCTATTAGCGACTGGTTAGTCGCGATAGTTGCAGCCTCGAGTGACTCCGCACTATGGCCGGCCGCAATAAGACCCGCGGACAACGCCTCGAGCTGAGCCGTCGTGGTGCCGGCCTCCGGCATGTCCGAGGCTACGTCGATGATGTATGCGCTGTCAGCCATGCTTTTAACGCCGCTTGCTAGTGAGCGCGGCCTCGACCAAGTTTAGCACGCTTGCCGCACGAATGAGGGCCGCGCGCGCCTCAATCGACCCATCGTTCGGGACAAGCGCGCTCAAACACTCCGCGAACAGACCCGGCCTAGTGCGTGTTTTTACCACTAGCTCGGTTAGTCTTTTTCCTCCTCAGCCGCCTTGCCCGCGGCTAGCTGTGACGCGCGCGATCCGAGCTGTGCTTTCAGGCCCGGCCGGGCCTCGCACATGGCCGCGAAGATTTCCTTGTCTGGGTACACGAGGCACGACGCCGCGAGCTCCTCGGCCGCCTCATTGGCGGCGACCACGTCGACTTGGCCGTCGCGGTGCTTAATCCGCGCGCGGTATCGCTTGAGCTCCGCGGGTTTCGGCACGCGCGCTACAGCCATGGTCGGGAGGCCCGGCGTATACGACACGTCGACGTGACACACACTGGTGTCCCCATGGCAGATCTCGCACCCATCCAGGGCCTCGACGTCGATCGCCCGTTGCACGTCCGCGGCCGCCTGTAGGTCGGCCTTCCGGGCCGCGCGCTTGCGCTCGATAGCTTCTAAGGTCATGCCGATATACTACGCCCGGCCGATGCCGGGCGCAAGAGGCTCAGAGCAGAACGATTTCCGAGCCGTCGATCATGTCCACGATTTCAATCACGCTGATAGGCACTTCGATTTGGTCCGCGTCGGTGCCCTCCGCGCTGGCGAGCGTGTCCGCTAGGACGCGGCAACCCTTGCCGCGGCGGTCGTAAATCTCGACGCTACCCTGCGGGGTGTGTTGCACGTGCACCGAGAAGTGCACCAGGCTAATCGCCTTCTGATTTCCACGGCTCGGGGCAAGCCCGGCCAGAGACCTCAAGAATTTCTGAAAACCCGAGCGGTAAAAAGTGATCGACATCTCGTAGGAGATGGCGCCGGTCGTGCGGCGCATGACGCGCCCGCCGCTGGCCCCGCGTTGCTCGCCTACCTCGACGGTGCGACCCATCGAGATTGCCGCAATATCCTTAAGCTCGAGGATCGACCCGCCCGTAGGCGTGGCCTTGACGATAATATCCGCCCAACTAGGGGCAATTCCATCGATTTGGGGGTAGTCGTTATTCATGTTACTGGCCGCCCGAGATTACTCGGACCGAAGTCGCTACACTGTGGATCGTGCCGTTTAGAACGAGCCGCACTACACCCGTTAGGGTAGCGAGCGGAACGTTCAGAATGTCATCACGCGCGGCGGTCCAGACCGCGAAGCTCGCGCGCTGGCCCTCACCAAACTTGTCGACAAGTAGCTCGGCTTCCAGCGCACTGTTAACGCGCGCCTCGATTGTGGCCAAGCTATCCTCAGTGCCGGTGCCGTTCTCGTTAAGCACAAGGACTTGGCCGATCGCTAGCTCCGAGTTCAGTTGCACGACCGTGCAAGCAACATTGGTGACCAGCATGTTTTGGTGACCGCTCAGCTGCGACGCGTCGACCTCGCGCGTAAGGTCCTGGGAGATGAAGGCGCCGGCCGGGCCGTTGCTCCAAGTGCGGTAAGTCGTGAAGCGCGCGAGACTGCCCGCGCCGCCGTCAACGCGATCATCATATTCGACCAACGTGCCGTTGGAATCGAACAGGTCACCGAGGGCGGGGCCGTCGGCCTTGCGCCAAGTAGGAATGTGCACGTCGTGCTGGTACTCTCGGATGCTGGCGTCCCATGCCGCCGGGCGGCGGAACCAGTAGCTAGAGAACGGGGATAGGATACGCGCGCGACCGGCGGACAGATTGACCCGCTTCTTTGCGTCGACCGCGGCGAATGCCGCGTCACTAGCAGCCATCCAAGCCGCCTTGGTTTGGCCCGCGGTGACTACCACGTTAAGCGAGCTCACCACCTCGGCCAACAAGTCGTCGGCTCCTAGAGTCAGGACCGAGGCCGTTACCGCGGTAACGGCGCTAGTGCCCACGAAATTATTTGAGGCACTGCCGGTGACCGTAATCAAGTCGCCGATGCGGAAGCCATCCGCGATCCAAGAGCCTCTGTTCCGCGTGATGGTGTCGTCGGTGGCGCCGACCTCGGCGAAGGTCAGGCCGGGCCGTGCGACGATTGCACAGTTGGACGTGGTGGCCTCGACTACGAGATCATCCGCGTCGAGCGTGATCACGGTGGCAGTTACTGCCACGATTCGCGCGGATGCTAGATTGTTCTGCGCGTTGGCCGCGCCCGTAACGGTGATGAAATCGCCGACCAAGAAACCATCGGTCAGGAAGCTTCCCGCGGACCGCGTAATGGTATCGCCGGTGGCGCCGACCTCCGAGAAAGTGAGGGTGAAAACGCCCGTGGTGCGGACTAGCACCTTGCTAAGCGTGGCAAGTGGGGTGCGGTCTTTGATCGATGCACGGCCGACCGTAAAGCGGTCGTTTGCTGTCACGTAGGCGTCGAGCTCCGCATTGTACGCGAGCGCTTCCGTGGAGTTTTGCAGGTCGCCAATAAGAAGCGCCGTGCGGAAAAACTTGAGCATGCCGGCGAGCGTGGTGCGCGCGGTCGCAATATCGGCCGAGGCCGCTCGGGGGGCCGTGGCGAACCACGTGAGCACCGTGTCACCGGCAACCAAGGTCCCGGCGGCAAACGACAGAGTCACGCCCATGTAGGGCACGACGTAGCTAGTTGCGGTCCCGAGGCGCACGCGGCGGTAGGTCCGGCCCGCATCGAGCGAGACATCGAGCACGATTTGCGCCGTGCCAATAACACCACCCGCGACGACCTTCACCACGCCCTCGTGCTCCGCTAGCGCGCCAGACCCGCCGGCCGCGACAGATACCACGCTCGTACCGGTGTTGCCGGCGGCGTTGAATCGCCCGACGGTTCCGATAGTCGAGATCGGCAGCCCGACGAACAGCACAGGCAAGCCCGTGTTGGCTACGTGTAGCGCGGCGTACTCTACGCCCTCCGAGTAACCGTGTTGCGCGTACAGTGCCGAGGCCGAGCCAAAAACCCGGGGGGTAATGTCGGCGCTCACAGGCACCGGGGCCAACACACAAATCAAGTTTTGGCCGCCGGCCTTCGCGGTAGCGGTATCCAGAACGGTCGTAGTAGCTCGGGCTAATTGTCCCATGAGGTTTGCTACCCCCATTGTGGACCACTAGACGGGGGCGCGCAACCCCATGATGGGGGCTACCCCCCGCAACCAGTCTCGGGGGTGTCATACCCCGGCCCGGTTACCTCAGTTGTTGAAGCCAGCCCGGGAGCGCCGGGGCCTCCAAGCGTGCCAGTTGGCAGGCCAGCGCCCGCGTAACTCAGGTCGAGTAGCGCGCGCGGCACCATGAATTTAACGCGGTAAACCGCGCCCGGCCAAGTCTCAATCGCAGCGGCCTCGACGCCGGGCGCGTGTTCCTTCGCGGCTGATAGGCGCTCCGCCGCAGATAGGTACCGCGACTCTGTCACCGGTATCTCGATCGCCCGGGTCTCGGTTGCCCAATGAGCGAGCGCGACCAGAAAAGCGTCGACGAATTTCTCGCACAGGGTCTCGTGGTCTCCCACGTGAGAGCCGGCCTTCGAGCTCCGCGCGTAGATCGTGGCGACGCCTGCGAGCATGCGGAGCCGCATCTTACGCGGGTTGCGTTGCACGCCCCGTGGCGCCGCTAGGGTGTCGCTGGCCTCGCGATCGCGCTCGATGACGATCACGTTCTCGGGGTAGGCCTCGCGATGCGTGCGCTCAGGGCCGTAGAAAACCCGAAGGGGAAACTGCTTCGCGCGGAGTAGGGTCTGCAGATCTTTGCTAAGCGGATAGAGACTCATGCAACCTTCCTGCCGATGCCCGCCATAGCCTTGTCAGCCTCTTGCCGCGCGACCCGTTGCACGATTTCGCTAAGTGCCGCGCGCCACCGAAAAGGGATCGCGTTATTCGGTAGAATCTTGTATTTGCCCACCAAATAACGCATGTGTCGCGGACCAAGCGTGCAACGCATCTGCGTGCCGGTCGCGGCGAAGGCCAGACTGCGCCGCGTAGCGCCGGACGCCACTAGGCTTAGCGCGTCGCCTCCTACTCCGTTGGGTCGTGCGTCGCCGTATACGGTCTGACCGCCGTCGAATGCGGTCTGCGCAAGCGCGGTAATGACGGGCGCACCTTGGCGCGCAACCTCGGCTTGGACTGTTTTGGGTAGGGATGCGAGCTTCGCTCCAAGCTGCTTAAGCAAGCCGGGATTACCACGTAGGCCAGCCTTCGCCATTTTAGCAAGTCCCCGACCCGCCGTTGCCGATGCCGCCCCAGCGGGCCCACCCGCGCGCGTCCAGTGGCGGCTTAGTGGCGCTTTGTGCGAGCGTGGTCGACGGCTGTGCGTCCGCATTCGCGCCCCGCAGGGGGACGCCTAGGGCCCAACGCGCAAGCCGCGCACGCGCGGCATCTGCCGTGGCCGTGAGTGACACGCTTCCCGCACCGGCGCGCGCTGCGAGCTTAGTGGCTGCGAGCTCCGCGCACGTCATCGAAATGATCCTAGGGTAGGGCGCGGTCAACGGCACCGCATGCGCGGGTAGCATGTCCTCAATCAACGCGGAGGCGTACTCAATAGCGGCCGCGATCGGCAGGGGGCAGAGCACGACTACGCCCGAGCCGGCCGTCGTTAGGTCGATTGCCGCACCGCCCGCAGTGGCGGAGACTCGGAAATACGACTCGCCCGCTGGGATCGCGTAATACGTGGTACCGGCCGCGAGAGGGCTTGGCAATGCGCCGCCAGACTCCGCGCGGAACGACACCAGGTCGTCGAGCGTAAACCCGTGGCCGTCAAGCTCCACTGCGTTCGTCGACGCGCTAGCAGGGGGCTCCGCTGCAAGCCGCCCCGGGTTAGGTATACCGCCCCGGGGTAGGCCGAAATCGTATAGCTCAGACTCCTCGCAATATGAGGCCACGCGGGCCCCCTATCAGAGCGCTACTCGTATAATCGACTGCGGCAAGGCCGCGGCAAATCCTAGGGTCAAAACCCGATTGACCGCGAGATAACCGGAAGTCTTGTACATATCCGAATCCTTGTCGAAAACGATTTCTTCAGGGGCGCCGGGGTCGACCACAACCCAAGGCTTGGGGCCGGAGGCGTCGATCGCGTAGAATACGCCGGACGTGGACAGCTCGTCAGCAACGATAAGCTTAACGCCTTGCCAAAGATTCTTGCTGGTCAATTGCGCGTTCGCGCCGCCCTCAAGAGCCGAGTTATATTGCATGTCCGAATACAGCAGCTTTTCAGCCGTGATCCGCATGGCGCGAGGCACTAGCAAGTGCGTCATGTGACGCCCTGCGCGCTTGCCATTTAGACCAACGAAAGCCGCGAAGCGGTCCTCAATCGACTCCAAGGCGGCAACGTTCAGGGCGGTCGCGCCCGTGATCGTATTGTCGACAGCGGTCGAGCCAGTAACGGAGGGGTTGCTAGGGTGATCGTCAGCAAACAGAGTTTTGCCGTCGAGTTCCAGGGTCGGGCCCGCGCCCGACGCAGACTCGAGCATGGTCGCGATCATGATGTTCGGGAGCCGCTTGGCCTCGAGTGCCATGCGAGCCGGTTCCTCCCCCCACCCGATGAAATCGGGCGCCTCAATCTTGAGGTGGTGCGCGCGAACGCCGTCTTGCCATTCGTACGGGGTGGCGCTGAACGACTTTTCGAACAGGTCGCGGAATTTATCCTCACCCTCGCGCTTGCGGAAACCCGCGGCACTCAGTGAGATCGGGAACGTTACCTTAAACTTGGTGTTATACACCACGCCCAGCTGCTTCGCCCACTCGGGAAATTCGGCCAGCGTGTAGGCCGCATCAAACTCGGTCGAAAACTCACGCAGGGCGTCTTGCGCGTCGCGCGAGATCATGTTGTAGGGGGAGGCCATATTTTTTCTGTTAGGGGTAGTGCGAGAGTTACAGGGGAGGGCTTAGGGCGTTACGGATCAGGTGCCGTCGTTCGCGTCGAGGCCGGCGAAGGCCAGACCAGAGATATGGGGAGCGAAGTAAATCCCGTAGTGGATTACGCCGTTGATCGTGCGCACTTCATGCACGATGCCGGCGATTCCGCTTGTGCCAGCGGTCAGTGACACAGTCTGATTGTCCACGGCCCACACCAGCTCGCCGACTTTCGGGGCGGTGCCGGTGCCAAGCATCATGAAAATAC
>ENA-ORBV01013068-ORBV01013068.1-microbial-mat-metagenome-genome-assembly--contig:-NODE-13068-length-12666-cov-7.153864_pt1 | contig 12666 bp, 11 predicted proteins | sample MGYA00237777_ERZ505514 | MGnify/ENA primary metagenome ERZ505514 (study PRJEB26160, sample SAMN06269048) | microbial mat metagenome | isolation source: Oligotrophic lake microbial mat | place...
TTTTCAAGCAGAAGACGGCATACGAGATTCGCCTTAGTCTCGTGGGCTCGGAGATGTGTATAAGAGACAGCGCCACCGCGCTCGAGGCGCTCCAGCTCGTCGTATTTCCCTCACTCGCCGACGAAGAACGCTTCAAAGCCGTCCACTATCGCAAGCACCTCGAACTCTTTCCCGAGGGCCAGTTCGTCGCCCTCGACGGCGACACGGTGGTCGGCGCCACCAGCACGATTCGCCGCGACTTTGATTTCGCGCACCCCTCCCATACCTTCGCCGAGATCATTCAAGGTGGCTGGCTCACCTCGCACGAGCCGTCGGGTAGTTGGCTCTACGGCGCCGACCTCGGTATCAAACCATTTTATAGAAGCCGGGGCCTGGCACAGGCGCTCTATGCGGCGCGTCACGAGCTGGTCTGGGCGCTCGGTCTTCGCGGACAGGTGACGGCGGGTATGATGAGCGGATATGGCGCGCGCAAACATGAACTGAGCGCGGACGAATATGTCTATGGGCTTCGGGACGGAACAATCAACGACCCTACGCTCTCCATGCAGCTCAAGGTCGGGTTCGAGATTCGCGCCCTGCTGAGCGAGCACCTGCACGACCCGGTGTGCGACAACTACAGCGTGCTGATTGTGCTCGACGCGGCGAAGGATGTGACTGGCGCCGTTCGACCGTCGGCCGCTCCGACCCGATCATGACCAGAGGATGACCATGGGTTTCATCGAGCTCAAGACCGAGATACCCGGCCCGCGAAGCCGCGAGATGCTGGCCCGCCGCGCAGCGGCTGTGGCGGCGGGGTTGGGAAAGGCGACCGACGTTGTGGTTGACCGCGCCGAGGGTGCCCTGATCCACGACGTGGATGGTAATACGTTTATCGACATGGTGGGCGGAATCGGGATGCTGGCGGTGGGGCACAGTCCCCCACAGGTCGTGAAGGCGATCGCCGAGCAGGCGGCCAAGATGATTCATACCTGTGCACTGGTCGCGACCTATGAGCCGTACGTTAGGCTCTGCGAGCTGTTGAATCAGATCACGCCGGGGTCATTTCCGAAGAAGACCCTACTCGCCAACAGCGGGGCGGAGAGCGTCGAGAACGCGGTCAACCTCGCTCGGCGCTTTACTGGGCGGCAGGCGATTGTCTGTTTCGAGGGCGCATACCATGGACGCACGCTGCTGACCCTGAGCCTAACGAGCAAGTATGGGCTCTTCAAGAAGGGGCTCGGACCATTCGCGCCCGAGATAGTTCGCATCCCGATGCCGAACCTGTATCGCACGCCGGTCGGGATGACCGAGGAGCAGTACCTCGACTGGAGCATCCAGCAGCTTGACATGGCATTCGTGGCCCAGGTCGATCCGTCGGCCACGGCAGCCATCATCATCGAACCAGTGCAGGGCGAAGGCGGATTCATCCCGGTTCCACCGCGCTTCCTCCGCCGCATCCGCGAGATCTGCGACCAGCACGGCATCGTCATGATCGCCGACGAGATTCAGTGCGGCTTCGGCCGGACGGGTACGCTCTTCGCCATCGAACAGGCGGACGTCGTACCCGATCTGGTGGTGAGTGCAAAGTCGTTAGGCGCGGGAATGCCGATCAGCGCGGTCACGGGACGCTCCGAGATCCTCGACTCGGCGCACTTGGGCGGCATCGGCGGCACCTATGGGGGGAGTCCGGTAGCCTGCGTGGCGGCGATCGAAGCGGTGGAGATCATCCGTCGGCCCGAGTTTCTCGCCCATGTGCGGCACCTGGGCAACGTGATGCGGGAGGTGATGGGTGTCTGGAGCGCGACCCACGAAATGGTGGGCGATGTGCGCGGGCAGGGCGCGATGATGCTAGCCGAGTTCGTGAAGGATCGCGACACGAAAGAGCCCGCACCCGATGACACGCTGGCCATTATCAAACAGACCGTGCAGGGCGGAGTGATCGCAATGCGGGCGGGGCTCTTCAGCAACTGCATCCGGTTGCTTCCTCCCCTCGTGATCACCGAAGCGCAGTTGCGCGAAGGACTCGCGGTTATGGGTAGCGCGATTGCCTTCGTCGACGCTGGTCGGCGAGAGTCGGCGATGACTCGCTGACCTCGTGCCTCGTGGACGTTATACCGCGCCGGCACCACATCACGCCGAGCGACCAGACGCTCATTCGAAATCACTCTGTCGCTTGCACCCACGCCGCTGCGCATGATCGACCTGATTCTTCATAACGGCGTTCTGCTGACCCAGTCTGCGCCTATGCCGCAATCGCAGGCGGTGGCCGTGACCAATGGGCGCGTCATCGCCGTCGGGAGCGACCACGACGTGATGGCGTTAGGCGGTCCCGGTACCAGACGGGTCGACCTGGGTGGGGCGACACTGGTACCCGGGTTCATCGACGCCCACGCACACATCTGGAAAATCGGACATCTGCTCACGACCATGGTCGACCTGCGCCACGTGCGTAGTCTTGGCGAACTCGAGTCCGTCGTCAGGCATTCCGTCGCGTCGCTCGCCCCCGGTGCCTGGCTGCTCGGACGAGGCTTCAATGAAGCGGATCTGGCGGAAGGCCGCCTCCCGAACAGGGCCGATCTCGATCGCGCGGTGGCCGACCGGCCCGTTGTGCTTACGAGAACCTGCGGCCACATCTACGCGGTGAGTAGCGTGGCGCTCGAACGGTGTGGCATTACCCGCGACACCGTCGCTCCCTTCGGCGGCGTAATCGAACGCGGGCCTGACGGCGAGCCGACCGGTGTGCTCCATGAAACAGCCATGGGCCTGGTGAACGTGCACCTTCCGCCACCGAGCGCGAGTGACTACGCGGCCATGATAACCGCCGCCCTCGGCCACCAGCTCACGTTAGGTATCACCAGCACGAACGACGCGGGCGTCGCGCCGGCGTTGCTCGAGGTCTATCGTTGCATGGATGCCGAGCACGCGCTGCCTAGCCGAGTCAACGTGATGGCCCTGCGGAAGGTGGAAGGTGTCGGGGCCGTACCGCTCGCCGAGATGATGGTATCGGACTTCCTACGCATCGATACGGTCAAGTTTCTCGCTGACGGTGGGATGAGCGGTGCCACGGCAGCGCTCAGCGTCCCCTACCGGCACCGTGATACATGCGGTGTGCTTCGCTTTGCCGAAGACGAGCTGCTCGAGCTCGCACGCGAAGCGCACGCCGCCGGCTGGCGCATTGCCACGCACGCGATAGGGGATGTAGCGATCGAGCAGGTGCTGCGGGTCTACGAAGCGATCAGCGCCGGCTCTCACGAAGCGATCAGCGCCGGCTCTCACGAAGCGATCAGCGCCGGCTCTCACGAAGCGATCAGCGCCGACTCTCACACCGCGATCAGCGCCGGCTCCAAACGGCACCGCATCGAGCACCTCGGCCTTCCGAGCGCCGATCACCTGGCGCGCGCCGCTCGGCTCGGCGTGATCGCTGTGCCGCAGAGCGTATTCCTCCACGCGTTAGGCAGGAACTTCCGGGCCTATCTGCCCGACGCTCTTCTCCCCCGCACCTACCCGCTCCGCGACATGCTTACGGCCGGCCTCACGATCGCACTTTCATCCGACGCGCCCGTGGTAGAGAACGACAACCCCTTTCGCGGCATCCAGTCCGCAATCGACCGACTCGATGGCGATGGGGTCGCCATTGCAGCCACGCAGTCGATTACCGTAGCTGAGGCGTTGTACGCGTATACCATGGGCGGTGCCCTCGCCTCGGGCGACGAGGACAACCGCGGCAGCATCGCGGTGGGCAAGTGGGCTGACTTCGCGGTGCTGTCGGGAAATCCGCTCACCACACCGACCCACGCTATCGCTGCACTGGTCGTCGACCGCACCTATCTCGCTGGACGCCTCGTTTTCGAGAGATGAGCTAATGACAGACAACTACAAACAATTGATCGATGGTGCGTGGTCCGATGCCGCGAACGGCGGTACCTGGGACGTCATGAATCCCGCGTCGGAAGAGGTGATTCGAGCCGTTCCGTTCGGCGGTCGCGAGGACTGCCGCGCGGCGATCGACGCGGCATCGCGTGCCTTCCCCGCGTGGGCGCGCATGACGCCGTACCAGCGCGGGGCGATTCTCTCACGAACGGCGCAGCTCCTGCGCGAGCGGGCCGACGATATCGGCCGCATCACGGTAATGGAGAGCGGCAAACCGTTTGTCCAGGGACGCGGCGAATGTATGGTGGCAGCCGACTTGTTCGAGTGGTTTGCCGAGGAGGGGAAGCGGGCGTACGGACGCACGATTCCGTCGCGCACCCCTTCCAAGCGCATGACCGTGCTTCGGCAACCGTTAGGCGTGGTCGGTGTGATTACGGCCTGGAATTTTCCGGCCTACAATCCGTCGCGCGCCTGGGCGGCGGCGCTCGCTGCCGGCTGTACCGTGGTCGGGCGTCCCTCCGAGTTCACCCCGCTCACGGCTATGGCGATCGCCAACGTGTTGGTGGAGGCCGGCATGCCCGCCGGTGCGTTCAATCTGATCAGCGGTGATCCCGAATCGATGGGGCAGGAGATGCTCGATCACCCTGCCTGCCGGAAGATCAGCTTCACCGGCAGCGTGCGCGTAGGCAAGCTGCTCATGGACGGTGCGTCGCGCACGGTGACCCGCCTCTCGCTGGAGTTGGGCGGCAATGCGCCGGTGCTGATCCTGCCCGATGTCGATATCGACTCGGTGGCGGCGGGATCGGTCGCGTCAAAGTTTCGCAACAACGGGCAGGTCTGCGTATCGCCGCAGCGCTTCATTGTGCATTGTGCGGTAGCCGAGCAGTTTACCGAGAGGGTCACCGCAGGTGCGGGCAAGCTTCGACTTGGTAACGGGCTGGAGAAGGAATCGCAGGTCGGTCCCCTTATCAATGCGCGGCAGCGGGACCGGGTCGAGGCGCTGGTGGCGGGCGCGGGCCGCGAGGGCGTCGAGATTCGCACCGGGGGCCGCCGGCCCGAGCGCCTGCCTAACGGCTTCTTCTATGAACCCACCGTGCTGGCAGGCGTGAGGCCGGAGATGTCGGTCTACCACGAGGAAATCTTTGGCCCCGTGCTCCCGGTGACGACGTTCGACGACCTCGACGAGGCGATAAATCTGGCCAATGCGACGCCCTACGGACTTGCTGCGTATGTGTGGACCAACGACCTGAAGGCAGCCATCAAGGCGTCGGAAGGGCTCGAGTTCGGAATGATCGGTGTAAACGAGTGGACCCCGCAGGCGACCGAGGCGCCGTTTGGCGGGTGGAAGCAGAGCGGACTCGGTCGCGAAAGCGGCGCCGAAGGGCTCGATGAATATCTTGAGACCAAACTCGTGTCGATGGGGGGACTTTGACGGACGACGATCGCAAACTGGGGATGGATCGCCTCATCTCGCGGCGTGATTTCCTGGACGGCGTGGCGATCGGCATCGGCGGCGCGCTGCTGACGCCGCAAGTCGTCCACGCGGCGGCGGCGGCAGCTGCTGCGGCGCAAGTTCCGGCCGTCGACTACCCGCCGGCGCTCACGGGACTTCGCGGCAGCCACACGGGATCGTTCGAGGCCTTTCATTCGCTGCGAGACGGCCAGTTCTGGAAGACCGCGGCGGCACCCGTTCCGATCAACGAGGAGTACGATCTCATCGTCGTCGGTGCCGGAATCAGCGGTCTGGCGGCGGCGCACTACTATCGCAAGAGTCGTCCGGGGGCGCGCGTCCTCATCCTCGACAACCACGACGACTTCGGCGGCCACGCCAAGCGCAACGAGTTCACCTATCGCGGTAAGACCATCATTGGCTACGGCGGCACACAGTCGATCGACAGCCCAGCGCCATACAGTCCGGTGGCCAAGGCGCTCATGGTCGAACTCGGGATCGACGTGGAAAGCTATGCGAAGTTAGTCGATGGAACGCTGTACTCATCGCTCGGACTCAAGTCGGGGTTCTTCTTCGACAAGGAAACGTTTGGGAGCGACACCCTGGTCGTCGGCAAGCGGCGCGAGTTCGACGCCGCCTTCATCGCGGCCGCGCCACTCACCGACGAGGCCAAGCGCGACCTTGGCCGGCTCATGACCGAACGCTTCGATCCGTTCCCCGGTCGTACGTCCGCCGAACAGAAGGCCGAACTCGCGCGTATGAGCTACGCCGACTTTCTACTCAAGGTCTGGAAGCTGGACCCAGCGATTGTGGCCATCTTCCAGAGCAGCACGCACGATTTGTTCGGCGCCGGCATCGACGCCGTGCCGGCGCAGGACGCCTTTGGACTCGACCTGCCGGGATTCCAGGGAATGGCCCTTGATGAACAGCCCGGACCAGGGCAGAACTACGATTCCATACGGTCCTCGGCGGCCGAAGACTACTACTTCCACTTTCCGGACGGGAACGCGACCATCGCGCGACTCCTGGTTCGCAAACTGATCGCACCCGCGATGCCGGGAAGTACCATCAACGATGTGGTCACCGCCCGCGCCGACTACAGCAAGCTCGATGTGCCCGGCGCCCGAGTTCGGCTTCGCCTGCGGAGCCCGGTCATGCGGGTGCGCCACATCGGAGACCCCACCACCGCAACCTCCGTCGAGGTTGCGTATCTCAACAATGGAACGCTCAAGTCGGCAACGGGGCGCTCGGTGATTCTGGCCTGCTGGCACGCGGCTATCCCCTACCTCTGTCCCGAGCTGCCCGCCGCGCAGAAGGAGGCGATGGCGTTTGCGATCAAGATCCCGCTCGTCTACACCAACGTGCTGCTCCGCGAGTGGACGTCGTTCCGGAAGCTAGGTGTGCGCAACATCAGCACGCCGGGTCTCTGGCACAGTGCGGTCACCCTCGACAGCCCGGTCAGCATCGGATCGTATCACCACTCCAGAACGCCGAGCGAGCCGATCGTCGTGCATATGTCGAAGGCGTTCTGCCAGCCCGGTCTTCCGATACGCACCCAGCACCTAAAGGGCCGCAACGAGCTTTACACGACCTCGTTCGAGACCATTGAGCGTCGCATTCGCGCCGACCTGAGCCGACTGCTCGGCCCCGGCGGCTTCGACCCGGCGCGTGACATCGTGGGGCTGACGGTGAACCGGTGGCCGCACGGCTATGCCTATCAGTACAACTCCCTCTTCGACGATTTCTGGCTCAATGGCGGAGCGCAGCCCTGCGCCGTGGCTCGGCGCCCGTACGGCAGGCTGGCGGTCGCCAACGCAGATGCCGGGGCGTATTCCTACACCGACGCAGCGATTGACCACGCGCATCGGGCGGTTCAGGACGTCCTTGCGCCCACCTAGGCGAAGCGGATGTCGACGGCTGGCCTAACGGCGGCTGATCAAGCGGCATCGGTTCCACGAACTCTTGGGCGGATGGATCTCATTCTGCTCAAGATCGTGGCGATCGTCAACATCAATAACGTGCCGCCGACGGCTGTCTTCGGTCGGGTGTCGATGGTGCTCTGGACGCTGGCCTTCGTGGCGTTTTTCATTCCCGAGGCGATCGCCGTTCTCATAATGTCGCGGCGCTACCCCGGTGAGGGAGGCATCTACCTCTGGATCCGCCGGGAATTCGGCGAGGCGCACGGCTTCCTTGCCGGCTGGTGCTACTGGACCAACAACCTCTTCTACATTCCGGTCCTCCTTGTTTACATGGCGGGCATCTTCGCGTTTACCGGTGGCGAAGGCTCGGCGGGTCTGGTCGATAGTCGCCTCTTCGTTGGTGCGGTCGCCTTCGGATGGTTAGCGCTCATGGCGGTGCTCAACATTCGCGGACTGCGAGTCGGCAAGTGGATTCAGAATGTCGGCGGAGTCGGCGCCGCGCTGAGCGTGGCGCTAGTGCTCGCAGCCGCGGCGATTGCGTGGTTCAAGGGCGTTGCGCAGAGTCCGCCTGCCGCGGCGAACGTGGGCTGGAGCATGGCGCCCAGCTTCAGCGTCATGTGCAACGCGCTAATCGGCATCGAGCTCGCGTCTACCATGGGCGACGAGATCCGCAACCCTGCGCGTGACCTCAAGCCGGCGATTCTCACGGCGGGCGTCATCTCGTTAGGCTCCTATGTGCTGGTGACCGCGGCCGTGCTCGCGCTGGTGCCGCTGGCCGATCTTGGCGTGATACAGGGCATCATGCAGGCCGTGGTGGCCGGAGCGAAGGCGGCCGGGGTGGAATGGCTCATTGGGCCGATTGCGGTGCTCATGGGGCTTTCCATCGGTGGTGCGGCCTCGGCGTGGTTCGCGGGCTCGTCGCGGGTGCCCTTCGTGGCCGGGCTCACCACTGCGCTGCCGGCAAGGCTAGGCCAAGTGCACCCCAGGTGGAAGTCGCCGCACATCGCGTTAGGCGCGTGCGCCGTGTTGGCCGCGCTCTTTACCGCGATGTCGATGGTGGGGTCGAACGTGACCGAGGCCTACCAGGTGCTGCTCAAGGCTGCCGTTGTTATCCAGTTGATCCCGTTCGTCTACCTCTTTCTCGGCCTCGCCAAAACCGGTGGCGTGGGGCGCGCTGCGCGCGTGGCCGGAGTCGTGGGAATGGTCACCACCATGGCCGGCATCGGGTTCGCGTTTCTTCCCACGCCGGACATATCCAACGTGGTGGTGTTCGAAGCCAAGATGGTGCTGGGTGTGCTGGGGCCGACAGCGATCGGGTGGTATCTGTTTCGGCGGTCGCGAGGCAGAAGAGTGGCGGCGGCTGGCGCCTGAAAGGGGGCACGTGAGCCCTGCAGCGAGGGCTGGCGTTTACCCGGAATGCCCGGACGAGTCGCGCCGTTGTGGATCACTCAACCGTGACCCAGACATGAAGCCACATCGAGCCTTGGGGGCGCTGCTCTGTGCAGCGGTGCTCGCGTCGTGCGACAAGAGTGCGGTGCAAGAGATTACAGGACCGGTTGCAGGTGCACGCGTCAAGTTCTTCAACTGTGGCGTGGGCGCCCCGGGCGTGAACTTCTACGCCAATAGCACGAAGATGACGGCCATCACCTCGGCCTCCGGAGCCGAGCCGACAACGGGAACGGTGTACGGCGGCGTTGGGTCGGGTGGGTTCTATTCCGCCATTGTTCCCGGCCAGTACTCGCTGGAAGGGAAGATCGCGGCCGCGACCGACAAGGACCTGGCCGTCGCGAAGGTGACCGCGACGATTGCCGCCGGGAAGAACTACTCGTTCTACATGAGTGGCTTGTACAACACGACGGCGAAGACGGTGGAGGGATTCGTGGTGGAGGATCCCTTCGTTGCCACGCTCGACGACGCGGTCGCGTATGTCAGGTTCGTGCATGCGATATCCAATGCAAACCCGATGACCTTGTACGTAAAAAACACGACCACCGGAACGGAGGTCGCGTTAGGCACCGCCGTGGCGTACAAGGCGGCGGGCGAATTCAAGACCGTGCCGAATGGCTTGTACGACGTGAGCACGCGGTACGCAGGTGCGGCGACGAATGCCATCAGCCGAACTGCAGTTCTTCAGCCATGCAGCGAGAGGGCACGGGGCGCGCGGAATTGATGACGGTGGACGAGGCGCACCCGCCCATCGTAGGGCATATGGCTGCGATCGCCGAGTTGCCGACGGAACGCCGAGGAGGTTAGCGTATGGTCATGCCTGACACGATCCAGCTGTGGACGCGGGAGGAGGTGCTGGCCCTTCGCGACGATGGGAATCGCTACGAGCTTATCGACGGAGAGTTGCTGGTGAGTCCGTCGCCTCGCGCGATTCACCAGTTCGCGGTGATGCGGATGTACGATAGGGTCGCTCCGTATGTGCGAGATCACCACATTGCGTCGTGATGGTGGCCCCCGCCGACCTAGACCTCGGCAGCAGCCAGTTGGTGCAGCCCGATCTGCATGTGGCGCTGCGGCGCCCTGACGGACGCCAACCTCGCGAATGGCCGGAATTCGGCATCCCGTGTCTCGTCGTCGAGGTGACGTCACCCGCGACCGCCCGGTACGACAGAATCACCAAACGTCGTCGATTTCAGCGGAGTGGGGTGGCGGAATACTGGATCGTGGACGCCGACGCGCGCGTGATCGAGCGATGGACGCCGGGTGATGCACGGCCCGAGGTTCTCGACATGCGCGTGTCGTGGCAGCCTGCTGGGGCGCATGCGCCGCTGACAATCGATCTCGCGGCGTATTTTCGCGAGGTGTGGGGAGAGGATTGAGAGGGGAGAATACCTTGGGGCCGCAGCTGTAGAACACGATCCGGGGCGGGTTGGTCGCGGGCCCAAGGATATTGTCTCTTTTGATAGTCGAACCACGAAGCGTCCGGTGGATGAAGACCTTGCTCGCTTCGGCAAATTGACCATGGCCGACGCAGATCTGGCGCTCGTCGATCGGCAGCCGAAATCGTCTTTCGACTTTTCACTCGCTGGCTACAACGATCAACTCGTTGCCGGATATTCCAAGAGCACACAAGCGTTGGGTCTTGTCGTGCACATGCCGGACTTCGCGTCGCTCAAGAGGGCACCCGCATCGAAGCCACCAACATCGGCAAAGCGGCGAACGGCGCGTTCGAAGACTCCGTCACCGTAGCACATCGGCGAGCAGTCGCTCGCCCCTCGCGATGCGCGGTCGGCGGTGAAGCTGAAGAACGGGATGCTGCTGACGGGGTCCAGCTCGCCGTCCGTTACCTTTCCCAGTGCCGCACGCAGCGGGATCAAGATCGTACTGGCGAAGGCGATCGAGGTCGGCGCCGACAGCACTTCGACAATGCTGATTGACTTTGATCTCGAGGGCAGCTTCGTCATGCGCGGCAACTCCATCACGAAGAACGGGCTGATCTTCAAGCCCGTGGTGCATGCCTCGGCGAAGATTTCGTAGCCGTAGGTCCGCTGCCCCTCCACTCGGAGTGCGGCGCAATCGGCTGACAACAGAGCGTGTCGAGCAGTCGCGCGTTAGCGTCAGCGGGCGACTTGAGCGGACCCCCGTGATCGCGACGCCCGTAAGCTGCAATCGATCGCTCGCCCTCACCGTGTCGGGAATAAGGATAGTGTCCACCGACGGCTGGATCCGCACTTAGACAATCGCCGTCCCGTCAAGCTTGCTGATATTGTGGCCCAGCTTTCCCTGGGAGCAGCACAAGGGCATCGACGGCGCGTACGGTGCGTTCTTCCATCTCAGTCCGGAACTGCGGCCACTCCTGACCGGACTGCCGCGTGGTGATTCGCGCACCCTCGATCCGCACAAGGGCATGTTCCTCCCCTACGGAACCGGTGCACTACTGGTGCACTACTGGTGCATTACTGGCGCACTACTGGTGCACTATTGGTGCTCGATGGCAGCGTGCTGCGCGCCGTGCACTCGGCCACTGCGGGGTACTTGCCGGAGAATCAGACCGAGTTCTACGACCCGGCCCAGCATGGGCCCGAGCTGTCACGCGGGTTCCCCGGACTTCGCGTGTGGATGGCGGTGAAGATGTTCGGCACCGAGCGTTATCGCGCCGCGATCGCCGAGAAACGTGCGCTGGCACTCTGGGCCGCCGAGCGTGTGGCGCGAATTCCGGGCATCGTGATGGATGCAGAGCCGCAGCTCTCGCTCTTCGCCTTTCATAATCGAGGGGCTGGGCCTAACGACGCAGGAAGCGCGTAATGCCGCAACAAAGCGCCTCGTGGAGCGCGTGACAGCGCGTGGCCGGGTCATGCTCACGCGCTGCGTTGTGGATGGGCGACAGATGGCGCGGGTGTGCGTACTGAGTTTTCGGACGCATCTGGCGCAGATGGAAATGTGCGTCGAGGACTTGGCGCTGGAGACTGCGGCGGTGCTGGCGGGGGCGATGTAGGTTGATGTAACGCTGAGTGCTTACAACGGTTTTTGACTCCAAACCATGAGGATGCGCTGATGCCCCGGTTGCTTTACACGCTTGGAATGTTTGTCTTGCTCGCCCTCAGCCTCGTGGCCGCGCCGTTGAGCGCACAGGCGGGTCTAGATACGGTGCAGGTGCGGACGACCCCCATTACGCGAAACGTTTACATGCTGACCGGAGCCGGGGGAAACATCGGGCTCGCGGTGGGCGACGACGCCGTCTTCCTGGTGGACGACCAGTTTGCTCCCCTGACGCCGAAGATTCTCGCCGCGATTGCCACCGTCACCAACAAGCCGATTCGCTTCGTGGTCAATACGCACTGGCATTTCGACCACACGGGCGGCAACGAGAACATGGGCAAGGCCGGGGCGCTCATCGTGGCCCACGAAAACGTGCGCAAGCGGATGTCGACCGAACAGTTCATCGAGGCGCTCAACCGCCGGGAGCCACCCGCAGCGCGCGGCGCGCTCCCGGTTGTCACGTTCACCGATGGCGTGACGTTCCACATCAACGACGACTCCCTCGTGGTCACGCACATGCCTCCGGGGCACACGGACGGCGACGCAATCGTCTACTTCACGAAGGCCAACGTGCTGCACACCGGGGACACGTTTCTGAGTGCCGCGCTCCCGTTTGTGGACCTGTCCAGCGGCGGCTCGATCCACGGCATCATAACGACGGCCGAGCGCGTGTACGCCATGGCGAACGACCAGACGAAGATCATTCCCGGGCACGGGCCGATCGCCGATCGCGCCCGGGTAAAGGCGTTTCGGGAGATGCTGGTGGTTCTGCGCGACCGGATGAAGGCCGAGGTCCTGGCAGGGAAGACGGTGGATCAGGTGCTCGCCGCCAACGTCTCGGCTGCCTACGCGAAGGAGTGGCCGAACGGGCACGAGCGGTTCATTCGCCTGCTGTATCAGGACTGTCTCTTATACACATCTCCGAGCCCACGAGACTAAGGCGAATCTCGTATGCCGTCTTCT
>ENA-ORBV01013069-ORBV01013069.1-microbial-mat-metagenome-genome-assembly--contig:-NODE-13069-length-12666-cov-4.542299_pt1 | contig 12666 bp, 7 predicted proteins | sample MGYA00237777_ERZ505514 | MGnify/ENA primary metagenome ERZ505514 (study PRJEB26160, sample SAMN06269048) | microbial mat metagenome | isolation source: Oligotrophic lake microbial mat | place...
GCCCGCAGCCCGCCCGCGGCCCCGGCCCGCCAGCCTCAGGTGTCTCTGCTTGCTCGAATCCCGCCCGCCTCGTGCCCCATCGCGAACGGCGATCACCCGCGGCGTCCGCGAGCCGCGGCGGCCACCGCCGCGACGCCGAGCAGCACTGCTGCGCTGCCCGCGACGACCCACTCGCCCAGGCGGACATAGAGAGTAGTGCCGTTGCGTATCGGCACAGCGCGCACCAGCGTCCCAGCCGTCGCGAACGGCAGCCTGGCGGCGATGTCGCCGCGCTCATCGAGGATGGCGCTGATGCCGGAGTGCGAGGCTCGCAGCAGCCAGCGTCGGGTCTCGACGGCCCGCAGGCGGGTCATCTCGAGGTGCTGCTGCGGTGCGTGCGTTCCGGCGAACCAGGAGTCGTCGGTGAGGTTGATCAGCAGCCCGGCGCCGTTGCGCACGCCGGCGTTGAACCACCCGGCGAGCGTCGCCTCGTAACAGATCGACACCGCCGCCTGGGCCTCCGCCGGGCTCCGGTAGGGGTCCCCGGTGATACCGTTCCATGAGTTCTCGTCGGAGACCCCGCGGGTGACGGGCACCTCGATCAGTGGCAGCGCATCGCCCGGCAGGAAGTCGCCGCTCGTACGCCACCAACGAGACGGTGGCGTCGGCAACCACGACGGCCATGTCTCCGCGAATGGGACCGGCCGGCGCTTGTAGTAGACCGGCCTTATCGGCTCCGCCTCCTGCGCGGGTTCGTCGGCGGCCGCCGGCACGACATAGGCGCTGTTGAGTTCTCCCGCCGTTCCGTCGATGCGGTCGAGCGCGCCGACCAGGATCGGCGCACGCAGCTCCCGCGCCAGCGCGTGCAACCGCGCCTGCCAGGTCGGGCTGGCGCGTATGTAGATCTGCAGGACCGACTCGGGCCAAACCACGAGATCGACCGGCTGGCGAACCGCCCGGCTGAGATCCCCGTACGCGGCCCATGCCGCTTCGCTGTCGGTCGCCGGGTCCCCGCTGCGCGGGATCGGTCCCGCCTGCACCAAGGCAACGCGCGAGACATTCACGCCACCGCCGCCGGGCGACGGGACCAGACCGACTACCGCGAGTACCGCGACGGTGCCGGCGGCGAGGATGGCCATGCGCAGGCGTGCCCGCCGCGGTCGCGCGGGCGCGATCGCCTCGCACGCCGCGGCATTGACCAGCACAACGGCGAAGCTCAGGCCTGACACGCCGCCCAGCGCGGCCGCCTGCCTGAGGATCGGATCGGGTCCCAGTGCGCTGCCCAGGTACCAGGGGAAGACCTGCGGGTACAGTCGCTCCAGCACCACCCAGCAGGAAGCCGCGGCGAGCGCCCGCAGGCCCGCCCCCATGCGTGTCCCGCCGGCACGACCCAGCCAGGCGCTGTATGCACCAAACAGTCCCCAGCGCGCGCCGTGCAGCGCGGCGAAGGCGAGCAGCAGCGCAAGGCCCTGCAATCGGCTCCAGTCGCCGAAGGCCGCGACGGCTGGCGCCAAGAAGGCGAAGCCGGACAGGTAGTGCACGGTACCGGCCAGCAGGCCAACCGCCCCGCCGCACCAGACGCCAACGTGGCGCGTGGCGAGGAGTAAGGGAACGAGCGCGACGAATGACAGCGGATACAGTGTCACCGGTGCGAAGCTGCCGCTCACACCGAGGCCGCTCACCGCCGCGGCGAGAGCGATCGCGGTAATGGCACGTGTCCTGTCCAAGGCTGGACCGCTACCTGTCCTCCGTCCCTCCGGACCATTCCCAGTCGCCGACCTCACCCGTGCGGTCCTCGTACCGGCCGCGCATGGCCCCCGTCCGCTCGTTGAGGGTGCCGCTGAACGTGGCCACCGTCCGACCCTTCTCGTCGGAGATCGTACCGGTGACCCCCTGTCCGGCAACCCGTCCTGTCACGCGCCCCGTTTGCATCAACGGCGATCCCTGCACCATCGCCGACCCGCTCAGCGTCCCGTCGGCCGCCTTGGTCAGTTCCAACTGCCATCGGTGCGTCGCTTTGGTGGCGGCCGATGCCTGATCGGCGGGAGCATGCGGCACCCAATCTCCGGTCGCTGCGACGGGCGCCCCAGCGGGGAGGCTCTCCATGGCCTCGCCCGCGGCCATGACGAGGCACGGGATCGAGATGGTTGCGACGCCGCCGATTGCCACGTGCACCAGGAACGCAATCCTGCAAAACATTGAACGCCTCCATCTTCCTCGAGGTCCAGATGATTGATCGCCATCCCCACGTCTTTGCTCAGTGATCTCTCGGGGGTCCGTGGAGCAGCCCATGGTGCTACGGGGGAGCGAGGCGGGCGTTGCTACGGCCCAAGCGCCGGGCCCGCGGTCTCTCGTTCGATACGAATGCTGCGTGACGGAAACGCTGTCGAGAGTGCCGCCGTCAGGGAGCGCTCGAGCGAAGCCGTGAAGTCGGAGCTGCCGAGGGAATCGAGATCTCGAACCAACACGCCGTATCGACCGGTCTGCTTGTGCTGCTCACGGTTTCCACAACCATTTCTAGCTCTTGCTCGTCGAGGTGAGTTGTTCCGTCCGCCGCTCGGTCGATCGCAATTTCCGCCTCCTACGTAATCTCCCCGCCTGGCGTCAGTGCGAACGAGGCGAGAACTACGCCGCACGGAGCCTGTCGGAAGACTTACGGAACGCTTCGAACCAGAGGCCAGAGTGTCAACGAGACAACAACGACAAAGAATGCCACGCGAAGTGGCACGGGAAGATGTGCCCCCATCGCATAAACGAACGCCGACCCAAGGACGAACGCCACGAGCAGTCGTCCGATCTGCAAGGCTCCGTTGGCGGCAGACATGGTCTTGATCACGAGCTGTGAATCGCAAGCTGCTCCTTTATCTGGGGAGGCCGCCGCTTCCGCTCGGAGCTGAAGCTGCCCCCTTGCAAGAGTCACGAGTGCGTTGCGTTGAAGCGAGCCAACCAGCGCTGCGAGAGCCAAGAATCCGAGCAGGATTGCAGGTTGGCGCAATAGTCGAGCTTTCGAGTCCGTTATCACGTCACTTGCAGCCCTTGACTGGATCGACTGTGCCAACGCTCAGTAGTCATCGCCACTCCGGCGCCAAGTGATCGCGCCTTCTCGGACTGGCGCTCCGCTCGCCCGGTCGCATGCATCATATGGTCCGAAGAGCCCCCATTGGCGCCTTGGGCGATGTCGTTCGCGATTTCGACCGGAGACATGACGCTCCAAAGGCAAAGTTACTCATGTCGCGGCAATTGCGCTGGGAGCTCGCTTAGATCGGCTCGGCGTCCTTCGCAAGCCTTGTCCTGAAGAACGCCACGATCGCCGGAGACTGCCGAGTATGAGACACGTATCGTGTCTCCCCCAAGCCGGACTTCATCCTTCTTCTCAACGACGTCCGCCCCTCGCGGATACCTGATCTCCAACAATCCGTCGCTCTTCCAAATCGCGCAGACCTCATATCCATGACTCAACTTGAGAACATCGACTGGGGGTTCGTCGCCCGAACGGCGAACAGCAACATATGTGAACGCCCATCCACCGGCGCCCCCGCCTATTCTGGCGTAGAACTTGGCAACGGCTTCACCAGAAGGAGAAGGATACTCGAAGCCTTCAAGGACGCGCTCGGCTCGCACCGCGAACGTCAACAGCGCGCACGTCGTTAGAAGACATGAACTCATCCAGAAACCGCGCTTCATCGCAGGTGCTCTCTCAGATGAGACTGCTTTCGTAGTAGCGAATTCCTTGTCGTATCCAGAAATTGTCGATCGGCTGGTCGCCGAAGGGTCGGATGCCAAGTGGCGTCCCCCAGCGCGGATTGGAGGTTCCGCTCAACATCTGAACGGCTCCGGCAGCTCTTTCGAGGGTTCCACCGTGAACCAGGACTCGACCCGTGGCGCCGTAGTTGAAATTGCCGAAGTCCTCGTACCTGAGCCCGAGAAGCGTGTAGTCCCATAGTCCGCCCTCTCTGACGCGATAGGTCTAGATAGAAACTGCCGTCTCCCAATCGGAGAGCGAGAGCTCGATGTGTGTGATACCAATGTTCGCATCGACATCCACACCGGGGGGTGGGATAGGCATGTTCGGATGCGCCGTCCGGCCCCCTGATGCAGGGACTAGTCCGGCCGCAGTCCCCTCTCGGTCGACAAGCACGTCACCGCCGCCCCCGTCTCGTTGATCAGAGACCGTCCCGTTGGCGCCTTGGGCGAAAAGATACCGGGACACGAACCCTACTCACGTATCTCAAGGCCGGTTCCAACCTTCTCCGCGACAAACCCCTTCAATCTTTCCCACGTAGCTTTGTCCATCCCCCGGAAGGTTGCCGTCTCTGCCGCCCCGTCGGACATCCTCCACTCAACGACCAGAAGCCGATCGGCCTCAACAAACATGATGTGGTCGACTTGATCCATCGAGGGTGCGACCGTCTTCTTACCGGGCTGAGCGACTGCAATGAAGCGGTCAGTACCATGCACAAAGAACCGGGACTCAGGTTCCTTCGAGAAGACAATCTCGAGATACTTGGACGTCTCCGTGACGTTTGGGTTTCCTGGCTCCATGGTGATCCTCGTTCGCGGGTGGTCCGGCAGGGTCTCCGCCGCTGCCGAGGTTCTGGTTATCTCGGCCGCGATCGTCAGGCCCGCCCGGCTCGGCGGGTACATCGGAGCGCACCACTCTCCAGTTCTGGTTATCTCGGCCGCGATCGTCAGGCCCGCCAGTATCAGAGGGAGGAGAACGACCCGGGTCATGGAACTCGTCCTCCAAACTGGCGCAAGGCGGGTTCGAACACCGCCGGCCGGCTGATGATGCCAGCAAGGGGCACCCGGACGCCCACCGCATTGGCTACGTCGACTGCGAAATGTGTGCAGTTGCAGAACGCGGCGTTGTAGGGTTGAGCCTGGTACGCGTGGATGACGTCCAGCGCGCTGAGATACTGGCCTTTCGTAATCGAGTATTGAACAACCGAGTGGCCTTTCTCACCAGCCAGCGCGCTCTGGAGGTATCCGGCATCGACGTCTGCCCGAATTTCGCCCACAACATCTCGCAGCGCCTCTAGGCCCTCAAACCTCGCGCCCTCGCGCGGATAGAACCCATACGTCTGGATGTCGCCGCCTGGTTCGCGCAGCCCGACGTACGAGTGCCCGATGCCCACCTTCCTGGCTTGCGCATCTGCCTCCGTGAACTTGGCACCGACGTAGAGTTCATGATCCTGCGGTTGGTTCGTCCCGCTCCCCGCCCCATTGGCGCCTTGGCCGAGGGCGAATGCGAGAGACGCGGCCAGACTCAGCGCCCCGAGCGCCGCAGTTGCGTAGTTGCCGTCGGCGAAGCCTTGCGCTGTGCCGTAGGCGGCGTTGCCGACGCTGGCAAGTTGGATGGACGCCTGGACTCCGGGTCCGAGTCCGGTGGTCAGCGTCGAGATGACCGACCCGAATCCCCATGTGGCGACGGCGATGCCGGCGCCGATGGCGAGCGACTTGAACGCAGCCCCGACGTCGCCGGTCTGGATGCCGACCTGCACCGCGCTGGCGATGGCACTTGCTGCGGAGAGGGTGATGGCAGCGTAGAACAAGAGTTCGATGCCGGTGATGGCTCCTGTCGGATCCGTCACGTTCAGCGGGTTCCAGTTGGTGTACGTGTATGGGCTGTTGAACTGCGCCGCGGGGTCGTGCGTCAGGAAGCTGGCATAGTCGGGGTCATAGAAGCGCGCTCCCGCGTACTGCAGGCCGCTCACCAGTTCCGTCTCGTAGCCTGTGAATTCGCGGCGAAACCCCGGCAACGGATTCATGGGCACATCCATCCCGTCGCGGCGCTCGCGGACCGTGCCGTACGGGGTGTAGCGGACCTGCTCGATTATGGCGCCGGCGGCGTCGGTGATGACCTGCGTGGACTGCAGATGGTCGAGGTGCCAGTGGCGCAGCGGCGAGCCCCCACCTCCGCCGGCCTGCGCGGGTGTGGGCAGGAGGGCGATCGGCCACGGGCTGGCGAGGGCGGCCACCAGGACCGACAGGCCCACGGCATGGCTGCGACGGACGCGCATGCCCATGCTGGCGCGGCGCCGCCATGGGGCGAGCAGAATCCCGGCAACGAGCACTCCGACTCCGCTGGCGGCGGCGACTTGGGCGACGTCGTTGATGAGCACCGTGACGCCCGGATGCTGCAGGGATGCGTACGCGACACGCACCGGACTGTCGATGGCGGCGATGAGTTCCCAGCCGACCTCGGAGGTGCGCCGCGAGGCGACCCGCACGTTGCCGAGCACGTAGTGGCGCAGGAAGAAGCCGTCGCTGGACGTCTCGGCCAACGGCGAGTAGTAGCGCGTGACGACGCCACCCGGCCCTTCGAGGATGCGCAGGCTCTGCTGGCCGGCGAAGTCGTAGCGGAAGCGGACCGTGTCGGCGCCGACGTCGATGCGATTCAGGCGGTTGTCCTGGTTGTACTGGTACGTTTCTCCCTGCTCGAGCTTGGCGGTGCGATTGCCGTTCGCGTCGTGGCTGACGCTGAAGGTGCCGCCGGGCGCCGTGACAGAGGCGATCTGATGTGGCTTTCCGGTACTCGGCGTCAGGGTTCGCGCTCCCTTGGTCGTGATGTTGCCGAGAGGGTCATAGGCGTACGTCTCGTTGACATTGGCCCCGATCGCCTGCCGCACGCGTCGCAGGTGGTCGTAGGTGATCGTCGCCAGCCCGTTGGAGAGCACGGCGGCGCGCGGCGCGAGATCGTCGAGACGAGTCAGCAGGCCGCGCGCGTCGTAGTTCGCGTACGACAGGTCGAGGTACTTGTCGCTCAGGCCTGCCCGCTGGGCGGAGAGGCGCTGCAAGCGGTGCGCCTTCGCGTCGCCCGTGGCGCCGTAGTACGCGTGCGTGTCGACGACGCCATTGCTGTGCTCAATGCGGATGACTCGGCCGAAGGCGTCATGGCACATGCGATCGATAATAGACTGACCGGTGTTGAATAGTTGTAGCGGCTGGCCGGACTCGTCGTAGACGCTGGTGACCTGCTCGCCGCCGGGGTAGTCGGTGCGGCTGATCCGGTTGGCGGCGTCGTAGACGTAACCGAACGTGGCGTAGGTGGTGCGCGTGTCCTGGGGGTCCGAGTAGACCGTCCGCTTCTCCTTCGTCACGCGCCCGCGCAGATCGAACGTCCAGTCGGATTGCCCGCTGAGGTCGCGTACGCGTGTCAGGCGGCCGCGCCCCTTGTTTCCAGACGTCGTGCTGCTGAAGGTGTCGTAGGTGTACTCGATGTCGGCGACTTGCGAGCAGATGTTGGGCGTCGGGACGCCGCCGCTACGATAGTACTTCCCGGCGACCCGGTTGAGCAGGTCGTAGCAATACTCGATGTGCTGGTTCCCTGTCGTTCCCTGCCCAAGCGGATCGTCCTCGAAGACGAGGTTGCCAGCCGCATCGTAGCGGTCGTGCCACGTGCCAGGGCCGGTGGGAGTGCCGGAATTGGGATCCACTCGCCGAATCGTCCGGCCCAGCAGGTCGTAGGTTGTTGTTACCGTCGTGGCGGTGTTGCCGTTGAGCGTCATCGTCAGCACCCGGCCGGCGCCGTCGTGCGTGTAGTCAGTCCACGAATACAGCGTGGACGCGCCGTCGAAGACGGCTGCGTAGGTGGTCCGGCCGTACGTGTCGATCCTCGACACCTGCTTGTTTCCGAGTTCGTCGAAGGTCGAGGTCGTCCCCCGATCATATTGCGTCGTCGTGATCGCGCCGCTCGGCGCGGTGACGCGGGACGGTCTGTCAAGGGGATCAACGTAGGTGGCATGGCCATTCAGATGGTAGTCGATCTCGGTGAACCCGTTCGATGCCGCGCCGAACGGAGCCGCGTAGGGCAGGTGCTGTCGGCGCGGTCGCCCGCCGGCATCGTACTCGGTATGGCCGGTGACCACCGTCGTCGTACCGGTCTGGCAGTCGACCACCCGCCGTTCCTCCGTGTAGCGGTGCCGTGCCAGGGCGTCGAAGTGCTCGATCGTTGGGATGTACCCGCTCGATCGGTTCGGCTCACGGCGGTGGATCTCGACGCGCGAATCCGGGTTTGCGGGCGTGCCGTCGCCGAACACGTACCGATACCACACCGTTGCCGTGCTCGACCCGGTTGCCGCCGTGCAATCGCTCACACTGTCGCCATCCGTGGCTGTGCAGAGAACGCGCCCGGCGTCGTCGTAGCGGGATCGGGCCACCGCCCCGTTCGGGTCGGTGACATCCAGGGGCTTGCCCCAGCGATAGTCGGTCACTGTGCTGGCGACGTGGCCGAGCTCATTCGTCAGCTGTGTCGCGTGCAGCTTGTTCGCGTCGTATCCCGTCCACAGCCGCGCGCCGCGTTCGTTCGTTGTCAGGGTCACGTTCCCGTAGGAATCGTACGCCGTATAGCTGTTCACTCGTGCTGCTGTTGCCGCGTCGACGAGCGATTCGACTCGCGTCGCGTTGCCCTTCAGTACCTGCCCGAGCGGCTGGTCATCGTAGTAGAACCACTTCTCGGCGAACTTCACCGGTGTCGCGAACAGGTCGCTCTTCGTCGCGGATGCGACGCGCGATGGTCGGTCGCGAACCAGGCTGCCGGCGCTGGCTGCGTACTCCGTTACCGTAGTGATGTCTCCGAGGCTCAGCAGGTTGGTGGATCGCGTCGACGTCGTGTTCCCGTACGCGTCGATCGTGAACTGCGTAACCTTGCCGAACGCCACGCCGCTCGCTGCCAGATCCCATTGTTGCTCGATCTTGGTGCCCAGATAGACTTTGACGTGCCCGTCGGGCTGCTGCCACGTCTGCCAGTAGTTGTCCGTCTGCCGCACCAACTGGCTGCTTCCGGCGCCTACGAGGGCGTTCCCCGCATACGCCATCTCGCTCAGGACGCGACCGCGGATCGCGGATGTCTGCGCGAACGTTGTCAGGACCGAATTGTCGCGCCGCACCGGGGCGGCACCGCCCGGCCGCTCGTCATTGCGCTTGATGGTGTAAACGTAGCGAAAGCCGAGGAACTCACGCTCCACAGGGTCGAAGCGGCCGTCTTGGTACACATGGTGCGCGACAATCTCGTGCCCGTCGGCGATGCAGGCATTGGCGCTGCCGAACGGGTCGATGTTGACCGGCACGGCACACAAGCCGTCGGTGCGGCGCGTGTCGGACACCACCCAGGTCACCGACGGCAGGTCCGTCACCGCATAGGGGTCGCCGCCGGTGTTGTCGTAGCTCGTCGAGGGTCGGTAGCGCAGCCCGAAGATCCCGCCTAAGCCGTTCTTCACCGCCGTCAGGAGGTGGGGACGCACCGACCCTGCGACTCCGAGTTGCGGCGATCCGGGCAGGGGCGCCGCCTGGTTGTACTGGATGCTGCCGGCCGGGGAGGCGCCGAGTTGGAGGCGGACCCTGTCGAGCAGGCCATCGCCATTGGCATCGACCATGTCGAACGTGGTGTACGTGGTCGGCGTCCCGCCCTGACGCCGGATGCGGCCCTGCAGCCCCGGCCATGTAATCGTTGCGGCGTCGTAGGGAAGGCGTCCGCCCTGGTTTAGTACGACCGACCATGGCGACGTGTCCGGTAGCTGCCGCTGCGCGAGAGCGACGCGATCGGGCAGGCCATCCCCATTGATGTCGAGCAGATCCATCAAGGTGTCGTAGCCGTTCCATTCGCGAATGTAGGCGCCGTACGCCGGCGAGCGCAGCGCGGTTGTGGCAAAGCCGCTGCCGGTGCCGAAGTACACGTCGAGGCAGCCCCCGATAAACTCGCACGAGGCGACGCTGAGATAGTCTGGCAGGCCGTCGCCGTTAAAATCCGCCACCTGCTTGCTCACCCAGCCGTGCTCGCTGGGTCCGCTCGACGGTTCGCCGAAGCCGACGTTGTTGACGCGCGACGCGGATATCCACTGCGACGGCGCGACGAAGGCGTCCAGGTAGTTCAGGTTCGCGACGATGCAGGTCGGTGGATCGTTGGCATAGAAGCGCGAGTCGAAGCGGTCACCGCGGTTGAGATAGACCTGCCAGGTGTACGGCGGTGGCGTGGACTGCCCACCCGGGGCGACCACCAGATCCGGGCGACCGTCTCCATTGACGTCGAATGTGTCCTGCCGGGTGTACGTCTCGACGTCGTACGTCCCGCGCGGCGCGTCGATGTCGATGCGCAGATACGGATGCGGGGAGTGCCAGTCGATGGGACTTCCGAAGCGCCAGCCGCCGCTCCCATCCGGCGGCGTCCCCGGGTAGACCTTCCACCCGCAGGCGCTGAGCGCGACGACATAGTCGGGAAACCCGTCGCCGGTCAGGTCGAGGGTGTCGGCAGTCGTGCGCGACTCGTTCCCGACGCGCCATGTCTTGCGGATCGCGGCGACGCCCGAATCCGGAATGCCGGGTCCCATCGGCACCTGCCATGACACGGCAGAGAGCGCGAATCCGCCCGTCTTCAGCCCGACATACACGTCCCACACCCCTTCCGCGCGCGCATCGACGAGATCGACCATGCCGTCGCCGGTCATGTCCATCATGCTGCGCCAGACGCGCCCGTCGTTCGATGATCGCAGCGCATCGAACGCGGCCGGGAAGGTGGTGCTCGTGGCCGGTCGATGCCCGGCACTGTTCGAGTACGCAAACGTCTGCGGGGGCACGATCGGCGTGCTTCCCGTGCCGCTCGGCCCCGTGATGCGCACCTCGTTGAGATGCGAGCGGTAGCCCTCGTTGGCTGAGTCGGAATCGTAGACCAACGCGTACGTCCGGACCAAGGTCGGCTGGCCTGCCGGCGCCCGGTCGGTGGTGACGCGGATCGACGCGGCACGCTTGGTGAGCTCGCCCTGTGCCCCATTGCGGTTGTTGACGATTGACCGCGAATAGGCGGTGGCTCCCACCACGTACGACAGGGGCTCATAGAGAACATCGATGTGGTGAAAGTGGGCCAGCCCCTGGGCGGGATTGCCCCCGTAGTCGAGGTCCGTCGGGTAGAGGACATTGCCCGAATTGTCCCACGTGATGCTGATGGTGTTGCCGTTCGGATCTTCGATGCGCGTCAGCGCCCACGCCGTGGTGAATGAGCAGCCTTCCTGTACCGCGGTCAGGCGCGCCGAGGACACCTCCCCGAACACGTACTTCATACCGGCGGCATCGTACACTTCCCAATGCGAGAGGACACCAGACTGCAGAATCATCTGGGCGCGCAGGTAGCCGTCCTCGTGCTTCGGCTGCCATGCCCAGGTCATGCCGCCGACCGGATGCAGCTCGAAGCTGCCGCTGGGCATCATCGCCACGTACTCGTTGACGTGCTCACCTAAACAGCGTGGTACGCCAAACTTGGTGCTGCGCTCGATGCGGCCGAATGGGAGGTCCCAGCCGAATCCAAAGGGACTCGGCCCGGCGGCGCTCGAATAGCTGAGCGCGAGTTGCGGCGTCATGTTCTTTCGGCCGGGTGGCACCTGAATCGACAAGCTGGTCGTGGCAGCCCCGGTAAACAGGTTGGCCTCCGGGGCCTGCGCCAGCCCCGTGAACGGCGTGGATCCCTCGCCGCTACGGTCCCCCATGGAACTCGTCGTGTCACCCAGCGCGACATCGGCGATCCAGAGCGACACGACGACCGTCAGTGCGTGAACGATGCGCGTCGTCATTCCTCTTCAGCGAAAGGCGGCAGGAAGCGATTCGCGCCGCAGCCGATCGGGGTCGGCGTCCGCTGCGTCGAAGCGCGCCGGTACGTCCCCAGGAAGCGCTGGGATCGTGTCCAAGGCTGGCTCGGCCACGGCCGTCTCCAGAATGCGGTCGCGTTCCGCTTCAACGCTGCGCAGGCGCTCGACAGACTCCTTCGACACCTCCTGCCTCTGCACCAGGTCTTCGGTTACCGGGACGACGGCTGATCCAGTGGCATCGCGCGCAGGCTCGATAGCTTCGACGCCAAAGACCGCGTCGATCGCGACAGCCGAGTCGTCGCCGGGCTGCGCGGATGTTGCGGCGGCCGCGCAGATGAGGAGTCGCTTCAGATTCAAACCGTACGTAGCAAAGCGGGAGGGGGGGGGGCAAGGCCATTTTTGACTGCGTGGCATCGATGCTGCTGCTGCAGTCGAGGCGGGCGCGGGCAGCTCAGACGCTGGACCTGGCGCCCGTGGACGCCTTGCGCGGGCGGCGGTTGCTCGACTAGGGTCGGAGCATGTTCGGACTTGGCATCGGCGAGATGCTCATCATCCTGGTCATCGTCCTGGTGATCTTCGGCGCCGGAAAGCTGCCGCAGATCGGCGAGGGGCTGGGGCGCGGCATCCGCAGCTTCAAGCGCGAGGTCAGCAAGCCCGACGAGATCGACGTCACGCCGAAGCCCGGCGACGACGCGCCGCCGCCCGGCGGCGGCGACGGCCCGCGTCAGGTCTGACGCTGCGCCGCCGCTACCGCGGCCGCGAAGCTGGCCGTGGTCGGTGGCACGTCGAGGAAGATGCCGACGAACGCGATGCCGCAGAGGCCGACGGCGAGGTAGTAGCTCAGCAGCGGGCGGTAATCGAACTCCTGCCCGGATTCCACTCGCATGGCGATCAGGAACAGCGCCGTCGGAATCCAGCACAGCATGAAGAACGCCCACGTCGCCAGGAACTTGCTCAGCACGATCGGCACTTCATTCACGGGCGAGGTCAGCAGCACCTCCAGGCTTCCGGTTCGCTTCTCTTCCGAGAGCAGCCGCATGGTCAGCGCCGGAATCGCCAGGATCAGGGACAGAATCGGCAGCAGGTTGAACGCCTGGAAGACGAAGCCGATGCG
>ENA-ORBV01013072-ORBV01013072.1-microbial-mat-metagenome-genome-assembly--contig:-NODE-13072-length-12664-cov-4.787956_pt1 | contig 12664 bp, 6 predicted proteins | sample MGYA00237777_ERZ505514 | MGnify/ENA primary metagenome ERZ505514 (study PRJEB26160, sample SAMN06269048) | microbial mat metagenome | isolation source: Oligotrophic lake microbial mat | place...
CTACACACGGCATGCAGGCGGTCTGCGGGCCCGCGGCCGCGTCGCCCTGACTCTGCTCCGCGCCGCGAGCATCGCCGTTGTAGCCTTCGCCCTGGCGCGACCGGTGCTGGTGCTCAGCACATCGATCACGCAGCGCAACGTCGTGGGAATCGTGGTGGACGACTCGCGCAGCATGCAACTGCGTGATGACGACGGGCGCGCGCGCGCCGACGTGGTGTCGCGGCTGGTCGGCGGTGCAGACTCTTCGTTGTTTCGCGCCCTTGCGACAGAGTACCAACTGCGAGTGTTTCGCTTGAGTGGGGGTGGGCGGCTGGTCGATGCGTCGTCGGTGCGGTACGAGGGAACGCGCACGCGCCTGGTGTCGTCGCTCATGCGGGTGGAGGATGACCTGACTGGGGTTCCGACGGCGGGATTAATCTTGCTCAGCGATGGCGCTGACAACTCGTCGGAAACGTCGGGGGTGAACACGATGGCCGAGCAACTCCTGTCGCTCCGCTCGCGAGGGGTGCCCGTGTACACGGTGGGCATCGGGCGCGAGCGATTCGACCGGGACATTGAGGTGTCGCGCGTCGAGGCGCCCGGCGTGGTGCTGCGCGACGCGTCGCTGATTGTGGAAGTGGTGTTGGTGCAGCGCGGCTTCGGTGGCAGCCGGGTGCCCATTGTCGTGGAAGATTCGGGGCGAATCGTGGGAACGGTGAGTGTCCTGCTGCCTCGCGACGGAGAGGCGGTGGTGGCGCGCATCCGGGTACCCGCCACGGAAACCGGTGCGCGGCTGCTGCGTGTGAAGGTGGCGGTTCAGCCCGGTGAACGTGTGAGTGAGAACAACGAGCGTCGCACGCTGGTGGTGGTGCGGGATCGACGCGAGAAGATTCTGTATCTCGAGGGCGAACCGCGCTTCGAGCTCAAGTTCCTGCGGCGCGCGGTCGAGGCGGACGGCAACATTCAGTTAGTCACGCTGCTGCGATCGTCCAAGGACAAATTTCTGCGGCTGGGGGTCGACGACTCACTGGAGCTGGCGACGGGCTTTCCCCGGACGCGGGAGGAGCTGTTCTCGTATCGTGCCGTGGTGCTTGGCAGCATCGAGGCGGCCTTCTTCACCAGCGATCAACTGCGCATGCTGGGCGATTTCGTGGGTGAGCGGGGCGGAGGTCTCCTGATGCTCGGTGGGCGTGACGCGTTAGGCGAAGGGGGGTATGGCGGAACGGCGGTGAGCGACGCCCTGCCGTTCGACCTGCTCGGCGTGGTGGGCGAGACGCCCGTGTTCTCGGCCGTGCACGCGTCGCCGAGCGCGGCGGGCTACGGCCATGCCGCGTTGCAGCTTGAGGCGAGTGACTCGTTGTCCAGAGCGCGGTGGGCCGCCTTGCCTCCGCTCACGACCGTCAACCGACTGGGGCGAGCCAAACCGGGGGCGACAGTCCTCATGACCGGAGTGGGAGAGGATGGGACCACGACGCGTCCGTTGCTGGCGTCGCAGCGCTTCGGGCTCGGCCGTACCATCGTCTTCGGCGTGCAGGACTCGTGGCTCTGGCAGATGGACGCGTCCATCGCGGTGGACGATATGACGCACGAGACCTTCTGGCGGCAGATGCTGCGATGGCTCGTGAGTGATGTGCCCGATCGCGTGGAGGCGGCCCTGCCCAACGAAAGTGGTGTAGGTGAAGGAATTCCCCTGCGCGCCTTGGTAAGCGACTCGGGATTTCTCAAGGCCAACGGTGCTGCGGTCACCGGGACGATGACGGCGCCTAACGGCCTGACGGAAGACGTGTCGTTCGAATGGACGGTCGATCGCGACGGGGAGTATCGCACGACCTTTGTGCCCGACCAGCTCGGGGTACACGCATTGCAGCTGCGGGCGATTGTGGGTTCCGACACGGTGCGCGGGGAGCCGGCGTTCGTGCGCGTGGCGCAATCGACCGCCGAGTTCTTCGGGGCGGAGATGCGTCCGTCGCTGCTGCGGCAGATCGCCGAGGAAACGGGGGGGCGGTACTATCCGGCCGACAAGGCGTTGGACGTGGCCAAGGATCTGGTCTACAGCGCCAGTGGGGCGACCGTGGTGGAGAAGAAGGACCTGTGGGACATGCCGGCGGTGCTGCTGTTGCTGCTGTCGGCGTTAGGCGCGGAGTGGGTCCTGCGGCGGCGGCGGGGGTTGGCATGATGCGGAGCCGACATGGGCGGAAATGGTGCCGAGTCGCGCGGGGAGTCGGGGCCATGCTGTTGCTGGGGGGGGGGACCCTCCCAATCAATGCGGTCGCGCAATCGAGCGTGCCCGCCCTCCCGCCGCCGGTGCGCAGCGCTGGCTCCCCGCAGACGCAGGTCCTCGTGATCTCGGGCGTCGGTGGCGAGAAGCGTTTCAGCGATGCGTATCGCGGCTGGTCACTCGCCTTCGCGTCGGCTGCGGTCGCACGCTTCGGCGTCCCCGACTCCATGGTCACCGTGCTCGCCGAAGATTCCGCGCGCGACCCCGCTCGCGTGCGGGGTCGCTCCACGCGCGACAATATCGTGCGTGAACTGGCGCGAATCGGTGGCCGCGCCCGCGCTGGCGACCGGGTTGTCGTGCTGCTCATCGGACATGGGTCGATGCAGGATGCCACGTCGCGCTTCAACATCCCAGGCCCCGACATCAGCGCCGACGACTTCCGTATGGCGTTGGCACCGCTTCGCGGCGTGAGCATACTATTCGTGAATACGTCGAGCGCGAGCGGCGACTTCGTAAAGACGCTGAGTGCCGCCGACCGTATCATCATCACCGCCACGAAATCGTCGCGCGAACAGAACGAGACCTACTTCCCTGAACACTTTCTCACCGCGATCACCAGCGACGCCGGCGACTCGGACAAGGATGGACGGGTGAATCTCCTCGAAGCGTTTGTCTACGCGCGACGCGAGGTCGCTCGCACCTTCGAGCAGGGGAATCGCATCGCGACTGAACACGCGCTGCTGGACGACGATGGAGACGGGATGGGCCACGCCGATGCCAGCGAGAAGGGGCCCGACGGACTCCGGGCACGCGCCTTCTTCCTGCAGCCCCTGGGAGGGGTCGCCCTTGCCTCCGATCCGCGTGCCGCCACCCTTCTGGCCGAGCGTCGACAGCTCGAGCTGCAAATTGATTCGTTGCGTGCGCGTCGCACGTCGTTGAGCGAGGACGCGTATCAGCGTGCGCTGGAGCCGCTTATGCTCTCCCTCGCGGACAAGACGCGCGCCCTGCGCGCGCTCGAGGTAAAGAAGCCATGAGCGCTACGCGACGCGTCATCCTTGCGATGGCGATGCTGACCACCCCGCAGGTCGCCTGCGCGCAGCAACCGAGCGATCCGGCTGCCCTCGTGGGGCAGGCGGAACGAGCTCGGCGCAGCGGTCTGTACGACGAGGCCATGTCGCTCGCTCGGCGTGCTCTGGTCAACGATAGCGTCAATGTCTCGGCTGCCCGCCTGTTGGTGCGCACGCTGCTGGACGTTGGTCGTTACGACGAGGCCATCGCTGAGGGTGAGCAGTTCCGGCGCAGGCTCGCCCATTCGACGCGGGTGGATGTGCCGTTAGGCGATGCGTATCGCGCTCGCGGACAAATGGATTCGGCGCGCGTCGCCTACCAGCGCGCCCGCGCGGGCGCCGATTCGCTTACCGCCCGACTCAATCTGGGCATACTGGCCTTCGAGCGCGGAGAACGCGCCGAGGCCATGCGCGTCTTTGACTCGTTCCTCGACAACTACAACAATGCGCGCTCCCGGCTCTCGGCCGGTGAACTGCGCGCGGTGGCCATTGCCTGCCGGTATCTCGGGCGGGACGATCCGCAGCTATTCAAGGACGCGCTGCTTGCGTACGACGCGGCGATCGCGAAGGACACGATGGACCTCGACTACCGAGTGGAACTCGGACTGCTCTTTCTTGAAAAGTTCAACAGTGCAGATGCACGAAGCATGTTCGATGGCGTGCTGACGGCGAATCCGCGCCACCCGCGCGCGCTGGTGGGAATGGCGCGCTTGACGACGTTCGATGGGCGAGGTGACGCCGCAGCGCTCGTGCGGCAGTCGCTCGAGGTCAATCCCAGCGATGCCGAGGCGCGGGCCTACGCTGCGCTTCTGCTGATCGACGTGGAACGGTACGCCGACGCGGCGAATGAGGCCATTCGCGGGCTCGCGGCGGACAGCGGCTCGCCGGCACCCCTGGTGTCGCTCGCGGCAGCGCGATATCTGGCGGGGGATACGGCCAACTTTCGTCGGGCGCTCGCGCGCGCGCACGAGCGGTTGCGGGGCGCGGCCGACGCCGAGATCATCCTCGCCGATGTGGCAGCACGGAATCGGTTGTACAAGGAGGCGGCCCGGTTTGCAGCTGCAGGGGTAAGTCGCGACCCCCGGGCGGCGCGCGCATTGGCGCTGTTGGGCATCAATCAACTCCGGATCGGACAGATGGCCGAGGGAAAGGCCTCGCTCGACCAGTCGTTCGCTGCCGACCCCTTCGACGTGTGGGCCAAGAATACCCTCGACCTGCTCGACACCTTCTCGCAGTACGAAGAGCGTCGCACGCCGCGCGTTGTCGTATCGATGGAGCGGAAGGACGCCGCGCTGCTGGATTTGTATGTCACGCCGCTGGCCGAGATGGCGTTTGACTCGCTCGCTGCACGATACGCGTTTCGCCCCGAGTTGCCGATTCGGATTGAATTATTCCGTAGTCACGCCGACTTTTCGGTGCGTACCGTGGGACTGGCGGGACTCGGGGCTCTCGGCGTTTGCTTCGGCTCCGTGATCGCGATGGATTCTCCCGCAGCCCGCCCGATAGGCGAGTTCAACTGGGGATCGACGCTGTGGCATGAACTGGCCCATACCTTCACGTTAGGCGCGAGCGGAAACCGCGTCCCGCGCTGGTTCTCGGAAGGGCTGTCGGTGTACGAAGAGCGTCGAGCCCGTCCATCGTGGGGGAGTGACGTCTCGCCGCAATTCATCGCCGCGTACAAGGCAGGAATGCTGGCCCCGCCGTCGCGCATGAACGACGGCTTCATGCGTCCAAAGTTCCCTGAAGAAGTCATTCTCTCCTACTACCAAGCGTCGCTCGTAGGGGAATGGATAGAGCAGGAGAAAGGAATCGCCGGCATTCGGACCATGCTGGCCGCCTACGGTGGTGGGGCGACGACGGAACAAGCGATCAAGCAGGTGATTGGGCTGGATCTCGCCACGCTCGACAGCCGCTTCGACGCATTTGTGCGCGCCAAGTTCACACGAGAACTGGCGGCGGTCGAACTCGTACCGGCAAAAGAGGGCCCGCCTGCGGATCAGATCGTCTGGCGCGGCCCGTTCTCGGACGCGATGCGCCGGGCGACGGCGAGTGCCGAGCGACAACAATGGGATGATGCGGTGCGCGAGCTGGAGCTGGCAAAATCGCTCTTCCCGTCGTACGCAGGTGAGGATAGTCCGTATCGAACACTGGCCAGAATTCATCGCACGCGGGGCGACAAGGCAGGCGCCGAGCGGGAACTGGCGGCACTCACGTCACGCAACGAGAGCGCGTACGCGGCTAACCTTGAACTCGCTGAGCTTGGCGGTGCTCGTGGCGACCGGCGCACGGCCGCAGCGGCACTGGAACGCGCCATCTACATATATCCCTTCGACGCCAAGATCCACCTGCAGCTGGCAGAGCAGGCGTCGCGCGCATCTGACCATGCGACGGTCATACGCGAGCGCCGCGCGGTCATGGCGCTCGATCCTGCGGACCGGGTGGAAGCGATGTACCAACTGGCCCAAGCGCATTCGGACGCTGGTGACAAGGCCTCGGCTCGCCGCGAGGTGCTGCGCACACTCGACCTGGCTCCCAACTTCGAGAAGGCGCAAGCGCTACTGCTCTCGCTTCAGGAGAAACGACCATGAACCGTCGTCGCGCATGGATGCTGGCCATCGTGCTCGCCATTCCGCTGGCGACGTTGATCGCACAACGGGGAGGCCGACGACGCGCGCCCGGCAATGAACCCAATGCGAACGTCGCGTACGACGGGCGCTTCACCTTCCTTCGGGTGCGCTTCGAGCCGTTAGGCGGCGGGTGGGACCTGAAGTGGGATCACGACTATCCGCGGGCGGAAAACCACTTCATGAAGATTCTGCAGGAGCTGACGTCGGTGAAGCCGCACATGGAGGGGAGTAACATTCTGGCCTTCGACGATCCCGAGGTGTTCAAGTTTCCCGTTGCGTACGTGTCGGAACCCGGCTTCTGGACGATGAGCGAGAAAGAACTGGCCGGCGTCCAGGCGTACGTCAAGAAAGGGGGGTTCGTAATATTCGATGACTTCGCGGGTCAACACTGGTTCAATTTCGAGGCCCGGTGGAAGCAGGCGTTTCCCGAGCTGACGCTCGTACGGTTGGAGCGGTCGAATCAACTGTTCGACTCGTTCTTCCGCATCGAGTCGCTCGAGATGACACACCCAAACTTTCAGGTGCAGTCCGAGTTTTGGGGTGCGTATGAAGACAACGATCCCTCCAAGCGACTGGTGATGATCGCCAACTACAACAACGATATCGGGGATTACATGGAGTGGTCGGATGAGGGCTTTCAGCCGGTTGAACTCACCAACGAAGCGTACAAGCTCGCGGTGAATTATGTCGTGTACGCGATGACGCACTAACTCAGGAGACGCGTGACTACTACTGCTCCAGACGGCGTCGCACTCGCCGCCCCCGATGATATGGCACTTGCCGAGCGGCTGCGCGACGGACGCGCGCAGATCTTGACGGAGCTTCACAAGCTCATCATCGGACAGGAGGACGTCATCGAGCAGTCGTTGACGGCGCTGTTTGCCGGCGGCAACTGCCTCATCGTCGGTGTTCCGGGGCTCGCCAAGACGCTCCTCATTCACACCATGGCGCAGGTGCTGGATCTGAAATTCTCGCGCATCCAGTTCACGCCCGACCTCATGCCGAGCGACATCACGGGCACCGACATTATTCAGGAAGATGCCGAGACGGGCAGGCGTCGAATGGCCTTTGTGCCAGGCCCCATTTTCGCCAATATCGTCCTCGCCGACGAGATCAACCGCACGCCTCCTAAAACGCAGTCGGCGTTGCTGGAGGCCATGCAAGAGCATCGCGTCACGGTGCAGGGACGCACGTATCATCTCGACGAACCATTTTTCGTTTTCGCGACCCAGAACCCCATCGAGCTCGAGGGCACCTACCCGTTGCCCGAGGCGCAGCTCGACCGCTTCATGTTCCAGGTCGTGATTGAGTACCTGAACGAAGCGGACGAACTGAAGGTCGTACAGACCACGACGGCCGTCCAGAATCACGTGTTCAAGCGCGCGATTACCGGCCGCGACATCGTCGCATTCCAGCAACTCGTCAGGCGCGTGCCGGTGGCCGATTCGGTGGCGCGGTTCGCCGTGCACTTGGTGCGCGCCAGTCGCCCGACTTCTCCTACCGCACCGGATTTCATCAAGCAATGGGTGACGTACGGCGCGAGCACGAGGGCGGCGCAGTATCTCGTGCTCGGAGGCAAGGCGCGGGCCCTCATGGCGGGGCGCTATCACGTGTCGTTTGATGACATCAGGGCGCTGGCGAAACCGGTGCTCAGGCATCGCATTCTGACAAACTTCCACGCCCAGTCCGAGCGCGTGACCACCGATCAGATCATTACGCGTTTGGTTGATGCCGTGCCCCTTCCCAAGGCGAGGCTATAGCACATGACGACGCCACTCGGGGCGTCGGTTGACTCGGACGCCGGTGGCAATGGTGCGCTTCCGGGTACGCGCTTCATCGATCCCGCTGCGCTCGCTCGCATCGGCAATCTCGAGTTGGTAGCGCGCTGGGTGGTGGAGGGATTCCTTTCCGGATTGCATCGCTCGCCGCATTTGGGGTTTTCCACCGACTTCGCCGAACACCGACAGTATGTGCCCGGTGACGACATCCGGCGCATTGACTGGCGCGTGTTTGCCCGAACGGAGCGTTACTACGTCAAGGAGTACGAGGCCGACACCAATACCAACTTCATGGTGCTGCTGGACGTGTCGAAGTCGATGCAGTATGGCTCCGGACCGCTCTCCAAATTGGAGTATGCGAAGTATCTGGCCGCCTGCCTGACGTATTTTTCGCACCGGCAGCGCGACCGCGTGGGATTGATCTCGTTCGACGACGACGTGCGGGCATTCGTGCCGCCGTCGGCCAAGCATCTGCAGCAGGTGTTGCACGAGCTCGATCGTGCCACACCGCTGGGAAAGGGTTCGCTGGTGCGTCCGCTGGCCAAAGTGGCGGAGAGCCAGCGCCGACGCGGCGTCATGCTCGTTCTCTCCGATCTCTATGAAGAGCCAGACCGCGTCATTTCCGCCCTCGGCCCGTTGCGCGATGCGGGGCACGACGTGGTTGTCATGCAAATCCTCGATCCGATGGAACGCAGCTTTGCCTTCGACGACGCAGCGACGTTTGAAGATGTCGAGACGCTCGTGCGGTTGCCCGTCGTGCCATCGCGAGTTCGGGGGGACTACCAACGCCTGATGGAGGCGCATCTGGCCACCATGTCGAAGCGATTGGGCGAACATCGCATCGACTACTGCCTCGTCGATACCTCGCAGCCGCTGGACGCAATGCTGTTCGAATACCTGTTGGGCCGCGAGCGCATGCGGACGGTGAAGTAGTGAGCTTTTCGTTTCTTGCCCCGCTCTTCGCGGCCGGACTCCTTGCGATTGGCATTCCGCTGCTCGTGCATCTGGTGCACAAGGAGCGAAAGGAATCGGTCGCCTTTCCGTCGTTGATGTTTGTCGAGCGCACGCCGTATCAGCACTCCAGCCGGCAGCGTATTCGCGACTGGCTGCTGTTCGCTGCGCGCTGCCTTGTCATCGCGCTGGCGGCGGCGGCGTTCATGCGTCCGGTCGTCGCCCGTCCCGTCCGACCAGTGACAGGCGGCGCAGGGGGACGGGAAGTCGTCGTACTGCTCGACCGATCGCTCAGCATGGCGTACGGTACTCGGTGGGCGACGGCGCGGCGCATGGTGCGGGAGCGCATCGCCTCGTTGGTACCCACGGACCGCCTCACGCTGGTGCCGTTCGATGTGCGTGCGTCGGCGGTGAACGAGGCCACGGCGGAGCGACTGGCGTTAGGTGTTGCGCTCGACTCGCTGCGGACGGTAGATACCGGAACGAGGCTCGCGCCGGCGGTCGCGCTGGCTCGGCGAATTCTCGGAGCAAGCACGCTCCCCGGCAAGGAAGTGATGATCGTCAGCGATTTCCAGCGCAGTGCGTGGGATCTGGGCGATGAGGTTCGCATGCCGGTGGGGACCACGATCGTGCCCATGGATGTCGCGACGGATGCGGTGAGCGACCGATCGGTGCGGGGGGTGGAAATTCGACGGGACGTCAAGGCGCCGAATGACCGCGTGATCGTGACGGCGCGGGTGGTGAACGTTGGGTCGGCGGTGAAGGGGGTCGGCGTGAGGTTGGAGGTGAGCGGCCGCACGCTTGAACGTCGCACGCTCGACGTTCCCGCCGACGGGGGGGCGACCGTTGCCTTCGCCTCGGTCCCCGTACCTAGCGAGCGAGTGCCCGCGCGCGTCGTCATCGACCCCGATGCCTTCACCGGCGACGACGCCTTTCATTTCGTGCTGGCGCGTGCGCCGGCGATTGCGGTGCTCCTTGTGGATCATCGCAATGCCGTCCCCGAACGCGCCGTGTTTGTCGCGCGTGCATTGGCAATCGGTGATCAACCGGCCTTTGATATCAAGGCCGTGCGATCCGACCGCGCGACGCCGGCCGACCTGGCGGGGCGACGGCTGGTGATCCTGAATGATGCAGGGGTGCCGCCGGGCGTCGGAGCGACTGCGCTGATGCGTTTTGTGCGAAGCGGCGGTGGCCTCGTCAACGCGTTAGGCGAGCACGCGTCGCCCCGCACCTGGCCGACTGGCGCGGATTCGCTCCTCCCGGGAAGCGTGGGGACACCCCTCGATCGTCTCGGCGAGAAGGGAGCGGTGCTCGGTTATCTCGATCGGTCCCATCCCGCGCTGGCCGTGTTCGGAGGCGCGCGCAGCGGTGACCTCTCGGCCGCTCGATTCTTTCGGTACCGGCCGATTGCCGCCACGAACGGCGTGCTCGCCCGCTTTGATGATGGCACGGCCGCCGTGGTCGAGCACCGGATCGGCCGTGGGCGGGTGTTGACGTGGGGAAGTTCGTTTGACGGCTCTTGGAACGATCTGCCTCGTCAGGCCGTCTTTCTCCCCTTTTTGCAACAGTTGGCACGTTACGCGGCCTCGTATCGCGAGCGACGTGCCTCGTATACGGTCGGAGACGGAGTCGACGTGGGCGACGCGGTAGGCGACGGATCCGAGCGCCCGCGCGCGTCGACTGGCGAGCGCTACAGCGTGCGCGCGCCCAGCGGTGCGCGCCTGGCCGTGGGGGGCGCCGATGCGCCCGGCGCGCTCGAAGTGCGCGAGGCTGGCTTTTACGAGGTGCGTCGCTCTGGAGCGCCAAATGAGAGGGCGCGTATCGTGGCCGCCAATCCACCCGCCCGGGAGCTGGAATTCGCGTCCTTCGACCCGCTCCGGCTAAGCGGTGCGCTGGCTCCGGAGCCGCTGGTCGCATCGACCGAGACCGCCGCCGACCCGGCGGTTCGTTTCATCGATCAGGAGCGCGAACAGTCGCTCTGGTGGTACCTTCTCGTCGTCGCGGCGCTTGTCCTCCTGGCCGAGGGAGTGTTGGCCAGCAGGGCGTCGCAGCGTCGGATTCAGCCCAGGTAGGAGTCACGACATGGCCCGCATCGCCGAGCGCACGTTCGTGGAGTCTCGCCCTCCGTTCTCCAGCGCCCTCACGGGCATTCGTCGTCGATGGCGCTTGCGGCACGTGGCGGTTGGTCTCGCCATCACCTCGGGCGTCCTGCTCCTCGCCCTCTGGGGCGTTTCGGTGGCGTTGCAGCAGGCACGATTTAGCGCCACGAGTGTGGTATGGGCGCGTTGGGGCGTCGGGCTGCTCTTCGCAGCGGTGCTCGCGCGCTGGCTGGTGTATCCACAAGCGCGTCGCATTTCCGATGCCCGACTCGCGCTATACGTGGAGGAGCGGGTCCCCGAACTCGGCGGCGCCGTCTTGAGCGCGGTGGAGGTGGCGTCGACCTTGGCACCGGACGAGGCCCGTTCGTCTCTACTTACGCAGGGACTCTACGCCGACGCCGCCCGCCGCCTCACGCGTACGCGCGAGGTGTCGCGAATCGAAGCTACGACCACGTGGCGCGCACTGGCGCTGGCCCTCGTCTTTCTTGCCGCCGGCGCGGCGCTCGTGGCACTCGGTCCCGACTGGATCGGGCAGTCGGCACGGCTGCTCCTGACGCCGTGGCGTGACGAGGCGCGCACACCGGTCTATGCGATCGCGGTGACTCCCGGCAGCGCGACCATTGCCCGCGGCAGCGATTTTCAGGTGAGCGCCGAGCTGCGCGGTTTCACGAGCGACATGGTCGACCTGTCCGTCCGGCGTGGTGTGGCGGGGCCATGGGAACGCGTCCCCATGGGCCCGGGCGCAGACTCGACACGCTTCACGGCACGTCTCTTCGATATCGGCGAGGATGCCGAATACTACGTGGAGTCGAATGGGGTGCGGTCCGCGCCCTTCCGCCTAACGGTGAAGGACCTGCCAGCGGTGCGTCGGCTCGACCTGGAACTCCGATTCCCCGCCTACACGGGGTTGGCGCCGGAACAGCTCGAGGACGCGGGTGATATCGCGGCCGTGCGTGGCACCGCTGCGACCGTGCGCGTGCGGGCGAGCCGCGCGGTGCGTGGCGGTCGCATCATGCTGGATGGCGACTCGAGCGTCGCCCTCGTACCGGTGGACGACTCCACGCTCACGGGCACGCTCAAGATACGAAAGGACGGCTTCTACCGTGTGGAGCTCGAGGCGGAGGACGGCACTCGCGTCGCCGGTAACGTGGACTACCTCATCGACGCGCTCGCCGACCTTCCGCCGCAGATCGCGGTGCGAAAGCCGGGCCGTGATGCCCGACCGTCGAATGTGGAAGAAGTATTCATCGAAGCCGAAGCCAGCGACGACTTCGGGGTCGGACGCATGGAGCTGACGTACCGCGTCAATGGTGGAGCCGAGACGACGATTGTACTGTCCGACGGGCGTGGGCGCCGATTGCGCGAACTCGTCGCCGGACACACCATTTTCCTCGAAGAGTTAGGTCTCGAGCCGGGAGATCTGGTCGCGTACTACGTGAAAGCGTGGGACAACGACGCGGTCTCCGGGGCCAAGAGCGTTACCAGTGACATCTACTTTCTCACCATCCGTCCCTTCGACCGCGAATACAAGCAGAATCAGCAGGGTGAGGGCGGAGGAGGCGGTGGCGGCGAGGACAGTCCGGGAACGCTTATCGCCCGACAAAAGGAGGTCATCGCGGCCACCTTCAAGTCGGACCGGGACCGCGCCACCACGACGGCCGATGTCTTTCGTACCGACGTGACGACCATCCACCTCGCGCAGGGGCGGTTGCGCGAATCGGTGATGCAACTGGCGCAACGCATGCAGCGGCCCGCCGTACAAGCGGCCGATTCGGGCTTCAAGGTAATCGCCGAGCTGCTACCGAAGGCGGCGGCAGAAATGAAGCGCGCCGAGGAGCAACTGGGAAACCGCAAGCTGCCGGATGCGCTGCCTCCGGAGCAACGGGCGTTGCAGCTGCTGGAGCGTGCGGAAGCGGTGTTCAAGGAGGTGCAGGTCAGCATGCAG
>ENA-ORBV01013073-ORBV01013073.1-microbial-mat-metagenome-genome-assembly--contig:-NODE-13073-length-12664-cov-4.613490_pt1 | contig 12664 bp, 10 predicted proteins | sample MGYA00237777_ERZ505514 | MGnify/ENA primary metagenome ERZ505514 (study PRJEB26160, sample SAMN06269048) | microbial mat metagenome | isolation source: Oligotrophic lake microbial mat | place...
TCAGGAACATGCCAGCACAAATTTGGAATTGCGCCAGGCCCTGGAAAAATATGCCTGATGCCCCGCGAACCTTTACTACTTACTTTCTACGGGGATGATCTCACTGGTTCGACGGATGCCATGGAGGCTTTATCTCTCCACGGCATCCCCACCGTACTCTTCCTCGATGTCCCCGCAGAAGGCGATCTGGTTCGGTTTGCCGATTGTCGCGCCGTTGGCGTTGCTGGCATGAGCCGTAGCGAATCGCCCCAGTGGATGGATCAAAACCTGCCCCCCGTCTTCACCGCTTTGCGGGAATTGGGTGCCCCAATCTGTCATTACAAAGTCTGTTCTACCTTCGATAGTTCTCCAACGGTTGGAAGTATTGGTCGTGCCATTGAACTGGGCCGTAAGGTGATGACGTCCCAGGTTGTTCCTATGGTGGTCGGTGCGCCCGTACTCAAGCGCTACGTTACCTTTGGAAATCTCTTTGCCACCGTCCACGGCGAAACTCACCGTATTGACCGCCATCCCACCATGTCTTGTCATCCGGTCACTCCGATGGACGAGGGCGACTTGCGCCGGCACTTGGCTAGGCAGACTGACTTGCGGATTGACCTGATTGATATCCTCGCGCTGCAGGCCGGTCGGGGCCTCGAAAGCCTCGAAGCGCTCAGTGCCGATGGTGCTGCCATCATTCTCTTCGACACTCTCGACAAGTCCAGTTTGAGAGAAGCGGGCCGTGCCATCTGGGAATCGCGAGGTACCACTACTACCTTTGTCGCGGGCTCTTCTGGAGTTGAATATGCACTGCTGGCGTGGTGGGAATCGCAAGGTGCTCTCCCTCCCAGTATTCCCATTTGCGATGCAGCCCCAGTGGATCGAATGCTGGTGGTTTCTGGAAGTTGCTCACCGCTAACAGGGAAACAGATCGACTGGGCACTGGCCAATGGGTTTGAGGGTGTCGCTGTCGATCCGGTGCGGCTTGTTTCAGACCAAGCTGAACTGGAAAGTGTGCAGGACAAGGCAGCCGCAATCCTGGCAAGCGGCCGTAGCCCGGTTGTTTACACTGCGGCCGGGCCTAAAGATGTGGTGAAGCAAGACAACGACTTTGGACGCCAAATCGGACTCCGGTTGAGTGCGGTGTCGGCCGAACTACTGCGGCGAACCGGCGTCAAACGAATCATCAGCGCAGGTGGAGATACCTCAGGCCATATAGGGAAAGCACTTGAGATTCAGGCCCTTACTGTGATTCGTCCTTTCGCGCCCGGATCACCGCTTTGCCGGCTCTGGTCGAGGAATCCACACGCCGATGGGGTGGAGATTTTGCTCAAAGGAGGCCAAGTGGGCAGCGAAGAACTCTTTGGTCAAGTTCAAAAAGGAAGACTCACTTAAATCATCAGGAAAGATGATATGCTTAGCATACCACTTTGGGGTGGCAAAGGCTATGAAACAGACAATCGCACTTTTTGGCGCTGGCGGAAAGATGGGTTGCCGGATAACCGACAACTTTAAGGACACCTCGAATCGGATCCTTTATGTAGAAGTGAGCCCCGCCGGGGTAGAAAGGCTTGCCAGTCGCGGCCTGACGGTCACCCCACAAGCTGAGGCGATAGCTATCGCCGATGTGGCGATTCTTGCTCTGCCTGACTCGCTCATCGGCAAGGTTGCCCCGTCGATCATTCCAGGCCTCAAGACGGGAGCCATGGTAATTTGCCTCGATCCTGCTGCGCCTTATGGTGGCGAACTCCCCGAACGTGCAGACCTCGCCTATTTCATCACTCACCCATGTCATCCTCCAGTGATTCACGACGAAACTGAAAAAGACGCTCAACTGGATTTCTTTGGTGCGATCAAGGCCAGGCAACATATTGTCTGCGCGCTGATGCAAGGCACTGAGTCTGACTATGCCAACGGCGAAGCTCTGGCCCGGGAAATGTTCGCGCCCGTCATGGAGGCGTATCGGGTCACAGTCGAACAGATGGCAATCCTGGAGCCGGCCTTATCTGAGACTGTCGCCGCCACCTGTTTTGTGATCATCCGCGAAGCGATGGACGAAGCAGTCCGCCGCGGTGTACCAGAAGCGGCCGCTCGTGCCTTCATCCTCGGACACATGAAGGTCAACATCGGCATCGTCTTCAACTTCATCAACTCGCCCTTCTCCGACGGAGCTCTGATGGCGATCGAGCGTGGCAAGAAAAGCCTCTTCAAGCCCGACTGGAAGGATGTCTTCAAACCAGAAAATGTCCTTGCCGAAATCAAAGCAATCACCGAGGGAACTTCCCTTGCTCAAAAACGATAATAGAGTAGAGCTGTAATCAATATGAACTGGATTCTGTTGCTGGTGCTCGCGGCCGATGACAATGCCACCAAAGCGCAAGAGATTCTGCGCGGCAATTGCATTCAGTGCCATTCCCCAAAGATGGCCATGTCGGGTCTCGATCTCGATACCCGTGAAGCTGCCCTCAAAGGCGGAACCCGCGGCCCGGCGCTTATTGCCGGCAAGGCGAACGAAAGCAAATTGATCGAAGCCGTTGAGCGACAAGGCAAGCTGCTCATGCCTCCCAACAAGCCGCTCAATGCTTCTGAAATCGAAGTCCTTCGAAGCTGGATCGATGAAGGTGCCAACTGGGATACAACCGTTGCAGCCAAAGCACCACAACCCACATGGTGGGCTTTCCAAAAAGTATCTCGCCCTGAACCTCCCAAGGTGGACAATGCGCGTAACGAAGTAGACGCTTTCGTCCTAGACAGACTGGCCAAAGAAAAACTTCCGGCCGCACACCGCGCTTCAGCCGCAACACTCGCCCGCCGCGCCTATATGGACCTTTTGGGCCTTCCCGCCACTGCCGAGCAGATCAAGGCCTTCGTCGACGACAAGTCTCCCTCGGCATGGTCGAACTTGATAGACAAGCTCCTCGCTTCTCCTCACTATGGCGAAAAGTGGGGCCGCCACTGGCTCGATCTCGTTCGTTACGCCGACACTGCCGGCTTCGAGCTCGACACCTACATTCACGACGCATGGCGCTATCGCGATTGGGTGATCAACGCCTTCAACGACGACAAGCCTTATGACCGCTTCATTCGCGAACAGATCGCTGCCGATGAACTGATGCCGGAAGATCCCGTCGCTCACACCGGCACGGGTCTCTATTGCGTGGGCCCGAATCGCGACCTCTTCCCCGATCAGGCCGACATCAATCGCGAAGAGATGCTGACCGATTTCGTCGACACTACCTCATCCGTCTTCCTGGGATTAACCGCTGGTTGCGCTCGCTGCCACGATCACAAATTCGATCCCATCACGCAGGAAGACCACTACCGCATCCGCGCCATCTTTGCACCCGCAACTAAAGTGAAGGTCGCCCTCAATCGTCTCGAGTCTCTCGGCTTCGATGTCGGTGAGAGCAATCGAGAATGGAAGCTACGCGAGATTGGAGATCAGATTCGCGCTTCGCAATCCAGATGCCAGGACAAACTCAGGACGGCCAAGTTGAACGCGCTTCCCCTCGAAGCCAAAGAAGCCATCATGGCTCGCGACAACGAACGCACGCCGCGCCAGCGAGAGCTCGCAACTCAGCACGACGCCAAGAACCGCGTCACCGACGACGAGATCCGCGCCTGCATGAATCCAAAAGAGACCGCAACGCTCCAAAACATCGAAAAGGGCCTTGTGCGCATGTACTCAGGCTACCGGCCCAAACCCTTCGCCTGCGGCATTGCAGATTGGTGGAACGTAGCCCCTCGCACGATTATGCCTGTGAAGGGTTCCCCCATCGGTCGCGAAATCCAGCCCGGCTTCTTCTCAGTCCTCGGTGGCGGCGAAGTGCCACCGCCTGCCGAGCACAGAGAAGCCACCGGCCCCATTCCGCTGATGCCTACCACTGGCCGGCGCATGGCTCTCGCCAACTGGATCAGCGACCCGGGCAACCCACTTACCGCCCGAGTCATGGTGAACCGTATGTGGCAGTACCACTTCGGTCGCGGCCTGGTTGCAACTACCAGCGACTTCGGCACACGATCGGGTAAGCCGAGCCATCCCGAGCTACTCGATTGGCTCTCTTCGGAATTCATAGCCAAAGGTTGGTCGATCAAACATATGCACCGCCTGATGATGAATTCCGCCACCTACCAACAGGAATCCACTACTTCAAAACAGGCCTCCGGCAAAGACCCGCTCAACGTCTTCCTGTCTCATTTTTCGCGACGGCGCATCGGTGCTGAAGAGCTTCGCGATTCCGTCCTGCTGGCCAGTGGAGGCTTGAATCTCAAGCGTGGCGGACGCCCCGTTGTTCCACCCTTGACCCAAGAAGAGAAGGCAACGCTCACGCAGTCTCCCGACAATGCCTGGGTTCTCACGGCCGATGCTTCAGAGCACTCCCGCCGCAGCCTCTATATGGTCCAGAAACGCACTTTCCGCATGCCGATGCTGGAAGTCTTTGATGCTCCCGAATCGATGCTCACCTGTGCACGCCGCGATTCCAGCACCACTGCCCCGCAATCGCTCTCCCTCTTCAACGGAGCCTTCACGATGGAGCGCGCGCAAGCCTTGGCAACAAGGCTCGAAGCAGAGAATCCAACCGGTGACGCAGCGCTCATTCGTGCCTCTTGGAATCAAATCCTGTCCCGCGAACCTGACGCCCGCGAACTTAGCCGCGCGCTCGAATTCCTTAAATCGCAAACGCAAAATACCGGCGGTCGTCATCAATCGCTGGTCGAATTGATCCGAGCCTTATTCAACCTGAACGAGTTCCTATATGTCGATTAACTCACGCCGAGATTTTCTTGCTACGACAGGTCGAGGCTTTGGTGCCGCGGCCGCCGCTGCGATGCTGGCTGAAGCAAGCACCAGCCCCCTCGCCCCGAAGTCACCTCACGAGCCCGCCCGCGCCAAGGCCGTCATCTACTTGCACATGCACGGTGGCGTCAGTCACGTCGACACCTGGGACTACAAACCAGAACTCGAACGCCTCTCCGGCAAGACTCTCCCGGCCAGCTTCGTCAAAGGCCTCAAAACCAGCCGCATCGACTTCACCAAAGCCCTCGCCAGAGGCAGCGCCTGGGCCTTCAAGAAGCGCGGGCAATCCGGCATGGAGATCTCAGATCTCTTCCCGCACATGGCCACTCACGCCGACGAGCTTACCCTCGTCAGGTCCTGCCACGGCGACGCCTTCGACCATGCCCCCGCCATGTACCTCCAAACTACTGGCTCGCAATTTCCTGGCCGTCCCTGCCTCGGCGCATGGTCGGTTTATGGCCTCGGATCGGAAAATCAGAACCTCCCCGCCTATGTAGTGATGGCCGATGGTGCCATGAAGTGGGGGCCTCAGGGCTATGGTGCCGGCTTCTTGCCCGCTGTCTATCAAGGCACGCTCTTCCGAAATGGCAACAGCCCGGTTCTCGATCTCGCAAACCCGCAAGGCATCGACAACAAGACCCAGCGCGCCACTCTTGATCTGGTAGGCGACCTCGATCGCCAGCACTTGTCCTCCCGCCCCTACGACTCAGACCTCGAAGCACGCCTCGCCTCCTATGAACTAGCCTTCCGCATGCAGTCTGAAGCCCCTGACGCTGTCGACATCAGCAAAGAATCCGAGGCCACCAAAAAGCTCTACGGCATCGGCGATGGCCTCTCCGACGACTTCGGCAAAAAATGCCTCCTCGCCAGGCGCCTCGTCGAACGCGGAGTAAGATTCATCCAGCTCTTCTCCGGTACTCATCTCGGTGACGATTGGGACGGCGCACACAACGATCTCACCGGCTCCCACAACAAGATGGCTGCCAAGACCGACAAGCCCATCTCGGGCCTCCTGCACGATCTGCGCTCCAGAGGTCTGGCGGATTCAACGCTAGTCGTTTGGGGCAGCGAGTTTGGCCGCACACCTCTAGCAGAAGGCCGCAACGGTCGCGACCATCACCCCTATGCCTTCAGTACCTGGTTCTCCGGTGCCGGCATTAAGGGCGGGCGCACCTATGGCTCGACCGATGAATTTGGCCTCAAGCCTGTCGAGAATCCGCTGATGGTTCACGATGTCAACGCGACGATACTGCGCCTGATGGGTCTCGATCACCTCAAGCTGACTTACTTCTACCAAGGCCGCGACATGCGACTTACTGATGTCCACGGAGAAGCGGAATTCACTAAATTCCTCATCAACGGCTAGTTGGGTTGACGCGCATTCATCAGCACTGCGCCCACCGCCTGCAATTGCGCCATAGCCTTGGGTGGCGACACGACCTTGGGCAAGCCATTTTCATCTTGAGCAATCGTTGAATCCGGATCGGCAAAATTCAAGTTTTTGGATTTGTTCTTCTCATCCAATACCTTCACGTTCAAGAACACTTCACCCTGTCTCGCACTGACTACCTGCGCCGAACTCAGGCTCGCCACCGGATACTCAAATGGCGGCTGATTACAAGTACCACCCAAAGACTTATACGAGATCTTCTCCTTTGATATCGAGACAACCGAAGCATGTGCGCCGGTAAGCGTGTGGTGATGTCCCATCAGGAATTGAATCGTATTGCCAGCGGCCAATGCTTGCCGGGCGGTGCTGACAAAAGGAACCCAATCCTGTGTGCGGTAATAGCCTGAAGTTAGTAGAAGCAACCCCTCCTTATGAGTAGAGTTGGTGCGCAAAAGCGCCTGTGCTTTGGCAATTGCATCTTGGAAGTCTCCCCGCTCCAGCGCCTGATTTCCGTCACGCAACAAGTCCCCGGCGACTGGCTCAACTGGTGCTTCAGTCCTACGCGACAAAGGATTCACAACCACCGCCGGCGCGGCGCTTCCTCCACGCAAGTAAACATCCCCAATCACACTCGACACAGTCCACGGAACCTGCCGCCCATCAGACTCTCGATACACCTTTTCTCGCACGCGGCTAAACACCTGATCGAGGCTCAATCCCGGTTCCCGTAGGGTGGATATCAGATGTGTTGTAAACAATCCATTGGCCCCACGCGGATTGTCATCTGCAGTCTTGCCAGGCCCTGTAGCAAATGCAATCAGCGTGCCCTTGCCACTTCCCATGGCTGCCAATCCGCCGCCCAGAGAACGGGCCGCCTGAAAAGGATTGTTTCGGCACGCATCGAGAATAACAACGATGACACGCGCCCCAGCCTTCTCGATTCGCTCCTGAACCCTCGATGCAGAATAAGAAACGTACTTTGCGTCCGCCTCATCCTTGGCATCAAAGTCTACCGGCACTAGATAATTCTCACCTTCAAGTTGAATACCATGCCCGGCGTAATAGAACACCACCGTATCGCCTGCCCGAACCCTCCCTACAAACCGGTTCACTGTAGCCTCAAGCGACCGCAGCGGAAGATCAAACGCCGTCTCTATTTGGAAGCCAAGTTCACTCAGCGACCCAGCCACGCTGCGTGCATCGTTCAAAGGATTCCGCAATGGCGACTTCGGATAAGCGGCATTACCCACCACCAGCGCCAGCTTCTGGCTGGATTCAACGACGAGGTCTCGTCGCTGGGCGCATATCGAAATCGCGAAGACAATCAAACCCAATGCAAGTTTCATAATTCTATTGAGGGTCGACAGCAAACGCCTTCTCCCCATTGAGATACCAGTTTCGCTCATCTTGCGTAATTCGCATCATCTTCGTTTCCCCACTCTGATACTGCACCTCAAGAAAGACCTGCCCTGATACATCGCGAATCTTCCAGCGCCCACGATTGGCATTCCCGCCTGCACTCATGCCACTCGCACCAGCCACATCCACCGATACCATGCTGCTGCTCTTGTACACATAGCTGCCATCGGCGTTGATGTAGTGATACTTGTCGCTGCTCATCCCCGAATAGGCATACATCTGACGAATCATGCGCCCTCTTAATTTCTGCAGCCACTGTTGTGCCAGCGGCGTAGCGTCGGCCAGTGCTCCACCTGCCGCAACCTTCGGGGCCTCAAACGTCATCGACGCGATCATCTGCCTCACCTCAGATTCGCGTTGCCTCACTCGCTCCGCCGTCCCCACTGAAATGAAAGCAAAGTACCGCGCACCTTCAGCCGCTCCAAAGATATCGAAAGCCACATTACGTCCCAACTTCGGGTCACGAATATCCCAGCGGTAAGCCGACCCCTGTCGTGCCCCAAAGCTCATCGCCTCTCGCACTCCGCTGCGCTGCACTGTTCCAGTGCCCTGGGTAAATGCAGCACTCAGCCCCTGCACCAGCTTCGCCTCTTCGGCCGGAGAATAACCGTCCTTCACCATCGCAATGTAGACTTCTGGATTGTCGCTACGGCCCGCTTCAAAACTAACCCCTGCTGGCAACAAAATGATCCCGTCCGGATTCTCCGTCGCCGTCCACCCCGGTGCCAGCCGCAGAGAATAACCCATCGCATGACGATACAAATTACCGGCAGCACTCTCGCGATTCAAAACGTGATCGACGTTGCTCGAGTTCAGCGTCATCCGCATCCCGTCCACCCGCGCCGTAAAAGGAAAGCGATTCCCCCCAGCCGCAAACTCACCCTTCAACTCTGCCGCTGTTCCACGAGCATTCACTGGATAGCTCTGCCCCTCAAGCGTCAGCGTACCCGAATAAGCGCCAGCCCCGGCCTCACGTAATTCCAGTTTCAGATCCTTGTTGCTATACCCACCGGCCAAAGACTGCGACGATGCCAACCTGGCCGCAAAAATCATGAAAAGTAACAATAGTGGAGCACGCATAGCCGTATCACAAATTTAGCAGAACCAACCCTGCGCTATGTTGAAGAAGACACGCAATACCATGCTTCACCTCTGGCTTTTCCTGCTCTCAATCTCAGCCCTCATCGCACAACCTCCAACGGTGGAAACCCGTCCCCCCAACGGTGCCGGCCAGAAGCCCGCCTTCCCCGGCCAAACTCGCATCGCTGAGCAAAAGTTAAACGTTGCCTTTGAAATTGTACCCATCACCAATGCCCTCAAACAGCCTTGGGGCATCGCCTTCCTTCCTACCGGCAACATCCTCATCACAGAGAAATCCGGCCGCCTCCGCATCTTGACCCCCGATGGCAAGATTTCTGAACCTGTCGCCGGCCTCCCCGCTGTCGACGCCCGCAGCCAGGGAGGTCTCCTCGGCCTCGCCCTCGACCCCAAGTTTGCTCAGAACCAGCTCATCTATTGGAGCTACTCCGAGCGCAACGACGACGGCACCAACAACACCGCCGTCGCCCGTGGCAAACTAATCCAGGGCGCCGCTCCCAAAATCGAAAACGTCCAGGTCATCTTCGAGCAGACTCCCTCTCTCAAGTCCACGCTGCACTTCGGCAGCCGCCTGGTCTTCGGTCGCGACGGCACGCTTTTCGTTACAACTGGCGACCGCTCCATCACCGAAGGCCGCATGCAAGCCCAGCGCCTCGACGGTCTCCTCGGCAAAGTTGTCCGCATCAACTCCGACGGCTCCATCCCCAAAGACAATCCCTTCATCGGCAAAGCGGGAGCCAAGCCCGAGATCTGGTCCTTCGGTCATCGCAACATCCAGGGCGCCGCCTTCCACCCTGCCACCGGCGAACTCTGGACCATCGAACACGGCACCCGCGGCGGCGACGAACTCAACATCGCCCGCAAAGGCAAAGACTACGGCTGGCCCACCATCGCTTACGGAATTGAATACGGCGGCGGCACTATCACCGGCGGCATCCAGGCCAAACAAGGCATGGAGCAACCCATCTATTACTGGGACCCTGTAATTGCCCCCGGCGGCATGACCTTCTACACCGGTGCACTCTTCCCGGCCTGGAAAAACAGCCTCTTCATCGGAGGCCTGGGCAGCACACATCTGGTCCGCCTCTCGCTCAACGGTGACAAGGTAGTCGGCGAAGAACACCTGCTGACAAACCTCAAAGAACGCCTGCGTGACGTAGTCCAAGGGCCCGAAGGCGCCCTCTACATCGTCACCGACAGTGGCCGCTTCTTTAAGCTCGTCCCAAAAAAGAGCAGCTAACTACTCAACCAAATTGTTATTACAGTGGCTATTACAGAAGTGTTGCCGCAATGATCGAACTAAAAGTCCGAAAACTTGGGAATTCGCTGGGAGTAGTCTTGCCCAAAGAAGTGATCAACCGCCTCCGCACCAAAGACGGTGAAGCTCTATTCCTTCTGGAATCTTCAGACGGTAGCTACAGTCTCAGCCCGCACGACCCCACATTTGAGCAGAAGATCGCTAAAGCGGAGGACATCATTGGCCGCTATCGCAACACGCTGCACGAACTGGCTAAGTAATGGAACCCGTCTGGGTTGACCGGCGAGGTAGATGAGGTCCGCTACACCAGTTTCCTTCGTGCCAACACCGTTGCTTCCTGAAAGCTAGATGTAGCCCAGCCACTCTTTGTCGCTATTTCGCGCCTTGTACCCAGCAAACCACTTACAAGCAGGATAGAGAGCAACCAGCACAACGACCCAAACAGCATAGACCACCCACAGCGGCGCATCCGAAGGAATTTTGGGATTCCCCATCAGCGCGGCAGGCATCTCGAAAAAGCTGCTCGCATCTCCAAAGCGATACAGAGCGACACAGATACCAAGCAAGTGCGCAAGGTAAAGGTGCAGCAAGTAATAAAACATCGGAACCCGCCCAAACAGGACTATAGGCTTTGTGAAGGCAGGCAGTTGCCTCGTCCCCCCTTTACGCCACCATTCCACCAGCCCCATAAGAGTAATCGAAGGCCCCAGCGTCATCAAAAGATACAGCAAAGACGGAGGATATTTCTCGCAACTCAAGAACGACATCACCGTCAGGCTCAAGCTCGCTTGAACCATCCAGGGATGAGGGTCTCCATAGAGATTCGAGAATCGAAGAACGACGAATGCCAATATCAGCACTGGCCCAAGCTTCAACGCCTTCTTGATCCCGTCCTGGCCGAAGGCAAATCCCAGCGCCATCACCCCCATCCAGGGGATCAGCGTATAAGGAGTTTGAAGTATCACCGTTCCAATCGCGATCGGCTCGGGCGCGTGCAATACTTTCCACAACCACGCCGCAGCCCCGAAAGCCTCAGGCTTGATCCCGTCAAAGGCATTGTGACCCAGCACCATCGCCGCCGAAATCGAAACCATCAGCCAACCAGGCATCCGCACAAAGCCAGCTAGCGCCACCATAGACCAGCCAAGTGCCCAGATCGTCAAGCCCTCAAAGTTGGTGTTGTTCCAACTGAAATACCAGCCAAAGCGGACCACTACAAGTTCCAGAAACACGAGCCACATCCCGCGTGTAAGTAGGAACCAGGAAAGCTCGTTTGGCGTGCGTCGTCTAGCCGCATAAAACGCACCCACCCCGGCCAGAAAGTAGAATGTCGGGGCGCAGTAGTGCGTAATAAATCGAGTAAAGAAGAGCGCTGGATAGGTTGTTGCCAGATTCACCGGATCGGCCAGCGGCATCACGAAATCGCGGGCATGGTCCAGCGCCATCACCACCATCACCAGTCCACGTAAGAGGTCGATGGCCTCGACGCGGGGCGAGGGCTGAGTTAGAGACATCAGCTTTTCAGTATAGACAACGGCACCCGCATGCACCCGCCAAACATCTGTGCTCCAATAGACGAATTCATGCGAATTCTCTTTTCGTTCCTGATCCTCGCCTCCACACTAGCGGCGCAACCTAAGCGCCCCTTCCCTGTAGTGGAAGCCACCATCACCGAAATGCGCGAAGCCCTCGACCAGGGCCGCACCACTTCTCGAGAACTTGTCACGCAATATCTCGTCCGCGTCGCCCTCTACGAAAACAAACTCCACGCTGTAATCACTGTCAATCCGCATGTCCTCGACGAAGCCGATCAGCGAGACCGCGAGCGCGCCCAAGGCAAGCCCCGAGGCCCGCTTCACGGCATCCCAATAGCTCTTAAAGACAACATCCTTACCCACGACATCATCACGACAGGCGGCGCTTTAGCCTTCGAGAATTACCTGCCTCCCTACGACGCCACCCTCGTCAAGAACCTCCGCGACGCAGGCGCCATCATCATCGCCAAAACCACGCTGTCTGAACTCGCCAATTGGGTCGCGGGCGCGCCCATGCCTATGCCTGCCAACTACAACGCAGTCCGCGTCCTTCCAACTGCGCGAAAGACGTGAGCTTATGGTTGCGGTAGCTGCTCTCCGATAAAATCTCGACCACTGGCACGCCGCGCACACAGAGCGCGTCGGCCACCAGCGAACGGTGGCATCGCCACGGAACCGCTTCGGCGCACATGATCGCAACGCGTTTTTGGCTGGTCATCTGGATGAGCGCTTCGAGCGCATACTGAAACGCCTCGGTTTGCATGTAATCGGCATAGCCGCGAAAGCCGCTGTTGCGCCAGCCGGTATTGGGAGAATCTTTATGGGCGCGGCGCAGACCGCCCATCTCTTGAATATGCACATATTCAATGTGCTCTTCTGTCAGGCTGTCAGCCAGGATGACGCTGTTGAATTGCGGATTATGACGCGAACGCGGGATCGTGCGGATGTCCACGAGGCGTTCGATGCCGTAGGTTTGCAACAAGGTGATAAAGCGCTCGATTGGAAGCGTGGAATGGCCGAGAGTTGTGTTGGCTCAGCGTGAAGATGAGGATGTGAAATTGGTCTACGAGAGAAGATTCCGCCCTGCGGGCGGGGATTTTCAAGGCAGAAGGGTCTATCGATCCGATCCTCCCATTCCGCACTCGGATCGTACTCGCTTCCGAGTGCTCCCTAAAAGCCGGACATAG
>ENA-ORBV01013074-ORBV01013074.1-microbial-mat-metagenome-genome-assembly--contig:-NODE-13074-length-12663-cov-4.565072_pt1 | contig 12663 bp, 12 predicted proteins | sample MGYA00237777_ERZ505514 | MGnify/ENA primary metagenome ERZ505514 (study PRJEB26160, sample SAMN06269048) | microbial mat metagenome | isolation source: Oligotrophic lake microbial mat | place...
GCTGCTCGACTGGGTCGGCAGCGCGAAGATGGATGACACTCTGCTTGACGCGATGAGGTCGGCCGGTGTGCAGATCCACAAATTCCACCCGCCGCACTGGTCGCACCTCGGCCGCCTGAACAACCGTACACACCGCAAGCTGCTGATCGTCGATGGTCGTATCGGCTTCACCGGCGGCGTGGGCATTGCGCAGTTGTGGACCGGCAACGCACAGGATCCCGAGCATTGGCGCGACTCGCACTTCCAGATTGAAGGTCCGGTGGTCGCGCAAATGCAGGCCGTTTTTCTCGACAACTGGATCAAGGTGAGCGGGGACGTGTTGCACGGCCCCGCGTATTTCCCGCCGCTGACCGCAGTCGGCAGTAGCCCGGCGCAGGTCTTCAGCAGCTCGCCCAGCGGCAGCAGCGAGAGCATGCAGCTGATGTATTTACTCGCGATCACTTCGGCTTCGCGTTCTATCGATCTATCGGCGGCTTATTTCGTGCCCGCCGAGCTCGCCTCCAATGCACTGGTCGCCGCGATGGAACGCGGCGTCAAACTGCGCATTGTCCTGCCCGGTCCGCACATCGATAGCGAGACCGTGCGCAGCGCCTCGCGTGCGCGCTGGGGCGCGTTACTGACCGCGGGCGCGCTGATTGCGGAGTACCAGCCGACGATGTACCACTGCAAGGTGATGGTCGTCGACGGGCTGCTGGTCTCGGTGGGTTCGATCAACTTCGATAACCGCTCGTTTCGCCTCAACGACGAGGCCACGCTGAATATCATGGATGCTGAGTTCGCAGCGCAGCAGACGCGGATCTTCGACGATGACCTGAAGCACGCGCGGACGGTCAACCTGGCCGAGTGGCGCGAGCGGCCATGGCGCGAGCAGCTTGCCGAGCGCTTTGCGTCGCTGCTCGGCTCGCAACTTTGAACCGCGCAGATGTGTCGTGTGGGAGCGCAGCGCGAAGCGTTCATCGCCGCTTCGCCGCCTCTTCACAATCGTCCACAGTTCGAGTCGTTATTTCGATCGCATGCACCTCGTGCGTGCGAGAATGCTTCCATCCCCTCAACAAGGGGATGAGTTGCGGGCGTGACGGGCCGCTGGCTGAGTCGGATCCCCACCAGCAGAAGCAGAACATTGAAGTTGTCCACCGCGAAGTGCGCGGCTTATAACATCGTGGCTGACCTCACAGTGACGCCGGCACCGTGAGCTTCGCCACGTACGCGCGACGTTCGCACTCGTCGCGAAGCAGATCGCCAGCTGGAATTCCGCCATCGTCAAAGTGAGCTGCACCTGCGGCCGGGGCCGGCTCAGCCCATGCCAACCAGCACCTTGTCCAGCGTGATCGGGTAGTCGCGTACACGCACGCCACAGGCGTTTTAGACGGCGTTAGCCAGCACCGCTGATGCCGAGTTCGCCCACGCCCTTGATCTTCAGCGGGTTGGTCTTGTCATCGACCTCATCAAGAAACATCGCGTCGATGGCCGGGATATCAGCGTGCGAAGGCATGTGGTAGCCCGCCAGGTCGTTGTTGACGAAGTAGCCGTGGCGCGGGTCAATTAGCGCTTCTTCGTGTAGCGCCGCACCCACGCCCCAGATTATGGCGCCGGTGATCTGACTGGTGGCAGTCTTCAAGTTCAGGATACGACCTGCCGCGAAGACGCCCAGCATGCGCCGCAGGCGAACCTCGCCGGTGTCGGCGTCCACCGCCACTTCGGCGAAGTGGGCGCCATAGGACTGTTGCGAGAACTTCTTCGTCATCGCTCCAGGTTGGATCTCGCCGCCGGCTCCACACCGAGGCGCCTGGCCAGCGCGGCGCGCAGGTTGGTGCAGGCATCGAACAGGCCCGAGCCGGCGCTGGCGGCACCGAATGATCCGCCGGAGCCCGGCGTCGCGGGGAAGTCGCTGTCACCCAGCAGTACGCGCACACGGTCTATCGGCAGGCCCATCATCTCGGCTGCGATCTGCGTGAACACGGTGTAGCTGCCGGTGCCGATGTCGGTCATGGACATGCGGACCGTCAGCAGGCCCTCGCTGTCGAGGGCGACATTGCATTTGGACGGCAGCAGCAGGTTGCCGCGGGTGGATGCGGCCATGCCCACGCCGACCAGCCAGTGGCCCTGCCGCGTCTGCCCCGGCTTCGATTTGCGTTCGCGCCAGCCGAAACGCTGCGCGCCCTGCCGCATTCAGGCCGCGAGCTGGCGCGACGAGTACGGTACCTGCCTTTCGGGGTCGAGCGCGGGCTCGTTGCGCAGGCGCAGCGCAAGCGGATCGAGATCCAGCTTCTCGGCGAGTTCATCCATTGCCTGTTCCAGCGTAGGCGCTGCAGCGGCACATGTACCCGCTCATGCGTTCGCGGAACTCGTCGTCGCTTAAATGCGCGGTCGGCGCAACCAGGTTTAACGTCACGTGGCTGGGCATGCCAGCACGGGCCTCGCCGATCATGCCCACGGCCGAACAAATTTGCCCCGGCGTGCAGTAACCGCATTGAAAGCCATCGTGTTGCAGGAAGGCCCGCTGCATCGGGTGCAGTTCGATGCCGTTGGTGAGGCCTTCGATGGTGGTGATCTCATGGTCGTCCAGCACCACTGCCAGGCAGAGGCAGGCATTCGCGCGGCGCCCGTCGATCAACACGGTACAGGCGCCGCACTGGCCATGGTCACAGCCCTTCTTGGTGCCGGCCAGGGCCAGGTGTTCGCGCAGCGTTTCCAGCAGGGTGGTGCGGGTGTCGAGCGTCAGTGCGTGGTCTTGGCCTTTGATTTGCAACTGGACCGGCATTAATTGCGGTGCTACATCGGGTGGAGAGGTGAGCGGTGCGAGGCGCATGTTGGAGTCGCTATGCGCAGGAGCAGCACCGGCGTTCAATTGCAAGACAGCACAGGCCGTGCCGGCCATCGATGCAGCCTTAAGCGCCTGGAGGCGCGACAGCCGAGGTGAGGCATCAGATTGCGGGGGCTCGTTCATGCCATCCGTACTAACGCCTAACGCCCAACGCCTAACGCCCAACGGCCAACGGCCAACGGCCAACGGCCAATCGCGCAGTGTGACGAGGTTGCTAAGATCGTAGGCGGCATAGGCAAGGAATCCGAACATCGCACCGGCCATCACCGCCTGCGAAAAAGGCACCGCTGCCGGTGCGGCAAAGCCACCGAACCAGGCTGCGGGCCCCACGGCAAAGAACATGACGCCAACCGGGTACAGCAGGTGAAAGATCCCGCCAGCGACCAGATTGGGAGGGTCCGCCATCAGATGTCCGATGCCATCGCGGTAGAAGGACTTCGCGATAAGTCCGAGCCAGAGTAGATCAACCACCAGCATCACCATCGCTGTGACGCCATACGCGGCTATAGGTAGCTCAGCATCTTCGACTCATCCTGTTTCAATCTCCAAGGCACTCAGATTCGTTGCGGCACGGTACTGACGGCCGAAAGTCGCGATCTAATTGAGGTTGGCTCGCGACAGGACACGAATTCCGCCCTCAACGCCACGCTCGGTCTGTGCGGAAAGCAACACAGCACGTTGACCTCGCGCAGGCGGACAGTCATGCACGCTTCCGGGGAGGCGCATTCGCGGCCAGCTTTCCGGGTGAGACCACGCCACGCCGTTCGTTGCGCCCAGCCCCGCTTCCGGGCTTTCGCTTCGCCATGTTTTCCAGATAGAGCCGTGTATCAAGCAGCATGAACGCTATTTCGCCAGCCTTGACGAAGGCTTCGATCTCGACGGTCTGGGTTGACCTCGGAGACGCAGACTTGATCTCGTCCTCGCCCAGGATCACGCAGGCGCCAGCGCTCTTTTGAAACCACTGACGATGTCATCGACCTGGCTCTGCTTGCCGGTGCGCTCGTTCGCGCGCTTGTAGCCCCCAGGGTCCTTCGAGCGCTGGTTGAGCCATTCAAAGTTGATACCGACCGCACCGCAATCGCGGCGTGAATACTCTTGTCTCCGACATCGTCTGGCCCACTGGATTACAGCGGGACCTCCCTCGCACGAACTTCAGCAGACCCGAATCACGGATTTGATGGAGCGCATCCCCTGGTGGGGCCGTTTGCGACTCAGGACGAAGCTATTAACACCGAGCACCGCGGCTCCTAGGGGCTATGGGGCGAAAGCTTAAGACTGGTGTCGTCGCACCGGGTTATGGTGCCCATAGCGTTCGGCAACGCACAGACTTGCCAGGCGATGAGCAGAAGAATGCATGCTGTTTTCGCGACCATAAGGAAGACCGTAATGAAATCATCTCGCAAAACCCCAATTACGCACCGCAACGCGATACTCACATGTGCTGTGTCGCTGCTTCTTTGCGGTCCGGCGTTCGGCGCAGAAGCAGATTCTGCGACAGCTGCAGATAACAGTGCCAAGAATGCTCGTGACCGAAGCGGGGACACCATAACGCCGATCGATCAATCGAACAGCAAGGCGGATGTTGATATCACGCGCACTATACGCAAAGGCCTGGTTGACGACAGCTCTTTAGGAATCAATGCGCAGAACGTAAAGATCGTCACCGTCAATGGATCTGTGACGTTGCGAGGGCCCGTAGCGTCCGCGATGGAACAATCGAAAGTCTTCGCGGTTGCAGAAGCCGTGGTGGGCGCAGGTCAAGTTCAAAACGAACTTGAAATCGTAGCTGATTGAGCCTAGTAAGCAAATCAAGATTAAGAGTAAACAAACATGTCTAAGTCAAAAGCAGTCTTTGGAATAATGCCGAACGAAGCCAGTGCCGTTCGTGCCACGGACGGATTGAAAGTGGCGGGCTTCTCTTCCGATGACATATCGGCATTGTTTCCGGACAAGCGGGGCAGCAAAGACTTCGCTCACGAACAGAACACCAAGGCGCCCGAGGGTGCGGCAACCGGAGCTGGTGTCGGCGGTGTGCTGGGTGGTGGTTTGGGCTGGTTGGTCGGAATTGGCGCGCTGGCTATCCCGGGAGTGGGGCCATTCATTGCTGCCGGGCCGATTATGGCTGCCCTGAGCGGTGTCGCCGCCGGCGCAATGGTCGGTGGTTTGGCCGGGACCCTGGTCGGTCTGGGTATCCCCGAACTGGAAGCGAAGCGTTATGAAGGAAAGGTCAACGACGGCAATATTCTGTTGTCAGTGCATACCGAAAGCAGTGCGCAAATAGACCGCGCAAAAGAGATCCTGAAGCAAGCCGGTGCCGAGGACATCAGCTATACCGAGGAAGCATCGGTTCCCACACCGCCAAGAGTGGCAGCTGACTAACAGATGTATCCCGCGGACTTTTCAAATTAAGCGAAAAGGGCAGGGCCGCCATGCTTCACAATTTCAATACCGAGCTAAAGGCGCCTTTATGTTGTGCCGCCGCGGGCTCGGCCCTACGATGGTGAGCGCTCGTTTGGAACCGAATCGACGCGCTTCGAGCGCTGATGTCGCCAATGGGATTGCCGGCGTCATTCGATTGGAAGAGCGAAATGTCTGGAAAGTGCGAGAAATCGGTCCGAACCGACGAGGGTATTGATGAGGCTTCTACTCTAGAGAAAATGGAGCCATGAAGAATTCGAACAAATTTTCCCAGAATTCCATGAACTCGCGGTGCGCCTGGTGAAGGCGCATCGCGGGGATTACCCCTTGCTGAAGAACGACGCGCACGAACTTCGCCGTCAAGGCGATGGAAAAATCGCGCCCCGAGCGGCTACCTGGGGCGAGACAGCGGTTTGATCTTTTATACAGATCTGGGTTCGCGGAATTTTTCGATTCGTAACATTGAAGGGCGGGCGAAAGCGGGCCCCCAACTGTCGGTGGCTAGCAAGAGCCACCGCTATCACCACGCGCTGGCTTAAACGAGCAACAGCATCTACAACGCCGATGTTATCAATCGCCGCGCACTCTGAGAGACCATCAAGGCGATTGAGATTCTCCAGGATTGAATAGGGCTCAAGGCGCGACAGCACTCGCCTGGCAGAGTCAGTCGGCTATTGGCCGCTCACAGAAGTCGAGACAGACAATTATTTGGGACTCGAAAGATCGGTCGCCGCAGTGCTGACCTAAACCAAATCGCCGCCACGAAATTCGGCGTGGGTCATCTATAGCCAGAGATTCGTGGGGTGGGGCAGGGGGGCAACACACCAAACGCTGCGGTACCGTTCGGTGCTCAGATCTTTAGCGGTAGAAAAGGGAGAATTCCATGTCTGTAACAGTTACACGCGATCTGAGAACTGGCCGTCCAGTCTGGCTAGATCGTCGGCTACCCGCAATTGCAACCAACGAACTGAAGCGCAACATCGCGTGCGATGCGCTGGTCGTCGGTGCTGGAATTTCGGGGGCGATCATATCGGAAGGGCTGAGTGATGCGGGCCTGAAAACCGTCATCGTTGATCGGCGCGGTTCCGTGCAGGGGTCTACGCCAGCGTCTACCGCATTACTGCAATATGAAATCGATACGCCCTTATCGGTGCTGTCAGAACGCATCGGGCTGAATCGTGCCGAACGTCTTTGGCGGCGGTCGCGCCTTGCTGTCGATGCCTTGCGCGAACGCACGCGCGCTTTGGGCATCAGGGCAGACGAAGCCACGTGCGATTCGCTTTACCTCTCTGGCAATGTGTTAGATGCGTCCAGCCTTGAAAGGGAGGCCGATGCGCGGCGGCGGGCGGGGTTAGAAGTCAGCTTTTTGAAACCGGTGGCGGTACAGGAACAATACGGCGTCAAAAATAGAGCGGCGATTATCGGGCGCGACAATTACATGGCGGACCCACGGCTGCTGGCAGCGGGATATCTCAACGCCGCCATCAAGCGGGGTGCAAAATTATACGCGCCGGTTGAAGTGACCGCCGTTGAGCCAACGCGAACGGGTGTTACCGTGGCGACACAGGATGGCTCCGAAATAAGTTGTAAATCCCTTGTGTTTGCCACGGGCTATGAAATGCTTAAAGGCATTCCCAAAAAGGGCAACAAAATCATATCGACATGGGTGATTGCTACCAGGCCGCAGCCGCGCAAGATTTGGCCAACAGGATGCATGATATGGGAAGCCTCTGATCCCTATATGTACATTCGGACGACGCCGCAAGGGCATGTTATTTGCGGCGGCGAGGACGCGGAGATTTCAGATGCTGATGAACGCGATGCGTTGAATGCAGCAAAAACAGCGCGACTGGTGGATAAGCTAGGCAAACTGCTGCCGATGATCGATGCGACCGCTCATTACAGCTGGAGCGGTAGTTTCGGCGATTCCGCCACCGGGACACCGACAGTCGGCCCTATCCCGCACATGCCAAATTGTTATGCGGCTATGGGGTATGGAGGAAACGGCATCACCTTTTCGATGATGGCGGCGCAAATGTTGCGCGGCATGATTACCGACGTGGGTGACCCAGACAGTGATTTGGTCTCGTTCAGCCGAAAGTTTTAGGGGACGTCCTCAGGCATCCGCTCATTCATCAACCCCGCGCCGTATCGCCCGGCGAAAGCGACTTGAGGGGCCCAGGTGGTCGCAACCTGCAACTTACCGAGAGGCGACTGTAAGATTTCCACGGCTTCCTGCCATAACCCCACACGGCGTCAGCCGGTTAGCTCTAAAAGGCAACCAGCAGTCGGCAATTTTTAATCAGAGCTCGCCACTATTTTAGTTTGAAAATTCGTGCATGGCCGCTGCTTCGTTCCTAGCATTCTTGCACTTCAGACGCGTACGAACGGAAGGCGGCGGTCTACATTCTTATTCTGGCATCTGCTTGTCGACAAGCAATAGCGGCGGGATGCAGCCCAGAATCGTATCAAGTGTCATCCTTGCGGCGCTTTAGCGCGTGGTGATGCGCCCGGGCTCGTTCGCGACCCGCAGCACTGGCGATCAATCCGGCCCTGGCTAGTGGCGAACTTCCCGACGAAGTCGTAGCCCTGGTCGAAGACGTAGTCTTGCCACATGTCGATACGCGCATGTCTGCTGGACGATTGATTCTGGGGCGTCACTGGCGAGACGCAACGCTGGCTCAGCGAGAATTTTTCGTCGCCGGATACCGCGGGCTACTGCTACGAACCATGCCGTGCATGTCACTGACTATCTCACCGCACAGGTGGCGGTATTGTCGGCCGCGCCGGGCGGGGCCGAAGGCAACCTGCTGCAGGTGCGGACCCGCGTGACGCGATCAGGCAAGCCGGCTTCGGCCGTCGACTATCGCCTAATTGCTCGTGATGACGGCTGGAAAGTGTTCGATGCAGTGATTCAGGGAGTAAGCCTGGTGAGTACACTGCGCGCAGCAGTCGGTGAGGAAATACGGCGTAACGGTATCGACGGACTCAATGCCCGCCTACAGCTAAACGGTTCAGATTCCGTCGCGCCGCCGTCCGTCACCTCCCCCCCCGCGCAGAACTGAGTAGCCGCGGTGGACACATGGCGCCCACTCGCGCAGCGAGTGACTCTTTTCGGTGTCGCACTTCAAGCGCGTCGTCGGCCTCAACACTTCCCGGGACGCAGTGTTGAAGCGCTTGTACGAGTTGCTCCTAGAGTGCATTGAGGTGACGGTCATCGCTGACCACTAGTCCGCGGACTATAAATTTCTGAAATGTCAGTGAGAAGAATTGGGCTTCGGCTGCGTAGTGCTCTTTTGCCGACTGTACTAAGCGACTAGCTTCCCAGGGCGAGCCACCCACGGCGGCGAAGCAGGTGGTTGCCGGCGGAAGGGCGCGCACCTTGCGCGACTCGAAGTTGACCGACTCGAACGTCCATTCCGTGACAGCGGGCTTGACGCCGTCTGCACCGTCGAGCGGTCCACACTCACCGCCGACACTATCTCCTCACAGGTGCGCCCGGCCTCAAACTTAAGACGGGCAATTTGTTTCAGTTTTCGCATGGGCAAGTGCTTCTGTGACATCGCTAGCCCCTCTTTCCAGGACGACGACCCTAAAGGTTGCCCGTTCATTATGTACCGATTAATTTCGAAATCGCGTACCGGGCAATGCCGAAATTCTGTACCGACAGACTCCGGAATCGCACACAGTCTTAGGCCGGATGCAAGCACGAATCCCAACTGGCGGGCGGGCGGAGTACGTCGAATACTGCATCGACATGCCCAAAAGCGGCATCCTTAACGCCCTCAAGCATCAGAAATACAAAGTACCTTTTCGATGGGGCGCCGCTTATCGCCCGCGCCAACACCTGCGTTTGGAGTTTGCTTCGGCGTATCGATTGCATCTGAAGGGTGTCACGTCGAGCGCATGCACTTCAGCACGTCTTCGTATTCCGGACCGTAGCTGCCACCGATTTCGGCGCTATGTTGCCAGCCTTGGACGCGGCCCGCGAGCAGGCTCCGTCCGCGGATCAACCGGCTGCTATCGACTTTTCCTTTTACGAAGGGGGCAGTGGCGGTAGGAGTGACGATGCGTGTCGGATCCGAGAGATCCTTCGCCGCAAATGGGAACTCAGCTGTTCAGATCGACTGGCCGCGCTCGCCAGCCAAATCAATCGGCCGGCACCCGATTGGGACAGCCCCTGATTGCCGATACGACGCCCCGGTCGCATGATCGCGCCATACAGTGCAGTCCAGCCGGCTGATCGGTGCGGTTGCGGGAGGCCGTCTGACAGCCCCTGGCATGAGGACTACGTAGTATGCAGGCGAGTTCGTTTCACGGCCCGTCGAACTTGCGCAGGCGCGAGCCGAGCGTTTCACGATACAGGGATATCTTTGTGCTGAACGAGCATCACGACTGCGCTTCCCTCACGCCGGAACTCTTGGCCACTACCGGCGTCGCGCAAGGCGCGTTCGTGGGTCATCTGATTCACGAACTGCGCAACCTGCTTGCGCCCATGGGCAATGCCGTCCAGCTGATCCGGATGCGCGCAGCGGAAGATGCGCGGCTGTTACCGGTCACCGCGATGCTCGACCGCCAGATCGGCAGCCTGACAAAGATGCTCGAGAAGCTGGCCGCTGCCGATCATCTGCTGCGCTCCGACACCACGCTAGCGTGCGTGCCGGTCGATCTACGCGGGGTCGTGACAGACGCGGTTGAGGCCAGTCGCGCGGCCATCGAGCGCGGCTCGCGACATCTGTATCTGAATCTGCCGACGACGGCCATGGCCGTCGTCGGCAGCGCGCCGCATCTGACCGTCGTCGTGCGCGATCTCCTCGACAACGCCATCCGTTTCACGCGCGACGACGGGCACCTCTGGATTGAACTCGACACAGCCGACAACGGCGTGCGGCTGCGCGTGCGCGACGACGGTCGCGGCATCCTGCCGGTTCGCCTCGCCCAACTGTTTACCCCCCGATTTTCCTCGCACGTGCCGGGCCCGGAAGCGCGCGACGGCCTCGGACTCAGTCTCGCGACGGCGGCGCGCGTGATGGCACTGCACGGTGGGCGAATTGAAGCCCGCAGCGCCGGCCCCGGTGCCGGCAGCGAGTTCACGTTATGGCTGCCTAAACACCCGGCGGAGGCATGGGCCACTAACGCGCCGCGCAACAACCTGCCCGCATCAGTCACCCTGCGGCCAAGGCGCGTGCTTGTGGTCGATGACAACGACGCGATGCAGGATTCACTGACCCAGATGCTCGAGGAACTCGGACAGGAAGTGCGATCTGCACGGGACGGTGAGGAGGCACTCAGCGTAGCGACTGAGTGGGAGCCCGATCTCTTGCTGCTCGACATCAATCTGCCGAAACTGAACGGCTATCGTGTTGCGCAGGCCCTGCGCAAGCAGTTCACGCCAGCGGGCATGTCGATAGTGATGATGACCGGCGCCGACCTCATCGACACCGTGCGCCGAGGCGCCATGGCGGTGGGTGCCGACCGCTGCATCGACAAGCTGCAGGCCGGGGCGCTGCTGCGTGAACTGCTGGGTAAGGGCCGCTCGTGAGAGCGGTTCAGGAAGATGACCGAACGAGGGGAAGATCCCGCCTTCCGGCGCGCGGGGGCCTGCAACCATCAATCGGCATTTACCCTCCGTGCGAGGCGCGCCTCGATCCGCTACTTCCCTGCGTGCGCGCGGCTCAGCACGCATTGCTGAATCTGCGCGATCTGATCGGCGTTGAGCCATTCCTTGAAGCCAGTCATGCCTTCCCCCCCGCGCTCAGGGCACCGTCGTGCACGATGGCCTGCCACTATTCGTGCGTCGCGGCGGTAACATAGCGCACACCTGGGATCACGTTGCCGCTGACAGCATTGTCGCCTTGATCGCGTAAGCAGCAGCCTTGGTAAAGCGCTTTGCCCTCTGCGATGACTTCAGCCGGCGCGGTCGCCGCCGGCAGATCTGCGGCGAATGTGGAGGATAGGAAATACAAAGCAGCTTTTCGATGGGCGAACCCCGATTCTCGCCGATGCCAACACCTGCGTTTGGCGTCCGCTCAGATGATGGCACCGGGTTAAAAGTGAGCCATCGCGCTGACCGTTACCGGTCGGGCCGTGCACTTGGCAGTCCCGATCAGTTCCGGGCGTATCTTCGCCTGAAGCTCGTTGACCGCAAGCACGAAGTGTTCGGCGCGTTGTTTCTCTACAACCGTCGCCGAGTGATTGAGGCGGCGACAATCACATTAAGAATAAAAACAATAACATAGTAATATTTGCGCCAGAAGTGGCCCCAAGACTACCCCCGTCTTGAGCTGATAGGAATCGAGAGCTCGCGGCGCGGGCTTGAGCCCCAGCTGCTACGCAGAGTATCAGGCCAATCTCGCAAGGACGCGAGCATGGAGCCATTGCCTGCTGGCAGGGAAGCCAATTCTGGTGGCGGCGCGCCGCCGTATATACGCCACCGCCCGCAGCGCACCCTCCTTTATCAACTTGTCGAGGAGTACTTGCCGGCGTTCAAGGCGCAGCTGGCGGCGCAGGGCGCGACGTTGCCGGCCTATGTCGAGCAGGAGTTCGAGGATTATCTCGCGTGTGGCCGCCTCGAGCATGGCTTTCTGCGCGTGCGTTGCGACAGTTGCCATGCCGAGCACCTGGTCGCGTTCAGCTGCAAACGGCGGGGCTTCTGCCCGAGCTGCGGCGCCCGGAGAATGGCCGAGAGTGCGGCGTTGCTCGTGGACGAAGTGTTTCCCGAGCAGCCGGCGCGACAGTGGGTGGTGAGCGTTCCGTACCCGTTGCGCTTCCTGTTTGCGAGCCGGCCGGAGGTCATGGGCCGGGTACTTGGCATTGTCTACCGCTGCATCGCCACGGACTTGATCAGGAAGGCGGGGTTCTCCCGAAAGACGGCCCAGGCCGGCGCGGTGACCTTGATCCAGCGCTTCGGCAGTGCGCTCAAATTCCACTTCCATATGTTGTTTCTCGACGGCGTGTATGTTGAGCGAACAGATGGCTCGCTGCACTTCCGCTGGGTGAAGGCGCCCACGAGCGCTGAGCTCACCGAGCTCACGGCGACACTAGCGCGGCGTATCGGCCGGCATCTTGAGCGGCAGGGGTTGTTGGAGCGCGACGCGCAGAACAGCTGTCTGGTCGGCGCTGGCCTTGAGGCCGGGCCGATGGGACAACTCTAGGGTTCGTCGATCACCTACCGCATTGCCGTCGGCCCACATCAGGGCCACAAAGTTTTTACATTGCAGACGCTGCCGGGGTAGGACGATCGGTTCGACGACGGGGTGGGTAAGGTCGCCGGGTTCTCGCTGCACGCCAGCGTCGCGGCGCGGGCGGATGAACGCCACGAGCTGGAACGGCTGTGCCGGTACATCAGTCGGCCGGCGAGCGCTTTGCCGCGCCTGTCACTCACCCGCAATGGCCACGTGCGTTACCAGTTGAAGACGCCG
>ENA-ORBV01013076-ORBV01013076.1-microbial-mat-metagenome-genome-assembly--contig:-NODE-13076-length-12660-cov-4.910435_pt1 | contig 12660 bp, 8 predicted proteins | sample MGYA00237777_ERZ505514 | MGnify/ENA primary metagenome ERZ505514 (study PRJEB26160, sample SAMN06269048) | microbial mat metagenome | isolation source: Oligotrophic lake microbial mat | place...
TTTCGAATTTGCATGTGTTAGCATCTGTTCTAGTGGTGAAACATTAGAGTAGGAAAGTTTCTTTTTAAGGCATTGTTGCTGCATTTCGCCCCTTGTTGTTTGGCGATTTGACGGTGAAGACACATCGTTTGTCATTGCTGATCAAATGCATGATGTCTTTGCTGAGAGAGTGCAGGTTAAGAATGGTGATTTGTGCGTGATTGCCTCAAAACATGTTGCTCATGGCGCCATGATGTGAAGGATTGCCTGATGACAATCATTCAAAAGATTTAGCACGAAAACAAATCAAAAAAAGAAGAGGAAAAAACAAACAAGGTCAACCCCCTCATGTCAAACCCTTCTCGGATCTGGTCCTTTCTTTAGCAAACTGAGGAAGCCACCCTGCTGGCACTCATGGTGCAAAGAGCCATGGTGCTGCCTTGTTGTCATTGAGGCAAATCGATGAATTGATCCTAACCCCATCACAATGTTTCGGTTGGCGGACAGGCGACGCAGGTGTACCAGCACAGTAACCCGTAAGTCATTGGTGCGAGTCATTCACAAGGAAGCCCCTTCTTTTTTTGCCGGGGCAAAGCTAGTACCCTTCTCGTGGCAGTACTACTACTCTACACTGGATTAACTACTACTGGAATAGGGTTCTTATTCGTAACAAGGACTACTCCGAGTGCTTCTGATTGCGACCGAATGAATTATTGTACCTAATTCAATGTTCCAGGATCTGTACCCGTGAGGAAACCTTTCTACGGTGGGGCGTCCAATTGCTTGACGACTCTGTGCCACCTCAGTAACCTGTCGATCCAGTCAGATCTATGTGTCGAACCTTGCAGATCAACTTACATCGTTTGCTTCACACTTTGTAAATACATTTTCGGTGGTTAGCTGAAACAGTACGACCAGCAAACTTCGATGTTGCAATTCTCATTGAGCACGTGCCGTTAATTCATTACTCTGGAGTATGAAGCAACAGCTTTAAAGTTACTGAGGCAATTCGAAAGAAAGAGCGAACTTTAAAGCGAAGAAATATTAGCATTGGAGCACCTAAATCGATGGGGGGAACAATGAAATATTAAACCGTTCATCCCCTCTTTCATTTGTTTGGTAACTGACCTTGTACTCGTACAGGTTAGCTGACCTTGTAGTCGTAGGTTTACACAGATTAGTACAAAGCCTTTGGCTACATGTACTCCAGTAGTTAGTTACTATCTACTAGTACCTTTTACTAAGTCTCCCCAGAAAAAAGGGACTGGGGTACTAGCTAGTATGAACAATTGAACATTGCTCCGAGTACTAAAGTACTAGACTAGTATGCTACTGGAGTAGTATGAAAGTAGTTGGCTAACCAGGCTGACATATGTGCTTGACGGAAGTTTCGCGAATGGCAACAGTAACTCAAGTAGTAGTAGCTATACTCTAGTAGCTAGTTAGCTAGATTATTGATAAACAAAGACATTTCGGTCTAAATCTCTCTGCTAGTAGGATCACACATTTGTTCGCATAAAACCTTTGGCCCCAACAGCACAAAATCTAGAAATCCCAAAAAGACACACTACTATCCACAACACCAGCTTGAAGCTACTACCCTTCCATGATGTGCCGTTTCAATCTACCTACCAACATGACTCGTATGCCATCCTTCTCTTCTTTGAGCACCGAAGATCAACTGATCAAGAGAAAGCGAGCACTGCTTCGTCGTGCCAAATCGTGTGAAGATTTGTCGAGGAACCATCCCGATATCCCGCCCCCCACTGCCGTTCGCAAGCAACGACGAAGGAGAAAGACAGAACCACATGTGCCTCCTCCCACTAGCTTGTTGCCATCTCCTGATCTTCGTTGGAGCAGCTGTCAACCTACCGCCTAGTCTACTTCGGAGGATGATATTTTGCAAAAGCCTCGCCCAGTGAAACGCGATCAACCCCCCCGTTGCAGCGGTCGCAGTCCTCTTCGCAGCAAAGCCAAGCAGCCTTGTGATGATGATGAGGCAGAAGCCCCAGTGCCACCACCACCCACGTTGTGTCGTTGGGATAGTGACGAGAGTTTTGGTCGAGACAATTCTCCGACCGTGGCTCGCATGGCCATTCGCATTCGTGCGACTGCTTCTAGGTGGCAATGATTTAAGGCAATCGAAATGTGAATGTAAATAACTGAATATAAAGAATGAAAAATGCAAATATATACGTACTCAAATAAATGTTTATAAAGAACAACCTATTGTACTCGACCGTGAAGTAGAAGACTTTCGAAAAAATAGGTGTACCACTCTAGTCATTGTACCCGACCGTGAAGTGTGAAGTAAAAGACTTTCGTCGGAAAAGGACTTTCTGCTTCAAAACTTCTGAAATCTTGTCTTCGTCTTGTTTCCACTTCCAAGTACAGAGGGGGGCAGTCTCCAGGTGTTCATCGTGAGATACAAATAGTCACAGTTGTCACAAACTTGTATTTTTTCTTCTGCTTCTACTACCACTTCTGCTTCGCTATTGCGACATCTGCAAGGCTCTTGAGATACTCACGCAATGCTTTGTTGGCTGCTATGTGCTCATTCCAGGCTTCTCTGTAGGCATTTACTGACTCTGGGACGTCATCGTCTTTGATTTCGCGCAAGAATTCAAGGTTCTTTTTGGCTAGCTCCCAGCGTGTTTCCATTACCTTGATGACCTCCGCAGTGTTCTTTTTCTCTGTGGTGTCAGGGTGCTCGACCTCAGGACGTGTGGTCGCGACTTCAGTAGAGGGATCGTCAATGCGAGGGGCACTACTGGCGGCCACAGAGGAGCTCCCGTTGCGCGAACTCTTGTTACCTTGGGTTTGCATTTCTTGAGATTCACATGAGGCTCTCTTCGTTGGAGCCTTGGGAGCAGGTGAGGCTCCCTTAGGCCCAGCGGAAGCCTTCGCGCGATCGTCGCCACCACCACCGCTTTCATCTGGCGCTCCTTGCGATCCGCTTCTTGTAGGAGCAGAAGCAGCAGCAACAGCTGCAGATGGTTCATAAGTCAACTGGTTTCGATCACCGCCTCTGTCGCCGCCGCTGCCCCCCTCTCGCGGTTCTTTCGATGCAGCCACCACTCCTTGCAACCCCCTCACTGAAGACCCGTTCCCGGCTACCGATTCTGGTGAGACAGGTGCAGCTACTAGCAGTCCCCTTGTTGCGGCGCCACCATCAGTAGACTCTTTGGTGCGCGGTTCTGTTGTCGTGGCGGTATGTTCTGGACGATGTAGTACCTGTGGGGCTTGAGATGGGCTGCGCTCTGAGTCGCCTGCAGTTCCGACTTGAGCAGTAGAGCTACCAGCAGGAAACGTTGTAGGATCAGGCGTGGGAAGGGCGCCTTCATACACTGGGAGTCCTTCCGGCGCAAGTGCACCCCAAAGGCGCAGCGAAAACAAGCGAGGTTTTTCATCTTCTGAGCTTTTTAAACGTACCCTACGGTTGTTTGCATCCCAAATCTCATTTTCACGGATAAACACACGGATCTGATCTATGGTCATTGAAGGCTTCCCAGCCTTTTTCCCACCAGGTTGGGCAAATCGTTTGATACCAGGCCCCTCAACTATTTCAAATCCAAAATCGATCAGGGTTTGTATCAATTCCACATCACCAAGAATCTTTGTGGAGTACCCATTCAATCCATATTTTGCAAATCTGAGTTCCGCCAGATCCACGTTTGCAAATCTGACCCGCCATTCAAGCTTCTGAAGATTTGAGTCGGAATCGGCCAAAAGATTGCCTGCCCCGGGTATGCCGTGCTTGACCATGAAGTCCAGAATTTCATGCTTTCCAAAGCATTTGTTCTGTGACAAGAGAAGATACTCGCCTTTGCGATGCTTAAACGATTCCAATTTCATGATGATTTCGTGCAGGTTCAAATTGCCAGGACTGAGAAGGTCGTCCCGAAATGCATCAAACTCTGACGTATCCAGCTTGCCCCCTTCCAAGGATGCACGCATACCATACTTTGTACTGGGCTTGAGCACAATTTTGCCGTATTTCTGGCACAAATTATAAATGCCTTCCAAACCAACTGCATAATGTACACCTTCCTTCCCGTACTCACGGGTAAGCGTTGACCCAAACTCCACCAGAGCAGGAGGGATAAAGATGGAATTTTTGGGATCTGAAATCGTCACATCACCCCTTCCTAGAAAAGACGTTCTCCAACCTTGCTTTTCGAGAGAAGGCCAAAGCTGTCGCCCAGCCAACGCCTTGTCCACGGCAGTAGCAGTGGTAGCCGCCGTCTTACACAAGCGTTTCGGTGCACTGGATTCGGCCTCGGACTCCTCAGTGGCGGCGGAAATATCTCGTTTGTTGTTGTTGTACTTCACTTTCTCGTTCACAGAACCACGACTTGATTTCTCGCCACCTGTAGCACTAGCACTAGTACTAGCCTCGTTCTCGCTAACAACAGAAGCACCACTTTTCTCCTCCGTGTTCACAACAGAACCGACACTTGCCTCTCCAGTCTTGTTGGCCAGAATTGTTATAGCTGTTGGGATAGAACGACCCGATCTTCTGGGAGGAACAAAATCGTCGCCCACAGTCAGGTCCACCACCATCTCGACTGGCTGCTGCTGCTGCGGCTGCGGCTTCTGAGAGTCGTCATCCTCTCTCTTGGAATCTTCGCCGCTGCCAGAACCGGTCATTTTGACGGCGCTTGTAGGAGATGATGGATCTATCTTCCACTGTTTGTTTTTTCGTTTGCGGCTCTTCAAATGACTTGTTAATCGACCCTACGAGGTTGAAACCAGACTTGCCCTTAGCTAATAGTAGATCCAACCTAGTGTCCCCGTTGTTCCCCGTGCGGCAGGACTTGAGTTAATTTCTTCCATGGATGATCTTATCAACAACAAAAATGGAAGACATTTGAGCGGCTTCGATTCGGACAAGACAGTGAGCAGAAAAACCAATCCTGACCTTGGCACGAGTACGATTGCGATAGCGCAAAACGTCATTGGCTAATAAATTGCTGAAGCTACCATCTGGAGGTTCCGGGAATCTGTGAATTGGTCGCACAATGGTTGAAACATGTGTAAACATGCAGATCTAGCATTTGCGTGATGGCACAGTGTCCCCTTGTTTTTGCTAGCCAAAATCATGACCTGGCCCCTCAAAACCTATAGCTAGGCCCAAAAGGCCTCTAACATCTATCAATCTGCCCTGCACCTATTGTAAACGTCAACTGCCTTATCATAGCAGTTGGACAAAATTGCAATGCGAGTTGCTTTGCTGTGATGTGCTATACGGCTGGTTATAATTGAGCTGGTTTCTAGTTTTGAGACGGTGCACGCCGCGCTGACAAATGGATGAGTGAATGAATCTTGTGAAGCCATCGAAATCTGCGTCCATTTTGAAATCAGAATCACGCTACAACTGAACAAGCTACAGTTGCTGGCATTCAATTAGAAGGATAACGAGGCCATGGATGGACGAGGAGGGATCGATCCTCGCTGTGATTATGTTTGGGTGTATACTGCTGCCGCTGTCATCTCGATTTATTTGGGGCAATCCTAAGGTTGTCTAAAATCTGACGCTGCTCAGCTAGCCACTAGCTACGATGCAAACCAATAATACGGATATCCACATGACAAATATCTATGTCCTTAAACTATAATTATAATTATATATTGTAATCGTTACTCAACAATGTTGCCCAAACGGCAAGATCGTGCCCCAAATATCCACAAACATGAAAGGCTGTTGTATAATTTTACGAAATGACGCATTCCGCATCTTTGGTATCCGCATCCCGTTGGGGAAAGTAATTGGGTTGGACCTCTCGATCCACAAATTCAATCCAACGAAAGTGTTCCATGTGTCCACCATATTGCCCGTGCGAGACATATTCATTCTTGATGGATAAAAAGACGGCCACACCTTTGGCTTCAAAGATTGGCTTGTATTCTTCCATGACGCCTTTTAACTTTTTGGTATTCCAACCTTTCAACCTTCGTCCCACGCCATTTTGGACACAGGCATCGACGAGTTGACTGTATTCACTCATGGTATCTTTTTGCAGCATGAGACTTTCGACCGCCGGTGGAATCTTTTCTTTGAGTTGTGTGCGGCCTTTCCAGGAACACAATTCTTCCACGGCGACTCCTTGTGGGAATTTGAGTTTATTGTAGACGGTACTAATCACTTGTCCACTGCGATCGGTCACATCGTATTGCGGCACGTAATCAACGGCCACACTGGTATCAATAAATTCCATCCACCTCTTGGTACCATGGGCCGACTTGTACTTGCACAAGGCCAACTTGACGCCCTTTTGGGCAAAATCATCTCGATATTGATCCATAATGGAAGTAAATTCCTTGTCTTGCCATTGGCCAAAGATGTTGCGAGTTTTACCTTCTTCCACAATCGCATTCACCATGTCGTCATATACCATGAGGACCTCTTTGCGCAGTAAGAGTTGCAGGACTTGGGGGGGACAGGCATCCGCCAATTGTTTCTTGCCGCCATCCAATTCTTCCACGGCGACACCCAGAGGAACGGTATGTTTGCCACCGGCCACGACAGTGCCTTCCTCTTCCTTACTTGAGGTTGCTGCATCGGCCATGTTGATGGGATTGCTTGGTTGGTTTTAATTGAGAAGTGGGTGAAGTATTGAAGGTTAACAGCGTTGGATAGGCATATGAGGACAACATGGGATGAGAACACGAGAAGTACATAAAATACTATGGATGTACAGTATCAGTCGTGATGAATAATTCGTGCTGGTTGGGCTGCTAGCTATCTAGTAGCTAGGCTAGAGCTCACGACTAAAATCAAATTCCTACCCTTTTTGCCGCGCAAAACGTGTGTGCGTCCCTCTTATTTCAATCCCAGGAAACGACCTCGATCCCAAATATCTCAACAACATGTGGATAGGTGCCAGACACCGAAGATCTCATGCCACGTTTCAGATTTTCACGTGAAGACAAGATAAAGCTACTAGCTAGCTAGTAGTAGCTAGCTAGCTAGTAGCTACAGTAGTAATTGCAAGTCTATTGTCTTTTTCAAATGACAACTTATAAACTAAGCTATTGCATCAAAACAAAATGAAGTTGTACTGGAAAGAAGCTCTTGCTATGCTTGCCCTTCACCACAAGGCGCGTGCCTTTACGGTGGGTTCTCTCACGAGAAGTCGTTTGAGGGCTTCTTTTCATCCACTCCACAACAATGATGATACCGTCAACAGCGAATTTGATCCACAATCCTTGCCAGTGATTATCCCCACCAAAGGTGTCCCTATTCATCTATACACAGATCCCGGTGAAGTGGAAGCTCAAGCCATCGAGCAGTTGAAACGATTGGCCGAAAGCCCCCTGCCTACAGATTATGTGAGTGCCATGCCCGACATTCACTTTGGCAAGGGCGTTACCATTGGGACCGTCTTTGCTTCTGACCAATATGTGTGCCCCAATGCTGTGGGCGTCGATATTGGTTGTGGCATGGCCGCTATACCTATTGAAGGCTTGTACAAGGATCAATTGACGAACGACCAAAAGAATCAAATCCAGCAACTGGTCAAAGAACGCATTCCGACAGGATTCAACAGTTACAAATCACCATTGGCGGGGACGAAAGAAATACTTCGTCAAATTGAAGAAGAAGTGGGTCCCACGACGCTTCTCAAAGGCATGTTGACGGACGATAGTACCACCAATCAGTTGGGAACCCTTGGCGGCGGCAATCATTTTTTGGAAGTGGTTCATGACGAAGATACCGGCCAAGTATGGATCATGTTGCATTCCGGAAGTCGTCGTCTCGGAAATACCATTGCGACACATTACAATCAAGTTGCCAAGGACCTGTTGGAACAACAAGGTATCGATACCTACGCCTTGAATGGCCTCAATTACATGCCGATCGAGTCCGAGCAAGGCCAGAACTATTTAACGGATATGGAATTTTGTCAGCGCTATGCCTTTCACAATCGTGCGGCCATGAAAAAGACCATGCTGGATGTCGTTCAAGAAGTGACGGGTCGCGAAGCGAATATGGACAATGCCGTCAACATTCATCACAATTATTGTGCCTGTGAAGACTGTGGCAATGGACGCAAGCTTTGGGTGACCCGCAAGGGTGCCACTTCTGCAAAAGTAGGAGAAATGGGCATTATCCCTGGCAGTATGGGGACAGGATCCTACATCACCCGAGGAAGAGGCAATCCTTTGAGTTGGAGTTCTTCATCTCATGGCGCTGGCCGGCGCATGTCGAGGACGGCGGCCGAGAAAACGATCTCCCAAGAAGACTTTGAGAAATCCATGCAAGGTGTGGTCTGTGACACGGACGCGGGTGTCAAAGACGAAGCTCCACAGGCCTACAAGGATCTATCCGTAGTGATGAAGAATCAAGAGTCTCTGGTGGATATCGTTCATCATCTTTTGCCATTGGTCAATGTCAAAGGATTCGGCAAGCCAAAATATTATCCCCCGGAAGAAGAAAAGGAGAGACTCGAAAAACAAAAGACAGAATTGACGAGAAGCCTAGAAAAGGCAAAGCAGCGGACCAAGAGCGACGGTAAGAAGGCGCGATCGATGGAACTGCTTTCGCAGGTTGAATCCAAGCTGTCCAAGTTGACCGACGGAACGTTGGATTAGATTTAGCCATTCACAACTATTTGGAGAAGAGAAGTCGTTCCATATATCTACCTTGTGTTGCGTCACCTGTCAGTATTGAGTGCAACGATAGGTTCTGTCCTTGACATCGTACATAGGAATCCTTCACTAAGCTAAACTAGCTGGGAAAAAAAATGAGCCCAGCGTGCTAATCTTTTGACTATACAAGCTTCTCTCAAGCACGTCCTGTATTGGAATAACAAGTTCTCGGTTGAGGAATAACTCCTTGCGAAACAAAATAACCGCCTCGAGCTTGGGAACTTGATGCCCAAGGCATGCATTCTGTGGTAAGCTGTGCCTTCAAAGCCACCCTTTGACAGAGCTGGGAATCGACCTGTAAATACTTCGCCATGGTCTCTACTAGTAGTAGCTAAATCGGAACAGTAAATACAAGTAGCTATAGAAGAAGGACTGGCTGGCTTCACAGCGGGGCTTGATCATCCGTACCCCAAGGCTACCACAAGTAGTACACCAGTTCACGAACCTGAACTATTCTTCATTGGTCGCATATGTACCCCAAGAATTGTATCTTTTTGACGTCATTTTAAGTAACCAATAAATGCGAAAGAAGTGACCATAATAAGAATCAATGAATAATGTGGTTGGGTGAAAAATGTCTTTTCCAACGATTTGCAGTGTTTGGAGCACAGCCTTGCCAAAGAACCAGCCCAAAGGATTTGCATGGTCATGCCCCCCTTCCTCGCCTACAGACCCCTTTGTGCCAGTGCTGGTACGAAGACAAGAGCGACCACTACTGTCAACTGTTGACAACTTGAACAGCCAACAACTACAACATCAATCTACCACTACTACTACAAACCCAACTCAACGCTATCTTCAAAATGGAAGTCGAATCATCCGCACCCCCGACGGCCTTCAAGTCGACCAAGATTTTGATTACCAGTCAAGTCATTTTTGTCGTGGCATCCTTGGCCTTTGTGATTGCCTCCTCCTTGGATTATCAAGAAAACAAAAAGCCCGAGGCCGATCAATCCAGAAGTATGTCGTTTGTCCTCCTTTTGATTGGTGGATTGGGATTTCTCGTCATGGGGGCCTTGGATTATTACAATACCGGCGATAAATTGCACATTCTCTTGTTTTTTGCGGGAGGATTTTCGGCTCTGAGTGCCATGGTCAGTGACAAGAACGTGGTGGCCGGTATTTGGTTGTTGCTATTGGCAAGTCATTTATTTATCCTCGAGTCGCTGCGATGCATCTATGGACATTTGGCCTATGGTACCTTCATGGCCCAAAATGATTCGCGCAAAACCAGTCTTCAATTTGCCGAATTTGGAGATGTGTGTTTCTTTTTGGGGGCCTTTCTGGATGTTTGTTGCAGTTATTATTTGGTGGCGCACACCAACAAGGATACGGCTCTTGTTGCTACGCAAACCGTGACGACCAGTGGTGTCGAAATTGCCAGTTCCGTATTTTGGTTGATTGCTTCTGGGGTAGCCTTGAGTGTGGCCATTCAAACGGGCAAGCAAGGATTTGCAAATGTAAGCGCGGTGGATGGTGCGGATGCCGCCAAAGTACCTGACGGTACCATGGCATGAGACTTCTTGAAAAAACGAATCTTCCATACTTGTGTAATGTATGTGTTGGCTTGGAGATTGGTTTGGAAAAAGTAATGGAATTTACAGTCTCTTGGCCAAAATCTGTTGGCTGGATTGGAATCGGTTTTGCATCAAATTTTATGTCTATGATGATGAAACAATAAATAAAGTTTAAATTTGAAACATGATGACGCAAGGCCCCTTTTTTTAGTACTGCCTAAAGGAAGTAAACCATTCGGCTGCTAATGCACTTTTCTACATCCGTGGTTTGCGCTCTGCGACCTTACCTTGCTACTGCCTCTGCCAGAGACGATAACTCCGCCGCCGTTGCTACTGCAGCTACTGAAGATTGTGACGTCTAGAAAAGAGCGGGGGGTGGAGCACATTGTGTGGGTGCGAATGGATGACATCTTTTATAGTGACACGGTTCATTGGGTACCAAGAACTGATCGTCTTCTGTTGAAACAATTTACGAGTTGATGAGGATGCTGATGATGCTCTTGTTTGTTTGCTTGCTATTGTCTCAGCGGTTGCACACGATGGATTCCCCAAAAGATTTCTTATAGAACATGTCTGCCGCCAACCGGAGCATGGAAACTACTTCAATGGTCGCTGCTCCTATTCTCTTGAACTGATTTTCTTCTTCTTTGCCAATACAATGAATGGTCAATCAGTCAACGTTGACAGCACCACCGGGGCTGGTGGTGCTGTCTGTTGTAAAGTCCAATATAGTTGACCAAATTTGGAACAATGATTACACCGGCAACACCAGCTGGCTAAATATTTAGCTAGGTCAACATCTTAGCGAAGTTGTTATACGAAGTTGGTTTGACCATCACATAGAGCACAGTCATGAAAGAGAACTCTAGGTTAGTGTAGTAGGTTGCTGCAGCTACAAACTGGCTGGTGATGTAAAAAATGTTGCGCCACTCTTGAGATGAGCCGTGAGAAGAGAAAGCAGTGCGCAAGTCCTAATAATCGCCGTCATACTCATATTGAGGATCATCCCGGTCGACATAGCCAACTTTTTCGGCACGTTCTTGGATTGTTTCCCACATGAGTCGGCGACCTTCGTACGAAGGATTCATCTTGGCTTCGGCTCGAGCTCGTTGCAAAATGGTTCTGTTTTGAAACGGCGCCAAAAAATTGGCCCCGGCATCCAGGAGTGCATCCAATATCTGCCACTTGGGAGCCATACCATCGAGCAAGACGACCAAGGGAGGCCGTCCTTCGCCATCCCTAATGTTGACATCGGCGTGCAATTCCAATAACTGCATGACTATCATCACATCACGCTCGTAGTTCCTCAAGACATAAGTCAATGGAGTGTCCAACATGTCGCCCTCAAAATTGTGAAGGGCGTTGACCCACTGCAATCCATTTTGATCTTGCATAAAACGGAGTTTGTTGGCATGAGCGACCTTGTAATCCTCATCTTGTACTTCAGTTTCTTCCCCAAAGCTCATGAATCGACTGTCCAATAAATTCTTGAGCCTTCGAACCTCTGCTGGGTCGTCAATGGCTTTGGCTGGCCACATGTCGACATAGTAGCGTTGAATGGTCGCATCATTGAATACTTCCTTTTTCTTTGCTTCTGCATCTGTCTTTGAACAAGCTTTTTTCTTCTTGCCGTCGTTTCTTGCCGATGCGACATTCGCAGTCTTCTGCTGTTTTTCATCGCCACTGTCGGCGTCGTCAAGCCCATCTTGACGACGTTTCTGGTGATGGCGTGTCTCCATGGTTGTCAATGAATGTTTATGGCTACATACTAAACACTTTGCTTTGGAAGAGCAGTGCATTGGATATTTCCTCCAACCAATGACGGCAGGGTTCCCAAAAGCGATGCGATCCCTTCGAAATCCGAATAAACCCCAACACTAACATTCCTGTGCAATCTTTCATTGCAATCATGCTCAACCCTGGCAGGATTGTGCGCGAAAGCAGTTCGATTTAAGGAGCCGCAGGGGTGCAGCTGTGCTTTGCTCATCAGTCCTCACTTCCTCCCTGAGTTTTGCACCCCAAGCATGGAGACCCGGAACAGCTTCTGTGCAATGCTAGGCCAGGGAGACCCGGTGTGACATGTGATGTTGAGTGAATCACATTTTCTGTCCATGCCCGTAAGAAGTTGAATCATTGGCTGGAAACGTCCTTGCTGCCACAACTTTGTGCACATTTGGACTAACATGTTTTGACACGGCTTTTGATGAGACATGTTTGGCTCCCTGCTGAACACAGCATTTTTGGAAAGAGCACTGCTTTTCACACAGTGGGGGCCTGCATTTTTTTTGGACAACTGGCCCTTTTGCAAATCGACTCTCAAAGTCATTCGAAAATTGAATGCAAAAGGTGATCACAGGATGGCATGTGGAGGTGTGCATTTTTGTTTTATCTGTCCTGTGCACAATGGCATTTTTGTAAAATGTGCTGTTTGAACTGCCTCTTTTGATTCTGTCAGAGGAAAGAGACATGAAGTCAATGACAAAGAAACATGAGTGGTGGCTGCATGTTTGAC
>ENA-ORBV01013077-ORBV01013077.1-microbial-mat-metagenome-genome-assembly--contig:-NODE-13077-length-12658-cov-53.262936_pt1 | contig 12658 bp, 9 predicted proteins | sample MGYA00237777_ERZ505514 | MGnify/ENA primary metagenome ERZ505514 (study PRJEB26160, sample SAMN06269048) | microbial mat metagenome | isolation source: Oligotrophic lake microbial mat | place...
TCCCTGCTCCCTTCCCCCTGCCCCCTACCCCTTCGGGACTCGGTTCAGCGTGTACCACGCTTCCGTCGCCCAGAAGCCCTCGCCATCTGCTGTGACGGGATCGACGCGGAGGCGGACGACGCTGCCGGGGCGGAGGCCGGGAACGGTGATGCGGACGACACTTGCGGTGTCGGGCGGATCACTGCTCTGAATGATGGGGACCGCGCGCGCGACGGGGAGCACTTTCTCGTCGTGCTTGGGACCGCCGTACTGCGGGGTGGGGACATAGTGCCACTGGACGATCGTGTAGTTCCCCGGGCTCGAGAGCCACGAGAGATCGATCGAACGGGTGAAGCGGATCTCGAAGCCCTCCGGGGTGGCCGAGATCGAGTGGTACTCGAAGGCCGTGCCTTCATGCGGCGCGTCCGGGTGGGAGTGGGGACGCGGGCGAAGGCGCTGAAGTCCGAATCGAGTGTTGCGCCAGTTCCAGTTGCCGTCGGCGCCGGTGCCGCCTGCGTACAGGCAGCCATCGGGGCCTTCGATCAATCGATTCACGCCGCACTCGAGACCCTGGGTGAACTGGAAGACGGCGCCCTGCCACTCACCATCGATCTCCTCGAGGAAGGCGCGGCGGATGCCGCCCATGGTGAGTTCAGCGATGTAGAGCTGACCTGCAAAAGGTCCGCTGCGAATGAGAAGCGGCTCACCCGGCGAGTTGGCGCACTCGTTCTGCGGCAGCCACAGGGTCGGCGGCGAGACCGGCTGATCGCCGAAGTCATTCAGGAATCCCCCCTCCGGGTAGCGATCGCTGCGCTGTCCGACGGCCCCGTTGGTGTGACCAAAGAAGCGTCCCTGTCGAACGTTGACGAGCTTGCTGGCCGGCAGCCATGCCCCCTGGTTGTCGGTGACGAAGAGCTCTCCGCGCGGGCCGCGGCCGATGCCGTTGGGCGTGCGGAACCCGCCCGCGAGGTACTCGATCTGCCGCGTGGCCATGTTCACCCGGAAGCACGAGCCGCGGTGCGCCGGATTCGGACCGTTCATGCTCACGACGTCGCCGACGACGCCATCGATTGTCATCGTGTTGTCGAAGTAGATCGAGGTCGAGAGCGTCCCGTGGAGCCAGCGGTCCGTGCCATCGTCGACATGCTCGAGCCCGAAGGTGAAGTGGTGGTAGTTGTCGCTCACCCATCCGGACGCGAAGACCTCGCGGAACTCGAACTCGCCGTCGCCGTCGCGATCCGCAAGTCGGGTGATCTCGCGGCGCTGGGCGACGTAGATCTCTCCGTCGACCACTTCGACGCCGAGCGGATCGTGAAAGCCGTCGGCGATCTGCCGGGCTGTCGGGCGTGTTGTGGGAGTCGCGGACGGCGACGTGGCTGCGACGACTCCCTCGAGAATCCAGAGCGTTCCATTGGGCTCGGTTCGAAGCACGCCGTTGTTGACGGGGCGAAAGGAGGAGAGCACCAGCCGGCCATCGGGAAGGAAGGCCATGCCGCCAACCTGTGGTTCGAAGCCCTCGGGTCGGAGGTCCTCGACGATCCACCCTGGATGGACTCCCTCGAGGGGCATGCCGTCACCCGGGCGAAGGTGTTCGCGCCCATCGAGGAGCACCTTGCGGCCCGGCGAAACCACGCGGGTCACGCCCTGCTCGATGCGGAAGGCGCTCGCGGGCACGACGACCAACGGCTGCCCCGCGGCAGCGCCGGGGGTTCGCCAGCGCAGCGAGAGGACGGTTCCGCCATCGTTCTCGAAATGCCGCAGCGCGAGTCGGTGCAGTCCGGCGGAGAGTTCGATGACCCCGCGGGTGGCGCTCGGTGCGTGACAGCCGTCGTGCTCGGCGACCACGGTCTCGTCGATAATGAGTCGGGCGCCGTCGTCGCTCAAGAGCTCGAACTCGTGGCGACCCGGATTCTCGATCCGCAGGTAGCCGCTGATCTCGGTGACGAAATGGTCAGGTGGCGCGGCCAGGGCCCGTTCGTCGGCGAAGTCGATCACCTCGCAGCGGCGATCGACATTGGGTGTCTGATCGGCGCCAAGCGGCGCGAGTCGCTCGATCGGCCGCTGGATGTCGAAGATCCGCACCGTGACTCCGGGCTCGAGGGCCGACTCGGCCGGCCGCGGGAGAGGCGGGGCCGCTCTGCTCGACGCGACCGCGGCAGTGGCGCTGACGGCGACGACGAGCGAGTTCCAGACCAGACGACTGTGACGGCAGCGTGGTGGGCGCATCGAGAAAGCCTAACCGGCGGCGACCGGGCCGGGCTCTCCACGCCGTCGGAGTGATCGATGCGATCCTGCTTCAGCCGGTGGGCGACACGCTGCTCGTGCTGCCGGCGTGGCCCGAAGCGTGGAACGCTCGCTTCCGACTGCACGCGCCGGGGCGGACTGTGGTGACCGGCGAGGTTGGCGATGGCGCTCTCGTCTCTATCGAGGTCGATCCGCCGGCTCGCGCCGCCGATGTCGTCCTGAACGAACGTTGGGCGCTCCCGAGCGTCACTCCCGCAGCCACCGCGCCATTGCGTAGAGACCGATGAGCAGCACGCCGCTGACGACGATCACCAGCACCGGGCCCACGCGATCGAGGATGAAGGGCATCGCCACGGTCAGCACACCACCGCCGATGAAGGGGGCCGAGAAGGGGGCGCCGAGGGCGTACTCCTGGGCCGCGTCGGTCTCGAGTTCCGCATCGACCATGCGCAGGAGCATCATGCCCTGAGCGGTGGTGCCGGTGGACATGCCGTAATTGATGATGCCCAGTTCGAACCAGTGGCGGCGGGGGAGGAGATGAGGTGAAAGGACGAACAGGCAGAAGGTCGTCCAGACGCAGGCGATGGCGATGAGTATCGAAAGTCCAAAGGCGTGCTCGAGGACCACTTCGATCTGAAGCGACGCCAGGGCCGCAACGATCAGGAATTCCATCGCGGTCGCCATGATTCGTCGAATGGCGGCACCGTCGACCAGGTGCGACGAGCGGCACAGCGCCAGCGTCCAGCGGATCAGGAGCCCGCCGACCAGGCTGAAGAGAAAGAGCGGGATCTTCTCGACGAATGCGACCAGATCGGCGTCGAGGAGTCGCTGTCCGGCGAGCACGAATCCGCTCTGCAGCAGCCAGCCGAGTCCGAGGGCAAGTCCCACCAGAGCGCACTGCAAGGCGAGGGGATCGACCGCCTCTGTCGGGAGGCGGCCGCTTCGCGGGGCAATCGCGGTGGTCGCCCCGGGGAGGACGCTCTCCGCCTCTTCGACGGCTTCGATCGAGACCGCCCGCCGTGCCGTCGCGGTCCATCCGCGGTGAATGGCGATGTTCACATAGAGCACGCCGAGCACCACGGCGGCGAGGAGGCCGGCGGTGGCCATGAACATGCTGAGATCGCGGCCTTCTGGGAAGGTCTCCGACTCCGCGAAGACGGCGCCGAGGGCTGCGGCGGTGCCATGCCCGCCGGCCCAGCCGATCTCGATCAGGTGGCCGAAGACGACCGGCACGCCGGTCGCCGGAGAGATCAGCAGCCAGGTGACGAGGATCCCGAGGAAGACCTGGCCAAGGACGATGATCCAGACGATCACGCCCTCGCGAAGCGCTCCACGGAACGCGTTTCCGCTGCTGCTTCGGCGTCGATCGAGCAGCAGTCCTGCGAAGATCACGGCGACGAGGAAGATCGGCCATGAGCGGAAGGTGCGCTGGCATTCGACCAGAGCCCCGGCGACGGCACTCTCGACGGGGCTCTCGAGTGCGCCCCATCCGACGAGCTTGATGATGAGCAGACCGACCAGACCGCCGACCAGCGAGGCCGGCATGGCCACGCGGCGCAGCCCCGGAACCCTGGAGCGCAGCAGCGCACCGAGCAGGAGCAGGGCACAGGCGACGAGAATGGCGATGAACACGGCCGGAGGTTACGGCTTCGAGGGCAAGTCGATCCCCAGCACTCGCGCCGCATTCTCGAAGTAGATCTTGCGAAGCACTTCGTCGGGGAGTTCGACGCCGTAGATCCTCCACTCGCCGGTGGGGGGGAAGTCGTTCTCGTAGTACTTGAAGTACTCGTCTGCGGTCTCGAGGAAGCGGAAGTAGATCCGGTAGCGGGGTTGTTCGGTGCGACCCGGATAGCGATCGGTTCCAAAGAGGATCCGATTCTGATGGCGGATCAGGAAGCGCCGCGCCGAATAAGGCTGGCGACCCAGTTCGGCGACGCGCCCGGAGATGTCCATCACCACGTTCGGATGGGCATCGAGGAGGGCGCTGGCCCGGGCCAGGTCTTCCGAGAGATCGCCCAGATGGGCGGCGATGAAGGTGGTGCCGGGGTGACGAGCGAAGACTCGAGAGCGCTGTTCGAACAGCGTCTCGCGCGAGGGGAACTGCGACCCGTGAAAGGACCAGTCGGGATGGCGGGCGAGCTGCATCCAGCGCTCGTTGCGGGCGTCGATGGGTTCGAAGAAGGCCGCGGGATCGGCCGAGTGGATCAGGACCGGCCACTTCAATTCGCCGCACAGGGTCCAGATCGGATCGAGTCGGGAATCGTCGATGGCGAGCAGCTCGCCGCGGCCGTCGCGATGGGTGAGACCCAGGTCCTTGAAGATCTTGAGGCCGCGGGCGCCGCGGGCATGGGCGTCGCGCAGCGACTTCACCGTGGACGCCGAGAAGTCAGGATCGTCGACTGCGGAGAAATCGATGTTGGCGAAGACCAGCAGTCGGTCCGGCGCCACCGAGCACCACGAGAGCATGGCCGCGAGGCCCTCTCCCCAGCCTCCCGAGAGATTGACGGCGATGGCCACATTGCGCTCGTCCATGGCCGCGAGCATCGCCTCGGGGAGAGGTGCCGAACGGGCCAGCCACCAGTGGCAGTGGATGTCGATGACCGGGTGACGGGCCCGTTCAATTGTCGTCTCTGCGACCACCAGCATCGGCTTCGGGTCGTAGCCGCGGATCATCCGATCACCGGCGTAGACCGCGATGCCGAAGGAATCGTCGGCGGCGTCGAGCGTCGGTCGCGGGCGTTCCGCGTCAGTGGCGTCCGACGCGGCTGGAGCTGGGGCGCGCTCCGGAGGTCGGTGGCGGAGCTCGGCCAGCCCGAGCGTCCCGGTGACCAGCGCGGCCGCGAGCAGTCGGGTCGAATGATCTCGATGCCACATGGGGCCCATCGTACTCAGGCTGCACCGAGCGCCGCCGAGGCGTCCTCGACCGCCCCGAGCAACGACGAGTGCAGTTCGCGGGCTCGTTGCGTCGGCTGGTAGTCGATGCGGATGAGATGCTCCGCGGGTCCGGCGCCGGCGGTGTCGATGGCCAGGGAAGCCATCTTCCAGCGTCGATCGAAGGGCGACTCGTGCAACGTGATCACCTGCATCCGGTCGTAGAACGCGGCGCTGATGCGACGGGTCCACGCTCCGCTGCGGATGAGGACGCCGCGACGAGTCCGAGCGAAGGCGAGGTACTTCGCTTGGACATGGGCATGCCAGAGAATCAGGATGGCGAGCACGGCGCCAGCGATTGCAATCCACCAGATCGCGAAGAGATGGCTGCCGAGCGCGGCGATGATGATGACGCCGCAGGCAATTCGCAGGGCCTTTCGCCGAGCCCGCCGCCGCCCGCGGGCATCCATCGGCGTCCACGTCGCCGTGCGCCACTCGTCGCCGAGTTCCGGGGCCACCTCGTTCAACAGTTCGGGCAGCGACGCCGCTCGCATCGTCGGCACGAACCAGCGGCGGCTGACCAGACCGTGCGTCTGGGCTTCGTCATTGCCGCCCGAGCCACCGGCGGTCTCGAGTCGGATCGAAGCCCGGCCCAGCCAGCGCTGCGTCACACTCTGCCTGACCGAGACGAGCTGAATGCGGCGGCGCGGCACGGTCGCCGAGACCCGAGTGAGCAGCCCGCAGGAGAGACGAAGATCGTCGCCCCGCCGACAAAGCACGTAGCCGTGAAAGCGCAGCAGAAACCAGGTCGCCGAGAGCAGTCGCATCGCGCCGAGCGCCGCCACGGCGAGTGCCGCGAGCACCAGCGGAGTGGTCAGCCACGGAAGTGTCGAGGCTTTCTCGTAGAGGCCGCGGTACTCGATGCGATTGAAGGGATTGAACTCCCATCCCGCCCCGAGCACCACCAGGATGAGGGCCATGCCGCGGTTCGACATGAGCCCCAGCAGGAGGAGTTCGCCGGTTGGAATCTGGAGGAGGAGCTTCTCCGCCGCGGCCGGGGTCGACCCGCCGCGGGACCGGGCGGGGCTCTCCCGTGACTCGAGGCCCTGCGGCACGGCGGCGCCCGAGTCGGGTTCCCTCGTCAACAGCTCCGCACTCGAATCGGGGCTGCGTTGGGCGAAGACGGCGCGGCGCAGGGCCTCGGCCGATTCGAGTCGCACCACCTTGAGCACCGCCTCGGGCTCCGCTCCGCCCCCGGTCTCCACGCGCATCTCCGCGACCTTGAGCAGGCGGTGGATCGGATTCTGAATCAGGTCCACATTCTGGATGCGGGCGAAGGGGACGTGTCGTTCGTTGCGAAAGACGAGTCCCCGCCGAACCACGAGTTCCTCGGTGCCGATTCGAAATCGGGTGGTGAAGTACCGGTACACCTCGAAGGCCGCGCTCGGAATGAAGAGGATCGCGAGCCACTTCTCCCAGTTGGAACTGCTGGCGACGAAGAAGACCAGAACCGCCGGGACCAGCAGCCCCTTGGCGTGTCGAGCGATGCCGAAGACGACCGACGAGGTGTGCAGCCTCTCGAATCCGCCGGAGCCCGCGGAAGGCCCGTCGTCGGCGCGGTCAGACACCATCCGCGCCTCGCGTCCGGGTCGACCGCTCCGAGGCCCAGACGGCACTCGACGCGGCGAGATCTCGTCCGGCAGCGTCCTGATTGGCGTCCTGATTGGCGTCCTGCGTTCCGGCCTGATCACGGGCCTGATTGCCGCCTTGATCATGGGCCTGATGAGGGGCCGCGCCCGCACTCGGCGGACCGCCGCCGGCTGGGTCGATTGCGCCGCCGATCAGAACGTCGCGAAGCGCCATCGCCGTCTCGCGGGCGAGACCATCGAGCAGCACGATTGCCTGTTCCGTTCCCGCGGTATGGATCACGAGTCGTGCGAGGCCGAACTTTCGGAGGATCGGACCGTCGAGTACGTCAGTGTGCTGCACCCGCGACTTCGGCACGCTGATCACCAGACGCCAGATGACGCCTCGGGAGATTTCGAGCCCGCGCGAGCTGCACACGTAGCTGGTGTTCCGATACGAGATCTTCGGCCAGCGGACCGCCGCCGCGGTCAGTCCGCCGACGATTGCAAGCCAGAGGAGCGAACCGCCGACGAGGACCAGCGTCATCCCGGTGCCGATGAAGGCGATGCCGATGGCAATGGCCAGAACGCTCCCGATCAGGGCGGTCAGAATCCACCAGGCGATGGCCTCCGTGCGGATCGAGTCGGGATGAACTGAGCGACGCACGCCGTCGGCGATCGAAACTCCGCCGACCGGTGCGGCCTGCCCGCCACCCACAATCGTCGCGCCCCCGGCCGCACCGACCACGGGGTCGACGACGGCCTCCGGCTCGAGCGGACTCGAACCATCACGCGTGGTCGGCGCATTCGAAGTTGGCTGGGGATCCAAAATGTCGGCCATGTGCACCCGGCGAACTCGCCGTCAGGCCGAGTCTAGAGGATCAGGTGGTTCCTGGTCCCAGTGCCCTCGGCCTGCACAAATCTCTGAAACCAGACGGAATCCTTCGGACGCCAGCCCGCCGCTTCACGCATCTGCTCCCGAGCGGCAGGTACGCCCGCCAGTCCCACCGCGCCGTGCCAGGCCGAACAGGCCGCGCCGCGGCGAATCGGACCGAATAGGTCGGGCCCGCCACCCCTCTGAGCATCACCCATGAAACCAACGCACGCACGCGATTGCCGCGAGACATCCACCCCATCCGACTCCTGCCAGCCGCCCCGTTCCCAGCGTTCTCATCGGGCCCATCGGGGTCGATTGGGTGCCTGCTGGCTTGCCGGCGCGCTTCTCGCCGGCAGCGCCGTCACCGCCGCCACCGCCGACGTGGTGGCCGGCGTCCACATCAGTTCGAACACGTACAGCTACAAGATCATTCACATGCCCGACATCGATCAGCGCCGGGCGGCGCTGCCGGGCAATGGGTCGATGTACTGCGTCCCCTCCGCAGCCTTCAACATCTTCGCCTACGCCGCGAACCACGGGTACCCCGATGTGAGTCCCGGCCCTGGCAACTGGCAGGCCTCGGGCAACTACGGCACCAGCAATCTCTGGCTCAACGTGCTCGGCGGCTTCATGGGCACCCACCCCGACGATGGCACCGGCGGGGCGGGACTGAAGGCCGGCATGGACCAGTTCCTCGAGACCGAGGGGCTGCTCAAGCGGACCTACAGATGGAAGTCGAGCAACTACACCCCGACTCTCTCGCGACTCACGCGGCTCGGCTGTCAGGGCTGGGCCATGAGCTTCTGCTATGGCAAGTGGGCGACCATCGGGACCAGCAACGGGCTTCCAATCGTCAATCGAGTCGGCGGACACGCCGTCACGCTGACTCGCGCCTACCGCAGCGGCGGAACCTGGATTCTCCGCTACCGCGATCCCGCCGATGACGAGTCGCTCTCGTCGCAGTCGGAGTTCAAGAACACCGAGCGGACGCCCTTCGCATTCACCGCGTGGTTTGGTGGCGTCTCGTTTGCGAACCTGCGCACCATGACCGGCATCTTCTCGACCAGCGGGGGAACGCGGGTCATCGACACGCTCTTCGGCATCCGCCCGATCTACTACCTGAACTTCACCAACACCGGCGACTCGACCGGCGGCGGCTCGATCGAAATGATCGATCCCCTCGGCTTCGAGGGCTCGCAGAACGCGAACCTGCCGACCATCAACGTCTCGCCCTTCGTCGACGTCCTCGACTTCGCCTTCGATGCCGACTTCGAGAACGCCCTCGTCATCACCAAGTCGAACGTCTTCGTGACGCCCTCGCGGCTGCGTTCGCTCGATCTGACCACGGGCGTGTTCACCACGCTGACACCCTCGCCCTCGAACGTCGAGCGCTTCGCGACCGATCGCCACAGCCGGATCTACACCTTCGACACCGGGAACACTCTCTGGGCCCTCGATGCCTTGGGCAACGTGCTGAACTCGACCGTTGCGATTCCGACCCCGACCGACATCGCCGTGCAGGACAGCGACGATTCGATCTGGGTGCTCTCGGTGCCGCAGCGGAAGCTGGTCAAGATCTCGCTCGACTTCAGCGAGACGCTGCTCACGATCAACGTGCCGACGTCGGTTCCGATGAACGGCGACGGTCAGATCGTGATCGATCCCACGACCGGCTTTCCCTGGTTCAAGACCGACTCCAACGACACGCTCTACGGCTTCGTCATCTCGTCCATCGCAGGTCCGCAGCTCACCTCCTTCTCCTCCGGCGCACTGGCCGGCATGGACACCTTCTCAATCGGCGACGTCGGCGAACTCTTCGTCACCGGCGACGGGTCGGTGAAGGTCTTCAAGAAGCCAATCGGAGCGGGCTGGATGCTCGACCCCCGCCATCCCTTCCACGGACTCCCGGGCGGCACCTCCATGGCGATCCTCCGCGACAGCAGCAACTACGACGAGGTCGAGCACGACGGCCCGGAGTGGAACAATCTCACCAAGGCCCAGCTCGAGGAGAACGGACCGTTCGTCTCCGACTGCCTCGCCGACCTCAACGGTGATGAACTGATCGACGGCGCCGACGTCGGGCTGCTGCTCTCTGGCTGGGGCGAGAGCGGCATCACCGACCTCGACGAGGACGGAACCACCGGCGGCAGCGACCTTGGTCTGCTGCTCGCGGCATGGGGAGGCTGTGAGTAGTTTGAGCGCTCCGTTCGGCCGGGCTGTTTGAGCGATCGATTGCGGCGGGTTGTTTGAGCGCTCGGTCGCGGCCTCCGGCCGCACCTCGCTTTCGTACGCCGCGCGGGGCCGAGGCGGGTTGTTTGAGCGCTCGGCCGCGGCCTCCGGCCGCACCTCGCTTTCGTACGCCGCGCGGGGCCGAGGCGGGTTGTTTGAGCGCTCGGTCGCGACCTCCGGCCGCACCTCGCTTTCGTACGCCGCGCGGGGCCGAGCCCCGCGGGCTGAGCCAGGGGGAGAGTTTGGCGTGCGGTTCTCTCCCCGCAGGGGTCCGGGCGCACGAGTGAAGGTCGGGAACTGACCCATTCATCACGCCAGCGGTGCGCCGTCGAAGGAGACGAGCGCGCCGCTGGCGTTCTGCGTGAGCCCCTACTCTGGCCGCATGACCGCGGTTCCTCGACTCGATCCACGATTGATGACAGTGCCCGATTCACGGGGGCGTTTCGGCGACTTCGGCGGTCGTTACGTGCCGGAGACCCTGGTGCCGGCGCTCGAGCAGCTCGAGCGGGCCTATACCGACGCTCGATCGGATCCATCCTTCGAGCGGGAGCTCCGCGAACTCGAGCATCGCTTCGTCGGACGGCCGACGCCACTGACGGCGTGTCCGCAATTGACGGCCCACGCCGGCGGCGCCCAGATCCTCCTCAAGCGCGAGGACCTGGCCCACACCGGGGCCCACAAGATCAACAACACCATCGGCCAGGCGATGCTGGCGATTCGCATGGGAAAGAAGCGGGTGATCGCCGAGACCGGCGCCGGGCAGCACGGTGTCGCCACCGCCACGGCCTGCGCCCATTTCGGTCTCTCCTGCGAGGTCTACATGGGGGCCGAGGACATCAGGCGGCAGTCGCTCAACGTCTTCCGCATGCGTCTCATGGGGGCGATCGTCAACGAAGTCGCCAGCGGAAGTCGCACCCTCAAGGATGCCACCAACGAGGCCATGCGCGACTGGATGGGTTCGGTCGAGTCGACTCACTACATCCTCGGGTCGGTGGTCGGCCCGCATCCATTTCCACGCATCGTGCGCGACTTCCAGAGTGTGATCGGCCGCGAGTGCCGGGCCCAGGCGCTGGAGCATCTCGGTCGTCTCCCCGATGTCGTCGTGGCCTGCGTCGGCGGGGGCAGCAACGCCGCGGGAATCTTCCATCCCTTCGTCGGCGACGCCGGCGTGCGTCTCGTGGGTGTCGAAGCGGGTGGTCGCTCGAGCGCCCCCGGCGATCACGCCGCCCCACTCGCGCATGGATCACCGGGAGTGCTGCACGGTTCGCTCAGCTATGTGCTTCAGGACGCCGCCGGCCAGACCGCCGACGTGCATTCCTGTTCCGCGGGACTCGACTACCCGGGGGTCGGACCGGAGCACTCCTTCTGGAAGGACGCTGGTCGCGTCCAGTACACCTCGGTGACCGACGCCGAAGCCCTCGACGCCTTCGCCCTTCTCGCTCGTCTCGAGGGGATCATTCCGGCCCTCGAAACCTCCCACGGCATCGTCGAAGCCGTCCGCCTCGCCAGGACCCTGCCCCCGAGCGCAATCGTGATCGTGAACTGCTCAGGACGCGGAGACAAGGATGTGGCGGAGGTCATTCGGCTCACTTCGTGAGCCGGGGCAGACCGCCCGCGGCCGGTCCCTTCCCTCCCTACGCCCCGTCCCTCGGCACAAGATCCACTCCCACCGGATAGTGATCACTCGCATATCCCTTCGGCGGGGTGTCGGTCTTGTAGTCGTACTTGTCGCCGGGGTGGAGGGTGCCGAGGACGAAGGCGCTTCCGGGGAGGAACTCGCGGAAGGCGGCGCTGTTGAGCAGGATGTAGTCGAGCACCCGCATGCTCTCATGGGTGCGGTACTGGAGCGCCTCGGGATTGCTGTTGTCGGTGGTGCGGCCGGCCAGCGTGTCGGTGAAGCCGTTCTGGAGATAGACCCGCAGGGACTTGTCCCATGGGGCCGCGTTGAAGTCGCCGAGCACGGCGATGTTGCGGGAGGGATCCTTCCTGGCGATCTCTGAAATGATCGAGTTGATCATCAGCGCCTCGCCTTCGCGCTGGAAGTCGAAGTTGCCGGCCTTGTGATGCACCGCGAAGAGGGTGAGCGAGTAGTCGTCGCGGACCTTGACCGTGACCATCAGCGGGCTGCGCTGGAAGGGGATCCTTTCGCCAGGCTTCACCTCGGCGCCAGGCTGGGCCCATCCCAGGCCCTCACGCGTCACGTTGCGGAGGTCGGCCTCGGGCCAGATGCGATCCTCGACGATTGGGAAGCGACTCAGGATGCCCTGCTCGACCCCGCGGTAGTAGCCGACATCACGGGCCAGCACGTGGGTGTAGCCGAGGTCCTTGAGGTAGGTGTCGCGGAACCAGGTCAGCGCCTCCAGCGACTCGATCTCCTCGACCGCGAGAATGTCGGCATCGAGCTCGCGGATCGCCTTGGCCATCGCCCGGCAGCGATCGTCACTGGTCTTCATCGGCAGATCGTCGAACTCGCCGCTCAGGTTCGGATCATCCACGTGATCGAAGAGGTTGAGCATGTTGTACGTGCCCAACCGGATCGCCCCTCCGGCCTTGCGCGGAGCCTTCTCGATGCCGAAGCGCCGCGAGGGGCCCGGCGGAAACTGCGGTCGATTGCCGGCGCGAGGTTCGGTTCGCGGCGGTGGCGTGGCGGTGCCCCGCGCGGGCGCACCTGCGACGCGAGCGGCAATCGTCGGCGCAGCCAGCGGTGCGGTCGCGAGGAGTGAGGCCAGCACGAGCAGCGTGATTCGGGAGTGGGGGAGCATTGGGGCTGTCTCTTATACACATCTCCGAGCCCACGAGACTAAGGCGAATATCGTATGCCGTCTTCTGCTTG
>ENA-ORBV01013078-ORBV01013078.1-microbial-mat-metagenome-genome-assembly--contig:-NODE-13078-length-12658-cov-5.760671_pt1 | contig 12658 bp, 8 predicted proteins | sample MGYA00237777_ERZ505514 | MGnify/ENA primary metagenome ERZ505514 (study PRJEB26160, sample SAMN06269048) | microbial mat metagenome | isolation source: Oligotrophic lake microbial mat | place...
ATGTGTATAAGAGACAGAATCAAAGTAACCTCGTAACTGAGAGAAATCCCAGCTTACTTCTAAATTAAATTTCGGAGGTGAAATAATGTGGAACCCTGCATCCACAATTTCAGCCGGTTTCGCTCTTTTTTTTATTTCTTCGGGCCAGTAGCTTTGCAGCAATTCTTTTCCGAAGCGATTAAGAATCGGATCAATCTTGGCGTCGATTTCTGCCCAGTCGTAATTCCAGATAGCAAGCATCCCCTCCTTTTTTAAGACTCGAGTTGCTTCGGTAAAAAATTGCGCTGCGTCTAACCAATGAAAAGCTTGCGCTACAATGACCAAGTCCACGGTATGGTCGGATATTTGCGGACAATGTTCTCCAGGAGCTTTTACATATTTTGAATGAAGAGAAGACAAGTAGGATTCTTGAACTTTTAAATCATCACAAGGTTCGTATTCGTAGGATATGCTTAAAGGAACAATTTTTAATTGTCTGATGCTTTCCGAAAAGTTTTTGCCGCCACTCATGTTTAACATTTTAATTAAACCGGTTTGAGTCATGTCATTTCCATCTTTTGTCCTGCCATTACGTTGAGCAATCCACACCGAAACATTTTTTTCTGAAACTGTATGGCGGATGTACGCAGACAGTTTTTGAGAGATTTCATATAATTCGCGACTGTTTCCTTCGCGTAGTACAGTAAACATACGGTTCAGTTTTCCGAAATCAGTAATAAAACCACCTTGCATTAAATTGTCTCCAAAAGTGATTTCGCTAGTTTGAAAGCCTTGCTCTACTAGTAGAATTTGAAGAATAGCTGAATCCAGTAAAATATCGCGATGATTTGCAATGTATAAATAAGCACTGTTGGGATCTAAATTCTCGAATCCGCTGCATGTTAATCCTGTAGAAGAACGAGAGATAATGACACGAATGGCCTGATGCATAAATTCCAACTGAAAAGCCATATTACTGGTAACTTTATCAGCTTTTGCGAAAGCTTCTTCCTGTGTCATAGTTGGCCAAAGGTGATTAACCAGCTTCATGAACAAGGGGTCATTTTGCAATCTGCGCATTACTGCACGCGCTTCATTGTCGTAATACGGACGAATATCATCAAAATTAAAGTTCTCAGTCATAGTTTAGTTTTTCTTCATTGAGGGAACTAAAAATACTAAATTTTGAGAAACAAACGGCATAAATACTTTAAAAAATCGATACCCTGAAACGGCTATTATTGTTATCTTTGCGCTATTGTAAATGATAATGAATATTCTCAAACGATTCGCCCTCTGGTTATTCTACTCCTTTTTTGTGGTAATGGATGTGTTGCTCATTTTATTGGTTTGGTTCATCATTACTGTTACCATTAAAATACCTGTCCCCACTGATTTAACAATTGTTAATTCCACTCGCACAGAAATTGCCCCTGATTTTTACACTCTTAAAAATAATTGGATTAAAAAAAGTGAAACCGGTTTGTGGGAAATTTATGTGGAAGGCGATGGCTTTGAGCGTGGTGTAATTGAAGGGAAACTGAACAAAGAACTTGCAGAAAAGCAAGAAATAGCATTTGTTGATCAGATCAAAAAAATGATTCCTTCTCAGGGGATGTTGAATTACCTCAAATTTTTCATAGCCTTTTTTAATCGGAACCTAGATAAATATATTCCTGAAGAATACAAATTAGAAATATACGGAGAGTCACTTTCTGCTTCCGATCAATTTGATTTTATTGGTCCGAAATATTATAGAATGCTTAATTACCATGCGGCACACGACATTGGTCATGCGCTACAAGATAAAAATATGACAGTGGGTTGCACGGCTTTTGGTGCCTGGGCAGATAAAACAGATGATGGCGCTTTACTGATCGGAAGAAATTTTGATTTTTATGTGGGTGATGCTTTCGCAGAAGATAAACTAATCAATTTTGTAAAACCTACTGAAGGTTATAAATTAATGATGGTTTCCTGGGCTGGAATGATAGGAACGGTTTCCGGGATGAACGAAAAAGGATTGACCGTTACAATCAATGCTTCTAAATCGGAAATTCCAACCGGAGCAGCAACACCAATTTCTATTCTAGCAAGAGAAATATTACAGTATGCAAAAAACATTGATGAAGCATTTGCCATTGCTAAAAAACGAAAAACATTTGTTTCAGAATCTATTTTAATTGGATCGCTTGCGGATAATAGAACAGCTACAATTGAAAAAACGCCTTCCAAAACAGAATTATATACATCTGACAAATCTGATTTCATCATTTGTGCAAATCATTATCAGGGAAAAGCTTTTGAAACGGATTTAATAAATCAGAGTAATATTGAAAAAAGTTCATCCAATTATCGTTTAAAGCATTTAACGCAACTGGTAAATGAAATACCAAAAATTTCTGTTAAAGATGCTGCCGCGATATTGAGAAATCAAAAAGGAATAGATGGAAAAGATATTGGATTGGGAAATGAAAAAGCCTTGAATCAGTTGATTGCACATCACTCCGTAATTTTCAAACCTGCTAAATTGCAAGTTTGGGTTTCCACAAATCCTTATCAGCTTGGACAATTCGTGTGCTACGATCTGAATAAAGTATTTGCAGAAGCACCTGGGTTAAAGACAAAAAAAGAATTGTATGAAAAGGAATTAAATATTCCTGCGGATAGTTTTTTGTATTCGAAAGAATTTGCAAAATTTAATGCTTGGAAGTTGATGAAGGAAGCGTTTCAGTTTGCTCATAAACACAAATTAAAATATCCGATAGATGAAAAAATAATTAGTAATTTCATAAAAAGCAATCCAGAATATTGGGAAACTTATTTTATTTTAGGAACTTATTTTTTTGATCAGGAAGAATTTGGGATAGCAGAACTAGAATATGAAAAAGCATTAAAGAAAGAAATTACTACTGTTCAAGATATTGAGTTAGTAAAAGCACAATTAAAAAAAATAGAAGATTTAAGGGCTAAAGGATTAATTTCATTGCGAAGTTCGTGTCAGGGCGACCAATAAGAATTAGTAATTCGTATATTCGTAAAAATTCGTTATCCGTAATGATTATAGGAATTGGAACAGACATAGCAGAAGTGCCACGCATCGCAAAAAGCATTGAGAACAATAGCTTTAAGGAAAAAGTGTTTTCTAAAGTGGAGATTGCTTATTGCGAATCAAAAACAAATTTTGCAGAAAGTTTTGCTGCACGTTTTGCTGCGAAAGAAGCATTTTTTAAAGCATTGGGAACAGGCTGGAGAGGCGGAATGGCATTTAATGAAGTGGAAGTGGTGAATGATGAATTAGGAAAACCAACTTTAGTTATTGTAGGAACAACAGCAGAAATTATTAAAGAAAAAAACATTAAAACAATTCATGTTTCATTGTCGCATGTAAAAGATATGGCAATGGCGACTGTTGTTTTAGAAGGATAGTTCAAAGTTTGTTAGTTCAAAGTTGTTTGCGATTTGTGATTTACTTTTAACTGTCATCCCTTGCCACGACACGGGATCTCATAATTGTGTGAAGAGTTTATATTTAACAGATTCCTTGTCGTAGTAGGGAATGACGTTTTTGAAAAATATTTTTATTAGTATGATTCCCATTATAGAAACAAAATCGCTCTCCGAACAAAAAAAGCATCAGGAAACACTATTGCCTGCCTTGCTTCAATATGTTTCAGAGCGTTCTAAGTTTTATTCTGAATTGTTTCAAAAGCACAACATCGATATTTCTAAAATTAAAACCTTAGAAGATCTTTTGCAAATCCCCGTTACCACCAAAGACGATATTCAAAATCGTAACGATGATTTCATTTGTGTAGCACCAAGCAAGATTATTGATTATATTACTACGTCTGGTACATTGGGTGATCCTGTTTTGTTTCCGATGACCGACAAAGATTTAGATCGTTTGGCATATAACGAATGCATTTCTTTTGAATGTGCGGATTCAACATCCGATGATATTTTTCAATTGATGACCACTTTGGATAAACGGTTCATGGCTGGATTGGCTTACTTTTTAGGAGTAAGAAAGTTGGGAGCAGGAGTAGTAAGAGTAGGAGGAGGAATTCCTGAATTGCAATGGGATACTATTAATCGTATCAATCCAACAGCATTTGTAACCGTTCCATCTTTTTTATTAAAACTAATTGAATATGCCGAAGCAAATGGCATCGATTATAAAAATACTTCTATCAACAAAGCAATTTGTATTGGTGAATCTTTGCGGAATGATGATTTTAGTTTAACAACACTCGGACAACGAATAAAAGATAAATGGGATATTAAATTATATTCTACTTACGCGTCTACAGAGATGAGTGCAGCGTTTACTGAATGTTCGGAAGGAAAAGGCGGTCATCATCACCCTGAATTAGTAATTGTAGAGTTTTTAGATGAAGAGAATAAACCCGTTGCAGAAGGCGAACCAGGAGAAGTTACGATAACAACATTGGGAGTAGAAGGAATGCCCTTGTTGCGTTTCAAAACAGGTGATTTGTGTTCACATTATACGGAGCCTTGTAGCTGTGGTAGAAAAACAATTCGTCTGGGTCCAATTGTAGGAAGAAGAAAGCAAATGATTAAATACAAAGGAACAACCTTATATCCGCCTGCATTGTATGATATTTTAAATAATATTGATGGTGTAACAAATTATGTGGTAGAAGTGTATACGAATGAAATTGGTACGGATGAAATATTAATTCGTATCGGTTGCGAAAACATTCCCGAAAATTTCGAAAAGGATATTAAAGATCATTTTAGAGCCAAATTGCGCGTTGCTCCGCAGGTAAAATTTGAGGACATTGATGTAATTAATAAAATACAATTTCCGGAGTTAAGCAGAAAGCCAGTTGTTTTTTTTGATAAACGATAAAAGTAGCTATTGCGAATAAATTTGCAATAGCGATAAAAGAAAAGGGCAAGCATTGAATCAATGCTTGCCCTTTTCTTTTAGGAAACCCTTAGTTATTTTGCCAATTGCATTTTAATCATTGTGTCTTGTTTACCTTTAATATAAACTTCTAAGATAAAGACTTTATCAGCTGCTTCAAATATTCTTGAAGTTTTAAATTGAAACGCTTCTGTTCCTTGTATGTCTGTAATGTCGAAGATCGAATGCTTTTCAATAGCTCCTGTAGCATCATCAAGCTTGTATGCGGTTAAGAATCCTCCACGTCCATCCTTGTGTCTTTCAGGTACTTCGTCAATACCTAAGTCTGCATTCTTAACGTTGTCCAAAAATAGAATATAACTAGCGTCCTTTCCTTTCATATACTTAACACTCATCCCTCTTTTTGCTGGAGGAATTGTAGCCGTTCCACTTCCTCCGATTATCATACCGCTGGAAGCATCACCACCTACGCCTGACTGCGTTTTAGGTAATTTTTTCATCCATAATAATTTGCCGCTTTTATCAAATTTAGTGGCGACCAGATCTCCGAAATAAAATACATATTTCATTTCTGTGCCTACCATTTCTTTTCTGGTATATTGTTGTTCACCCACAATGGTCGTACTTCCGGTGGCATCTACAGATACATCGATCAACTTCAAATCGTTGATCCCTGCTTTGCCAGCACCTTCTCTCTTTTCATTTTTCTCTTTTGTTCTTTTGGATTCATATTGATTTATTAAATCAATTGGAAATTCAAAATCATATTTGTGTAAGACTTTTCCATTCTGATCCATTTTGAAACTTAATATACCGTTGGTATTGAAGCTGGTAACGCCTCCGCCATTCCAGTTATACATTACATCCATTCCGTTTGCATAATAACCTATGCAGTTCATATTGCCATCTTCAGTTTCTACAAGGTTAAATTGCTGAAAAACCAACTTCCCGTCAATATCTATTTTGTTTGGTTTAGTTTTCAGGTCACTGCCTATGTTTATTAGTTCAAATTGTTTAGAGGCATTGATATAGGCTAACATATAGGCTTTACCATCTTTGTTTACGCCATAAGCAAGGTTGTTCATTACTTTTTCGGTATATGGCATTTTTACTTCTCCACCCCATTGCTTCTCCATTTTTGTATTAAAAACATAAAAACCAAGAATATCCTTGTTTATTGCATCACTTTTTTCTTCAGGTTTTAATCTGTATCGGATAAGTATTTTAGAGTTATCATATGATTTATGAACTTCAAATCTGATAGGAGCCCCTAAGCCGAACATAGACATAGCTGCAACATCTCCATAAGAGCTAACTGTTACTTCTTTAGCCGTTGAGAAAAGTAGCTTCGGGTTTTCGAAAGTCCCATCCTTCATATTTACTTCTCTAGAATAAAGGTCTTCTTTCTTTCCCTTTTTATCGAAAGAAGAAAACACATAAAATAGCTTATCGCCAACTTGTAATACTTTTTGAACTTTATTGTATGGAGGGAAATCTTCATACATTTTGTTACTTAGTTCCTTCATACTTAAAATATCATATCTTTGTATGGTAACTTCTTTACCCTTTGTTTTTACAGAAATGGTATAGCCTTTTCCATCAGAAAAATACTCCTTGCTGCCCGCATCAACTACCTGATAGGGAGTTCCGAGAGTAACGTTGAAATCTTTTGATAATTTAACTTGAGCGAATGTTACTGTTTGAAATAGCAACAGAACTAGTAATGTGAGTTTTATGTTTTTCATATTCATATTAATTTTTCATAAATATAGACATTTTTTACTATTAATTCCGATTCATGTATTTGGAGTGGGATTTCTTTTTATCTTGTAGTCAAATTAAGCTATGAGCCATATGAAAACCAAATTGATCACTCCTTTTATTGCACTTTTCGTGTTTAGCAATGCATTGTTTTCACAAAAAAGCCCCTATACTATTAAACAATCCGCTGAATTTCCGGACAGTAAAGGTGTTCCTTTGTGGCAAACTAGTGCCTTTCCAAATGGTGATGTGTTGCTAACGTTTGCCAAAGGTGAAAAGTTAGACAAAGTAGGGTTTCAGTATTTTACGAGCGATCTTACTTTGAGCAATAGCACTATGCCAAATTTTAAAGGGTTATATGACAATAAAAAGGCCTATTTGGAAAGTGTGATTGTTATGAATAAAAAATCATACGTTTTTGTAAAAGAAGTGTATAAAGAAACAAAAACCGAAGGGATTTCTGCTGTAGAATTTTCTTCGAGTTCGCTTGATATTAAAGGAGAGCCGGTTAAATTGTTTGAATCATCACGAGGTGTTTATGGTTATTCTTGCACCGTTTCAAATGATAAATCCAAGTTGTTTTATAAATCCAATTTGAGAAATAGAGAAAGAAAAGATGTTTTAAATAAACAGGAATTTGGTTTTTATATGTTTGATGAAAATTTAAAAAAGATATGGGGTGGCGAATATGAAATGCCATACACAGAAGCTAAAATGAGCACATTAGATTATCAGGTTTCGAATGACGGGACGTTATATTTCTTAATTAATGTTCGCAGCTCAGAGGGAAAAGATGGACGATTTGAAATTTTAGTGTATTCAAAAGATAAAAATGAACCTAAAGTTATAGAATTGAAGTTGGATGATTATGTCTTAAGAGATACTTATTTGTATGAAGACAAAGCGAACAATATTGTTGTTGCTGGTTTTTATTCTAAAATGGGTAATCCTTCCATTGATGGTGCCTTCATGGTAAAATTGGATGTGTCGAGTGGTAAGTTTGCGAAAATCGGAGGTGGCTACTATGAAATTCCTTCGGAGTTGATAAAGTCGTTTATGACCGACCGTCAAAAAGAGAAATTAGAGAAAAAAGAAAAGAAAAACGAAGGAAATGATAAAAAGGAATTAGGGATTAGCAACCTAGAGATTAAAAACATTCATTTTTTAGAAAATGGATCAACAGTGATTGTTTCTGAAATTTATTATGTAGTTGTAAGAACTACTACTAATTCAAAAGGGCAAACCACAACAACTTATGATACTTACGCAAATGACATTATTGTATTTAGTATTGATGCTAAAGGTAACTTAGGTTGGATTAAAAAAATTCCAAAACGTCAGCACGAAAATAGTGCTTCAGGAACAGGAATCTCCTTTTCATCAGCAGCAAAAGGAAATCACGTTCATTTATTTTATCTCGACCACATAGAAAATTTTTCATTAAAAGAAAATGAAGCACCAAAAATGCATCAAAGCCGAAGAGGTGGATTTGTTGCCGGAATTGATTTAAATGAAAAAGGGGATGTAAAAAAACACAATATGGGAGCAGCCGAACAGTTCGAAACAAATTTATACATGCGCAGATTTATTGACGGCAAAAAAAACAATTTAGTTGCCGTAGAAAGAAAAAAGAAAAAGAATATGTTGTTCTCAATTGATATAAAATAATTATTAATGACCATAAATTTGAGCATGATGCATAAATCCCTGTTTAGAAAAATTGTTTGCATTGCAATAACGGTGTTGTTGTTTAATGATGGATTAGTTGCACAATATGCAACGGACTACACTCCATTGAAATCCTCTGGAATGTTACCAGAAGAGTTTTTGAGGACAGCCCGTTCATTGTCGGAAGAAGATCTTAAAACAATGGGTTATGGTACTGATAGAATAGCAAAGCAACAATTCACTATTTCCAGTAACTACTTTTTGAGAGATTTGCTTTTAAGTGGTGATGTTTTAGTGAATGATCCCTTAACTAATTATGTAAATAAAGTGGCAGATGAATTATTGAAAAATGATCCTGAACTTAGAAAACAACTTCACATTTATGTAACAAAATTACCGGATGTAAATGCTCATGCGTTCGACAAAGGTTTTATTTTTATCAATGCAGGTTTGTTAGCTCAATTGGAAAATGAAGCACAGTTAGCCTATGTTATTGCTCATGAAATTACACATGTTGTAAAAAAACATTCGGTAAACCAATACATCGAAAATATAAAATTAGACAGAGGAATAAGCACATATGAAACAGGCTCCTATGAGGCAAGAGATATTGCTAAATATAGTTTTTCGAAGGATAATGAAACGGAAGCTGATGCTGAAGGTTTGGTTAGGATAAAAGAGTCGGGTTATAGTGTAAAAGCCTTGAGTGGAGCTTTTGATGTGTTGCAATATTCTTATTTACCTTTTGAATTGGTTGAGTTTAAAAAATCTTTTTTTGAAGATGAATTTTTGATTTTACCGGACACATTATTTCTTAAAAAAACTTCAGAAATTAAATCGAATGACGATTACGATGATACCAAAAGTACACACCCTAATATTCGAAAAAGAAGAGGAGCTGTTGAGCCAGAATTAGTGGTTGCTGATGAAGCAAGTCGTAAAAAGTATCTTGTTTCGGAGGAGGAATTTAAAAAAGCAAGAGAAATAGCACGTTTTGAGTCTTGCCGATTGTATTTGATTGACAGAGATTATGTAAATGCAATTTATGCCGCTTATATCCTTCTCGAAAAATATCCGGAAAATTTATATTTAAAAAAGATTGTTGCAAAAGCATTGTATAACATTGCAGTGACAGAATCTAATTCAAATAGAAATAAACCAAAGTATTCTTATAGTGTAGGCAATAATGCAAGATTGAATTCAAAGAGCTATTCAATTCCTGATTATGAAAAAATTGAAGGGACTTCTCAGCGTTTGTATTATATGCTTGATAATTTAAATGCAAAAGAGTTAAATATTATTGCGTTGTCGTATGCTTTTAAAGCACATAAAAAAAATCCAGAAGATGTGGTACTTTCTGCTCTTACAGATAGCCTTTTTTCAGAACTCGTTAATTCAAATGAGTTATATATGGGTGATTTTTCCAAATCTACTAAGGCTCAAATTATCGCATTAGACACTGCGAAGGTGCCAGTTGAAGCGATTGACACTACTGCTGAAGAAAGTAAATATTCTAAAATTAAAAAACAGCAGCAAAAGGTGGAAATTACTACAGATGAAAATTTCACCAAATATGCTTTTGTTGGATTATTGCAAGACAGTGAATTTGTAAAGCGTTATAAAAAAGCATCCAAAGGCTTAACTAAAAAAGAAGAAGAGAAAAAAGATAATTTAACATATAAAGAAAGAAAAAAAAGAGATGAGCAATTAGCAAAAGAGAATAAAAACAAGTATGCCCTTTTGGGTATAGAAAAGGTGTTGTTTTTAGAGCCATTTTATATGAAAGTTAAATCGGCAGGCGGCAACGAAATGATTAATTATTTTGAATCAGAAGAAAAGCAAGTGAAGTTGGCAGAGATACAAAAAAAGTGCGCTGACAGGTTAAAATTAGGCTATGAAACAGTAAATACAAAAAATATGACGACAACTGATATAGATCGTTATAATTTGAACAGTATTTTAAATGATTGGTTGACAGAACGCTTTAATCATGGAGATAATGTTGATGAAATGGTTGTTGGCACAGACGAAATGAAATCGTTGATTGAGAAGTATGGAACAAAATATTTAGCTTGGACAGGTGTATATAATGAGAAAGGTAGAAAGTCCCACAATACTTATTTTTTCATTCTTTTTAATATGGAGTCGGGTGAAGTAATGAAATATGAAACCCGTTTTACAAAATCAAAAGACAATACAGATTTAATTACCTCATTTGTATACAATTCTTTGATGCACGTTTCTAAAAAGCCTAAATAGATGAAAAATTTTATTGGTTTTTTATTGCTGCTAACATTTGCGAATGTCTCTGCTCAATCAATTCCAGGGTATATGGGAAAACGACTCACTATTGGTTATAGTGGTGATTATATGATTGCTTTCGCAGAAACATCAAGAGGGAATGATGGCATCGGAATGAAGCATGCTCATGCTTTAAATTTTGAATATACAATTCGTAACAGAACAAATTTTTGCTTTCAATTACGCTACTTTAAAACCGGAATTTCAAGTATTGGATCTTATTATTATGGGAATAGCGCTGTCACATATCAATCAAGAGATGGCAGACCGTTGCAATTAAATTCTTTTAATATAGGTCTCGGGTATAAATTTTTTAATAAAGGGCTGCTTGCTCCAGTTGGAAAATACATAAAACCGGAAATTCTTTTCTTAATTAATAAATGTTCCTATGAAAGAGATCGTTTTTTGTATTACGATGGAGGTCAAAAATATGCGAATATCGGTACCGGTGAATACACAACTTTTGATTTAGGACTTACTTATCAGATTGGCCGGCAACGTGTGATTGGAGATAGAATTGTTATTGATTCAGGTCTTAGACTTGGAGTGATGGCATCGGCATTTTTTTCTAACGTGGGCTCGATTCTTTTCGACTCGTCAGGTTATTCCTCTTCAACATTTGCTAGTCGTTTGGATAATGCCATCATGAATCGCACTTTTGGACATGAGTTTTTTAATGTACACTTAGGAATCGGATTTTTAGCTTTTTAATATGAGATATACCTTCTTTTTTATTATTACATTTTTCTCTTCTGCTCTTTTTTCTCAGGAAGTTTCTGGCTATTTAGGTAAACGTTTAATTGTTGGGTATAGCACTTACTTTATGCCAGGACTAAAAGGTCCGGGGCCATTTGTTTCAAATTCAGCGGCAGAAGCTTCACCTACTATTAATAATGTTCACTGCTTAAATGTAGATTTTGCTCACAAACAAAATAAAATGATCAGCTTTTCGGGGCAATACATGTTAACAGGCGTTGCTTACGACAATGGCAAGAGCAATGGTACTTTTTTCGGAGATATGTTTAGAAGTGAATCTTACTACCCTTATCCGGAAGGCCATCGATACGTTGGAGATTTCTCCAAGCCTGCACGATTAAGATCGTTTAATTTTTCTATTGGTATGAAAAGGTATGCACGAGGATATATTGCACCCATTGGAAGATATAGAAAATTTGAAGCGATTCTATTTTGTGAAAAGCTAACTTATGATTATCAAAATTTTGCTATTCCTGATCCTAATGGTAATTATGAGTACGATTACATTAAAGATCCGCTTGGTACGGGAGAATATAAATTTAAAAATATTGCATTTGCCTGTACGTTTGGTAATCAACTTGCCTTGAATGATAAAATTGTTTTGGACTACGGCATCCGTTTCGCATATTCACCTGCATTGAATATTATTACTCTTGCTGAAAGTGACGCCTACACTAGAGCTACAGGCTTTTTTAGAAGAGAGAGTAATTTAAGAATAGCAAAACAACAATTGGTGAATTTTCATATTGGAATTGGCTTCTTAGCATATTAATTCATGAAACGATTTCTTTTTTCTATTTTTTTTTTTATTTCTGTATCTGTATTGTCACAAACACCTGGCTATATGGGGAAAAAAGTTAGCTTCGGATTAACTAGTTTGTGTCATCCTAACGCATTTAGTTTAATTATTAGTTCAAACCTAAAGTATTCGCGTCCTATTATTACAAATGGATTGCATTTAAATATTGTAACTGGAAAACGTTCAGAAATTGAATTTGGAATGCGATATTCGAATCGAAAAATTGATATTCCTTCTGCCCCAAATGGTAATGATATCAATACTCCATCGTTCGAACGGTTTTCTTTGTTTGAATATGGATTTGCTTTTAAAAAATTTACAAATACAAAATTTGCCCCTTTAGGACTATATTCAAAGTATGAGGTCTTCTATCTTTCTGGTCAACTGAATTTTCAGGCTTATCAAGTGTATTCTTATGATCCAATAATATCTCTGTCTCTTATACACATCTCCGAGCCCACGAGACTAAGGCGAATCTCGTATGCCGTCTTCTGCTTGAA
>ENA-ORBV01013080-ORBV01013080.1-microbial-mat-metagenome-genome-assembly--contig:-NODE-13080-length-12656-cov-2.877335_pt1 | contig 12656 bp, 7 predicted proteins | sample MGYA00237777_ERZ505514 | MGnify/ENA primary metagenome ERZ505514 (study PRJEB26160, sample SAMN06269048) | microbial mat metagenome | isolation source: Oligotrophic lake microbial mat | place...
CGGCGCGCCAGCGCGGGGATTTAGGGGGATCTCGCAGTACGTTGATACCTTGTCCGAGATGTGTGTACACGGTAGCCCAAAAAGGGAGAAGGAGAGAAGGATTCAAAATCCCTCTCCCCCTCTGGGAGAGGGATTTAGGGTGAGGGCTGCAAAAGTGGGATGCAACCGCTAACTGTACTTAACCATTAAGTACCTAGTGATTCTAGTCATTAAGAGAGTCCGCCAGATCAAATCCGGCGGACTCTCTTAATTCAACTCATTGCCAGTTTGCCTGAACTGTCTCACGATCTATCTAAAACAGTATCAGGGGCTAAAAATGAATTCTAAACACCTACAGCAGTTTTCTTGTGCTCTTGAGTTGGTTTGACGCCGTCTGGCTCAATTGCTTCTCCTTCAATAAAAGAGCGCAGCATCCATGCCATTTCTTCGTGTGCTTCCATCAACCCAGTCAAGAAATCTGCGTTGCCTTGATCTTTAAACTCGTCACTGCACTGATCAATGTGCTCACGCAAATTGCGAATAACTTGTTCATGGTCATCCAGTAAATGAGCCACCATCTTAGTAGCAGATGGAATTACCCCAGGGTTTTCTTTAATCGATGCCATTTTCAAAAAACCAGCGGCTGTGCCAACTGGATAACCGCCCAGCATCCGCACCCGCTCTGCAATGCTGTCAATGCTAATAGTCAGTGCATTGTACTGTTCTTCCCAAAGCTTATGCAGGGTTCGAAATTGAGGCCCTACTACATCCCAATGAAATTTTTTGGTTTTGATGAGCAACAAGTAGGCATCTGCCAGGTCGTGGTTCAATAGATTAACGACACCCTCGCGCTGGCTATCTGTAAGCCCAATATTAATCTTCCGCATCTGACATCCTCCGATGTGTTTCTAATCTAATAGTTACAGCTTTAATCAATTAAAAAATCAATCTAGAGTGAGAGATTGAAATAATGGTTTTAATCAAAGTAATAAAAGAACAGTGCTATGAGTGCATCCCAGTTTTGCAAGTTTGCCCTCATCCCCCAGCCCCTTCTCCCGTTTTGGGAGAAGGGGTGCAGGATTAAAGTCCCTCTCCCGCTCTGGGAGAGGGATTTAGGGTGAGGGCTACAAAAGCGGGATGCACCCCAGTGCTATTTATCAAAACACAGCACTGATAATATAAAAAACTCCGAGTTAAAAAATCAATTTCAACTCGGAGTTAACGTCTAGAAGAGAAGGCAGAAAGATGAGAATACTATAGTTGTCAACATAGAGTGGATGCTAGTAGTCTGAGGCATAAATCTGCCTACCGTTTGTAGCGCAGGCTTCCAGCCTGCGCGGGCAAGATGCCCGCACTACGGTAGCTAAACTTGCGCCGTCTTCTACTAAGCCATTTCTAATAAACCAGGTCTAGCGAGTGTTGGTGGCCTTTTTGAGCGCCCGTTCGGCCTGCTCCTTAGCTGTAGTCGCCTGACGGGAGTTGTCGGGGCGGCTCATTTTATCTAAATCGGCATCGCCTTGGATTTCGTTAAATCCCTTAGCAGATTCTTCTTGCACTTCTTGCATGTTCGGCATCTTCTTTCTGAGCGCGTCTTCAGACTTTTCGTAGATTTCGTCTAGCTGCACTTCGCCTTGAGTTGGGCTACTGCGATCGCTACTAATAGCAAATGCAGGAACCGCGTTAGAAAGCATCAGTAGACTGCATACAACTGCAATCATAAAAATCTGAATAGGGCGAAATAGTTGAGATAGATTTAGAGTCTGAATGTAATTCATGAGCTGTTCCTCCGAGTTCGAATGTTGGACTTAGCGCTTTTAACGCTCGATTTCCTGTTCAAAGATGCTATTTGCCAAAGAAGTCCTTGACCGCACCTACAACACCCCGGTTGGTGTCTTCAAGGCGATCGCCTGCTTTGTCGATTGCATCTTGGGTTTGGCCGATGTTCCTTTGTGCCTTGCCTTGCACTTGGCGGGCAGCACCTTGAACTTGGCTAGTGGAAGTGTCTACAGCGCGCTGTGACCTACCCACGTCTTGTTGCACCTTTCCTTGAATCTGTTTGCCTAAGCCATCCGCTTGGTTGGTGGCGCTCCCCAAACTTTGCTTCACTTTGCCTTGAATTTCTTTAGCCTGACCCTCAATTTGATTGCCCATCCCAGCAGCAGCAATTTGGCTGTAGGTTAAAGGGGCAGAAAAGGCAGGAGCCACTCTTAATGAAGGGTGAATTTGGTAGCTAAAGATAAGAGTTAGGAAACAGCCAAAAGTCAGTAATAGTTTACTGATTTGGCGAGCTAAAGCGTTAAGCTTAAAACTGCGCTTCATCTGCAATCACCTCTGCAAAATGTACCGTAGCTACTTTGTACGCTAAAAGACAAGTTGAGCGAATCAACCTCTAGATGGAGTTGCCGCTAAAAATTCTCTTTACAGGCTCTCTCTTTGGAAGTAAAAGAGCGTTGGCTGTGGGTTTGTCAGCAATTCCAAACCTAGCTCTGTCCTGCCTGTCAGGGTCTTATGCGAGTGGATCTGGCTTTAATTTTGGCCTTGGTTCTGGCCTGATTCTGGCTTGGCCTTTAGCCTGATCCGTCCGATTTCTCGACTGCTGGGTAGGGAAATCCGATCTCGCACAACCGAAACCTTCTCCGATTAAAATAAATAACGATGCTTTTTCCTTTTCTACCCTTTACCCCCTGACGCAGACCTATGACAACCATTCTGGAACAGGGCAACATTTCCATCCATACCGAGAATATTTTCCCGATTATCAAAAAGTGGCTGTATTCAGACCACGAAATCTTTTTGCGGGAATTGATTTCCAACGCCGTGGATGCCATCCAAAAGCTAAAAATGGTGGCACATTCCGGCGAATATTCGGGCGACGTGGGCGAACCCTCTATTGAGCTTGCGCTCGACAAAGACAAGAAAACCCTGACTATCTCTGATACGGGTATCGGTATGACCGCCGATGAGGTCAGAAAATACATTAACCAGGTCGCTTTTTCTAGTGCAGAAGAGTTTGTTGAAAAGTATACTGCTAGCGCCGATCAGCAGATTATCGGGCATTTTGGGTTGGGGTTTTACTCCTCTTTTATGGTGGCAACCCATGTAGAAATCGACACCCTGTCCTATAAAGACGGGGCGCAAGCGGTCAACTGGTCATGTGATGGTTCTACCGAGTTCAAGCTGTCAGACTCAGCTCGCAGTACTCGGGGCACCACCATTACTCTGACTTTGCAAGAAGAGGAGGTAGAGTATCTAGAACCGTTCCGGATCAAGCAATTGGTGCGGAAATACTGCGATTTCTTGCCTGTGCCGATTCAGCTAGAGGGCGGGCAAGTCAACCGCCAAAGAGCGCCCTGGAAAGAGTCGCCCAGCAACCTCAGTGCCGAAGATTATCAAGAATTTTATCGCTACCTCTATCCCTATCAAGATGAACCATTGCTATGGGTGCATCTAAACACAGACTACCCGTTTGTGGTCAACGGGATTCTTTACTTCCCTAAGCTCAAGCCGGATGTAGACGTGTCCAAGGGGCAGATTAAGCTGTTCTGCAATCAGGTGTTTGTCAGCGACAACTGCGAAGAGGTTATTCCTCGGTTTTTGATGCCTCTGCGGGGTGTGATTGACAGCAGCGACATTCCGCTGAATGTGTCTCGCAGCTTTTTGCAGAACGATCGCACGGTTCGTAGAATTGCCGATTACATTGCTAAAAAGGTGGGCGATCGCCTCAAAGAACTCTACCGCGACGACCGCGACGCCTATATCAAGGGCTGGCAAGACCTAGGAACCTTTGTCAAATTCGGTTCGATGAACGATGACAAGTTCAAAAAACAGGTCGAAGATATTCTGATCTACCGCACCACCTATGAAGGGGCACCGACTGCGCCCACGACCACTGCTGCCACGGACGCTGACGCTCCGGAGATTCAGGTGCAATCCTCAGATGGCGATGCGTGGCAAGATGTGACTCCAGCCGCAGCCGATGTGGCGGCTTCCGCACCTCCATTTACTACGTTGAAAGACTACCTAGAGCGCAACAAAACTCGCCACGAAAACCGTGTTTTCTATTGCAACGATGCGGCAGGACAGGCTACCTACGTAGAGCTGCATAAAAACCAAGGGCTCGAAGTCCTATTCATGGATTCTTTCATTGATTCCCATTTCATCAGTTTCCTAGAACGCGAATATGCCGATGTGCGGTTCTCGCGGGTCGATTCTGAACTCGATGAAACGCTCATTGACAAAGATAGTGCCAGCGAAATCGTTGATCCTACTACCAACAAAACTCGCAGTGAAGAACTTAAGGAGCTGTTCGTGCAGGCTTTAAATAAGCCCAAGGTAACCATTCGGACTGAAGCGCTTAAGGCTGAAAACGTTCAGGCTGCTCCTCCTGCCATCGTGCTGCTGCCAGAGAGCCTGCGCCGGATGCAAGAGATGACCGCCATGCTACAGCAGCAGGCCGTCGAGTTCCCCGAAGAACATACCTTGCTAGTCAATACAGCCCACCCGTTAGTGCAAAACTTGCTCAGCCTCACCCACGGCAGCATCCTTCAGCCCGACGGCCAATCGCCCTCGGCACAGCTAGCAACATTGCTCTGTCAACATATCTACGATTTGGCGCTAATGACCCAAAAGGGATTTGACGCCGAGGGTATGAAGTCGTTTGTGGAGCGATCGAATGATGTGTTGACGCGCTTGACACAGGCTTAAGCAGCAAGCGGCAGCAGACTCTAACTGAAGAAGTTCTCAGTTAGTGGCTTGGCAAAATTACACCGCCCACTATAATAGTAGACTGTGCCAACCACCGACCAGAGAGACCGCCATGAGTCGCATATGTGATCTAACCGGCAAAAAAGCCAATAACGCCTACGCTGTTTCACACTCCCACAGACGTACCAAGAAGCTGCAAGGAGTTAATCTGCAAGAACGACGTATTTGGTGGGCAGAGGGCAAACGATGGGTGCGCCTACGTATTTCTACCAAAGCGATCAAAACTCTAGAGAAAAAAGGGTTGGCAGCAATGGCTAAAGAAGCAGGAATTGACCTACGCAAGTTCTAGACGTCTGAGGCGTAAATTTGCCTACCGTTCGTAGTGCAGGCTTCCAGCCTGCGCGGGCATCTTCCCCACCTAAGCTTCCAGCCTGCGCGGGCATCTTCCCCACCTAAGCTTCCAGCCTGCGCGGGCATCTTTCCCACCCAAGCTTCCAGTCTGCGCGGGCAAGATGCCCGCCCTACGGTAGCTAGTCTTATTAAAATTCTAGGTAGAATATTCCTCCGTGGTGGTAGAGACGCGATTAATCGCGTCTCTACCACCACGGAATATTTTTTGGAAAACATTTTTTCACGTCGCCGATGGCTAGCTCAAAATCTACGATTGCCCCTGATCGTTCCAGGAAGTGAGGTGGGTATCATGTGTAATATTCATCCACCCATTACCAACTCTTTAATCATGGAGTAATAAATTTACACAAAAACACGGTTATGAGTAACGGCTAGATTTTGCTACTATTCAGAGTGTCGCTGTATATTTTTGTTTTTTGGCAAGTTTTCGGGCAGAACGTCTCAAATCTTGTTCTCTCGATCACTCGGCCTCAAATACTTCAGATTTAACCGCAATTAAGTTTTTCATTCACCTGTCTCTAGAATTGCTGCCTTGTCCCGCTCTAAGTCTTTTTTGTAAGGCTAAAAACATACCTACTTACAAAATTTGTACGAGTGAGTGGCCAATAGTCTTGTAGTTCTCCTGTTGATTACCTGTTTTAGTTCGACTCTCTCAATCTCGATTAGTATTAGTTGCGCTAGCCAATCTGACTCACGCAGAATATACGGCCTTCAGACGTCTGAAGCTGTTCTCCTTGGGTTGGTTGAGCGCTACTGCTACAGGGTGAGAGTAGTCTAAATGTTTAATTTTTAGTTCTGAGAGATTGACCAGTTTCCAGATGTCTTGCGTTTGCAAGCCTGGTTGTTTCAAGTTGTGGCATGTCTCGGAATATTCCATTTTTACAGGAAGGCAGTTATGTCAGGCCGCAAGCTAACCAGCGCTATTCAGCATCTCTTGATTCAGGTGCAGCAACTCACCACAAAACTTACCAAGCAATCCGTGCTTTGGTTGTTCCGGAATCTAATGCGTCTGGGTAAATACCCCCGGCTATCAAAGGCGGGTTTCATTTTGCCCACCACTGTACTGCTGCTGCTGGTATTGCTGCTGACAGTGGGTTCCATTGGCTACCGCACCTACACTCGCACGGTTCAAACGATTGGCGAACGGCAACAGCGCGTAGTTTACAATGCCGCCACGCCCACGCTGGATCGGGCAAAAGCAAAAATAGAATTTTTGTTTGATACTAAGCGAGATCCACGCTTTCCCAGCGGTATTCCGTCTGAAAACTGGCTGTTGGGAATGATGCTCAATGACGGCCTTCCCATTGGAACCACGACGGTGCCGCCCCATCCTTCCACGACAGCAACTTATGATCCCTACACGCTGCCTGGTGAAACACGGGTTAATATGAGCCCGCCTCCAGATGTCAGACCAGACAATGCTTGGCGCTACAGGGCAGATACTGATGGCGACGGAACCCTCGATGCCACAGTAGCTTATTCAATTATTTATAAAACGCCAGCAAACTTGCTAAATACCTCTGATGCGGCGCTACCTGGTCGGGCTAGCCGCTTAGAGGTGCGGCATGGCCCCTTAAGCAATACGGGTCAACAAGATCCGGCCTGTGCCTCTGCAACGGCGGCAGCGGCATCATCAGATGGGGTGGGTCGAGGTTGGCTGCCCAGCGGTAGTGACACATCTAAGCTGCGCAAAAACTTTCAGGTGGATGTCTATGTTCAGCCCGATGCGGCTAACCGCCCAGTTGCTGCACTAGAGTTTCACCAAGATCGCACTGTAGAACAGGGAAATAAGTGGGGTGCTTGGTTTCGCAATGACCTAGAGATTTTTCCAGGTGTTGTGTTTAACTGGAACGGAGCCATGCACTCCGAGGGCAACGTTATGGTCGGCGGTGGCAGCTTTCGCAGCTACTTGATCAGCTCGGAACATTCTTGCCTCAACACGACCCCGCAAGCCTCTGAGGTCACTACCGTCGCGATCGCAGCTTCAGCTCCAAATCCGGCGTTTACGGGTGAGTTTATTGCAGGTAGTATCCGCTCAGATACTTCCGGGTCAGCTGATACTGCACAGTTTGATTTGTTTAAAGGATTTGGTGTTAATCCTCCGTTCGCCACGCTGCGGAATACTAATGATTCGACTCCTGGCACAGTGACTCCGTCTGACTATGCGCTTGATCCAGTCGTTCTACAAACTGAGGGTCGTTCGGCGACGCGGAGGAACCCTGCGGTAACTTCAACGCCGTGGGCACTAGTAGCCAATGGCCCAAATGAGCGACTCAAGCAGCCTTCTCAAGAGGCTGCACCCTACGTAGACGATTCCTACCGTGCAGACAACCGCTATGGCCCTAAACCTCGCTATGGCGGACGGGAAAATGATCCGGCCATTGATATCCCAGCAACTAGCAAAATTGGGGACGTGATTCCGGCTAGTGGCAACGAGCGACTGGTCGGTAATAACCCTGCGGAGGGGCAAGACAGTAGCGCTGTGGGGTTAGATGGATATTGGGAGCGTCGTGCCCGCAACGAAGGGGTGCGGATCATTGTAGGACAGAGATTAGAGCTGGGAGATGCCGCCGGATGGGGTGGGCCTTTGGGTAGCAGTCTCGCTCAAGTGAGAAGTTCTGAGCCGCTACGCCCCTGGGACTCTTGTACGGCTCCAGCCAATCGCTCTGGCAGATGTAACGAGGCTCGACAGCGGCGATCGCTAGCAGACAATTTGCCAGCGGTACAGGCAGCGGCTGTTTATCACAAAAGCTCAAGCGGCGGTGCCGATGTGCCTGCGGCCTGTCTGGCTTCTACCGTTCATCCCGGCACAGCCGGAACGCTAGATCGCAGTGCTACGTTTGAGAATTTGGCCTATAACTTTCCGTCTACCACCTTTACGCGCTATGGAGTTGCTCCAGGGTCTGCCAATCCCCTGATTATTTCAGACTTTTTGCGGGGGAGAGGCACCAACGGCTGGGAATATAGCGTTCCACCTGCCGCCGTGTTTGCCAACAACGCCACCCCAATGATGCGGGCTTTGCGCAACCTAGCCATGCTAGCGGGTGATCCACTAGGGGGAGCACCATCATTTACCCCCGTACAAGACGCTATTGTTCACCCATATCCTGCTGTGGCCATGTGGGGAGACTTTTCCATGCTGCGACGAGTCCTCTTCGACCGCATGCTCATCGATGGCGGTGGTGGCGTGGTGTTTGCTGAACTCAGCCCAGCTGATCAAACTACGCTCTATAGCTCTGCCTGCATGATGGGCATGTTGGCCTACCAGCTCGATTATTTGGAGGACTTTAATCCCGAAAGTCATCTGTTAATTGGCACCTCCGACGCGACGGTAGCAGAACCCAACGAGTATTACCGTGGGTTGCGGGGTGCAATTCGAGCGATTCGATCGGGCAATTCGCCTTTGCAGACTATTCCTAACCTTGATCGCGATGCGGCGCTTAATCCAGAAATCTATGTGCGGTTGTTGGAACGGTGGCGCAACTACGTGCAGGCTAATGGAGACACTTACATAATTCCGGTAACAGGAGTCACGACTGCACGTAACAGCGATTATTTTAACCAGATGATCCTGCTGGCGCAGATGATTATCTCCAAAGAACAGGTGGCACGCGATCGCCAGTTTGGCTTCTTTGGCTCTGGGTTTGAAACTACTGGATCATCACCACCACCCGGTAACAATGCCTATTATGATGATGATTTTGATCCTCTGCCTCCACCCACTGTGGGTGTGGGTGGACGCTATGGCGCGCTTGAATCAAGCTGTCGCGACATGCGAACGGCGGGCACTGACGATATTAGATTTCTCTGTTCTAACCGTCCTTTTTACCCCGCTCTCTTCAATCTCTTTCCGGTTGCCCAGGCGGATAGTCCCATCGCTACCCACTCTGACGCCGATGGTTTACCGAGTCCTCGTGGCCGCTATGCCCGTGATAACGTCAGCAACCCAGAGGTTCAATATTTCGCCAATAATTCTGGAAACGTGGGTAGGCTGTTTGAGCCAGTGTCTCCCGCTGCTATTGCCCTACAGCCCGAAGTGCAAACCGGTTGGTCTTTACCAATCGGCACCATTACAGCCGCCCCAGCGGGCAGTACCCCCAACAGCAACCGTGACAACCTGATTAAGGTGTGTTTGGCTGGCCCTTGTGGCCGTGGCAGTTCAGGGGGTCAAGGAACTGGAGATCTTTGGCAAGTGGGCTTTAAGGATTCTGCGTTTTACAACGGGCGTGAGGCCATGAGCGTGCGGGCGATGGATCTACATCTAGAGCTGTTGCGTAATGGATCTATTGGCACCGACCGTTGGCTACCTAACGCTGGCATCATCTACGCCTACCGAGAAGATGCAGTTTCAGAACTCAGCGTTGTCCGGCCAACCCAGGGTGATTGGCCTACCTGCAACACCGAGAATACTCTGCGAACTAATCTTGACTGTCGGATGAACACAGCGGTCAGCGCTGTGCTCTCGCGAGACCCGCCGCTCAACGCCTCCAACGGCATTACGCCCAAACCTGTAGACTACTTCCCCGACCCCGATCGCCGTCCGCATGGTTTCCGGCTGCGCCAGGGGGCGATACTCAAGCGTGACCTTGATAATGGTCGTGGCTTGTCGTTTATTTCCGACAACCCCGTCTATATTCAAGGAAACTTCAATCTGCATCAAACCAGCGACGGTCTCCGGTTAGAGGAGTTTCAAACGCCGCTCTCTTACTTCACGGCAGGCCCTAATAATGGGCGGTATCAAAACTTCTACGGGCGAACGCTTGATGATATTGATTTCCGCTTTGCTCGACCCACAACCGACCAGTGGCGGCCTAGTGAGGTGCTATCAGATGCAATTCACATCTTGTCAGACAATTTCTGCGACGGCAGTATTCAAGACGCATTCCTAACCGCTGGCACTGGCGCAACGGCAACGCTTGCTAATGCCACCCCACCTATGACGTCTGCTCCCTATGGCTGCCTAGGTAATGCCAATCGCTCCTCCTATCTATCTGCTGGGCGACCCAAGGATAATAGTGCAACTACGCTACCCGTGCCCGATCCTACTTATCGTCCGACTGTTCGATGGACTCGTACCAACCCGGCAGATAGCGCCGTTACTTCTATTACTACTCCAACAGCTGGTGTGCCGCCTACCTTCGTGGAAGGCGATTCTCCCATCATCGTTTCCAAGCAGGGCAACCCTTTGAGAGCCACTAACTCAGATTACACAGGTGATTACTATACCTTTGCAGAAAATAAATCTCTGACGCTGGCGCTGGCCGACACCCGCGTTAATGCCATTATCATCAGCGGATTGGTGCCGTCGCGACCGGGGCAGTCTTATGGCGGTTTGCACAACTTTCCTCGCTTCTTAGAAAGCTGGGAGACTCAAGATGGTGCCGCTATCCCGCTATTTCTCTCGGGTTCTCTGCTACAGCTCAGCTTTAGTGGACAGGCCACCGGCCCATACGATCAAGATGCATGGGAAGTGGGCGGTGTCGGCAATCCCAACAACGAAGGCATCCAGTACTATGATCCACCGCTGCGGCGCTGGGGATATGACGTGGGTTTGCAGTATGCTCCGGCAGGGCCGATTGCTCAACGGTTTGTCACTGTTAAGTCAATTCGCAGCGAGTTTTACAGCGAACCGCCTGCCAATGACCCATACATTCAAAACCTGTGTAGGGCAATTCCCAATCCAAGACCGTGCACCTAGGCTCACCGAGGCTCTCCCTATGTCTGTATTGACCCGACTGTCAGCATCGCCCCAATCAGCCCCGTTTCAATCCATGTATCGGCGGCTCAAGTTATTGCCTAGGCTGCGTTCTGTAAGCCCGCCCGCTTCTGCTCAAGCAGGAGTCACGCTCTTAGAGTGCTTGATTGCCGTGGCGGTGATTGGTATTACCTCTGCGTTGATTTTGCCGCCATTGTTTGTGGCGGCGGCCTCGCGGGTGCAAAACCGTCGGGCTGAGCAAGCTCTCCAGATTGCTCAAGGCGAAGTAGATCGAATTCAAACGATGGTGGCATCGGGATCTCACAAAGTGCGGTTAATAAATGAGTTAAATGGGTTGCCCGCAATTGGCACGACTTCCCGCACCGTGAGCCTAGATACTATTGCTCCTCCTGCTGGTGTGGCGAGTTCAATTCTAAAATCTGTGAGGACTGCTACTACTGGAGGATGTAACACTTACACAGGGCAGCAAATTGCGTTAAACCAGGCGCTCAGTGTTGATGTGGACGGTGACTGTACTGCGGATTTTTATATGCAGGTGTTTCGAGACAATAATGCTGCGACCAATTTAGCGCTCGGAACCAATCGTCTAAGTAATTTCCGCCTAGCGGTACGGGTCTATTCGGCACTGGCGTTAACAAGCTTTGGCAGTATGAGTACCCCTGTCCTCCCTGCGTCGCTGCAAATCACATCGGGTGAGGGGAATCAGCGACTGAGGCCACTAGCTGTGCTATATTCTCAGGCCGTTTGGAGTGACCAGAGCGCTTCCCTTTGTGAGTTACACGAGCAGTTAGGGTCACCACCGCCACCATCATCAATAGGTTGTAATTAGTTTGGGATGAGCCTGTACCCCGTTTAATTGGGGTTGAGGTAGAAGGTTGGGGTGAAATTCATAGATTTCCTGCATCAAACAAGGTATTTATTCAGGAAATCTAGAAGTGGTGGGAAAGTCGGTAGAGTGTTTTAAGCATGAGGCTGGAAGGATGACGAAAACGTTTCTAAAATCGCTGATAATGCGGAAAATGCGTCGTTCACGCAGCTCGGCTACTGCTGGGTTTACGCTGCTTGAGCTGTTGATCGTGTCCTTAATTTCTGGGCTACTGATTTCTGGCTTGATGTATTTAGTGGTAGAGCTGCTGACGGTAGATCAACGAGAATCGTCTCGCACCGAAACCCAGCGCGATATGCAGATGGCGATGGACTACATGTCTACTGAGTTGAAGGAAGCCGTCTACGTTTACAGTGGAGCCTGCATAGCAGGGGTAGCATCGTCAGGCTGTCCTGCTGCTGGATTGGCAGCTAGTCTGCCTACGGCGGTCTCTACTAATAGCACTCCTGTGCTGGCGTTCTGGAAACAGCAGCTGATTCCTAGCGATTTGAGGAATCAATGTGCAAACGGAACTCAGGCGGCGGATGTTCCCTGTATTGTCGGTAGTTCTTATTCGTTAGTGGTTTATTCTTTGAGCACGGCTAACACGGGATCCACCTGGCAAGGTCGGGCAAGAATTACTCGCTATGCCCTGACACAGTTTACCGGGACGACTCGCACAGCGGGCTATAGAGAGCCGATCCCGCCTAATTTTGGGGGTTGGACTTCCTTGGGAGGCCGAGCGGGTGGTACGCCAGCTGTGTTGGTTGACTTTGTGGATAATTCGGTTGGTGCCAATACTGTTGTCGGAACCGGTAACCCAACCTGTCCTACTGACTATCTACCTTCCCCTGTGCTTGCAGCGTCTTCTACGACCGTTGCGCCAGCCGCAAAAAGCTTCTTTGCCTGTGTCAATAATCTCAGTTTATCGAGTACGCCCTACCGAGATGTGGTGCTGTTTTTGCGGGGCAGTGTTTCTGG
>ENA-ORBV01013081-ORBV01013081.1-microbial-mat-metagenome-genome-assembly--contig:-NODE-13081-length-12655-cov-5.955398_pt1 | contig 12655 bp, 14 predicted proteins | sample MGYA00237777_ERZ505514 | MGnify/ENA primary metagenome ERZ505514 (study PRJEB26160, sample SAMN06269048) | microbial mat metagenome | isolation source: Oligotrophic lake microbial mat | place...
GTAACATTCCTGGCAGCATGGATGATTGTTGCATGAACTCAGTGAGGTGGAACATGAGGACGGGGGTAAAAAAAAACTGTTTCGGGTTTGTGAGGCACATGTTAAGGGAGAAGTGGAAGAGAAAAACTGAAATATTTTCTGGCTGTTTAACCATCAGAAGGAACAGAAGAATGTCAATCTTGCTTTGGGTGCAAGTGTGAGCAAACAGACTTTTGGTGTGTCCTGCCCACTCTGACTGACTTTGCTGGGTAAGTGGAGCGGTTCACGTCGGATTTCGATGCAGAACATTTCATTAATGGCAAAAAAATATTTGTAACCGCGCCACAGCGAACCCCAAATAATCATTATCATGCAATGCTCATTGATTCATTTTATTGACTCCGACTAATGACAACAGCCTCATACCAAGCATTTTGTTTGTCGCAGTTTCCAAGTAGCACTAGCCTGGTAGAGTTTTTTAAATAGGAAAGGAACAAGAGGATTGCACAACACTGCAAACAAAAGAAAGATGTCCCAATGCTACGGATGTGATCGCACGATTTATGATGAGCCCAACTGTTACATGGTGGACGGTGAATGCAACGACTGTGCTGGAGAAGGACTTTGCTTAACTTGTGGCGAAACTATCTACGACGACGAATATAATCGTGATGTGTGTACAGATTGCGGCAGAAGTAATCCAGAACAGCGCGTTTGTGAGGATTGTTTAGATTTGATGGAATGCGAAATCTGCCAGGAGGTGAAAAGCTGTAAGGACTGTGCCAAGATACAAGATTGTTGCAGCAGATTTCTGTGTGACGATTGTTGCAACGGGGACAAACACACGGTGAAGAAATTGGCGTGTGGTCATCTAGTATGCGACGATGTCGAAGACCATATCGAAGACGACGACGCCGATGACGAAAAAATCTGCCAGCGGTGCCAGGAAATCAAAAACCAACACCAAGAAGAGGCGGCATGGAGGGAATATAGAGTTGCCATCCAACAGTTTCTACCGTCTGTAAAAAGTAAGCCGGCCAAGATGAAGTCGCAAGCAAGTGTTGCAAAAAAGCCCGAGAGAAGCGACGGTGTCCCAAAACAGGATTCACCACCTTCACCGCCACGTTCAAACCATTCGGACGACCTTTCATCGACGAAGAAGCGTCGCAAGACGAGTAATTGAGGAAGAGCTCACGACCTAATAGTAAAGATGATCCATCAGAAATATTCTGGTGTTAAAAGTCTGCTGCTGGTACTACTAGCAGGCGCTACTACTGTTACGACCAGTAGACTAAACTATCAGTAGGGTTGGTTGTATACGAACGTGATAACCTATTACAAGGCGTTAGAAACCAGATATTTGAACTCAATCTGCCTTCTTCACGTCATCGAAAGGTTCGCTAATTTGTTGTTCAGCACTTTCTTGCGCACTTTCCGCTCCGCCTTCTCCCAGGCCTTCACTTGGAGGCGCCGCGAATTCCTGTCCTTCACTTGGAGGCGCTGTTTGATCAGGCGCCTCACCTTCTCCTAGGCCTTCACCAATTGGGGCTGTATTATCACCCGCCTCGGCTTCCTGTTTTGCTTGTTCCGCTTCCTCTGCTGCTGCCTGTGCTTCCTGATCTGCAGCTATTTCTGCTTGTTCCGCTGCTTCGATCCGTTTCTTTTCTTCTTCTTCCAATTTTCGCAATTCATCGTATTGGAGCTCTGCGGCTTCGAAATTACCCAGTGCCATCTCCAGGGACCCACGTAGAAATGGTTCCACAACGTCTCGAAAGGTGGTTCTCATTTTCGAAGCAGCTTCCCGCAGTTCTTTCTTTTCCCCACGCAAGGTTGGTGCCTGCACTGCCTTTTCGTTGGCCGATAGAATACGGCGAACATCGGTAATGACGAGCTCCAGATTGGCTCGCAGTTGCGAAAAGATCCCGGGCAAGAGACAACGCCTCAAATCGTTCAATCCTGTCAAAACAGCATTGACAACTCTTGCCAGAGGAGGCAACGCCATGAGAGCTCGAGGTGGTGGCATGGGTTGGCCCTCCGACGTCGACGTCGCAGACGTCGTTGCTGCCGAGGCGGATGCTTCCGGAGGTACATTATGACTCATCAGCGGTGCAGCGATTCCAGCGTCACGACAGACTTTGAGGGTTTCCTCCAATTGTTGAGGCCCTTCTTTCCATGCCTGTTCTACGAGAGACTGCATTTTGGGTTCAAAGAGTGCGGGTAGCTGGGCGGTAAAGTCAGCCCCCAAACGGCCCATGGAAGTGGAGAAAAAGACACTCGCCTCCAGGGCATCACGAAGAGCAGCCGAATCCTCCATTCTGTTTAATTGACCTGCCAGCATGGTAAGGAACGTATGCACACGTCGTGATGTCCACATACTCAATAGAGACGTCGATCCATCTTTGGCAGTTGTCTGTGCACGAAAAATAGCATTGTATTGAGTCGCAACTTCAAACATCCTACAAACGGAAGAAAGAATTTAAAATGAGGTGATGAAATGGACACAAAAATCGAATACTTAAATTCTGTCTACAAATGCAAACAGGACATAAACACAGACAACGAAATTGTGCTTCGTACCGAGTTCGATATCGTTCAATGGTATCCAAAAGCTGCTCCGACGATCCCACAGAAGATACTTTGCCAGTGCCAACCACGGAACGCGGATTGGCCGTCGCAGCACCCGCTGCGGCCGATTCAAGCCAGGCATCTCGTGCCTCCAAGAAATCAATTTGCAATCGTAATTCCATAGATTTGTGGACCCGATCCAAATTCTCTTCACCGGTACACTCTAAATCAATCGAATTGAGTCGACGCAAGGCCGTCACCACTTCCAAACATTGGGGCATGGTGACATGATTTTTGAGTCGAATTAACAAATGACGCCGCAAATCGGATTGTCTCGACCGGATCTGAGCAATGACTCGCGCCACCACGACATTCTTTTCCGTGTGACGGCGTTCCAACGTATTGGCAAAGGCGGCAATGCTGAGTGCTTCTTCATACAGATTAGAACGCACACACGCGTCCATTAAGGATGGCAATTCCAATAATTCCAACAAAGACGAGTGTTGCAAGAGGGTCCTCCTTCGGACACGGTGTTTTTCCGAGAGTGCCGCCAAGGAATCCTCCTTGTCTTCTTCTTGATCCAAGGCCTGCGTGGCATCCGAAACTTGCTCTTCCACATTTTTCACCGCCGCCAACAAGTGCTTGAGCGAGGATTCCAAGGCTTGGCCTCGTCGTTGGACCGATACAAAGGTTCCTGCATGAGAGGCACACAGAGACTGCAATTGCTCTTCGGCCGCATCGAGGGCGGCTTTGGCCAAGACTCGTTCATCGAGTTCTCCTCCTCCTCCAAAGGACATGCTGATGATGATTGTTTCGATAAGCTAGCTCTTTAATTAGTTAGCTAGCTAGGTAGCTGGACGCGGTGGTTGTTTGAGTTGAAATGTCTACGAAAGCATCATGGTGGACCATCTAAACGCGGTGCATAACAAGCCAAGATCGCGATGGGCAGGCGTACAGACGTACGAGCTCCTTTTTTGTTTAGAACCCAAAAAAGATCGCCACTTTTATGGCGATGACGACGAAATCATCACTCAAAGATCGATGCGATGAGCACGATATTGATAATTCTCAATTATAATTTTCTCATAAAACTGCCGAGTAGTTGAGACCTAGCTAGCCAACACATCCTGGTATAACACATCCTGGTACCGTACAGCGTGTTCACGTGCAAGTTGAAGAGAAGGAACCAATCGGTGTCGTTCTGTATTGGAAAAGAGTTTGCAAGTTGAGATCATCTGAAAGCAAGACAAAGAACTGCCAACCCTTTTTCGTTGATACCCCCATTGATTCGAAATGGAACTTCCAAAACGTGTCCTTTCCATCCAATCGCATGTGGTTTCCGGTTGTAAGTTTTTTGACTTACCTTTCACTTTTTGTAATGCTCGAGGGAAATAATGGTGAAGAAGATATCTTGTCGTATATTGTAGATGTTCCACTCATATTTAATTTTCTTCCATGTTCTCTACTACGACGGTATCACTAAACTACACGGTCTTGACCAGACGTTGGCAACAAGGCGGCCGTCTTTCCTTTGCAGCTCTTGGGTTTTGATGTGGACGTGGTCAATTCCGTCCATTTTTCCAATCACACTGGATTTGAACAAGGATTTGAAGGTGATGTCTTGCAAGGCGATCAATTACGTTCCATCATGAAAGGACTTCAGCGAAATGGGCTTTTGAAGGATGTTGGACATTTGTTGACGGGGTATATTGGATCGGCTAGTTTTTTGGAAGCCATCATGGATGTCATCAAGACACTTCGACAACAAGGCGACAACAGCAATGAAGATGCAAACAATGGTAATAGTGCTGTAGGGACCAAGAGAAAACTGCGCTATGTATGCGATCCAGTATTAGGAGATGTCGGAAGTGGGTTTTATGTGCCACAGGAGCTGGTCAAGCTTTTTCGGGAGCAAGTTATACCAGAAGCAGACGTTGTCACCCCCAATCAGTTTGAAGCAGAACAACTCACTGGAATGACCATCACTTCCGTAGAAGACGTTAAGAAAGTTTGTGCTTCTCTCCATGATATGGGTCCCAAGTTGGTCATCCTTACTAGCGTCTTGTTAGCTGACGTTGGTGACAAGAAAACAATCTCTGTCTTTGCCTCCAAGCGAGATGATGGGATAGCCCAGCTTTGGCGTATCAACTGTCCAGAGCTACCGGGACAGTATACTGGAACGGGTGATCTCTTTTCGGCGCTTCTTTTGGGGCACTCTGCCCTGAACGGAGAAAATCTGCCATCTTCCATTGAAAAAGTAATGAACACAATGTACGCTGCCATCAAAAAGAGCCTGGAGTTGACACCGGAAATCCCTTTGGACGCCAAGCAGCCAAGAGGTCTGATGCTTATACAATGCAAAAGCATTATTGAGAACCCACCCATGGAATTCAAAGCACAACTAGTACAATAACTACTACGTTAAATGGAACAACCACACATACAATCTACTGTTTTGGAGCCAGTGAAAATGCATACTTTTTCCTAAATTGATTTTTGGCTTACTGTGGTTGATTTCGTGTAGTGTGCAGGGATGATGAATGAGATGGTTGACAAGTTGACTGACTTTGAGAAACCTATAGCCCCTGATCGAATTGTCGTTGTAGTTCACGTGCAAGATCGCTATCAGTACGTTCCAGCGAAGGGGGTGCGCCGATATCTTCGTAGGACGGCGGTGCACCTGGGTACGGAGGTGGCGGTGGTGGTGCACTAGCACTGCTGCCACCTTCGTCGGGAAGCTGTAAGAGAACAGGCTCTACATCTTCCAATTTGTATTCGTCCATCTTTCCCATCACCAAACCTTCCTGTAGTTTTTTGTCGGCTGGTACTTCTTGCGGGACGCTTTCAAAGTAGACGGATGAATTGTCCCTTTCCCACAAGTGAAGTAGTTTGTTCATATGATCCCTCAAATCGGTCAACTCATCGCTCAATGGTTTCAAAGCCTTATTCTGGGTCACGTCTGGCACACCTGGTCCGGCGCCTCCTTTTTGGGTCTTTAATTCTACGGTAGCCTGGCTCAGCAATGAAATCGCGTTTCCGTAATCAGACTTCTCCCAAAGGGCCCGGCCCTGAAAGTACAAGGAGAGCGACTTTTGGAGTGCGACCTGGAAGGAGATTAAAGAGAAAATGTCTTTGTCTATCCTGGTCATGAGCTTGAAAGCTTCCTTGCGAAGTTTAGTGACGAATTTGTCGAGTTCATCCGAAACTCCCAAGCACAGCTTTCCGAGCAACGAATAATTGGGTACTCCAGGCTTGATCAATACAGTCGCAATTGCCATTTGCTGACCATTGGCCATCATCAATTTCTCCATGGCTTCTGCCACCGGAACTGCACATTCCACAGGGAGTGACTCCTCCGAAACATTGGATCCCTTTGCACTCCATGTAGGTAATTGTTGTTCGGCCAAGAAGTGAAAAACTCCAGCGGCTGTTTTGTAATAGCGTGATGCAAGGGCAAAATCACCCTCGATGCTTGCCTCTGTGGCTAGCCCAGCATTTGCGAATCCTTCACATACAATCGTCATTACCATATCAAACATCAAGGCTTCCGACTGGTAGAAACTTTTCTCAGTTTCCATGCCAGAGACCCATGAAAACTGCAGGCGCTCTTCATGGATGAAAAGGAGACGAAAGTTTAGCCGTATTTTTAATCAACGCAAATGCCCAATACGATGGTATGGAATAGAAAGCGATAGACTCGACTGCACTGACTCACCATCCAATCTAGCCACTTCCGGTTGCACCTTGCAACTGAGCAGAATCTGGTGAATAAATGGCAGATATCTTTTGGAATCATTTAGCACACGTTCGTGAGAGACTTTTCCAGCTTCCAATCCAGCCGCTAACTTCTTTCTGCAATCATCTCCCTTTTAAAATAAAATGAAATACATATGTATAAATCGGTTGAGCAAACAAACATCTGCATTTAAGATCCACAGCAACCAGAAACCAAGTTATTAATTGAATTGTACAGTATTTACCTTGAGCATTAAAGTCTTAGTTTTGGGATGAGTTCCGGTTGTTTTAAAGCTCTTCACAAAGGAGAGTCTCTGGTCTGGGTCAATGATGGGCACTTTGAATCGATGCACCGCTGAGGCAAGGCGGATCGAGGAATCGGGATGCCCCAAATTTTCATCATCCGAGTCGGACATGGTTTTGTCTTCTTTGGTAACTGGATCAAGTACAGGAATATCGAATAAAGAAATTATGGCAACCAAAGTATCTAGCAGCCAGCTCTCGCACATACATTAATCGTACTAGTTGTAGTCTAGCTAGTACGCGTATCCGGAATGTAGGGTGTAATGTAGGGTGTGATGACGGGAGATTCACATCGGGATGCGTTCATGGCGGTGTTGGCTTGATATCGATTCGTGCTGACTTTTCTTTCTTGTTTCAGCCGACCCCGTTTTCAACGTTCATGATCAACGGCTACCTTGTGATCCTCTGGATGCACATTTGCTCACTTCAGTTTATAATGGCCGCGAGTCACTCGATCACATACGGTGCGTGCTGGTAGCTAATATTTTGTTTAGACTTTCTTTTGGCAAGCTAGCTGCTACCTGGTACTGGTAGCAAGTAATCTGCACGACAAGCTCCAAACCAGCTCCACAGGTATACGGGAATTGAGGCCCAGCTACAACACAATGGGCCAAGAGCCCGCCTGGCTTCAACAGTAGTAGGGCAAGGAGGACATGGATGTTTGATACCGGCAGGGCTCCCCAGCCAGAAAAAAGAACAGCACGTTTTGAAGCCAACAGACTATAAGTTTGTATTACAAATGCTGAGAAAGAATTGTCGCCAAAACACTTGCTCTGGGAAATGGGATGAAAGGGAGGCTCGTTGCAAAATAAATTATCCACAACTTAATGTGACAAGTTCAATATTTGCGTCACAAAGTTCGGAATTGAGGTGCAAACGCGACGGAACCAGGTTTACACCACATTTCGCAGCTACGTTTTTATCCTTGACACCGTGCGGTTATCTAGGCCTAATGACGCGCATTACTAGTGTGTTCTCTACCATGCACGACATTTGTTCCTCGTCTGTTGTCTAATAACTGAATATGTTGAAGATGCGAAATATATTGTTTCTCAGTTTTCTATACATTTTATGGATTTGGTGGCACTAGTAGCACGTACGTGTAGTGTGATAAGAACCTATGGTATCTCTTTCCTTGTTTGCGACCATTGATTCAAAAAGACATGCGCCATGTTTGTTTCAAAAAAAGTGAATTGTGTGGACTCCTCTCAATGTTTGGATTGATTGGACCGCCGCCCCGGTCGCCGTCGAATTAACAATCTCATTGGATCGTTCTCGTTTTTTACTTCCTTTTCCTGAACATATGGATCAATGCCCAAAGATCGAGGAATGCCAAAAAGGCAATTGTGAACTTCAAAAATACTTTATTGCGAAATGCTCTCGATCCCCTATAATATTTTGTGTAATTTTGAAAATGGTCAGTCAAAGCATACAAAAAGGTCCAAGTATAAAAACAGCACACCTGAATTACGTACATGCTACGCATAATCACACCAGCTTGTTCCGCTGCACTTCGAGTGGCATGAATGTAATCGGAAGTCGTTTCGAGTTGCTCGCGCTGACGGCCCATTTGCAAGAGGGTACTGGTGCCCACTTCTTCCGAATCGGCGCAAAGACTGCGAGCATAAACAGAAAAATAAAATTCATTTGAAATGAGTTGCTGTATACACTTTCAAAGCGTGCTGCACATACTAGCTAGCTAGAAAACAACATCCATAGCTGAAGAACGACACGACAAGTACAAAGTACGTACGATAACGAATTCCGCAAGAGATCCTCCGAGTTGGAGAGAAGAAAATCCATATCATGATTGCCGCCTTGCTCCATGTCCGGGGCTTGATATTCGGAAGGAAACAATTCTTGGCGACCCATATCATTTAGTTGACGCTTGACTTCTTTGGAGAGCGGTCCAATGTCGCGTTCAATGCGTTGTTTGGACTCGGTCACACGTGCCGGATTGCCCTCCACTTCGGCCAGTCCTTGCATGGCCGTGGCATATTGGCGTGCTTCTTCCAACAAGCGTTCACATTCCGTCAGGGTTTGACGCGATCGATTGCCTGCCAAGAAACTACGGATTTTGGAAAGGGCGGCATTGTAGTCCTATAAAATTAAATACAGTAGAGAGCGGCGGTGTCAGAAGAACGGAGAAAACTCGAAACAGAATGGTAGTGAACGCCGAGCTTTTTCGCACTCTTACCCTATCGTACTCCTCATAAGACTGCGTCATGTTCACTTCTAGATTGTTGTAGATGGTCTAGCTAGCTAGCTAGGTCGTTGATCCTTATTGCTGCTTTGCTCTATTAATACCGAATGTGTTTTGTCGTAAGTGCAACCCTGTGCGTGCTGCCGCTCTTCGTTCTGCACCATCTTCGCATCACTGCACCGTCATGGCAACGCCATCAAATGCCTTTCTTTCCCGGGAAACGATGTGGCATCTGTGCGTCCAGATTGTGCAGAGCTAAAGCAGTTCGATTTCAGGAGGGGTGCAGCAGAAGCTAGAGGCGTGAAGCTGCGCTTCGCTCTCGCTCAGGAGGGGTGCAGCACAGCATGTCTTGATGGTGAAGTAGATGTGTGGCACGGCCAGTCGGCTCACTCCTCGCTTCGCTCGTCGCTCCCCTCCTGAACATTGCATCCCAAGCATGGAGACCCGGTGTGACATGTTGTGTTAATTGAATCAAATTTTCTATCCATGCCTGTAAGAAGTCAAAGCATCAGCTGGAAACGTCCATGCTGCTATCATTTTGTGTAGATTTGTACTGGCATGTTTTAACATGGTTTCTGATGTGACGTTTTTGGCTCCCTGCTGAACTTCACAAATTACCTAGTATGTACTGTTTTTACACAGTGAGGGCCTGCAAAAAAATTCACAAAGTACTGTACCCCCTTTACAAATCCCCTCCTTTAAGTCGTTCGAAAATCGAAGGGATAACAAATGGAGAGGTTGTGCGATCAGCGAATGAATCTTGTTTCAGTGACGTCATCGTACAGTGCGAATTTTTCGACCATGGCGGGGCCAAACGCAAGCGTTGGCTGCTATTACTATTATCGTGCTACAGTACGGCAGATATGGCTAGCTAGCTACGAGAGTAGAAGTATCGGTAGAAGAGGACGCAAGACAAGAGGAGCTGTTGTACATTCCGAAAATCTCCAAAGAGACTGGAGCGTCCCAAGGTTATAGTTGCAGACAATGATTATCTCTAGTACTATTACTCTTCTACATTTGCTATTGCTGTCGTCCACAACCAGAAGTGTGGTCAGTTTTCAATCACATCCACAACGCTTCCTTCCCTTGTCCCACCATCGCCGTCTCATCCAAACACGGTTGGAAGATCACACCACTTTGAAAAATCGCTGGCGAAAGCATAATAAGCATTCCATCCTAAACATGGCGTCTACCGATAACCCAGAATCGCCAAAAACCAACAAGAGCAACAATGCATTGGAAACCATCTTTAACACCATTGGTTCTACAACATCCATTGTGGTTTCCGGAATTTTCTTTGTGGAATTGGCGTACCAACGAGATGCCTTGATGGTTTCCTTTTTCATTGGCTCGATTTTGAATGCCGTCTTTGGCAAGATTTTGAAACGCATCTTAAACCAAGATCGACCCCAGGAATTGGAAACGGCCGACATGAAAGTAAAGCCAGGTGACAAGGGCATGCCATCCTCTCATGCCATGAGTCTTGGGTTTATTGGGACCTTTGTGAGCTTGACCTTGCCATGGACACAATTGCCCATTATCATGTACACGATGATAAGCTTGGTCTATCGTGTCAATACCAAATTGCATACCTGGCAACAAATTGTGGTGGGTTTTGTGGTGGGTTCGACCAATGGAGCCATTTGGCGACATTTATGTGATGGAAGAAACCCCTTCCATGTCAATGTAATGGAAATCGTTTCGACAAACTTGTTGGATGCCAATGGCCAATTGCCATGGCCCATGCTGCTAGCACCTGCTCTTGTGGGGGCAATCGTGGTTGGGTCTGTGGAACGAAGAATATCGGGTTTGTTGAAGCAGACCAGCAACAAGGATGATTAATAGCTACAACATTGCCTTCATATAAGCGGACTGCATGGCGAACACCCTACCGTGCTGGTTAACCTATGCAGGGGGTCGGATCAGCAGTATGGTGGGTCGTGAATCAATCCTCACATATTTTTGTCAGTCGTGCATGCCTCCCGTCGTCATCGTGGACTCTTCCTCCATCACTCCCAACGCAAAGCACGAAGCTATGTCGAAAACGAAGAAACTGCCAAGGAACAAAAAGATGCCATTGGAATTGGCATGTTACGACCATTTCAAAATGGTTTACATACATGCAACGAAAGAAACATTGTCTAACAATGTTGGCTTCTCTTTTTATATTGGAGTTATTCTAACGCCCTTGTTCTACAGTATCAGCGCAGTCCCACAACGCTTCAATACTATGAACTATTACCTACTCAAGGATAGGAGATACACAAGAGAGTAGTAAAAAATGGGTGCCTCCCCGCTGCTACCTACTAACATGCTACTAGCTAATCCGCTCAACGACAACAACAGTTGCACGAACCGTTGTTGCCTTGCACGACCTCTACTACAGTACGGACTACACCCGGAGGAAAGATACGAGGACAACAATCTCGTCTTTATTCCTTTGGATCCTTCGACTATCATAAATTCCAATTAAGCATTTGATTTTAGTCTTGATCGTAGCACCCAAGCAAAAACACTAAACTTTACTTTATTGACCAAGATGAATCAACCTTCTTCGAAATTCCAAGTTCATCGCCCTGCACCCATTCGTATCCCTTTTGGGCTTCTACCTGAAGATGCAACAGGTAGTCTCCGTTCGTGGCCAACAGCTCCCAAAAATGCCTACAGCGCCCCGGCAGTATGGTGCAACAGCGCCCCGGCAGTATGGTGCAGCATTCCGGACATCAAAATCAGTGGGGGTAGTGCCTTTCAAAAATACCGTCCTCCTCCTTTGCAAGTGAATCGCAATGAAACGCCACCGCTTATGGAGGACTGGCCAAGTGCCCCCAAAGCGGTGACCAAGCCCAAAAAGTTTTGGAAAGAGCAGCCAAGAGTTCTCCAGGAGTTGGATATCAACACTCTTCCGCCGGCCCCTTCGCAGACCTTTCGTTGTATCCAGCCTGGAATCTAAGTTGGTATGCGTGCATGGCGGATTCCTTTCAAGAAATTTGATTGATGGCAAAAGATAGATGCATCTGTTGGATGTGAAAGATATATGATTGCAAATTGATTATAAATTTATTAAAGATTGCCAAAAACTCAAGGACGTCAGTGCCCTATCAACTAGCTAGTGTTGGTACTGTACTGCAACTTCTAGCTAGCCGGCTAATCGACTAATCAAAACAAATTTACTGCATGGCCAGTGAGCCAGTCTTATTTTGCAGAAATAGAATAGATGGAAACCAAGACCTTGAGGCTTGCGGTTCATGCAAAAAGAAGTAGCTAGCTTAGCGACTACTAAAGTTGGAAGCAAGGGAGGGACGGAGGGACGGAGGGAAGCAAGTCGGAGTGGATGGCCGACGGCATGCTAAGCGCTTGTAGCAGAAGATTGGATCGAGTTTTGCGGTTCTATTTCATGTCATTGCAATACCTGCCGCAGTGCAACGTTTAAAAAGTGTATAAAAAGAGCTCGACTATCGGCTTTCCTTCGGTGTGCTTGTCAGCAAGATGGGTAGGCGAGGTTCATCCTGTTCCTATTATCCAGGCGAGGCTGTCGACCGTACCCTACTCTATTTCTCGGCTAAGTTACTCTGCCAGCTCCCAGCCAAACCGTAAGAAGTTCGGTAGATGACTCATGCTTCGACACTGGCAGATATTCCCTTGGCCTGGACTCCATCACGACCAGCTGCTTCCGATAGCCATAAGCTAGCGATTGAGGCTTCAGTGTCGACCACAGACGGACAACTTCAGTTCCATTCACGATGAGATCTCTCCCCCAAAGGATCACAAAAGTAACTACTACTAGTATGCAACACTAGAGGCGACCTGAGTCATGTTGGACGCTGACACTATTGGTACGGACCGTTGAGCCTAATTAACACGAGGCTATCG
>ENA-ORBV01013082-ORBV01013082.1-microbial-mat-metagenome-genome-assembly--contig:-NODE-13082-length-12655-cov-4.896565_pt1 | contig 12655 bp, 10 predicted proteins | sample MGYA00237777_ERZ505514 | MGnify/ENA primary metagenome ERZ505514 (study PRJEB26160, sample SAMN06269048) | microbial mat metagenome | isolation source: Oligotrophic lake microbial mat | place...
GTTCATGGCATCTGGGCGACCCAGAAATGACCTTCTCAGTCATGTCAATGAGTGCCGTTTGTTAAATCCGAATGTTAAATCACGTTTTGTGCTTGCGGCTGCCTGGCGCGTTGTTTTTGTCGACTGGCGCGCGAGCGTTGTGACGCGACAACTGCAGTTGTCGCGCGACAACAACCACTAGAAGCTTGTTGTCGCGCGACATCAGCATTTCCCACACAACAACTGTCACCCCACGACAACTAGCAGAGGACGGCACGACAACTGTGCACATGCCAACACCACACATGCAACTATCCGCATCAACAACATGCACACCACCTATAGCAGCTAGACATTCAGTACATCATAGCAGCACACACAACAGCAAGCAACTGTCTTCGCATTTCATAACACCCAACACAACTGCATAGCTTCAGGTGGCAGCATCCTCATCAACGAAGCAACAACACCGACACGGCAGCAATGGCAAGAAAGAAAGATGCGAACAAGTGGCGGCACAGCGAGGCGAAGAAAGTGATGCATGCAGACATCATTGCTGGAATTGTTCCTCTGGACGAAAACGAAATGGATGCAGCCGCCGTTTATCAACACTACTCAACCGACCCTAACTTTCTCTTGAGTGATTTTCATGATAAGAAGCTGTTCCCACCAAGACTAAAGCGCCTTCGTGAGAAGATCCAGGGAAAAGACAGTGGAAGGGAAAGAGATGCCAAGGCACTTGCTTCAGACAGAATGCTGTTTCCAAAACCAATGACCGATTTCCGTGGCAACAGTCGTTGGGCTGATTCCGAAGCGAAAAAGCTGCTGCAAAAAGACATAGACAACAACCTGCATTTGACCAAAACCAAGGAACAACTCTGGAAATCAAAACCCCAATGCCAAGAGCTTGACCTTGACATTTTCAGAGGTCGAGTGCATCAAGAGCTAAAATCACGCAAATTCCAGTCTTATGTCAAGCACAAACGCAGCGAAAAGGAGACCGCTAACGATGAAGAGAGGTAAACACAACATGCTCCAGAATACAAAACAATGAGTGAGATTAGAACATTCATAATTGTTCTACGGACTTTCTACGTAATTTTGTACCAGACGTGAAGAATAAAGCCTTCCTGTGTCAGCCAGTCGATCTAGCGAGTCTTCGTGCCTGACTTCTTGCCCTTTTTCTTGTGCGTGCCTTTTTTCTCGATTCCTTGCGTCTGTGTAACTAGATCCAACATCTTGCACACTCTATCTTTCTCTTGGCAATTGAACAAAGGGCCCTTCACAAGTTTCTTCAGAGCGCCAATCGCCTTTTTTTCGTGGAGCTGCTCTACCACTCTGAGAACATTGTAAAGCATCTTGCGATGATCAAACTCAATCATCCAAGATTTGAGACTGCTCACAACATTCTTGGCTTGTGCCTTGCTCAATTTCAGTTGCTGGCTGCCCGGAGGGCAAAATTCTTGACACGCCAGAAACCCCAAACGAATGAAGGCTCTCCTAACAAATTTATTCACATGCATCTCTTCATCTGAACCTGAATACTTTTTAAGGATAGTTTCCATTTCCTTGGCTGTGAGATTGGGCTTTTTCTTCACTGCTGCTAAAGCTGCCGCGGCATTATCTGCTGCAAATTTTGCATTGGCTTTTTCATCCTCCTTGGCAATCTTATCATAATCGACCGTGACGTCTCCGCGGAGGACAGACTCACAAAGAAAGAAATGCAGATGAAACCAGAGCGTGGCAACGTGGCATGCCTCTTGGTGCCACTTGAGAGCTGGAGAGACATGCGTTGTGGCTTTCGTGTTTGCTGCCCTAGCAGGAGCCTTCGCGTCTTCCTCCGCGGCATCTTCCGTGAGGTCAAAGAGTGTCACTTTGACCTTTTTCTTGGGTCGAGCAGCAGAAGACGCAACAGCCGCTTCTGCTAAAGCTGCCGCCTTCTCAGCCTCTTCGAGAGCCTCGTTTGCTTCTTTCTCCAACACGGCTGCTTCTTGGGTTAGTTGCTCCTTATCCTTTCCTGTCTTGTTGCCGTCCTTCTTGAGATTAGTCAACTTTTTTTTAAGCGTTAGTTCCTCAGCGCTCGCCTTGCGCTTCCTACTTCGATTGCCAGTGGTTGGCTCCTCCTTTGAGTGCTCAGCGTCAGCGGCTTTTTTAATGTCATCCAACTGACGTGCAACGTCCTTGTGTTGTTCGTCGATCGCCTGTTCCTGTGCTGCGAGTTTCTTTGCTTCTTCCTCCGCCTTTTTCTTCTTATTTCGGCTTGCTTGTGACCGAAGAGCGTTGATCATTCTTGCTTTTTCAGCATCCCATTTCCTTTCGAACTCAGTGCCCTTAACTGTGTCAGAAAACGTTTTGCAAATCATTTTCTTAACAGTTTGTTTATCGAGAAGAGGATACAAGTGAGCAAAATCTGAGAAGAGTTGCCGGCCTTGATTGAGCAACACCAAGAAATGCTTGTAGGTGCACCGTGGGGCCTTCTTGGCTGCCTCTCTGAGATTAGGATCCAACAGGCAGTGAGTCTCATCACGATGATCCCACAATGCTCTCAGCTTGCCGGTGTCATTTTCGGCAGTCTTGGTGCCAGGAACCAAGTCTTCAATTGTTGGAAGTGCCTTATGGGTGGTGATTGACCATTCGTTTATTTCGTCTTTGCTCATGGGCATCGCGAGTTCTTCTAGAGGTGTCTTGCGGACAATCGACCAAAGCTCAAGTGCATTCATAACCTTGACAAATCCTGTTGTCGTTTCAAAGGACGCCAGCAGATAATCAACTCTTGCTTTAGTGCTGGTTCCAGCTGATCTCTGCAAGTCTTGATCGTTGGTGACGGTGACATTTTTAATGACTTCACTTCGTGTTGCGAGTTGTTTCACTCTGAGTCTGAAAAGGCAGTGCCGCCAAAATCGATTTAAGGTCATCGCATCCTCTTCGGTGCAATCTTCCTCGTTTGCTTCCCCTGAAGCGTTTGGCTCCGAGTCGTCTCGTTTTGCTTCTTCCGAGTCGTCTTGTTTTGCTTCTTCCGAGTCGTCTTGTTTTGCCTCTTCTGCATCTTCTCGTTTTTCTTCCTCCGCTGGTGCGCTTAGAGCTTCCGCCACGGTGTCTGGTGCTTGCCACATGCTGCCAAATAACTTGTTTGCAGCAATCCAAGCAGTTGTGTAGTCAGTTAATTTCAATACACTCAAACCTTCGTCAGAGTCGTCTGTCTTGTAATCTTTGCCGAAAAGAGAGACAGGAGTCTTGCAAAGGACCAAAGCATAGCGCTTAAAGTTGAACCTCGCGTCTTGTGCGGAAAGGTGATGATTGCGGTCGGCCAGGTCGTCGGGGTCGATCTTTGTCCTCTGGCCGCGAAATACCATCTCGTGGAAAAGGCTGTACCAATCGTCAGGACCATAACTGGCTTTTTCGTTGTGCAGATGTGACAGTTCGATGTCCATTGCCTCAGCGTCTTCTTTCAATTGTCCAAGAGTTTCGAACGGCGTGGCAGCTTGGGCGCTTTCAAGCCAAGCTTTGTTTGTGAACATGCCTACCTTGAAAGGGTTCCCAGCAACTTCTGTTTCACAGCAAACGTTGCGCCGGCCATGTTGATGGAACTTAAAATCAGCCGCTTTCTCGAGGTGAACTGAGGTGGTGCATTCCGCCATTGCGGATAAATTTTAACTAGTTGGAATGATTGGAAATCAATGAGACGAGTTCGCAATTTGTGGCACGTTATTATCGTGAACGATGGTGGCACAATGAGCGTGGAAAGTGTCACGCTGAACGAAACACATGTTCGAGAATGTAGAAACCAACGCGCTTCGCCTGTCCGTTTGTTGTGTATGTTTCCATGCAAAAAGTGAGCACAATCATATGCAAGACTGAAACATCATATTTAAAACTTAAACCTTGGTACTAGAATCGCGTAGAAATTCAGTAGTGTAATTGCAAAGGCTTTGGGACGCTAGGGTTGAGGTGCAGAAAATAATATAATCAGAATTCTGCGAATCAATGACGTCGTCGATTGAAACCGCATCTTTGAATCTAATTTAATGGTTACCTGTTACTGATGCTGCAGTTAGGTAGCTATTTCATGAACAGTTTAGCATGCAGTTCAGAAACACTAGTAGAAACACTACACGGGCCCTCACTTTCTTTGGTATGGTAAGGAAGACAAGAAACAAGACATGCGACGAAGAACAACAAACAGATATCCCTCGGCCTTCTCTTGTCAGTTTAGGGGAATCCACGAGAAGAGGGGTAGCACAACGGTCACATAGTTCGCCAAACCTTGGCAGCAAATTGTCTGAGGAGGAAGCTAGTTCGCACAGTTCTCTGGACACATCAGGGGACAGTGGCACGGCAGCTACACCCCTTCTAGCAGGAAGGTCCAAGCCGGAGGTCCCGAAGGAGGTCTCAGCAACCGCGTCTCTTCCGCCAAGGGTCGCATCAAAGCCCAGGCTCACTCCGTCAAGCAAAACCAAGGCGACTCCGTCAAGCAAAACCAAGTCTACCCCAGCCAAAGGGAAGAGTTCGTCAAAGAAAACTCCAAAGACTCCTGGTTCTACACCTTCCGTGCGAAGCAAGAATCCGTTGAGAACAAATTCAAAAGGACTCGAGCGCCCAATCCAGGAAGCAGTGTGCCAGCAAATTGAACTCAACGGAGGCATTGTTCAGTTTTTCAAATCTGGCATTTCTAATCCGTTGCACAAACTTGCAGAAGAGTGCAGCAAGGACAACGACAGAGGAGGAATCCGAATCTGGGGCGATACTGGCTCAAAGAGAAGATCTGCAATCAGGGACAAGGTACTCCGTTGGCGGGATCTGTCCGAAGAAGATTATCTGAGGCTCTGTGGTCAACTCAAAGTCACGACCGCCGAAGTCCTGTCATCCCAGACTCGATTGTTTGGAAGTCCTGATTCTAAACCTGCCCCTGTGCTGCTGGTGCCACTACCAGAACCTACTACAGAACCAAAACCAACAGAGATGGAGTCGTCTAGCGCTGGCGGAGGTCATGGTAAGTTTATTTGCTTCTGCTCGTTGGCCGTGAATACCCCAAACAACCACTGTGTCTCCATCATCGTCAACTTTTAGGACCAAAACAAGTTGTCATTGATCCAAAGCATCCTGAAAACAATGAACCAGTGTTTGTTGTCCCGTTCAAGAACTTCAAGTGCAGAGATGCGTTTTACAGTGGATTTGATATTCAAGTGGTTGCAGACATCCGTGAATTCGATGATGACATGCACGTCATGAAGTTCAGAAGCGCTACAGAGGTTGGGAACGTGATCGAGTGCACGAAGCCCTCTTGGCCGCTTGCCTTTGTAAAAGATGTGCAGGAATGCGGTGATAACGAGGACCAAGCCGAAGCAGCAATTGGTCATGATGTCGCTCGAACAGCTTACAATGACAGCATCGAGACCCGTGGCAAAAAGACGCACTTCCTGGTGTTCCCTGGTGATTGCAAGCTGACGAACGACCCGTTCCGTGATGAGACGTCTGGCGGCGACAGAGTCCTTGAAGGTTTTTTGCTTCCATTGCGTGTTGATGCGGGTCAGAAGGACATGAAAGGAAAGAAGGTGATGAATTTTGTCGTCCGAAACTCTTGGAAAGTGATTGACCTTTCAACCAAGGACTCTGTTGCTGGAAAAGACAAAGGAAAACTAGGCAAAAAGCAGCTCAGTGCGGCCTTTGCAGGTTTGGACATTTCTACAGACTGATCTGTTTCAATTTGAAATAAATTTCTACTAACCTAATGGTTTTCATTACTCTCAATTGTTTATTTAGCCCTAGATGTTGATGATGTTGCTGCGAGCGACATAGAGGAGGACAGTGACGATGACCTCACCGTAGGTGGGTCGCCTTTGAAGAAGGTTCCACCCGCCGAGGAAAACCAGGAACAAAAGGAAATCCGGCTTCAAGGAGCATGCGCAGTTGTGGCCTCGGAAGTGAACCGGACGCCAGCATTTGTGTACGATTTTGTGGGCATTGAGGATTGCTACAGCTATGCAAAGACTAATGGTCTGGATCTGGTGTGGGTGGTTCGGGAATCATTCAAGCGCACTTCTTTTGTGACGTCGGGTGTCCAGCAGCTCTCTGAAGAGTTCAAGACTGAAATCGAGACTGTCTGGCGAACCGCAAAATGGTATGATGTCTATGTTGACGCAGAGCACAAAAGTGTCAATTTGTACGATCAAATGAAGGCTGTTTTCATGGCAGAACAAGCCCAACCCTCCGCTGCTAACCTCAAGCCAAAGATGGGGTTGTTAAAGGTGTCAGAGGCGATTGGAATGGAGAGATTTACAGATATGAAAGGACCTCCCGATTCAAAGGATCGCCGTGAGAAGGACATGGAAGAGAAACGCAAGCTAAAGAAGGAGAAATTGCTCAAGAAAAAACGGGAGGGAGTCAAATGAGCAGGTTCTGTCTAGAGGTGCACACTGGAACATTTTGTTCTTCACTCCTAGTGTAAAAAACATGTAGAACAGCAGTAGAAAAATTATGAAAAATTTCTGGTTAAATTTAAATAGTTAGACATCAAAAAGAGGACGATCGTCTTCTATCATGTAGACTCCAATCACACAAGCGGCTTCGAAGCACATTTTGTGCTTCTTCATGCCATGCCGAAATCTGCGTGAAAGGCATTGGAATTGCTTGATGACACCATTGAATGATTCGTGCCTTGCCAATGCTCGGCTTTTAAACTCCCTTGCTTCGACAGTGTCATGTGAATTGGGTGTTGCTATGATTAACTTTTCACCTCTGTAACCAAGATCGGCAACAACTAGCTTCCCCATTGGAATCTTCCCTTTGAGCGCTGCTCTGAACACTTTGATGTCAGTGTGTTTGCCGGCTTTGAAAGGTCCGTTTGTCCACACCACTCTGTTCTTGTAAATAGAAATTCCAATCTCGTAATCAAGACCTGACGACCCAAACTTATGGCTATAGAACTCTGGGTTTTTTGACCATTCCCCATGGCTTGGCTCATTGATAGGGCAGTGCACGACATCGACTGTTACAACAAATGCAGTTTCAGGTGCATTGTTGTCATTCTCGTCCACGCTCCAACGCAATGGCCATCGCATCTTCTTGTCCACTAAATTTTGGATCCGTGGTAGCCAAAATTTCCACACCCAATCCCTTGCTGTGTGATCACTCACATTAAACTTTGCTTCAAGCTCTAGCTCAGTTGGACACTTTGCTAGCACATGAACAGACATCAAAAAGTGCTTGAAGTGCCTTGGCACAAGCATGAAATCAATGTCACCTTGCACGTCGAACCACACAGAACTAACAGACGATGCAGATGCAACACAATGGGCAGCAAAGCGTTCTGCATTTTTTGCAGGTCTGACTGATTGTTGCCTTCGCAAATCAAAACCGACAAGGTCAAGTCCTACCTCTAACACCTTAGCGGCTTCGCACAAGAGCATGGTAGACCAAATTGTAGCTTTGACAGTTAGCAGGTTTAACAGTTAGCCATGTGGTTAACATCCTTTTGTCGACGTTGCCTTTGCTGCTAGCAGCAGCATGGTGCATGTTGCTTGTTGTTGCTCCGCACGACAACTAGCTAGTTGTCGTGCGGATGCTGTTGTCGTGCGGAAACTGTGTGCGTCGCACGACATTAGCACAGTTGTCGTGTGTCACACACGACAACTGTGCTTGTCGCACGACAACTAGCGTTGAATCATCCATGTGTGGCCGGCTCGTAAAATGGCCATGCCTGCGCGCTGACATAAGCACTGAATTACTCCGAAAATTCGGATTAACTCTAAACACGACTGAAAACGTCATTTCTGGTTCGCCCAGCACTTCTGCGTTTTGTCAGTGAAACGACACACTTAGATTCTTTTCTTGTTCCTCCGTGTCTCGATTGAGAAGTCCAACTGGACCTCGTCATTATCGATACTGTATGATGATTTACATCGCGCAGATGGACAAATTGATGATTCGCATTACTGTAAGCCTTTTGGCATCCCTGCGACATAAAACAGAATAGGAAACCACCATGAATTAAAGCGAAGGCGGTTGATGGCATTCTAAATACTGTAAGACTGCTCTATAGCTACTACCCCACCGCGTGAAGGTTTGTTTTGTCTGTTCTACTCAGGAGTACGTACTACTAGCTAGACGAAAAACCCGAATACACTCTTGGGCTTCGCTTTCTCACAATATATGGTACTACTACCATCACCAAAGAAATGGTAGTACTACTATTAGCTAGCTACTAGACGACCTATTAGTAGCTGGTATTCTTAACAGCACTGCATGGCTCCTCACAACCATTTCACAGCACACACACACACAAGCAATCAAGCAAACACGCAACTAGTAGCTAGCTACACCCAACACACAAGCGTCCAATCCAACCCATACAGCTAGTAGAAGTAGAAGAAACAATTTAAGTACGGTACATCATCAGCACCAAGTTTGATTCATACAGAAATGATGCGACAATTGGTTGGTCATCGTCGTCATCCTTCGCCAGAACAGCAACAAGACGGCGATGATGATGCTCGTAGCAGTGGGCACAGCAGTAGTCCATCTAATGCTACTGGTCGAGTGATGACGGGGCAGCAACATTCGACGAAGCCTCCTACTACAAGCAGTAGTAACAGTTCATGCGTGGTCCATCATAACAAGAACAACACAAAGCAGCGCAAAAAGTTTGCGTCTTGTGGCTCCAAGATTTTTACGGCACGAGTTCTCTTTATCCTTTGCTTGGCAGGTGTCGCGGGTGGCCTTGGATTTGCGGCCTATACCTTTCTGTGAGTCTCTCTTGCCTCCCCTCGTCCTTACTGTTCATATGCTTTGCTTTGCTTTGCTTTGCTTTGCTTTGCTTTGCTTTTCTGTCTGTTTGTGAGCACATACTCAGGAGCATACTGTATGATTTCTCTTTCCTGTCACACCACACACCACATCACCACAATACACACTGACGGCATATGCAGGACACAATCTGAACATGGTCTGGCCGAAACCCAATTCCATTCCATTGCCGAACGAGCCTTGGCAGCAGCCCAAGCCATGACGCGCCGCAAACGCATGGGTGCGGTCAGTTTGGCCGCCATTTACGCCCATCAACATGCTTCCGCCCAAGATTGGCCTACGGCTGTGGCACTCGATGGATTTGAAGAAATAGCGTCCGATTTGATTGATACTTCGTCGGGACGAGGATTGGCCTTTATTCCTTTGGTGTATCCCGACCAGGTGGAAGCTTTTGAGGCCTATGCCTATGACTACTACTATCATCAACGCAGGCCAACCTACAATGAAACCATTGCCGTCAGTAACTTTGGACGAGGCATTTATGCCAAAGAAGAACCCGATTTGGCCGTAACCGACACGGATCGTCGGATTCATGATACGAGCGGCAATACGACCTGGGGTGGAAAGCATCATTTCTTGGCACCCATCTTTGAAATTACGGGTCCTTGTGGGAGTGGAGCCCAGAATTTACTCATGTTTAATCATTACAGCCTCGAAAGTCGAGGAGCTCTGGTCGATGACATGTTGGCGTGTGCGGAACAAAGAGCAGCGTCGGGAAATCGTTCCTCGTGTACCACTTTATCCGATGTCGTCTTTATACTGAATCAACCCGATAAACCAGGGGCTGTCATATTCGAGGTGAGTGAGTGGCAGTGGTGGTGACGAAGTGTGAAAGATTGTATTGTGTTCTCGATATATGAATGCAACGTTGAGGTGTTCGTCTTGCTACTATTATGATAATGATTGGAATGAAAAACTAATCCTTGAACAAAACCCCGGTGTTTTCGTTCGGGGCAGCCGATCTATCCGGCCAATGATCCATTCCAAGTAAGTCGCCCACCCCCAAAGAAAAAACAATCCGTGACGTGAGGAACAATCGCAAAAAAAACACCAAAGGCAGCTAATCTCCCTCTCCCTATCGTCAATCAACGCTCCACCCTCCTCCAAATGACAATGGCAATAAACAGTTGACTGGTTACATTACATCCTCCATCATTTGGGCCGAAGTACTTCAAAATGTGTTCTCGGAGGAAGTATCCGGTATTGAAGTCGTGCTGGAGACGGCAACACAAAATCACACGTACTACATTGAAAATGGAAATCCAACGTATATGTAAGGCGCAACAGTGCCTGTTAGTCAACGGGGCAGGTGTGCATGGCATCATTCCTCGCAGAGGTCCACCTCACCCACGCTTTTGTTCCTTTTTTTCACAGTGGCAACGGGACTGGTTACTTTCCCGACCGTGTCGGTGCTTGTGGCTGTGTTCTTGGCGGAATGAATGTCAGTCTAACCGGTGAAAGTATCTTCACATCCGATTCGGTGGATTATACTTTGAGACTGTACCCAACGGCTGTCTTTTTTGAGGTAAGCAGTACAGGTGTAGCAGGTTGTGATGAATCTCATGCCTGAATCAAGAGAAGCGTGCGAGAAGAGTTTCCTTCAAAATTACCCAAACTCTCTCAAACTCACTTCTGGCATCTTTGCAAAACCAAAAACAAGACGTATGGCACTCGCAACCCCATGATGGCAACCGTAGGGGCAGTCGTCATCATCATTTTTACATCCTTGGCCTTTCTTGTGTATGACTTTTTAGTTCGTCAAGAGTTTCATGACGCGCAAGCAGTACTCGAGGCAAAACGACAGTTGATGCGCTACGTTTCGCACGGTACGTTCAGGAAGAAAAACTCAAGTGCCCGAATGCTTTCGATGATCGATTCGACTGTGAATTACTTTGACATCTGACTCACTGATAACTCTCTCTTTTTTTGTCGGCTTCCAGAGGTCCGAACTCCTTTGAACACGGTAGTCATGGGCGTCAAACTCCTCCAAGAAGAAATAGAACTTTTGATCCAAGGCCGGACTCCACCACCACCACTCGATAACACGGAGCAGGGCAGCATCAGCGACAAGACAAGCGATCGGCCTTCATCAGTGTTCGATTTATCCAACCAAATTCTAGGTAGCGCTGAGACGGCTGTTTCGGTTTTGACCATGTTCCTCAATTACGACAAGATCGAGAGTGGTGAGCTTCCGCTTGAGATAACCATCATTCCGATCTGGAAGCTTATTGAAAAGACAATGGTGGAGTTCAATATGCCGTTCAAAGCCAAAAAAGTCAACTTGCAGCTTTGCTTTGGCGGTGCCCTGCTTAAGAGAAGTGTAGCAGACGGCGGCGCTAATAATGATGATGATGACATCGAATCACAGCGAGAGATACCCGAAGCCAGGCTTTTGCCAAGAGAAGCGCAAGAGCGAAGGGTTGTTGGTGATGCCATCAGGATAACGCAGGTTCTTCGTAATCTGCTCAGTAACGCACTCAAGTTTACACCAGAAGGAGGTAAGCAATACCCCAAGATTGTTGTTTGGTTCTTAATATGTTTGACAATATTACTGATAGCGCCGCACCTTGCTGGTTTGACAGGCTCGGTAAACATTGAAGTATCATGGAATCGACCCAGTCCCAAAAAGGCGGAACAAAAATCAGTTTTGAGAGATAAATTTATGTTGCACAACTGTGATGAAAACAGTAGTTTTGAACGTGACGGTGAAGTTCATGTGACCGTGAGAGACGATGGTGTAGGCATAACGGAAGACCAGATGGCGAGGCTTTTCCAAAGCGGGGTCCAGTTCAATGTCAACGAACTCCAAGCAGGGAAGGGAAGTGGATTAGGGCTTTTCATCGCAAAAGGCATTTGCGAACGCCACGGCGCCTCATTGACCGCAGAATCTCAAGGTGCCAACAGAGGGACGGCTTTCACGTTTCGTCTCCCTGTGCACCATGTTCCAGACGAGGCGTTACCGGGTCAGTACAGTCGGCTCAAGCTGGGCACATCAACCGTCACCAGAGAAGCCGATGTGCCCAGGCCAGGGACTGCAGTATGCCCCGAGTCTGCCCCTCCAGCAGATGCTAGGCTCCGAATTCTTGTGGTAGACGATGCTGCAATGAATCGCAAGTTTCTTGTAAGTACTTTTTGCATTGTGGAGACCTGATTGTCGATTCGCCTCCCCAGTAATCTCAACGACTTTTCAACACCATTTCGGTCCATCGTTTCTATAATCCTCGCTCCAGGCTCGACTGCTCGTGAAACGCGGACACGAAGCTGATGAGGCAGAGGATGGTCAAGTAGCTGTAGATCTCGTCAAACAAGCTCTTGCGAACCAGCATCCCTATGATTGCATTCTACTTGACTGGGAAATGCCCGTCATGAAGGGGCCAGACGCAGCCAAATGTATCCGAAAGGACTTGTGCTGTGATACCTTCATCGGCGGAGTAACTGGCAACGTATTGCCGGCTGACGTTGCTTATTTCAAGCAGTGTGGTGCCAATTGGGTTTTCCCCAAACCCATACGTTTGCCCGACTTGGAGGCAGTTTGGACTGAATACGGTCTCATCGGCGGTGGCGGGAATGCATCTGATTGTACGCATGATACTTCTATCGCCACGAAATCATCAGGAGACACACCGCCAATGGGGCGGCCCTAGTAACCGAGACAAGAAAAAAATAATGAACAGAACATCCATTTATCTTCTTGACTCATCCTTGCTTGTTTTGTAGTATTTGATACAAAGGGCGTGCCTGACGTGCTGCAGAACCAGCCGTGGCTGGCGCTGACGGCTTGAAACTAACGTTTGTCTAGCTAGTAGACACCAGTATGACGAACTGCGCCTTACTTTTGCAGGGCTTATTGCTGCTATAGCATTGTCGCATTGGG
>ENA-ORBV01013086-ORBV01013086.1-microbial-mat-metagenome-genome-assembly--contig:-NODE-13086-length-12652-cov-5.041909_pt1 | contig 12652 bp, 7 predicted proteins | sample MGYA00237777_ERZ505514 | MGnify/ENA primary metagenome ERZ505514 (study PRJEB26160, sample SAMN06269048) | microbial mat metagenome | isolation source: Oligotrophic lake microbial mat | place...
TGATACGGCGACCACCGAGATCTACACCTCTCTATTCGTCGGCAGCGTCAGATGTGTATAAGAGACAGAGCTACTAGTAGTAGTTAGATTGTTGAAGTTTTAGATGGATGGAAGTGAATGGAAATAATTACAACGTGCCACAACAAAACTATACACTCTATTGCCGTAATTTGTTGGGCGACGCAATTAATTAATCGTCGTTAGAACGAGGATCAAGGACGTCATCGTGCGTTTCGTATAAAACAAGTACGAAACCATGTGCGATCTATTTAAAAGTTACGCTTCCCACCCGGACAGTAACTTGGGACAGTCAACCCCTGCATCCAGGGTTGCAGCACAGCTGAGCGAGTAATATCGCTTTGTTTTGTTTGCTTACAGTACAGCTGAAGGTGAAGACTGGGTAGTCTCCCAAAGAAAGCATCCACTCGTCCTATTGGTACCAAGGTAGTGGCATGGGAGGAATCAAGTCGCACCGGGTTCTCCCGCTCTCCAAAAGGTTGACTTTGGTCGCGCACTCTTCACTTATTTCGCATGTGTTTTTCAGTAGTTGAATCCACCTGGACAGAACAAGTAGAGAGCGCCTTCAACTGTACGGGCGGCTATCATGTTATTCAAGCATGCAACAGGGCACACTAGAGCACTAGTAGAGCAGCAAGTGGTGCTGTGCTCACGCCTCTGCCACGTCCTCGTGCCTTTTGGCAGATCATATGTCATCCTGGTTGGACTTGCTGGACACAAGACCATGCTCTACCCAGAGATCCTCCAGATCCACGATTCGAACTGGTTTGGGAAGGACAGCATTTGCTCCACACGCAACAAAGTACGATGTGTCCTCGGGGAGCATATTTCCCGTAATGCCCACAATAAAGGCGTCAGAACCGAGTCGTCGCAGCTCCTTGGCCGACGTGGGCCCATTCATTCGAGGCATTTCGTAGTCCATCAGGATGGCATCATAGTGGCGTCCATTTGCCATTTTCTCTGTCACCATATGGACTGCAGTGTCTCCATCGTTAGCCAGCTCACAAGTGTGGCCCGCATTGGACAAGAGCCTTGCCAGCAGCTTTCTGTTGGTTACGGCATCATCAACAACGAGACAGGTTAGATTTGTCATATTATGTCGGGACCCAAACGAAGAATCCATGTTCATAGGCCCTTCCGCCGAAATCGTTGTTTCGTCTTCCTCCGCAGCAGGCGAATAATACAATGGAAGAGTCAAGGTGAACTTGGAGCCTTTGTCCAAGCCTTCGGAGTCCGCCTTTAGCGTTCCCTCGTGCATGCGAACAATTCCACGGGCTATAAACAAACCAAAGCCGCTACCTCCTCCCTTTTGAAGTTCGCTGGCATTGAATTGTATACCTTCCCGAAACAGGGACTGGAGTTGTGGTCGTGACATGCCTGCGCCTGAATCTTTGACGTCGATTCGCAAAGACCCATTCCGGTGGAGCAACTCCGATTTACCATTTGCCAAGTGAACGGTTCGTTCCAATTTCCTATTGTCCAACGACGGGCGGCGCCAGATGGCTTCTACTTCCACCCAACCATTATCGGGAGTAAACTATTGAAGTTGTCATTTCAAAGAAGGGCGTGAGACAAACAAGCACGTCACTCGCTTACGACAACCGCAATTGGTTACACAGACAGCCAAGGCAAAAGCGAGAAGCGGCGCTTACCTTGAGAGCGTTGCTGACAAGATTGCGAACCACCTGAATGATTCGGATTTTATCCCCAACCGCTTTGCAGTCGCGCATATCTTTGGGCAACGTCTTCACCAACGACGACGACGAAGGCGCCATGAATTCAGCGCTTTGTTCCTCCAAAGTAAGCTGCGTTCGTTCATCTCCACTCGCCGTTTCCAGGGCAAAGGATAGCCCCAAGGTGATGTTTTTCCGCTTGGCGGTCAAATTGAATTCGTGAATTGTTTCCTCAATTACCTTCCAAATGGGCAGCTCGGCCAGTTCGAGTGACAACGATCCAGACTCAATTTTGTCATAGTTTAGCACGTCACTGAGAACGTCGACGGCATCGATTGTGTTCTTCAAGATTTCTTGGGACAAGCAGAACCACTCAATCACAGCGGCATTGGTTATTAAGTGCTGCTGGTCATTGACTTTGCTGATAGTAGATGTCTTTGTTGTCGTTGTCGTATCTTTCTCCTTGGCCACCATATTCTGCAATTCGCCGGCCGATGGATACCCCAACGCTTTGGCGATTTCCAATTGAATCAGCGTCAACCCCATGCAACTGGCATTGAGGGGAGTTCTCACCTCGTGGGAAACAAACCGCATAAAGGATCGTTTGGCGGCCAAGAGTTCCTGTTTGGCCAAAAACTCGCGGCGTACCAAAAAGTCGTAGAGGAAAAAGAGCAGACTCATAAAGAAAATGACACAGACAATCCCGATTGTGGCGGTCATGGGATTGTTGGTACTGTACACCTCAAAAAAGGCATCGTTGGGATACAGAGAGAGTCGGTAGGTTGGCGAGTCGGATGTATAAAAGTTGGGGTCGCCCAGTAACGTGGACTGGCGAAAGTCATCGTATTTGCGTTGATGGTGATCTCCATAGTCGACAGCATACGCCACTCCTTCTTGAATCGTGTAGGTAAAGACTTGATCCTCGGTTTCCAAGACACAATCGACACCGCTGACTTTGTAGTTGAAGGTATTCTCCAGCAGTTGGTCAAAAATGATGGGCGTGGCAGTAAACCCCACTATCTTTTGATAAAGAAAAAGGCAAAAGGAAAGGGGCGTGTTTTTTGTTGAGAAATATAAGTATTTGCTGGAAGAGCAAGTTTTTGCGTCGAGGCCGCTACTCATAAATCAACGTACCTTGGTAGCATTGTTGACAGGATAGATAGGGGTGAAAATAGCCGCGCTTGGACCTCTTGTCGGAAACTTGGGGAACTTTACCATTTCCGTGATTCTATATAGGAGAGAGAAAATGTATTGTATAGTACGGAAGTGTTTAGCGAATTGTGTTGTTGGAGTCCGTCCAAGCCAAAGTTGGGGCTTGCATCAGGCAGCACGCAAAGAGTATAGCAATCAGTACAGTGCCGTGCAGTGCAGTAGTACTTACACGCCACAATCGACATTGGACAAAACCCGTCCTTTGGCTTCTTTGCTGGCATCTGTTTGTGCACGTTCTTCTGAACAGGTAATCATGTCATCAATGGCTTTGCGTCGGACTGGATCACGGTGTAGATTAAAGAGGAGGACCGGGTGTGCACCATCGTTCGTTTGAGCGATAGGCGCCACAATGGTAGTGGGCTTGCCATCCACCGTGCTATTGTAATTGCCGGTATCATGAAACCGATGGTCAGAAGAATTTAGGGTAGGGTTTATGAAATAGATTCCTTTCCCAAACGAGCTCATGGCGGTGGTGTTGGGCCAAGGCTCTGGTAGTCGACTCGTGTGGTAGAAATCATAAATGTAATCCTCCCATTCAGACTGGTCTTGGACCTGAACGATGGGAACCCAACCCATGTCCAAATTCCGACTGGTATTGAGTAGATTGTTGACAATGGACTCAAACCCAAAAACCGTGACAAAGGGATAGGCATCCGCATTGGGGTGCATGTGTGCGATCACCGAGCTCATGGTAATGCCCGACCATCTCTTTTGTTTGGCAATTTCAACGGCTTCCGAGAGGGCACGATCGGCAATGGACTCGAATTGAGTGACCGTCAAGTCATATTCGGTGGCACTCAACAACTTGTAGGCGGCCAAGCCCAGTGTGGCAGCGACACAGGATAAACACACGATAAAGAGTATGCGGGCTCTCCAGACGGCGTCAGAATCTTGTCGGCCATTATTGCCCTGGAATTTGCTGAATCTCTTGGCGGCATTGCCAGGGGACAATGAAGCCTCGGCAACAGCATCACCTGTTCCTGCCATTCCAGAAGATCCAGAGAAGCGAGAACGTGACGTATGGTTGGATCCGTTGCTATCGGCTCCTCTTTTCATACCAAACAAAGTATAGCTGCAAAGACGGGATCTGTCCTACTGTAGCTGTATACTTGTGTGAGCTGTTCAATTGAATGAAATGTCCTCTGCAGCTGTTACAATCTATCGATCCTCCCGCAGTACATAGTAATAGGTCTCGGAAGCCAAGAGTGAATATACTTCACCTAGTACTTTGTGAGCAGCTGGCAACAGCAGCTACTGCTCTATCTATTCTATCTATTCTATCTACTCTAGCTAGTACTGTAGTATGTAGTAGAACGGAAGTGCCAAATGAGAATCACAGCAACCGCGTGGTGCAATAATAGCTTCCGTCGGCAAACAAAAATCCACTCCGAGTGGGCTGCAAATCAGCTTCCAGCGACTGATCCGAGAAAAAGATATAATGTTTAGGTACCCGTGTGACATGAGAATGGGATGAGATTCGATAGTCAGTGACTAAGGTTTACGATTGCAAAAAACTTGGCCTGCCAGAGAATTAATGAAGGTTCTCCCATCGCATCCAACAAGCTTCAAATGTTCCTCCGCTGTTTACGACGTACGAGCTACCTGGACTCCTGGAGTAGCTAGCTAGCTAGCTAGCTAGCTACTACAGTAGGTAGTACGGTAGGCGCAGTAGAACAGCAACACCTGGAAAGGGCAGACTCATGGGTTCTTTTAGCAGTTCTTTTCCATTGGAACAAGGTGAAAAATTGCTTGCCAAATTTAGTTGCACTTTCGCAAGGAGACTCTTAGGTTAGGAGTTCCTCATGCCTCTTCCTCCATCTCCCTGCAGACTGTTGAGGGAACTTGAGGGTGGATGGATGTGTTTGGCATTTGCAAATGATGATGACAAAAACTGCAAAGTCAGCCCAAAATTGATTAGCAGTGAAAACAACAGTTTGTTTTCTTCTGTTCCTCCACTTCCAGGAGCTTTGTGCAGTTGCACATGTGCACCTCATCCAAATGTTTTTGAGGTTTGAGGCAGTTTTCAAGTTGTCTCGCATTCAAAATGTTGCACTCCAGGACAACTAAAAAAAACAGTTTCTGCCCAGGTCACAAAACTGAAATGACTTCTGTTCAACCCAAAAGATCTCACAAATGAGCACATGTGAATTGGGTGGACACATGGGGAATTGGGTGCACGATTCCAAAAGTTGCATGTCTTTTGAGTTGCCGAGAAACAAAGGTGGCAATCTTTGGGCACGGCCCAATCAAAACCCAACGCAGATTTGAACAGACACTTGTCCAATTGGATTAATTCTCTTCAGAGCCAGACTTGCATTAGTTTCTGGATGGCAATGAGGCTGGTGCGTGAAAAAGCTGGGTCGCTTTCACCAAACAGAGGAACTGTGAATGCTGAAAGACATGCATGCAAAATGAACAACATGATTTGTGACGTTGACACCAGACATGGAACAACTGTGAATTGCATCAGCACTTCCAGACCATGTCTGCATGTGGTTCTGACAAAGAATTTGGGAGTCCTTCTGGATCTCTTGTGGATGACAAGTCATGCTAAATCAGAGTTGATGTGTCAAGATGTCGAGTTTCCGGTCTGGCTCGACAGGAGCCCGGCATGTGACAAGTTGGCTTTGACCTTGATGGGGCAGCTCGACTGCTGAAATCCCACAGTGTAAATGCCTTTTAGCCTATGTGTGGCACTGCAGTGGCAGATTGGATTGTCAACTGTCATTGAAAGTGTGACAAAAATTTAATTGTTCAGTTTCCTGCTTTTCTCATTTGTGTCCTGTTTTTCTTATTCCTCCATTGGAATTTGATGCCGCCGCGCGCCATCAGTCGTGCAAACTCTTCCGATTGACGACGTCGATGGAAAAAACGTTCAAAACTCCAACCCTACTGTTGCAAAAACCCGAAGCAGAATCCTTTTTTTCCGTGATTCATCATTCATGGATTTTTTCTTTGGAGCAAATAAAACAAGACGCAGCACCAAGCAAACCTAACGTACTAGATTGTTGCGGTAACATAACAAATTACAAACAGGGAATACAATTGCAGTAGCAAAGACAAGACAGAATATAATAACATAAGATAGTAATAACATGTCTCTCGATAGTTTTGTCGATATTCTGGCACCTCTGTTTGGCTTTCGGGGCCGCGGCAGCGGCGGCCGCAAACCCGAACAAGTGGACATGCCTTCCCTCGACGCCATGGACGACGATCTGCCGAAAAAGTCGTGGTTGACACCTTGCAATCCCAATGAAGCGAGGCTCACAATAGTCCAAATCACGGATGTTTGTAAGTAACTACAGTTTACTGGAGTTTTCCTTTGTTACAGATCGCCCTTTTTCCTTGCTCATTCATCCAAAACATTTAATATTGTATTCGGTGTGACAACAGACACACTGGAGAATTTTCCTTCTCTCAAAACCCTCATTGCCACGATTCGTGCCGCACAGGGTGAAGATGGATCACGCAACAAGGTGGTTTCGATGCTGACGGGTGATTTTCTGAGTCCCTATCTACTCAGTTCGGTGGACCGTGGCGCCGGCATGATGAACGCCCTCGCCGCAACGCCCATTGACTACCTTACGTGGGGCAATCACGGTACGTGCGTCTTTTTTTGTTGTTGCTTTGTGCGCTGTATGTCATTGATTCTTACTAATAATAACATACCGTTACATTTTTTTGGTAGAGGCCGACATTGAGCACAAAGTGACATGCCGTCACACCAAAAATTGGAAGGGTAAATGGATCAATTCCAACATGCAGTCTCATGATGCCATGAAGTACCAAGAACCGTACGAGGTGATTGAGATTGAGTCTCCCGATGGCACCATCAAGAAGCGAATTGGTCTTGTTGCCGTCTTGTCCAACGATCCAAAGTTGTACGCGCATTTCAAAAAGCCCGGGGCCTTTGGTGGAGCCAAAATTGAGGATCCTTGGGAAACCTTGCGCAAATACGACAAATTTTTGAAAGAATTCGAAGAGTGCGACTTGGTCTTGCCCTTGGAGCATTTGTACGTGTCAGAAAATCACAAAACGTGTCAAGAATTTGATTTTCCAGTCATTTTATCGGGACACGATCATCATCGCATCGACGAAATTGTCAATGGCACACGCCTCATCAAACCGGGCATGGACGGAGTCTACGCCACGGTCCTGGAAATCACCTGGGGAAGCGACAGTTCGGGAGAAGACAAGCCCAAAATTCGCTCAACTTTCGTCGAGACTTGTAAATGGGACCCTTGTCCAGCATTAAAGGAGCAGTGTGAAAAGGCTTACGATATGCTGGCTCCCTTGCGCAACACGCAGCTCGCTGGAATTCCTCCCGAATTCGAGCCGCTTACTTCCAAGAACGCCCGTGGATCAGTTTGTACCATGGGACGCCTCATTTGTTCCATGCTCAAATCTTCGCTGGCAACAGCGCAGACCCGTGATGCAGACGAGAAAATGACGGATGCGGTCATAATAATGGGAGGAAACATTCGTGGAAATGAAGATTATCCGCATGGCTCATTCTTCTCTCTCGAAACACTGGAAGCGGAAATCAAGGCCGACGAAATCATGGGTATTGTGCCGATCCCTGGATCTGTATTGGCAGCCGGCATTGAAGCGACCCATGTGGGAGATCCGATTCCAGGTTGGATGCAGTATGACGACGGAATTTGGGAAGAGGAGACTGCCGACGGTGTAAAGCGCGTCACCAGAGTTGGCAGTCTACCACTTGATCCGAATCGCATCTACAATGTCGCTACTAAGATTAGCGATCTTACGAATGGTCAGTCTCCACCCCTCGCAGCTTATTTCACAGAGCATCCGGACTTGCTTCCGGCCAAGGGAGATTACATCAATATCCAGTCCGAGCTCATGAGTTTCTTCGCGCGAAATCTGTGGCGCAAGCTGTGGGAAGCTATCGGCGATTGTATCTCCGATAAACAGGTAGAGGATGCCTCTAGACACAAACCCCACGACTCGGTGGAAAAGGTTGAAAGCCGCCTCCGTCTCGACGTTCTGGACCGGGACGGAACTGGAATCGTCACGGTGGACGATATTCACGTTGGCTTGCGCGACTTTCTCGGCTTACAGGTGGACAATGACGAGAAAACATTAGCCAAACAAGTGCATTCCATTGCGGACGCTACCGACAACGGCAAAGTCACGAGAGAAGACTTTGAGCTGTTCTGCTTGGGAGCTCCTCCGGAATTTAAACCCGTCTCTCGTAAATGGAGTGACGCCTTTCCTGATTCTATGGTAATCCCCGGCGTGACACCCTATGCCAGCCGCGCCAACAGCCCCAAGCCACCAGAGGAAGAATTTTCGGAGGAAGACGGTTTGACGTTTTAGAAAATGCTGTGAGGTGGTCTCGAAAGCAAAACCCTGAGTCCTTTCTTCGTAACACCAACATCCTTGCCATCCCATGAGCCTGTCACCGCCGGCTGCACCAAATCTAATTTCAATATATACGGTTTGCGACTCATCTCTCGCAATGTTCGATTCACAAACGACTCCTATTCCATTACTACGAGTTCCAATCCACTGCACTGATTCTGCTCCGCGCTTGCCGTTCAGATTTGGCTTCCCTCGCCACCGCTGAGTCAACTACTTGGCATCATCGTCTAAAGTGCCCCCCTGCTCTGGGAGATGGTAGCTCCCATTTTTTGAGACACATAAATACGGCAGTAAATTTGGTAAGGATGATGCAAGAGCCTCTTTTTTCTTTTTACAAATTTTGTGTTGTGTTTCTTGTTGCTAGCTACTGAGCTGAAAAATGCAGAGATAGAGCTTCAGCTGGTGATTCATTTTGGTGATTGTGTTGATGTTGTGGTCCTCTGTCTTTGTTGGAGATCAATCTGCATTTTCTGTGCAGGCATGTTGGGTTTTGATTCTTTTTGATCTGGATTTGATAGAAATCTCCTCTCTGTCAATTCCCGTCTTGTCACATCTGTGGAAGGAAGTTATGTTTAGCTAGACCAAGTTTGTTGAAATCGACAAGCGTAATGATAGGAATGTCGCCAAAGAACACAGTAGTTCATTTTCCATTATTGGCAGAAACAAAAAATATTAAAAAGCAAAAGTGTAGAAAATAATTTTTAACATCAATAATTATTTTGGACAATTCATCAACAATCAAGCAGCGCAAACAGTCTCAGTCTAGCAGCTGTTGTTGCTTTTCCAAGGCAATGTTTTTACTCAACATGGAGGTGTCATCTCTGGTGTCCCTAATAACAGCAGGCAACATGGTGCATGGTCCTCCATGAAAGCACCGGCTGCAATGCTATTCTAGTAAGTGGTGGTGACAGTTCTTTTTTGGGTTAGTTGGGGCATTTCTGAAATGTAACTAATAAGCTAAATTTCCCAGCATCAGAGCACGATTGACAACATGTTGCATGTTCTTGGCAGAGAGGAAAGTACATTTGTGCTTTTAGTTTTCAGGCTGGGGGGTGCAGCAAAGAAATTGAGTGTCTCTTTTCAACCTTCTTCTCCTTATTTGATATCTGACCTTCTGCATTAGAAATGAGTTGCTGCTTTGAGTTTTAGCCTTTGAACTTCCTTAGGGGCAATGCCCAACAAGTGTCCTGGAACAATTGGTTGGTGTTGCTGCTTTTACTGCTTAGAATTTTGAATCTTTATTGGTGTGAGGTTGAGCTTTGAACTTTAGATGAGTGATGTTCTAGCAGTGGATCTACATTTTGAAGCAGACGGCATGGGCAGAATTATCAGCATCGATGTCATCTGATTGGTCACACACAAAAAGAGAAAGTCTGGGTTGGGAATAATGAAGTTCATTCTTTTTCTGCATTTGGTGAAGACACAACCACTTGCAGAGGGTAGGTAAAGCTAGCAACAACTGATTAACTTGTTCAAGCACACACAAAAAGACATTCAAGTTGATTCTAAAAAAATATTTTTTTAAACTTGGCATGGGGTGAGTAAGCAAAAATGTCAAGTTAACAAAGCTCAAAATTGGACAAACCCCTGCTTGCTTTCAAAGATTTTTAGCTACATCATTTGCTGCCCCAGAACTGCCTTGGGCAATGCACAACAAACCTGTCATTCCTTTCATTGATTGATTGGTTTGTGCTAAGAACACTTGCCAATGCAATCAGTTTGACTGCGAAAGACCCACGATTGAAAACGCATTCCTCGTGACCATCCTGTTTTGGGCATTGTTTGTGCTGAGAATTGTTGCAATTTTTCATTGACATCTGGAAACAGTCAATCTCACATCATGACATTTATGCAGCAGGCTTCAAAGTTGGGAGAAGTTTGCAAACAACGAAACAACTGTGAGATGTGTGCTTGCATTTGTAGCTTTGAGGATCACTCTCACAGCTAAAATGTGCCTCCTTTTTCCACGACAATGCCCACACCGAAGAATCATTGCTAACAGAGTCAATTCTTATTGCACAATGAATTTGTCTTGCGAGGTTTGTCATTCAGTTGACAGTGCGTGTTTGCGCAAATAACAAGAATGGACAATTGATCTTTTCAGGGTCCCTTTTCCAATGTGGTTGGAGATTGTGTGCCTGGAGGCTGCCAGTGAATGCATGCTTGGTTGGCCATCTGTGTGTGCTTGTAGGGCTTTTTGAACCGAGATTATTTGCTCTTTGAATTTTGTCTGTTTTGCCAATCTGTTGGATCCATTGCAGTCTTCTGGATCTTTTCCGGCTTTGAAGCTCGCTGATTTCTTCTCTTTGGCCTTTCAATTCTTCTGGTCGAAGCAGTCGCTTCTTCCAAATGCCCCCAACGCAAAGGATGGTGCTGAGTGGCTACAAGTCTTACGTTCCAAGCCTTCTACGCATTTCTCAACTCACCTGTTGACGGTTGTCGTGGGGGAGAATGCAACACCCTAATTTGCCCATAATTGGCTATGCACAGAGTGTCCTCATGTGGGACTCATGCATCCGGGACTCATTCACGGAAGATGCGCTTCTCAGCGTGTGGGACTAGTTGCGCTACTAGCCCTGTCCTTCACAGCAGTGAAGAAGCTTGCTCAGAAGAGTAACGAACCATCGTCAGCAGACGCTGGTCTATATGAGTATAACGGCTATGTCTTTCAACCGTTACAATCGGAACATGACTTTTAGTTTAACACGAAGCTATGGTTGTAAACAAAGTCATGACAAACTACACAACTGGCACACCGATTCTTCACGCAGAAGGTCTTCGTTGTCCGAAATATTCGAGCCGCCAAATCCTTCTTCTGGGTCAGTCGGCAGCCCCTGGAGCTGTCGATATGCTCTGGATTCTTGCGCAATGGCGATATGGGGAATTGCAGGTTTGCTACAACTTTTTATTGTGCCTCTTCTACAGTCAGACACATTCCACACATAAATCAATGCTGGTCAGTTGCAACTGTCTCTTTTTTAAAACAGGAATGCGGCAGACGAGAAAGCCGCCACGGCGAGCCCCACAAGGTTGGTGACAACTCTTCCGGCACCTGATGAACTGCAGGTCGCAGGCTCTCCTTTGTTAGAAGTGGAAGCAGTGGAAGCAGTGGAAGTCGATGTTGGCAAGTTGGCAGGTGGCGCTTCAATGGGATTGACGGGTTCGCCTTTGGCCACAGGTTTGCATCCGGCCAAAAATCCCACCGAATTGGCAATGCATTCATTTGCACACACACAATGATCACAAAGACCACATCGGACCGGACTTTCATCAGCGGCACAGACGGTTCCCGTCGAACTGCCCGTGCCAGGAATGGGACACTTCGGATAGGTTTGAATCGGATTGGAAGGGGTTCCGCCAGTGGGAAGGGCTTTGCAGCCCGATAGAAAGCCCACGGCATTGGCAATGCATTCGTTGGCATAAATGCACTGGTCGTTGGGTCCACACATGACGGGAGATTCATCGGCCGTGCAAGGGACTCCTTTGGAACTGCCGGTACCAGGAACAGGACATCCGTTGGTGTTTTTGGGCAAACATTGCGATTCGGTATATCCGGCAAAGTTGGCTGCGCAATAATTGGCATATTTACAGGCAAAGTTGTTGCCGCAAACGACAGGGTTGCTATCGGAGGCTGGTAATCATAATGAGAGTAAGAGCGAGATGCAACAGTGGATGGAAATGTAAAAACGAAGGCTCAACACAAGAAAACTTACTGCAGACTCCGCCCCCCGACCCAGTAGGACAATTCTGGCCATTCACACTGGCGGCAAGAAGAGCAAAGGAGACAATGGATAACTTCATTTTCCTGGTGGTTTTTGGTGTAAAACAACTTTTGACTGTGCTTATTCGATGATTCTGATTTTTATGACGATTGGTAATCAAGACCTTCGCAAGAATGTTGTGCGTTGTCGTCGCACCACATAGCACCCGGAATGTCTCGCTAGCTGCTATGCTTCAAGCAGCGCTACTCCAAACAGCTAGAGTGCCTGTTGTTCACGCTAACTACAGCACCGAATCTTTTCGGCAAAAACTGGTGTGTGGCCGGTCAGTAAGTCATCAATCGTTCCAGGTTTGGACTTTGGATGTAACAAGTACTAACAACATACTGAAATACTTCCCCGGAAGATTTAGTACTTAGTTCTCACGATTCCGAAAAGAATTTTCTCATGCGCTCGGGGGTGTTCAAACGCCTAAATAGAATGAATGTGCATGGTTTGACGGTTATTTTCAAAATTACGACGTCAAAAAAGGGAACTGGTGATGGTTGCTCTCTGGGGCACGAGGGTTTGCGCGCTGGAACTTGCCGCAACGCGGGCCAGCTTGGCAAGGATTTATGAACCGATTATAAGGGAACTGATTATTTA
>ENA-ORBV01013090-ORBV01013090.1-microbial-mat-metagenome-genome-assembly--contig:-NODE-13090-length-12650-cov-7.364511_pt1 | contig 12650 bp, 10 predicted proteins | sample MGYA00237777_ERZ505514 | MGnify/ENA primary metagenome ERZ505514 (study PRJEB26160, sample SAMN06269048) | microbial mat metagenome | isolation source: Oligotrophic lake microbial mat | place...
CCAAAGGCCTGCGGGAGCGTGTTGAAGGTGACGATGCGCAGGGCCGTTGTGTCTGGTGCGCTCGCTGTCATAGCTGCTCCCTCAGTGCCTCAAGCTTGCGCACCACGCTGCGCACGTAGCCGTTGTCCATGGCGCGCAGCAGGCCAAGGGCCTCATTGATGCGCTGGCGCGCCTTGGCGGCGTCGCCCCGTGTGAGTGCGACATGGGCGAGGTCCAACTTATCGGCAGCCTCGTCGCGCGCTACCTCGGCAACGAAACGGGCGGTGGCCACACGCTCGCGCAGGATCGGCAGGTCGCGCAGCGGGTCGGGGGCTTGCTCGTCTGGTGCGCCCGTGGGGCTGTTGATTTTGATGATGTCGCCGCGTGCTACGTCGCCGATGCGCACGCCGCCCATCACGGTGGCGCCGCCGAAGTCGATCAGCTTGCTGTTATCCACCGTCACCGTGCTGCCCTGCTCGGCCTTGATCGCGGTGGCGCCCTGGCCGATCGCCGCGATCACGTCGCGTTCCACGACGCGCACGAGCGTGTTGGTGGGGGGCTGCTGGGCGATGCGCCCGTCGCCGCCGCTTGCGCGCGGGTAGCTCGCCACGGGGAACGGCCCGACATTCTGGAGCAGCGTGAGCACTGGCTCCTGGGGGGCGCCCAGGCGGCGCAGCGTGGCGTCGCGCACCTGGCGGTACAGGCCCTCGTACAGCTCGTAGAGGCCGACGTAGCCGCTCGTGGCGCCCGCCGCGCTACCTTGCAGGGCGTCGATCAGAGCCTGGCCGAAGTAGCTGTGCTGCTCGTCGGCCTGAAAGTAGGAGCGCTGGTCGGCGCGGCTGGCGGTGATGATGGCGCGGCCCTCGCCGCTGGCGAGCAGCTTGTTGCCGTCCTCGTCGGGGAGCATCAGGCCACTAGCGCGCTCGGCCTCGTCTGGGGCGATGGCGCCGGAACTGAGGGCGGCGCCCACAAGGCCAGCGAAGCAGGCGTTCACCAGCAGCAGCAGCTGGCGCGCGGGGATGTCGCGCAGGGCGCGGGCCAGCTCGCCGATGTGCAGCCCCGTGCCCTTGACGATCTGTTCCTGGGGCGGGGGCGTGAATCGCGTGCCATAGGTGGCCAGGTAGTAGAGGCCGTCCTCGCCCTGGGCCCCGTGGCAGGTGAGGCTCACAAGGGCGACACTGTCTGGGGCGCAGCGGTCGGCGAGGCGGCGCAGCGCCAGGAGCACGCCCTCGCGGGTGGCGGCCGCGTTCAGCAGCAGCTCGGCCTGTCCGCGCCCGTAACCGCCGAGCGCGGAGTCCACCAGCGTGTCGTAGGCGCCCTGGGCGTCACGCGCGGCGGTGGGCGCGTCCCAGCGCGGGTCGCCGTAGCTGCCCACGCCGATCACCAGAGCTTGCCCGCGCGGAAAGGGTGCCATGGATCTCGCTCCTGCGCTTGTCGCGGCGTGTCTGCGCCAAGTATAGCGCTGTGCCACCTTGCGAATCGGCTCCGGCGAGGGCGCAGCATCGATGCAGAAGCTCTTCTGCTTGTCGAAGGTAAGCGCTCTGCGCGTTACAGGTACACTTCGCGCAAGGAGCGGTTATGATGCAGCTCGTGTCCGGCAATGATCCACGCCAGCGCGCGCACGCTCATCACGTTGCCGCTCGCAATGCCGCGACGCTGCCAGGCGGCCGCGTCGAGATTCGCAAGCAAGGCGATACTCGCTGCGCGCAGATGGTCGAATTCCGCCAACAGGTCGCTCAGAGGACGCGCGTTGGCATCCGAGAGCGCCACCCAGGGGTTCGGCTCCATCCTAGGCAGGTCGCTTTGCTCGCCGCGGGCGAACCACAGCGCGCGAAACGCCAACAGACGCTCAGTATCGCTTACATGTCCGACCACCTGCTTGATGCTCCACTCGCTCGGCGCAGGCAGAGCAGAGGCCTGCGCATCGTCTGTATGCGTCAACAGGGCGTGGATGTCGGTGTGTTGCGCTTGCAGGGTCTGAACGATGTCACCATCTGGCACGAGCTGGATATACTTGAGGTAGTATGGGCTGCACTCATCCGCAGCGGGACGGGTCCAAAGCAGACTCATCATGTTACTCCTACACGCTCTGGGTATGCGCCGAGTATAGCGCGTCTATGCTTCACGATCAAGCGTTTGCGTGTCGCCGCATCGAAGCTACAGGAGTAGAACTATGGCACTCTACAGCGGCCCCGACCTGATCGCCCAGATGGATCGCCTGGCCGTCCCCCACGGCGCCCTGGCCCTCTGGGGGCTTGGCCAGATGGGCCTGGCGGTGAAGGGCAGTGGGCCGGAGCTGCTCTACATCGACCCCTGCCTGAGCGATGTGGTGCGGATCAAGGTGCCCGCCAACGCCGACAAGTTCGCCCGCGCCTTCCCCCCGCCGGTGGAGCCTGCGGCGATCAGCAACGCGGCCTACGTGCTCTGCTCGCACGAGCATATGGATCACACCGACCCGCTCACGCTCGGCCCGCTCGCCGTCGCCTCGCCGGATGCGCGCTTTGTGATCAGCGGCTGGTCCCACGCGGTGCTCGACGAGGCCGGCATCAGCGCCGAGCGCCGTATTGTGCCGCCCACTCTGACGCCGATACAGCTTGGCCCGCTGCGGCTCACGGCCATCCCGAGCGCGCACTACGCGCTGGAGCACGACAAGCGTGGCCACCGCTGGCTCGGCTTCCTGATCGAGTGGAACGGCGTAGTGCTCTACCACAGCGGCGACACGCTCATCTACCCCGAGCTGCTGCCGACGCTGCGGGGCCTGCCGCGCGCCGACGTGGCGATGGTCGCCGCGAACGGGCGCGACGCACGGCGCGACTCGTTCGTTATCACCGGCAACTTGCTGCCCGAGGAGGCCGCGTGGATGGCGACCGAGCTCGGCTGGGATCTGCTGATCGGCGGCCACAACGACCTGTACACCTGGAACAGTCTGTCGCCCGGCGCCCTCGCCGATGCTTGCGGCCGCATCTGCCCGCGCCAGCGCCTGCACACGCTCCAGCCAGGCGAGCTGCTGCTGTATGTAAAGTGACGGAGGACGGAGGACGGAGGACGGAGGACGGAGGACGGAGGACGGAGGACGGAGGACGGTGGACGGAGGACGGAGGACGGTGGACGGAGGACGGAGGACGGAGGACGGTGGGCGTGCCCGGCACCGTCCTCCGTCCATCGTCCACCGTCAGCGCCGCGCCGCGCCCGGCACCGTCCACCGTCCACCGTCTCCCGTCAGCGCCGCGCCGCGCCCGGCACCGTCCACCGTCCACCGTCTCCCGTCAGCGCCGCGCCCGGCACCGTCCACCGTCCACCGTCCACCGTCAGCGCCGCGCCGCGCCCGGCACCGTCCACCGTCCATCGTCCACCGTCTACCTTGTGAGCGTGAAGTAGAGATCGACGCGCGCGCCGCTCTGGCGGCCCCGAAAGTGGACGCCGTAGACGCCGGGCAGCGCGCTGGCTGGCGCCTGAAGATCGAGGGGCGGCTCATAGCCCACGCGGCCCTGGCTGTCGACGAGTGGGCCGCGCGGCAGCAGCGTGTAGGCGCCGGACGGGTCGGTGATCCAGAACTCCAGCTCCTCGCCCGGCCGCAGGCCCTGGCCCCGGAACTGCACCACGTTGCCCGGAACGACGTCGGCGGGGGTGGCGTTGCCTCCCACGTTGGCGGGTCGGGGCGTGCCCGGCCCGGCCACGTAATCACGGGTGAGCCGGAAGCCGGCCGCTGCCGTCACAGCGCTGTTGCGGCCCTGGGCCACGGCGGTATACAGACCTTCGGGCAGGCCGCCGGTGTTCACCGTTACCTGCGCCGAGCCATTCTCCAGCTCCACAAACTCAGCGGCGATCGGCGTACTCTTGCCATCGGGGCCTGTCAGCCAGGCGCTCACCTGCTCGTCGCTCTGAAAGCCGCCAGCCACCAGGACGAACGGGTAGCCCGGCGGCGCGGCCACAGGGACGATCAAGGCGTTGCCCTGGCGCGGCAGTTGATCGTGGGCGATCAGGCCGAGCTTGTTCGGGTCGCCTGGCGCTACTGTGGCGGCGATGCGGAAGTAGCCGATCGCCTGGCGCTTGCTGCGCACGCCCTGGGCGTTGAACGACCAGATGCCCTCGCGGAAGCTGCTGTCGGAGGTGATGCCGATGCGCGCCGAGCCGATCGAGCCTGTGCCGTCGGCGGTGGCCTGGAAGTCCGCCCCGAAGGTCGACTGGTCGGGCGCCGTTAGCCAGACGCCCACCTGCTCGCCTGGGTCGAAGCCGCTAGCATCGAGGCTGAAGGCGGTGCCGGGCGGGCCGCTGTCGGGCGTCACCTTAGCGTTCTGGCTTGGCGGCACGGGCGCGTTGGCCGGCGGCGGGGGCTGCGCGCCTGGCGGCTGCGGCTGGCCGCCCTGGGCGGGGGGCGGCACGGGGGTCAGCCGCTCTGGCGGGGCCAGCTTGCGGCCCAGGTGGCTGATCAGCACGCGCTTGCCGGGCGCCAGCTTGGGCCAGTACTCAAAGCGGGCGCGCTCGAAGTACTGCACCGTGTGCCACTCGCCGTCGTCGAGGATCTCCTGAAATTCGTCGCTGATCGGGAAGCCGAAGATGCGCGCCTCGCCCTGCGTCTCCCAGATCGTCTTGAAGCCGTACTGGATCACATGCTGCGTCTCAGGGATGTAGCGCCGATCTGGCGTGTTGGTGATTGGCGGCGACTTAGGGAAGATCCGACCCTGAGTGGCCTCCACTCCCAGGGGGCCGAGCGCCACACTGGCCTGGCCACCGGCGGTGCCTAGCTCGAAGCGGGCGCGCTCGAACCACTGCACTAGCCGCCCGCTGGGGGCCGTATACTCCTCGCTGATCGGGAGGCCGAAGCTTTCGAGCGCCCCATTGCCCTCCCAGAAGAAGCGGAAGGCCCCGCGCAGGGTGTGGCCTGTCTCGGGGAAGTAGCGCAGATCGCTCTGGGCGCGCAGCGCGGGCAGCGTTGGAAGCAGCAGCCCTAGCATGAGCGCGATGGTGGCCAGGCGCAGCAGCGGGCGCGTGAATGGGCGAATCATCAGGGGCTCCTTCCGTCGTGGCGAGCGGGATGTGGGCGGCGATGCGGGCGGCTTCGCTTTACGGTCGATCTGCGTTTGTGCGCTCTATCATAGTCTCCTGGCGCGCAGTTTGTCAAGAATCAATCGGTGCAACTAGGGCTACGTCATGGTCGGCAGGCGGGCGCGTACACGCGCGCCGTGGTGGCGCGCTGCGCCGGTCGCCCGCCTGCGCGGGCGTGTCCGGGCGCGTCGGCGCAGGCGGGCGCCCGGCCGCATGCCCTGCCGCTGCGGTTTCAACCGCCGGGTTCTGGCCCCGCGCCCCGGCGCAAGCAGAGGCGGCTTCGCGCTGTTCGCCGCCGTTCGCGCCGTTCGTGGTCCAAACGGTCTGGCCTCGCGCCGTTCGTATGCAGCGGCCCTGTCCCCTCGCCCTAGCTCTGCGCGTCGGCGCGCTCTGCCGGCAGGCGCACTGTTACGCGCGTGGGGCCGCCGCTAGGGCTGCTCACCTCCAGCGAGCCGCCGAGGATCGCGAGGATGGTGCTGTGCAAAGCCAACCCGGCGCCCGCACCTGTGGCGGGGTGGGCCAACGTGACGCCCACGCCGTCGTCCTCCACCGCCAGCTCGACGACGGGCGGCGCGCCGGGTACCACATGGCATAGCGCCGAGACGTGGAGTCGCAGCGGGCGTCGCTGGTCGTCGCCGCGCCCATGGCGGGCAGCGTTGCGCACCGCCTCGCGCGCCGCGTAGTAGAGCGTCTCTGCGCGCAGCGGGTCGAGGCTGCTGGCGGCGCGCTCGGCCTCGGGGCTCACCTGCCAGCCCACGGCGTCGAAGGCATCTGGCAGCTCCGAGGCGATTGCCCGGCGCAGGGCGCCGATAGGGCCGTGGCGCTCCAGCTCCGGCCCGGCGGCGGGCGGCAGATCGTGGAGCAGGTCGGAGATCTGCTTGTGGACGCGCACCAGCTGGGCTTGAAGCTGTGCGCCCTCGGCATGCTCCAGAATGGCGGTGTGGATCTGCGGCAGCACCTCGTCGTGGAGCAGGCGGCGGGCGCGGCGATCCAGCACCTGGCCCTCGGTGAGCCGGCGGCGCTGCAGCTCCACCAGGCGGCGGCCCAGCTCGGCGGCGGCCTGGCCGTCGATCAGGCGCTCGCCGGCGGCGCGGGCCAGCGCGATCTCCTCCTCGGTGTAGAGCCCGCCGTCGCGCTTCTCGCCCAGCAGCAGCAGGCCGATCAGGCCGCGCTCGCCGCTGAGCGGCAAGGCCCAGACGGCGCCACCGTACTGCTTTGGCGCCACCGGCAGGCAGAGCGGGAGCGCGGCAGGTAGCGCGGCGGCAAGCTCGGCGGCGGCCTGTGTGGGCGGCGCCGCGCCGGCGGGCAAAGCCAGGGGCGGCCCCACCAGGGCAGCGAGCGGGCCGAGCGGCACGAGGTAGGCCGAGCGGGCGCCGAGCAGCTCGCCGCAGAGGGCGCGGAAGGGCGCGGCGGCGTCGGGCGCTGGCCCTGGGCCGGGCCGCAGCAGATCCTCGTAAAGCCGCTGGCCGCTTACGAAGGGCCGCAGCCCGCCGAGCGCTCGCCCACGATCCTCGAAGGAGCGCCAGCCAAGCAGGGCCAGGAAGACCGTCATGATCACGGTGGCGAGCAGCAGCTGGTAGATCGGCTGGGCGCGAATGCCGACCCCGCTCAGGCTCCAGCCCACGATCAGGCCGTAGCCGGTGGCGAGGATCAGGATGCGCCGCCACTGGCGCCGCAGTTCGCCGCGCGGCAGCCCACCCCCTGTAAAGACCTCGTAGGCCACCACGGCCTGGCCCATTAGCACCACGGCCGCCGCCACCAGCAGCGAGACCAGCAGGTCGAAGACGATGATCACGGCGAGCACGCGGGCGCTGAGGCCGGGCAGCTCGCCCTGGCGCACCTGCTGGAGCACCCAAGTTGCGGCCAGGCCCACGGCAAGGCTTACGGCGAGCAGCAGCACCGAGGATGCCACCAGCCAGGGCCGGGCGCGGCGGCGCGCCTCGTCGCCCATAAAGCGCTCAGAGCCGGCGGGGGCGCGCAGTACCCCGAGGGCGAGCAGCGTGCAGCAGACGCTGTACACTGGGTAGATCAGGGCGACGGCGGGCACGGGGCCGGCGGCGAAGAGCGGCGCCGGGCTGCGCGCCACCACGGCGCCGTAGCTTGGCAGGGGGTTGGCGAAGAAGAGCAGGGCCAGCGCGCAAAGGCCCACAAGGCTGACGCCAATCAGCCAGCGGCGCGCGGTGGGGCGGCTGAGGGCGCCACTGTACCATGCCATCACGACGTACCAGAGGTAAGGCACGCCCATCAGCACCGCCCAGCCCAGGCCCCACCAGACCTCCATCTCGCTGCTAAACGTGCCGAGCACGCGCCCAACCACGGCGGTGTGGCCCACAAAAAAGGCCGCGCCCACCAGGAGCCCGCCGCCAGCGAGGTACGTGCCCCAGCTGCGGCGCTCCGCGTTCAGCAGCACGGTAAGGCCCAGCCAGAGCTGCACCACGGTGTTGAACAGCGAGCATGCGATCAAGGCCCAGTCGAGCAGGGTGAGCAGGCGGTAGTTCATAAACGTAGAGCGTAGAGCGTAGAGCGTAGAACGACTGCCGACCGCACGGTAGGCCTTTGGGAGCGCCCCGCAGCGGCTGTTTTGCGCTCTGCGCTTTGCGCTTTACGTTTCATATGGCGCCCAGTCGCCGCGCTCGTCCTCGGCGAGGATCACGCCGTCGTCGGCCCAGCGCAGCAGGCGGCCGGTCTGCACGATCAGGGCGGCGCGGGTGCGGGCGATCTTCTCGTCGGTGGCGCTGTCGGCCAGGCCCCAGGCCGCGTAGATCTGGCCGTTGGTGCGGCTGATGGTGCGCTTATCGCGGAAGCCGAGCCTCGCCGCGATCTGCTCGTTGCTCATGCCGGCGGCGAGCATGCGCGCCACCTGCTGCTCCGAGGGCTCCAGCAGGCCCATGGGCGAGCGCTCGTCTTTGCGCGTCACCTCCTGCACCCGCGCCTCGATCTCGGGGTCGATGTAGCTGCGCCCGCCCACGGCGTCGCGGATCAGCGGCAAGATCAGCTGGGGCAGCAGGTAGTTCGACTTGCGCACGTAGGCGTAGTGGCTAAGAATGCCGGAGCGGCGGAAGGCCCGGTAGTAGGCGTCGTCGTCCTGGATGGAGTAGAAGACCACCGGCAGGCGCGGGAACTCGCGCCGGATGGCGACGGCCGCCTCGACGCCGTTCCACGCCCCGGCGAGCTGCACGTCCATCAGAATCGCCTCTGGCGCGCCCTCCAGGCAGCGGGCCAGCGCCTCCTCGCCGCTGCCGCAGTCGCCCACCAGCTCCACAGCGCCCGTGGCCGCAAGCCCCGTGGCCAGCGCGGGCCGCAGGCGCTCGTTGTCCTCAACCAGCAGCAGGCGGATCAGCTGTGCCACCGACGGTTCCCTTCCGTTGCGCCAAGCTGGCCCGCACCAGCGCGAACACCACCCCCGCCGCCACAAGATCCGTGCCGATGTCGGTGAGGTCGTTGAGCACCACGCCGCGCCCTTTGTAGAGCAGCTGGAAGCCCTCCTGCGCCACAGCCACAACGAGAATCAGGGCGAGGTAGCGCCAGGGCTGGCGGCGCAGCGCCGGGAAGACGGCCAGCATGGCGGCGCCAACGCAGGCGAAGATTAGCGCGTGGCCCACGGCGTGGGCGGCCTCCGTGGCGAACAGGAAGGTTGCGATTTGATCAACCCAGGGCCAGAGCTCTGCAAGCCAGCCGTAAGGGAAGAGCGTGAACACGACGAGGGCGAGCAGGGGTCCGAAGCGATTGAGCCGGCCGGTGGTGCGCTGTGTCATAGCCCCAGGATAGAGCGGGCGTCAAGCACCTGAGTGCGTGCCGGGCAGCCTTCGGGTGCGCTGTTCGGGGGTCTCAGGGCCAGGCGAAGCACGGTGCTGCCTGGCATGATTGTAGCAGGTACACCTCCACACGCTGGGCTTTTTATCCACAGATGACACCAATTTCCGGCTTATTGCTGGCCCCAAGGGTGTGCTAGGCACGTCGACCGTCCGGGAAGTTAAGCTACTATGAGGAGCTTTTATGCGTGCCGCCCATCGTTTCCTACTCGCCCGGCTCTTCTACCCCGCTGCGGCGGCTAGCGCCCTCGCCATTCTGCTGCTGGCGGGGCGCATCCTGATGGACGCCCCCGGCTTTAGCTTCCTGGTCTGGAACCTCTTTCTGGCCTGGCTGCCCTATCTTGCGGCGCTTTGGGCGGGGCGGATCGCGGCTGGCCCGCCGCGCCGGCTGAGCCTGCCCCAGCGCGTCGAGCTAGCCGTCGTGGGCGCGCTCTGGCTGTTGTTCCTGCCCAACGCGCCCTACATCATGACCGATTTTGTCCACTTGCCGGGCATGCGCTTTGTCTGGTGGTACGATATCGGCGTGCTGCTGGCCTTCGCCTGGGCGGGCTGCATCCTCGGCGTGGCCTCGCTCCATATTATGCGCGGGCTGGTGCGCGAGCGGCTGGGCGCCGCGGCGAGCTGGGCCTTTGTGCTGCTGTGCGTCGGCCTCAGCGGCGTGGGCATCTACCTGGGCCGCTTCCTGCGCTGGAACTCCTGGGATCTGCTCACCAGCCCGCGCAGCCTGGCCCGCGAGCTGCTCGCCGTGCTGAGCACCCCCGAGGCCTACCCGCGCCTGATCGGCGTGAGCGGCCTCTTCGCCTGCTTCCTGCTGCTCGGCTACCTCACTTTGGACTCGGCGCGCCGGGCGCGGTAGCCAATGCAAAATGCAAAACCGGACACCGGGCGGGGCAACGCCAGCTGACAAATTCCGTCCGTGCTGGTGCAGACTCAATTTTGCATTTTGCATTACGAGAGTCGCGCCAGCAGTTCCGTCTCCTTCTCCGCGCTCAGCCCCGCGCGCCAAGCGTGATCGGCCGGGCGCGTGGCGGCCCAGGCGAGCGTGTCGGCGACGGTAGCGTGGGTGGGCCGGTAGCGCAGACCTGCGGCCACGGCCTTCGCGCTGCTCACCTGCGAGAAGCCCGCCATCTCGGGCGCGTCGGCCACCCAGAGCGGCAGCTCGCTCCAGGGCTGCACGCCATGCTCTGCCAGGAACGCCGCGCTCGCCCAGACCGGCTCCACGGGCACCCCGGCCGCAGCGCCACAATCCGCCAGCAGCTCGCCGAGCGGCTGCGGGGCCGCGGGGCCGGTGGCGTTGTAGACGCCGGTGCTGCCCCGCTCGACCATGCTGATCGTCCAGGCGGCGAGGTCGCGCACGTCGATGTACTGCACCAGGTAGCCGGGCTGCTCCGGGGCGATGAACGGCCCGCCACGGGCCACGCGCACTGGCCAGTAGGTGAAGCGGTCGGTGGGGTCGTCGGGGCCGACAATCAGGCCAGGGCGGATGATCAGCGCGCGACCGGGCAGCGCGGCCTCGGCGGCCTGCTCGCAGAGCGCCTTGAGCGGGCCGTAGCTTTCCCCCGTAACCTCCTCGACCGTAGGGTCTGCGAGCGTGCCCACGGGTGCAGACTCGTCGATGCCCACCTGCGCGTACTCGGCGTAGACAGAGATGCTGGAGATGAAGCTGTAATGGCCCACGTTAGGCGCGAGCAGCTCGGCCGAGGCGCGCACGAGGCGCGGCACGTAGCCGCAGGTGTCGATCACGGCGTCGAAGCTGCGGCCATTGAGAGCAGAGAGATCCGCCGTGCGGTCGCCGCGCAGCTTCGCCACCTCTGGGAACAGCTCGGGGCCGTGCTGCCCCCGATTGAACAGCGTGAGCGTATGGCCACGCGCCAGGGCCGCCTCCACGAGATGTCGGCCGACAAAGATCGTTCCGCCAAGTATTAGAAGATGCACGCCTGCCTCCTAATCTTTGCGTCACATGGATTGATCGTAAGGGCGACCTTATGCTCCATGGCTGAGCACGAAGTACCGCGCGGCGGCAGCGTCCTCAAGCCGCACATGCTCGATGATCAGCGGCGCGCTGAGCTCGGCCCGCGCGATGGCGGCGAGCAGGGCCGGGTAGTCGAGCAGGCCCTGGCCAGCGGCGGGCATGTCGAGCTGCCCATCGCGCAGCCGCATATCCTTAAGATGCACGAGGCCGACGTAGCGCGCCAGGGTGGCCACGGCGGCGGTGATCAGCTCGGCCTGGCGCTCCCACAGGGCTGGCGGGAGCAGATTGGGCGGGTCGAGCACTAGGCGCACGTAGGGCGAGCCCACCTCGGCGCAAAAGGCGGCGGCTCGCTCTGGCGTGTTGAGCACGTGGGTGAAGAACGGCTCCAGCACAAGCACGCCCTCGGCCGCGTCGAGCAGGGGGAAGAGCGCGTCTACATGGCGGCGCAGAGCCTCCCACGCCGCCTCGCTCTGGTTCTCAGCGTGGGCGTCGCCGATGCCCTCGGCGTAACTGCCGCTCCAGCTTACCACGCGGCGCGCGCCGAGCACTGGGAGCAGCTCGATCAGCCCGGCGAGCTGGGCGACGGTGGCGCCCATCGGCGCGAGCTCGGGCCGCAGCGGGTTGGCGTAGCCAGAGACGGCGGCAAGGTCGAGGCCGCTGCCCTGGCAGGCGCGGCGTACCCGGCGGGCCAGAGCGGCGTCGCAGCCCGCAGGGAAGTGGGCGTGCAGCGCGCCGAAGCCCAGAGCGGCGACGCGATCCAGCAGGCGCGGCAGATCGTCGGTGGGGCGCAGTTCGAGCCAGAGTCCGAGGTTCATAAGCGTAAAGCGTAAAGCGTAAAGCGCAAAACGTAGAATAGTCTGAATGTAGAACAGTCTGAACGTAGAACAGCTGCGCCCCAAACCCGGTGTGGCAAAGCTGCCCGGCGCTTTGCGCTTTGCGCTCTACGCTTTGCGCTTTGCCGTCCACCCCGCCGCGCGCAGATGGGCCGTGATATCTACAGGGAGGCCGCTGCGGGCGGAGGCGACGGCGGCGGAGGTGAGGGCGAGGCTGTGGATATTGTCCTCGCCGTCGGGCATGGGCGTGGCCTCGCCGCGCAGGGCGCGGGTGAACAGCTCCAGCCCACGGGCCAGGCCGCCTGGCGTGAAGTGGGGCAGTGGCAGCTGCTGCGGCGTCTCGCTCTCGCCCTGGTAGTGCCAGAGCGTCTCGTCCTCACGCAAGGCCAGGGCGCCGGCGGAGCCAACAACGATCAGCTCGCCGTCCCAGGAGCTGCGGGGGCCGCGCGCAACCCAGCTGCCGAAGTAGCTCACGGGCACGCCGCCCTCCAGCTCCAGATCCAGGTTGGCGCAGGCGTTGCCCTCGAACCAGCTCCAGGCGGGCCGGAAGCTGTGGGCGAAGATGCGCAGGCCGTTGCGCCCGCTAATAAAGCGGATGCTGTCGAGGTGATGGATGGCCAGATCTTCGATCAGCACCTCGGGCATCTGCTCGCGCCAGCCGCCGAAGCGGAAGGGAATGCGAAACTGGCATGTGATGTAGCCAAGCGTGCCGATCAGCCCGCCCTGTACGGCCTCACGCATGGCGCTGATGTGCGGCAGCCAGCGGCGGCCCTGGCCCACCATCAGCGGGGCGCCGCTGCGCCGGGCCGCCTCCAGCACTGCTACCCCGTCGCTGAGCGTGGCGGCGAGGGGCTTCTCGCTGAACAGTGGCAGACCGCGCTCCAGGGCGGCCACGCTCACGGCGCGGTGCTGCTCGGGCGGCGTAACGACGAGCACGGCGTCGGTGGGAACATATGCCAGCGCGTGCTCGGCCTGGGCGAAGCGCTGCTCCACAGGCACGCCGAACTC
>ENA-ORBV01013091-ORBV01013091.1-microbial-mat-metagenome-genome-assembly--contig:-NODE-13091-length-12650-cov-6.815159_pt1 | contig 12650 bp, 14 predicted proteins | sample MGYA00237777_ERZ505514 | MGnify/ENA primary metagenome ERZ505514 (study PRJEB26160, sample SAMN06269048) | microbial mat metagenome | isolation source: Oligotrophic lake microbial mat | place...
TCAAGCAGAAGACGGCATACGAGATTCGCCTTAGTCTCGTGGGCTCGGAGATGTGTATAAGAGACAGCAACAAGGCCTGACAACAGGTCCGTACAGTAAATATTTCTGAAAATTCAGTCTGGATTTTCATAAATAATTCTTCATTCCATTTTCGCCTCACGCTGGAGACTCTATTTTTAAATGTTTTTTCTGTACACTGTAGGGCTTATCCATGCGGTTGGTTATTACATCAATACGATTCCTCTTCGTATATGGGTCATCGACAACTCATCTTCGATGCAGGTTACTGACGGCCATCGCATCGTAGGAAGCACTTTTCAAAACCTGACAACCAATGATTGCTCTCGCTGGGAAGAAGCACAAGATGAAGTCGCATTCAATGCTTATAAGCTGGATCGTTGGGGATACCGACCCGATTTAATATGGTCAATTCTGAACCACTGGTACCCTCCTGTTTCAGTGTAGCCGAACACGGTCCTCAGGCAGTGCAACAAGAACTTCAAATGGCGAAACAGATTATGTCACAAACCAGACCGATTCAGCCTCAAACACACTTGGCGCATCATATTCAACAAATCCGAGGCATGATTGTCCAGATAGCACCACAGCTGGCCCAAGAAGGAAAAGCTGTTAGTATCATTTTTGTCTTATCAGGTCTGCCCACAGATATGTACGGCCAGGAAGGACCAGCTGTATTGCACGAATTCATGCAAGCACTGGGGTCGTTGCAAGGACTCCCCGTATTTGTGACAGTCCGTTTATGTACCGACGATGAAAGGGTTGTTGACTTCTACAATACACTAGATGCCCAACTTAATTCCTATGATGTAGTCGATGACTTCTTTGGGGAAGCGATCGAGATATACTTGGTAAGTTCTTTGTTAGACTGTGAGCATAGTGCTTCATAGTATCGAATAGCGATGAACCTGCTGCACTTGATCCTAGCTAATGTGGAATGAATGTCTCTTCATCGTTTGCGCGAATAGAAAAATCCCTGGTTGAATTATGCACTGCCATTGCACAGATTTCGCCAATTCGGATTTAGTATCTCCGTATTTGACGAGCTAGATGAGCGAGCACTTTCCTTTGATGAATTACGGCAATTTTGTACCATTCTGTTTCACATTCAGCCACCACACCGTCAGCCATTGCCGGATCCAGCTATGCATTGGATCGTGTTTTTACGAGCTCTTCATATGGCAATGGTCCGCGAGAGGATGCATTTCAATCCCATCACAAAATCTGTAGGGCCATGGATTGACTTGGGAGCTCTTCACCGTGGGTATGGTCGCAATTTGCCATTTCCACAGGATATTCCGGTACCAATGGCAGCGTCCTACCAACACCAACAGCAGCACCAACAACACCAACAATGGCAGCACCAACAGCAACAACAACAACAACAACACAATCGACCACCTATGCCGAATCAAATGCCCCCACAACAACAGCAACCACCAGCAGGAGCCACTGGTCCGGCCCCTGAAACCAATCTACTGGGAAATAAATACGCACAGCAAGCATCGGGTGACGAGCACATGGCCCAACTAAAGCATGCAATTGTGAAATGGGCTACTGCCGCACCAGTCCATCAGAACTTGCGATCTATTGATCAGCTCTTAGGAACGATGCAGCAGACCTTTCCTCCTGCTTTTGGGGTTTCGAGCCACGCTTATTTTCAGAAATTCAAGCCCTTTGCCTCTGATGCATTGCAAGGAAGGGACAGGGACGTGTTGAAGCGAGGTGTGTACTGGAGTAATGAACCGTAGCCCTTTCTGTCTTGATGTTTCTATTGTACCTGCAAAATTTCAACTCTTCTAACTGTCATCAACTCTTCTAACTGTTGTCCATCGGATGAATCATTTTTTGTCACAGCTATGAGAAAAACGAAGTTCTTTTTGCATCCAGACAAGCTTCCAAAAGATTTGACGGGCGAGCAAGCATTGTTATGTAAGATGTTATGGGATATTATAGCTGATGCTTGGGAAGCATCGATTCAATGATGACTCTGGTAATGATGATGACAGAGAGTGTCGTTTCGTACCGCCAAGAGAAACCCATGCTTTTAAAAAATAAGCATGCTATGAATTATGATGCTTTTATTGATAAGCACTTTCGAGGTGAATCATGTCGGCAATCAAAAATGCGCGTCGCTCTTCGTCGTGGCGTAAAGACGTTCATAGCTTAGCCAAACGATTCCACTGATAGTGATACCAGCTGAGGCAAACCATTTAGCAACGGTGGCAAAGCCGGTGATTTCTTTGTAGAAAAATATACCCCTGCGGAAAAAGAAAGATTGAATTAAGATGAGGCATGAAGAATGAAGTTGTTCAATTCAAAAAGAGATGTTTCCAAGAGAAGGCAATCGATTGCAGCACAATTCGACTAAGACAATGTAGATTCAAGATTACGCCTCTTCAACAGAGATGCAACCACGGGCGTCACACATTCTCAGTTTATCAGACGTACCAGAGTCCACTTTTATTGAATCACATGATTTTTAAAATGCAGGAAAATAAAGCACAGCAAAAGTGTGAGACCTAAAAATGCAGTGGTAGCTAACGCTTCTGCAATAGTTGTCATCACCAGCATCATCAGCTCACTCACCTAATGAGAATTTTGGATTGGATAATACTGTTTCCTATACCTTGACCCAGATAGGTCACAGACATGATGCTTCCAAACATGGCAATAGCAAGTAAAAGTCCAGCGGAAAAGCCTGGTATGTACAGTTTCTGGAAGTGCCATGGCGGCATTGATTCATAGGCCTGATAGACATGAAGCGTCGTGAGCAACGAATTTGGGTTGTTGTTGTTGCTGTCTCGCTGGTTGCTGTCTCGCCGTACTTGCATCAATACCATTCCAAACCACAGCGCCCAAATCACAGCATTCGCAAAGAGCGCTCCAGAGGCGAAACTTATCATATAAGCCGCTCCTCCAAAGCCATGTTCTTTTGCATAATGCAGTGGCACAAGGCTAAAACCTGTAAACACACCATTTGCGACAGCTCCAAGGACACCTAAATCTCGTTTGGAGAAACTGATGTTTCGGTTTTCAAAGGGAAATACTCTGTCTCCTCCCCTTCTCCGAACGGGAGTGTCTTGTCTCCAGAGTCCATCTGGTTCATCGGAACTCCCACCAGCCGTACCACCGCTGGCATTGTTGGCATTGCTCGTTGTCGCATCGGCAGGATCTCGAAGTGCGTCGTAAGGGGCAGCACCAGTACCGGTAGATATCGTCAAGGGCGTGGTTCTGGCCGTCACCGTCTGATTTGGCTTTCTTTCTTTTCCCACAGAAAGATCCGACGAGGATCCAGCAAGAACGACCGGCGGGACTTCTATTTCTTGTGGTGATGGTTGGGTATGTGGCAGCAGACTACTCTTTGCCGATGAGGACGATGAATCTGAGGAAGTGGATGCTACGTCAGCGGGATCAGTGGATGAGTACCTGCTCATTCCGATCAGTCCCAATCCCAAGCACGCAAAGGCACCACAGGTAGAAAGGAAGGAGGCGACTGGTTCTTGAAAAAAGACAATGCCGACCAAAAAATTGACCAAAATCATAATGGAGGACCAAGTGCCGACGGCAATGGCCATTCCAGCATTTCGAATGCCATAAATTCCTCCTGTTCCTCCCACGACCCACAAAAAACCACTGAGTAGGCCCCAGCTGGTGAAACGAACGGACTCTCCCAAGAAGATAACCAACCAACTCAGCACGAACATGACAAACGTCTTATAGGACTGCAGTACAAAAGGATGAACATCCAAACCGACGGTTTGCTTGACAGGAACTCCAAACGTTCCATACGAGATTGCTGCGATTAAGGCAGCAATCCACCCACAGCTTTCATCGCACTGGTCGAATGCGGATTCCAATAACCTGGAGACAGACATGTTTGAATGTATCGTTTTGTTGTGGTGAAGAAGCTGCAATGATATTGATTATTGGTTGCTTCTAGCCCCACTACCGGTACACTGTGCATGTACGTGTAGAGTTAGCTGTTAGAGGGTCCACTGACTCTACTGCTAGCTCGACTAATTGCTAGCTAGTTCTCCGAGATACTGTGGTGTAGTAGGCGATTGCTAGTAGCTACAGTGACAATGGAAGGGCACAACTCTAGAAGAAGAAGAAGAGCTGTGTTTTAAATTGAGTGATCGTACCGTTCTCGCACATGCTCGCCGTTTGCCTAAGTAAACGAGAAGCTGTTGTTGGTGTGCCTGCCCGGAATGCTAGCTACCGTCTGTCTGTCGTCCTTTTCTATTTCCGGATTCTGCAAAATTTGGTGTGACGGACAGGTCACTCGGTGTCTTCGTGGACAGTCTACGCACCCCAGCGTACCGTACTAGTTTACGGACGGTTGTCGGATTTACACGTAGGTTTGTACCAGGCTTCTACGAGTCGGAATGTCCCACAACCCACCTTCGACTTTTCATTTGTAAATTTGGCACTCGATTGTTAAATCTTTAAACAAAGCGGCACTCCAAAGACTTATTGCTAGAAAAGATGCTTCTTCCCCCCTTTGATTGTAACGCTAATAACTACCCCCTTTTGTAGCTAGCTTTCATGCATCGATTTTAAGTAGTAGTTTAACACAGCCGATGCACCACTAGTGAGCCAATTTGGGGGCTAACTTGGGGTTATCCGCAGCAGTTTACAATGCCCCCTTACAAATGTGTACTGTTTTACTATAGAAAATTGAGTTGTAAATTTACAATGGCTCACAACCTTCCGTAAACTAGTACTGTAATGCAGGCTACAACAGCTTCGTTGGAATCCTTTTAAAAAAGATCCTCTAACATGAATGAAGGAAAGAAAATGTGAGAAAGACTGCATGGAGCCCTCGAAGATCCCCAAGCATGTTACATGCAGGTGGCCGAGGATGAATGGGCTGATGAATGAGAGACCACAGGTAGCTACTAGCTAGCTACTAGTAGCTAGCTAGTAGTGGTATGAGAAAGCAAACAAAAAGCGTGAGATCTTTTGCTGTATTATTTTTAATTAAACGGCAGTTTTGCTTTTGCAACTAGTAGGTACCACTCAACCTTGCATAGCAAACACTACCTTCTTGTTATATCATTAACAAGACAATCAAACAACAAACGAAAGAATATCCTTCTTGTGCTTCTGTTGTTTTTTATCTTTTCAGTCAGCACTAATTCATCTTCGCCCAGAAGAAGAAACCAAAGGAACTGGATCATATTCCATTTTGACCCTTTATTCTATCATTCAATCAACAGCTCGTTGTTGAAACCAGCCAAAGGCATAAAGGTTAACATTATTAACAAGCAAGCGAATCACAAAATCGATTGAATCTTTTTGTGGTCCTTTGCAAACGAAAGACGAAAGAGATAACTCTTACTATCCTCACCATTTTTTATCATGAGAGCCAATTTGTTTGCGTTCTTGTCCTTGGCAGCAGGACATTTTGTGGCTGCCAATACCGTCGGCAGTGCGTCCTACTATGAAATCAATAATAATAATGATTATGGTCGTATCTTGCAGCAGCATAAAACTGGAAAAGAGGGAGAGGATGATCCCGTCCGATACAGTGCTGCCTTTCCTGGTGGAGGATTTCCAGCAGAGGAGGAAGAAGAAGAGGAAGTTTATGACAATGGAGGAGGAGGAAGTGTCTGTCTTGTGACCAAAGCCGACGGAAGTGGTGTCCCAATGGATGAACACTGTCAGAATTTGTACGCCGATGCCGATGCCGACGATGACGTTGCTCTTGGAAGTGTGTGTTTGCACATGGCCCAAGGGCAATTATATGCCACCTTTGATGCCTTGCCCGGCAGTGGCTACAAGCTCATCAAGACCAAGTTTTGGATTGGCAAGGATACCACATCAGCCCCAAAGCTGAGTGACGGATCCTTGGATCTCGAAGCCTTTGAGTATTTCTGGTGTGACTCCAAGGGAGCATCTCGTTGGTCGGCTCCTGCCGAAGACACCGTCTTGTCATGTGATATCGGCGAACTCTCGATGATTGCCTTTGCAGAATTGGAAACGATTCAGGACGATGGCACCAAAGTTACAGTGGACACGTATGCCTTTCAGCATAGTATGGAATTTTCCGACGCATGGATGGGATGGTTTGATTTTGCCGTCAGTTGTGATTGCGACGAAGGCACTCTTGCTCCTACTACTTCTCCAAGTTCCATGGCATGCCCCACAACCCCTGAAGTCGTTATGAAGGGTTCTCAAGAAAAGGAGTGCCACGCCATTGTTGCTGGAGGAGACAACCAAAGCATGAAGGCCGGTACCGTATGTGTTCAAGTTGTTGGGCAGGTGTTGGATATTGTGTTTGAAGCAGACGAGAATTGGGCCTTGCTTCGGAACCAACTTTGGGTCGGTCAAGGCGAGAACAGCCTCGCCACCATGCCCAAAAAGAAGGGATCCGACGCACCTGACACGAAGAAATTCAAGAATTTTGCCTGCGACTGGGAAGGTGCGTTTAACTCTAACCCGGATCTCATTTGCGGTGACCTTCTGCTCATATAAAATTATTGACTCACACCATCGTCTTCTTCCACTATGGCAGGTGAGAAAAAAGTGAGCTTCCAGATCGACTTGGCGCATCACTGTATATCGAGTGAGAGTTCTCGCATCACCGTCGTCGCCCATTCCACTGTGGAACAAGTGGACGACCAGGGAGAGTTGATCCCTGGGACTGAGCTGGACGTTTTCGCTTTTGAGCATGCTGGTGAGAGTGACAAGTGGTATGGCTGGTTTGACTTTGAAATTGGTTGCAAGTGCACAAAGGAATACACCCCGGCTCCTGTTGCGCAAGAACCTACCAAGCCACCCTCGACAGCACCCCCTACCAAGCTTCCTACGACCGCAGCCCCGACCCCAACCCCAGCACCAACGCCCAAACCGAATACTTGCATCGAAACAGACGATGGATCAAAGAAAGCCTGCTACCATTTGATGGCCTTTGATGCATGGAAGCCACGTGCCGGAGAGGTGTGCCTGGAAATTGAAGACGAAGATGGCAATCTTCGAGTCACTTTTGAAACCCTGGAGGATGGCTATTGGTCATTCTGGGAAGCCCAAGTTTGGCTTGGCGACGAAGGCGGTGAAGTTCCTACCACTCCGAATGGAGAAGTTGACGTTTCTGGCTTTCCATATGTCAATACGAAATTGAATGGAACGGCTGGCGTGGTAATTACTGCTACGCTTGAGTCGGGGTCAAGATGTGCCAAGAACGCTACCTCTTACTCAATGGCCCTTGTGGCGAGGGCTTACGTGGCTGAAAACTGCGTTCCCGCCAATGGGTCTTATGTGGAGGGCACTGACTTTGAGGCTTTCGCCGTGGATGAGGAAAGCTCCAACGAAGACGATGCATATATCTTGATCAATGTTACTGTCGACTGCATGTGCGCCACTACCAAAAACTTCTTGACGCTAAAACCAACTCCCGTTCCTACAGCTTCACCAACTGCCGAGCCAACCGACGAACCCACTGATTCACCAACAGCTAAGCCCACTGCCAGCCCAACTGCCAAGCCAACTGCCAAGCCAACCGCAAGCCCAACTGCCAAGCCAACTGCCAAGCCAACCGCGAGCCCAACTGCCAAGCCAACTGCCAAGCCAACTGCGAGCCCAACTGCCAAGCCAACAGGTACCCCAACTTCTGCTCCATCGAGATCGCCGACGACGAGTCCTACAGATGTACCTACAGCTGGCCCCACAGCGAGTCCCACAGATGCACCGAGCTCGGGGCCCACGGAAAGCCCCTACCCTAGCGGTCTGCCCAGCTCGGTACCAACTGAAAGCCAAGCACCCAGTGCGCGGCCAACGGGAGAGCCTACCTTAACACCAACCTCTAGCCCTACCAGTGGGCCAACAACAGGACCAACCGCAAGTCCCACTGCTGCACCTACGTCAGGCCCTACCTCCAACCCAACAGTTGGACCAACAACAGAACCTACTTCTAGTCCCACTGATGGGCCTACATCAGGCCCTACCTCAAGTCCCACATATGGACCAACATCAGGGCCAACTTCAAGTCCCACTGCTGCACCTACATCAGGCCCCACCACAAGCCCAACTTATGGTCCAACAACAGGACCAACGACAAGTCCCAGTGTGTCTCCCAGTAGTAGCCCCAGTGCTAGCCCAAGTGGATCACCCAGCTCAGCACCCAGTGCCACTCCGTCCACTTCACCTTCAGACAGTCCCTCTGCAAGCCCCAGTGATTCTCCTAGCACCAAGCCCTCGGGGACGCCGTCTGCATGTCCATCAGCCTCTCCGAGCTCTTCCCCCAGTGAGAGCCCCAGTGATCTTCCAAGCTCTTCGCCAAGTGAATCTCCAACAGCCAGTCCACAACCAAGTGGGATGCCAAGTATTGCTCCCACACTCAGCCAGGGCCCCAGTATCTCCCCAAGCTCAAAGCCCAGTGTAAGTCCAAGCACCAGCCCAAGTGCCAGTCCCAGTGAATCACCTAGTGCCAGTCCCAGTGGAACTCCATCAACTTCTCCAAGTGCTTCACCAAGCGCCAGTCCTTCTTTAGTGCCCAGCAGCTCCCCCAGCGGCAGCCCCTCTTCTACACCCAGCTCAAGCCCTAGCGCAACTCCCAGTGCCTCTCCCAGTGACAGCCCCAGTGAGTCTCCAAGTAACAGACCCAGTGCTAGCCCTAGCAGCTCGCCTAGCTCCAGCCCCAGTAGTGCTCCTTCATCCGCACCCTCTGAAAGTCCTTCTTCAAAGCCAAGCTCCTCACCCAGTGACAGCCCATCTGGTGCACCCTCTTCACGCCCATCAACTTCTCCAAGTTCCTCTCCCAGTGAGAGTCCCAGTGACATCCCAAGTAGCTCGCCTAGTGAGTCTCCCACAGCCAGTCCGCAACCAAGTGGAATGCCAAGTGGCAGCCCCACACTGAGTCAAGTGCCGAGTGTATCCCCAAGCTCTCGTCCCAGTGAGAGCCCAAGTGCATCTCCAAGTAGCAGCCCCAGTGAGAGCCCAAGCTCCAAGCCAAGTAGTACTCCCAGCAGCAGCCCAAGTGCAGCTCCGAGCACTACACCAAGTGCTTCACCCTCAGGAAGCCCAAGTAGCGGTCCCAGTGCTCCACCATCAGGGTCACCCAGTGAAAGCCCCAGTGAAAGCCCATCATCTGCACCAAGTGCTAGTCCCAGTTCTGGTCCATCCTCTACACCAAGTGCCAGTCCCAGCACATTGCCAAGTGAACCCCCAAGCAGCTCTCCAAGTTCTGAACCTAGTTCAGGACCTAGCGAAAACCCCAGTTCTACTCCTAGTAGTTCCCCCAGCTCAGCACCAAGTAGCACCCCCAGTGCTACTCCAAGCAGTTCTCCAAGCTCAACACCCAGCTCATCACCAAGTAGCAACCCCAGCTCATCACCTAGTGCCTTGCCAAGCTCAAGTCCCAGCTCCACGCCAAGTGCCTCTCCCAGTGGCAGTCCCAGCGAGTCTCCAAGTAGCACTCCAAGTGCTAGCCCTAGCAGCTCGCCTAGTGCCAGCCCCAGTGGGACTCCTTCATCCACACCATCGGACAGCCCCTCTGCCAGCCCCAGCTCTTCCCCCAGCAGCAGCCCCTCTGGGGCACCCTCTTCACGCCCATCTGCCTCTCCCAGCGCATCTCCCAGTGAAAGTCCCAGTGACGTCCCAAGCAGCTCACCCAGTGAGTCTCCCACAGCCAGTCCACAACCAAGTGGAATGCCAAGTGCCAGCCCAACACTGAGTCAAGCACCAAGTGTCTCCCCAAGCTCTCGTCCCAGTGAGAGCCCAAGTGCATCTCCAAGTGGCAGCCCCAGCGAGAGCCCAAGCTCCAAGCCTAGCCGCAGCCCCAGTAGCAGCCCAAGTGCATCTCCAAGCGCCTCACCAAGTGCTTCGCCATCAGTGAGCCCAAGTAGCAACCCCAGCTCTTCCCCCAGTGGCAGTCCCAGTGCTGGTCCATCTGGGTCCCCAAGTGAAAGCCCCAGTGCAAGCCCATCGTCTGCACCAAGTGAAACCCCTAGTGCAAGCCCATCGTCTGTTCCAAGTGGCAGTCCCAGTGCTAGCCCATCGTCGATGCCCAGTGCTAACCCAAGTGCAAGCCCGTCTTCTTCGCCAAGTGCTAGCCCCAGCACTTCGCCAAGCTCGGGTCCAAGCAGCTCCCCAAGTGCAAGTCCAAGCTCTGCACCTAGCTCTACCCCTAGCTCAAGCCCCAGTTCAATGCCTAGCTCAAGCCCCAGTGCTTCGCCCAGTTCTACACCAAGTTTGTCGCCAAGCTCATCGCCCAGTAGCAGTCCCAGTGCTGAACCAAGCGCCTCTCCCAGTGCTATCCCCAGTTCCAGTCCCAGCAGCACACCAAGCAGCACGCCAAGCAGCACACCCAGTGCCACTCCTAGCGCGCTGCCGAGTGCCAGTCCCAGTGAAACTCCTAGCTTGCAGCCAAGTGTTTCACCAAGCTCTACACCAAGTGCCAGCCCTAGCAGTTCTCCTAGCTCGTCACCCAGCAGTGCTCCAAGCAAGGGCCCCTCAGGCATGCCATCAGTCAGCCCTTCGGCTGCCCCATCGCTTATTCCTTCCGGTGGGCCAACAGTGACTCCTTCTCACTACCCTACAACAAGTGAATATGAATGTGTGGATGCCTGGGCTTTTGATTCCAGATCAGCCATCTGTCTAGAAGATATGGATTATGGGCGGTGGGGATGGAGCAATGGGAAGTATGGTTCTCCTGGATGCGCCCCTTGTGACTGCCCTATTTGTGACACACCATTCCTTGCTCCCCCCAAAGACTCTGACATTGGCACGTGTCTCAAAACTGGTGATGACTCAGCCAAGTCTTGTTTCAATATGACATCATATAACTGGGGTGACGGGCAAGGCCCATGGGATCCATGGGTGGGAGAAATTTGTGTACAAATGACCAAGAGCGAAACATTGGAAGTAACGTTTGACACCGTATCATTCTGGAAACTTTGGAATGCCCAGGTTTGGGCAGGAGTGGATATTGGTGACATTCCCACCAACAGTGATGGAAGTGCTGATATTTCAGCTTTTCCTTATGGAAATGACACCATCAAAGGGGTGGCTGACTACGCAGTTGTGGTTCCCCTGGATTCTTCGGAGTCTTGTGATGGAAAAGATGAGTATACTCTTGTGCTGGCAACATACTCCTACGTTGGAGACCCTTGCCTTCCTTTCAATGGATCTTACGTTTGGGAAACTGACTATCCAGCGTGGGGTCGGGATGTTGATAACATGATGGAGTCTAGTGAGAAAACTTTCACCTACTTTGAGGTGACAATTGGTTGTGACTGTGATGCTTCAGCACCAACACAGGGGCCGGAGATTAGTACCCCAAGCCCTACAAGAGGACCTACCAGCAGTCCTTCTGAACCTGTTGTGTACCGCAACAGGGCTTCTGCTGGCCGCTTTGGTCCTGGAAGGTCTTTGTTGGAGCATAGAGACCTGGAGGAAGACATGTGCACATGCATCTGCCCTGGAGATGGCTCGGATCTCAAAAGGAGTCCTGTTTCCATGGACCTGCACTTGGGCACGAAAATTGACTGCACGCCCAAGGGTGAGAAGGCGGGAACAGTTTATCTGTCACCCAACTCAGATGGGACCACCACTGTCACCTATGAAACTATTGGCAACTTTGTGATTAAGGAGACACATCTCTACGTTGGAAAGGGGTCCATACCAATGTCCGAGAACAGTGCATACATAGCACCAGAATCCTTTGAATACTCTCATGATGAAGGCTCTCTCTCGTCAAAGACAACAACAAAGTCATATGTGGTTGACATGTCCAGCTGTGACTTTTATGTTGCTGCAAATGCCAAAGTCTGTGGAGAGTTCAACACCTTTGCGCCAACCATCACTCCCTCATCTACTCCCAGCGACCTCCCAAGCACCAGCCCCTCAGAAAGTCCAAGCTCTGGTCCAAGTTCCAGACCAAGTGAAACACCATCGGCCACCCCTAGCTCATCGCCCAGTGAGTCCCCCAGCTCCACTCCAAGCGCCTCTCCCAGTGCAAGCCCCAGTGCTGAGCCTTCAGGTGCACCAAGTGCCAAACCCAGCAGCAGTCCCTCAACTAAACCTAGTGCTAGTCCCAGTGCAACCCCATCCTCTTCACCTAGTGCTAGTCCCAGTGAAAGCCCATCTTCTTCACCAAGCGCAACCCCCAGCTCGAGACCATCATCAGCACCCAGCACAAGCCCCAGCACCTCTCCCAGCTCAAGCCCCAGCAGCTCACCAAGTTCTGAACCCAGTGCTCCTCCCAGTGAGACCCCAAGCAGCTCCCCAAGTTCAGTTCCAAGCTCTGCGCCTAGCGAATCCCCCAGTGCAACTCCTAGTGCAAGTCCAAGTGCTGCACCCAGTGCCAGTCCTAGTTCTGCTCCCAGCAGTTCTCCAAGCTCGACACCCAGCGCGTCACCAAGTAGCAACCCCAGCTCCACACCTAGTGCCTCGCCAAGCTCAAGCCCCAGCGCAGCACCAAGTGCCTCTCCCAGTGCCAGTCCGAGCGAGTCACCGAGCAGCAAACCCAGTGCTAGCCCGAGCAGCTCGCCTAGCTCCAGTCCCAGTGGGACTCCTTCATCCGCACCATCGGACAGCCCCTCTGCCAGCCCAAGCTCTTCCCCCAGCAGCAGCCCCTCTGGGGCACCCTCTTCACGCCCATCTGCCTCTCCCAGCGCATCTCCCAGTGA
>ENA-ORBV01013092-ORBV01013092.1-microbial-mat-metagenome-genome-assembly--contig:-NODE-13092-length-12650-cov-5.330391_pt1 | contig 12650 bp, 12 predicted proteins | sample MGYA00237777_ERZ505514 | MGnify/ENA primary metagenome ERZ505514 (study PRJEB26160, sample SAMN06269048) | microbial mat metagenome | isolation source: Oligotrophic lake microbial mat | place...
CCTTCCTATCTCATAGTATTACTAGTAATTCCCTATTGTGAGCATGAATGAGAGACCCATGTCTAACTTTCTAGCTGCTGTTGCCATCACTGTAGAGACCTATCTAATATTAAAAGTAGAAGCAGGCCATCACACATCCGAAAGCTTGTGGTAGGGGTATAATCGAATTAATTAAAAAATTAAAAATAAACAGTTCCAGTCCAACAACAAAAAGAAACGATGCAAAGAAACGTAACACGCCTATCGCTTGTCTGCGTCATCCGAACTGTATAATTGTTTTTTGTTGTGGATTGTTCTCTGCTGCGGGAGAGAGGGCAGGCGGTAGTTGATTTTTTTGTTTACGTTTGCTTTTTACGAGAGCACACCATCCGCCACAATACCCCCGAGGGAATCTCCCGCATTCGAACCAAGTAGCGTGCCCCAACCGGGATACAACATGGACCCGAAGGCACCTCCCGCCGCCGTAAAGCAAAGCCCAAGACCTCGAGATACCATGAGCGTGCCGGATTTTTTGACAATCGGGTATTGTTCTTCGTCCTCTGCAGTATTGTCGTCATTATTTGTGATTCCGTCCGTCTTTTTGACCTGGTCCTTGAGTTGTTTTCTCCGTTTCCGTTCCTTGACAAAGGCATAATATCCATACGCCAAAATCATTTGATGGACACTGTAATCAGCCAAAAAGGCAATCAAATTGGCTCGAAAAGAAATTCCAAACATTTGTCGGCCCACTTCGACGCGGTTTTCTTCTTTGGCGTCGAGGCGTTTGGCTTGTTTAAAGGTATCCAATGTCAAGTCATCCAATGTAATTTTGTCGACGATCTTGTCCGCCACATGTTCGTAACATCGCATGACGAGGGTAATGGCATGAAATTTCAACAAGGCTTCGGTCAATTTCGCAGGAAAAGTCTCCCAACGTACTTTCCATTCTCTCTGTAAGCATTGGTATTGATATTTGTTTTTTGTTGTTGTGTGTAGTTGTTGCAACAGTCAGTGAAAGGAATGTAAAAATATTAGGGTGAGTCAAACATCCTTTTGAGATTAAAAATCAAAAAGATGGAAATGGAATAAAACAAATATGTCCTCTTTTTGCTCAGGTGTAACAATTTCACTTCATGACAAGCAATAAAGCAAGCCTCAGATTTCAGCAAACGGTTTCAAGAAACTCGTTCCATCACAGCAGGTTTTCGCAATAGTATAATATAGTATGCGAGAAATAAATGTTGTCCATAACAACAACTAAAAACATAATCTGACGTACCGTTTCCCATTCAATCGCTTCGTCATCCGCTTCTTCTTGACTAATTTTTCCTTCGTCGACCAGTTTGTCTCGTGCAACATCTTGTTGGAGCTGATCATTGGCGTACGTGGAAAGGACCAGACTGCTTTGGGTCACCACAATGCGAAACGACTATAATTATATGCCACCAATCGTATACCGTATCGTCCCCGTTGAGAAAACATAAATAAAAAGAAAGAGACAGAGAGTCAATTCGAGTCAGACACTGTACATGAGTTCACTTTTTTCCCGCGCCATCAAGCAGTTTACTACTACTAGCAAGCACGCAAATACTTACACTTCTAGCGAGGTTGCCCGGAGTCAAATGCTCCAAAAATTTCTTTCGATCTTCGAGAAGATCTCGTCCCAGCAATTGCAAATCCAGTAAACGTTGTTGTCTTGTCTCAAAGGACGAGCAAGCCAACAATCTGGGCCTACTAGCATCCAATGGCGGCGGCGGTGTTGCGGGCGTAGATTTTACCCCTGGATGATAATACCATGGAGTCAAGAACCGTTGGGCAATCGTCATCTTGTCTTTTCAATGAACTTGACAAGTATTTGTATGTATTGCAAGTAAGCTAGAGACAATACGGAACGGCAATCTTCTCGTTTCTAGCCGGCAGTCGATTTTGCTACAGTGACCGCTGGGTATCCGACAGCAGCTACAATATTCCAACAGCAGCACTATGGTACTCTATCGATCAGCGATCGTTGGGCCTGTGGTTCAATTATCTTATCTCTATTGATCCCTCTTCTTTCTTTTCTTCGTTTGTTTTGCCAACCAACGTCTTGCATGAAACTTCGTTGCGGATTTCGCGGTCTCTTTGGTGTCGCTCGAACTCCCCCGACCTCCTAGCTTTCGCGACGCACACATTCTCTAAAACAACAAGTTCAGATGCGCGTGAAGCAGCACAGTTGAGTGGTTGCTACTGGACTAGAGCTAGTAGATTTGAAACCCACAGATTGCAAGTGAGAGAAGAAGTTAAATGGAATGAAAGGAGAAGCAATAGATACTGTAGAATCAACTGAGCAAGGAGGAGAAGAAGACTGACCGCTAGCGCATCGGCAACAGAGAGACAAGGGCATCATCTGCAAAGAAACACATTGAACAAGAGAGAAAGACAAAAACCTCATCCACAAACAAACAACAAAAATGAAGGAGAAAGAGATGATGACTGTGCTTATAAAGAATTTTGTTTAGCAGTAAGAAAGGATAGACATGTGTTGTGTCCAGGGGTGACTGAGTGATCAGGACAAAGAGATTGAATAGCACAAAAACAAGAAAATAGTCACATGGCCAACTGTTGAACAAAGGGCAAGCAAAGAAGAAAACAGCCCAGCAACTGACTAATGATACAAATAGCAGACCAGACGACAAGCAACAAGAGTAAGGTTTGGGACCATGCACTGGAGCGAGTGAAGAAACTTAAGGCATGTTTAGTCTGTAGTGAGCAAAACAACAAGTTGCTTGTGAGTGCGCCCACAAAGCGGGAAAGCAAACAAATGTCATGTAATTGAAATGTAAGCACTGGGACCCTTGAAAGAGAAGGAGCACCACAAGTGTTAATGATGAAGTCCATGGAGTTTGGGCAGCACTTGACTAGCAGACAAGAGAGCATCATTTGTTTGAAGGAGTGGATCTGCAAAGATGACATTTTCTTTGACAGGGAGTGTGTGCTGAAACTTGAAATAGCCAATGCACAAGTGGATTGTTCAGCATCTGTTTCTCTCACTTGCATTCTTCTCAAATTTGTTTAGCCCCCGTGAGTGGGAGCTCCATGATGAGTCCTAGTGGAGCTTCAAATGTGTTTTGCACCCGTCAAATGGTCAAATGCGTGTAGCGACTGTAATTGTGAGCTCCATAAAGAGTCCAAGCGGAGCATCCAACATGTTTAGCGCCGTCAAATTCATTTAGCCCCCTTGATTAGGAGCTCCATGATGAGTCCAAGCGGAGCGTCAAATGTGTTTAGAGCCCGTCAAATGCATTTATTCAAGGGGCCTTGGATTGGTCATTAACTAGTAGCAGCTCAGATAGTGGGGGTGTTTGGGTGACAAGGCACACATGTTTCAGTGCTTTGATGTGGCGAGGGTAGACTTTATCTAATGGTAGTGTTTTGCTTGCAATAGTAGTTCTTGTAAGTTTGATTTATACTTTGGTAACGATGGCTTCGATGCATGCTTTAGTTTTGATGCTGTCATCGTTCAACTACTTCAGTTTGTGTTTCAGGTGGACTTGGAATCGGAGACGCCCTTTTTTTGGCCACAGGAATTCTATGTCTAGGAGGAATAGGAAGGTGTTGTTGGGTGCAATTGATAGCACTAACTAGTAGTACTGTAGTGAGTAAACATGGTTCCAGTAGATAGCTTACTTTAAAATGCCATGCTTAGAAGCAGCCTGGTTTGCGACTACCGATGATGGGACGAATGTGAAGACGCTTCAAAAATGTGTAACGAATGAGACGATGTCGGAATCAGGTCCATTACGGATCTCGGAGAGTCATCTTCCTCGTCCTCCTCGTCATCTTGTTCGCTTCTCTTCGTGTAAGGAAGCCTTGTTTGAGACTTGGTTGATGCCTTTCTACCAGCACAAACATTCAACTGATGGCGGTCATGGCTCTCACTATCGTCGCTGTCCTCGCCGTCCTCGTCACCCGATTCCGTTCCTTCTTCACCAAAGGCCATAATGGTAAGCTCTTCGATCAAAGCGAACGAATTGCATTTCTTTTGCATCATATCCACAATGACATCAATCTTGTCGTCGTAGAGCAACTTCATCTTTTTCGCTCGCTCGATCATTGGGTCCTTTTTGTCAATGACATCTGCCCAATCCAGAATGCCCTGTTGATAGATGGATGCAATCTGTACCAACTGATCGTGTTCTCGCAGGTCCTTCTTTTTCATGGCTTCTAACTCTGCCATGTAGGTTGCCATTTCAGCATTGCTCTCCTCGAGGAGGCTATTGCTAGACGACGTTGTCAAGATTTCGAGCCTCAGCTTTCGATTTTGACTATCAATGCGGGCATTTTCTTGTTTGAGAGTCTTGATGGTATGCCTGATTTGCTTGAACTTTTCCTTGAAGGCCTCTTCTTGGTGAAATTCCAGCAACTTTCTCGTCTTGCTGCTGACATTGGTAGGAGCCGCGTCGCGCTGGGCAGCCATCTTTTTCAATTTACGTTGCTTGGTTTCCTCTATACGCTCCAAATCCTTGTCTTCACCTTGCTGTGTTTGGTCCACTTTTATTTCCAATTCCTGGATCTGCTTGGCCAAAGCTTCCATTTCCTCCCTCATGGCTATTTCTTCTGGATCCGGCTTGGGTGGAGGAGGCTTTACATATGCGGCAGGAGCAGAAGAGATGGACGATCGTCTCTTTGTTGTCGTCGTGTGAACACTACTGCGTCTTCGAGTTGGTGCCGTGCCGTGGCCGCTCTTTCTAGTAGCGCAACTGATACTCTCGCTGCTGCTGTCTAGGCTGCCGTTACTGCCATCATGGGAGCTTCGATTGCTGTCGTTGAGTAGTTGTTTCGTGCTTTTTCCTGTATGTCTCTTGATGGTAGTCTTGAACGGCACCGATTTGAAGGGTTTCTGATAGGGGCTGCTCAAACAGCTGGGATCATCGGCTGTGACAATGGCGGACGGTCGGATCCAAGCAATATTTGATGATGATGATGATGATGTCGATGATGCCCGCGGAGGCAAGCTCTGTCGTGATCCTCCTTTGGGTGCCGTGTCCGTGGACAAGTGACGAGACAAAATGGCCCTATGAGCACTGGGCCGACGAATGCTGCTGGTCGTATTATCCGATCCACTGATACTCATGCCCGAACTCGAATCGGTCATGGGAGCCGTGGATACACTGTCTTGTCCAGCTTTACAAGTGCTTGTTCGGCGAGAGCTGGACCGTTTGAGCAAGAGTCGTTGAGTCGTTCGACTCGAGTCATCCATGAGGGAGGAAGAACTGGCAGGATCATCGACAGTCGAAGAGGAGGACGCATCCAGACGAGAGCGACACAGCTGGTGTACATCATAACTTTCATCCATCTCATCTGCCGTTGGAATGGCTGTATCTTGTTGTTGCTTTCTTTGCCTGTAGCTTTTTGTTCGATGAACAGAGGATTGTCGAAAGTCTGGAAGTTGAATTTTGTTGCGGTGTTCTGTCAAGGACGTGTAACTATCTACACTCTTATTGTCGCCATCCACACTTGTACGAGACTTTCGCAAACTGGGAATGTCCAACTTTCCCAAATGCTCTGCCAAGGAGGATATAGAACCCCGTCTTCGATCGGAATCAGTGTTGTATGTTTTATTGCTGTTGTCTTGACACGTTGGATCTTTGCATGCATTTGCTCGATGATTGCTCTTGCTGCCCAGCTGTGGCTTTTCCTTTTCCTGGTTTTTCGTAGTAATGGAGGTTCGTCGTTCTATTGTAGATTGGCCCCTGGGTTGCGCGATACTGCTGCTGCTACCAGTATTGTGATTGTACTGTATGGATCCAGCGCTTTCATTGTTGCTGCTGCTGGATTGGCTACCAATCGAAGAGGAAGAAGCACCATTTTTACTGCTGTCATTCATACTGCTGCTAATGCCACCACTGCTGTTGTTCGACAGCCTTCGCCTGCCGTGGAAACTTCTGGTAGCGGTTCTCGTGGTGGGGGAAGTATCATTGCTGTTGCTGCTACTGTCCTGGAGATTTCGCTTGGAGAGCTGTTGAGAAGCAAAGAGACGCCGAGAGACCGTATTTGAACATGGTTTGGTAGTACTCTTTGGCTTTTGTCCGAGAATGGTCTTATCGCAGCCTGCCTCTTTATTCTTTTGAATGTTTTGCTCAAAGATGGCACGGGCGGATAGAAGCTTACTCGAGGCCATTGTTGTCGTTGTCATGTGCGTTGTTGGTACCTGCTCACTGTGTTGATGTAGATGGAGAGAAGAGATGACTCCTCGTTGGAAAGGTGAAAGATTAAGCTAATCTAGGCCCAAGCGATATAAAACTGTACAGTAACCGACTGTTTGCTTTTGTTGAGATCGACAAGAGGACCCGGGCAGCTATTAGGAAGGCGGCCGGCAATCCCTCTATGGAAGCCACATCCAAAGACCAGGCAGTTCAGATCAGTTCAGTTAGCTGACCCCATACTAACCAGCCTACTCGAGGGAACTAACTGAAACATCCGTCATAGCATTATTCGTGCGTCTAGCTAGTAACAAGGAAATTATTCTCCAAGTCTCTAGTACCTTCTAGATAGTTTGCCGCAGTTAGTCTTATCTACACCTTGGCGCGATTGCCACGATCAACGTTGTACGGTAAGATTGGTCGACTCCGACTGATCACTACCTACTAACGGATACACTTGGCTACAGGCAAGATTCATGTAGCTAGCTAGCTTTAAAGTAGCTAAGCAGAGACTGGAAGGCACTCTACTAGAGTAGCTCGGCTACTACGTAGTAGCTCAGCTAGCTATTGGTGGCTATCAATATTAAGTAGCTTTCAGCACCAAAGCAGAGATTCATCCAGTCGCAGCGCCAGATTCGACTCGTCAGTTAGCTAGCTACACGCTACAGACGCCAGTTTGGACTCGTAACGACGGATCCTTCTCATCCAAACTACTAATGACAGCAGAAGGCTGTAGTCGGAACTGGAAAACGAACGAACACTTGCGAAGGGAAGGCCATTCAGTAGTACTAGGCACTGATGCTACAAATGATATATATGAGCTGACATACTTCGCAGTGGAGTAAGAAAACAAATGATCAAGAAAGATGGATGGACCTGACAAGCCCTTGACACGGTTGTATCTTGGTGGTGACACGCGAATATCTGCCATGGGGCTTCAGAGCCGTTGATTCATGTCAGTGAATCTTGTTTGTATCGAAGCATGGGATTCGTCAGATGCTAGTAAGAGTAAGCTAAGTTAGAGCAGGAATGTTTGTATAGTAGTAGTGTAACGTTCAATATCTCTAGTTTTGATATTTAATGTGTCTATAGGACCTTGTCCTTGTATACTCTAGCGGTTTTGTTTCTTCTATTCTATGCACGTTTCTGTAAGTATATTCCATGAATGTAGGTAGTTCTCTCTGTATGTGTAAGTCTTTAGACGGCGACAGACATGTAAGCATCGGTGTCTTCGTAATGTTCCAACCATTCGGTGGAGACATCCTCATGATGTTGCTCCACCGCAACAGCTGGTGATTGTTGTTTCGATGATTGCTTGGCATAGATCTCGGGCCACTGGGCCTTGATAAAGTCTTGCATGACATTGGCGGCGACGGTGCTACTGCTGTCATGGGCGTACTGTTCTTGACTGGCGAAATGCACCTTGGTGGGTTCGGCACACTGTTCTCCGTAGAGGGGATTGCGACCCCATTCGTCTTCGTTGGCGCGGTAGTGGTGTTCGTCCCAGAGGCAGAAGGGACGACGATCCGACATGATGTTGGAATCTTCGACAATGGCATCGAGGGCGTGAAGGACCTTGCCGCAGGGTGCACCACAACGGCCTTCCTTTTGGACGGGCCACGACACGACAAAGCTGGACACATTGTGTGCCTTGACAATCTCGGCCAATTCGGCGGTCACTTCTTTGCTCAACGTGCGCTTGTTTCCTCGTGTCTCGAGCTTCAAGTGAATGGGTTCCAGAGGAAGAGGAGCATCTCCAAAGGAAGGATGAGAGGCCAAGGCTAGACCAATTTTGTTGGAACCGATGTCCAAGGAGAGGATGGCGCCGCTGGCTTTCTTCCAGTCCAAGGCACTGGCAATCTTGGAAGGGGCTCGTAATGCTTTTGTGGCGCTCATTGTGATAGTATTATTGTATTAGTATTAAGGTAGTTGGTAATAGAGTCTGCGGTTGATGGATTGCAGATGTCTTTGCTTTAGGCATTTGATTTGCTGTTTGAAGGTTTGGGAATTTGATTTTGTGAGAACGTTGAAAGTTTGGGAATGCCGCTTGCTACAAGAAATCAAAACTGCTTGGCGCACGCTGGGTTTCATGATGAGGCGTGTCAAGCATGATCGCTTTGCCTTCAGCCGTTTGAACTGCTAGTAGTCGGAGTCAAAAAAAACTCGACGTGTTGATGCTGACATTCCTATTTTTAGGCCGGCATCAACATTTCGCGGCACGACGTATGTCACAATCCGAATACAAAAACCGAGACTCCGACCAGTTCCTTCCTTTTTAAGAACCAGAACTAACAAGAAGTACTCTAATATCTATAGTAAACTCGCCACTCTTGGGAGTGATTCACGGGAATGTTTTTCTTGTGAATCATGAGTTCCGCCAAATTCGAATTAGCACAGCCACCCTTCGTATTATGCCGCCTCATTCGACGGAGTCTCACTCTAGTACTGGTAATACGTGGCTCTAGGTGCCGTATCTCCGGAAGGCATTGGTCGGGCGCACAAGGGATCCGGAGTATCAGGAGTTTTCCAAACGATTCAGCCTGCTTCGACGAACATCCGAATGAACGAAGGAAACATCGGAAGGCTAACCAGCCAATTGTCGGCATGGTAACTCAAATCAATTTGTGCTGGATGGCTCTAGTTTTCTCGGAACATTCTAAAATATTAGGACTGGTTGGTTGGAGTAGCCCATGTGAATCGTTTGGACGAATAGATGACGGAATGATGTAGATGAATGGGAAGGCAGATCGACAATGAATGAAAGGGATGAGAATCATGAGATATCCAAAAGACGTGTGATTCCATCTCCCAGTCCTTCTCATCCCATAGGAAGGATTGTTGGCTGTGTCATACGATTGTAGCGTGCACGTCCGACAATAAAACTCCGAAAAGTGACCCACAGGGCTAAAAAAAGGGAGCGAAAAATGATATTAGTAGAAAGATATTGGCTGGCTAGCTAGCTACTACTTCTACTAGATTGGCGGGTGTTAACAAAGGAAGGAGCAGTACATGGCGAGGTCCATGTCTACTAGTAGCTTCAAGTTCCAGCTAGAGAGACAGAACTTGAAGCAGTGAGCAAGTGACGGAGGCAAAACGACCGAATAAAAGGTAGATATCTATTGACCAGCTAGCGACGTAGGTGATACTTCTTCTAGAGTTTGGTGGGCGTCGGTGAACGAAGGATCTCAATGAGCATTCTATTACAATGCGAGGTCGCTCCAGCTGGAACCCAGAGACAACTCACTGAAAAGCAGCAATGCGCTTCCATGTGTGCTTGTTTCAAGTTTCACGCCTTTTGTGATGTTGGATCGGCGGACATTCAGTTCAACTGCGGTATCATGATCTGTTCAGTTCAGTTGTGAGTGAGCCGATGATTGGTACCGGAATAAGGAGGTCCTGCAAACCGTAACCGTAACAAACTTCTAGCTACTTTAGCTAGCTCGTACCGGTAGCAAAGTAGGTCCTGGAGTGGGTAGGTTCATCAGGTACATGGTCGTGTTGTTGCCGGAGTTCCAAAGTGCTAACTCTTGCATCACGTACTCGACCTAAGTTCCTGAACTTTATATTTCGTAGGATAGGGTTAGGGAACATTGTTTTTTATTCGCGCGAGCATGGGGGCATCACGACTCCCACAAAGCCAATGGAATGGAACCGGCTAACCCGAATGAATTTATTAGCTAGTGAGTAGATAGAAAACAATGTTAGCTAGCTAGCTAGCTACTAGCAGACTTTTGTCAAGAGCCTACCCACGCACTTTCTGTATCAACTCGGATGGAGTTTGGAATCCCATGCATCATGATCGCTTTGCGAGCCATGATATTGGCCGGAAAAGAATTGGTTCTTGTCCACCGCCACACGAGACTGAAAAGCACAAAACAAGAACTAAGCGTGATAAAGAGAATGCTGCAAATTCATATCGCATTCACACATGTTTGAGGTTCTACGGCTTCTTCAGTTCTACGGCTTCTCCCAGTTCCATGGCTTCTTCAGTTATTCGTTTCTCCGTCGCAACCATACAGTCCATACTATGATGTCAGTGTTGCATCCTCGTAAGCCGCAACCTGTAGGTCCAACTGAATGAATAAATGTAGGGCATCGATGAGAATGGTTCTAGAGCACAAGAACTACCGAAGCGGCACATGAGAAGCAGGCAAAAGCGATCACTGCAAATTCAAAATGCATTTTCTGGAGCGAACTGTCTTAGTGCATTCAATTGGGCACGGACCATGATGCACATCCTCCAAAAGCCGAAGGAGGCTTTTCCCACGGGTGATCACACTCCTAAAAATATTCCAACGGTCGTTTTGGCTGGTACCATGCGAACAGAGCCAAAACCTATTATTTCCTCTCGGGCTTATCGGTGTGAGAAAGCTACTCTAGAGCCGGCTAAAGTGATGGCCGCGAACAGGCTAGAATAGTATTGCGCACCTCCAGTCTGTCATGAATAGTAGCTACTCCGACCTTCTTGGGTTGTCATGGTTGATGCGAATTTGTCATGTCTGATGCGAATCCAATCATCTTTTTGATTGTTATTGGCCGTTTCACGGAAAGGCTTTGGCCTTCGGCCAGAAGTAGATTCTTGATATACGCCTCAAATTGCATTCTGTTGGTTTAGATTTGATAGGAGATTCAGTTCCCATCGTAAATAATGGTTTAAGGTAGAGCCTGCAAAAGGGCCTCGATATCACGACTTTTATAACGCACCCAACAGACTCTTCGGAAAAAGGTGGTTTCCATCCAAAGTGGCTACTACTCCGAGTAGCTAGAATGGATACCGTTAGTTAGTGATTGAGTTGTCAGCCAAGCAAGCAACTCGTGCTACTAGCTAGCTAGTACCTATCTATTAGATAGCTACCTACAGCACCTGGTGAGTGGTGACCACACTTCATGTCAACAGAATAAAGAAGGACCGCATCACGGTGGCATGACTGATTTGCGCAACGGATCAGCTGGGAAGCCTTTCGTTGGGTTGAACCCGAACAGTTCCAGATTCTTTACTCCGCAGTGCTAAAAGGGGGGCAGTGCCTGAAAACGTAGCAGCCAACGTTGCTCACAACGTAACCACGCTGGTAGGCATTGAATCGCAAATGACACTGCAGGGGTTCCACGCGGTGACACTAAGCGTCAACCCCCAAAACTCTGATTGGAACCCATCCGCGACCACGGCTGCACAATCATCGAACCCGCTTTCTTGAACAAAAGCACCCCGTCAACGCAAATTACTAACAAAACTGCATGCACAGACAGGTTTTGACATTGCAGTAGTCCCTGCTACGATAGTTGCAACGTAGCAGGGCGAGCATTCGACTTTTTTTGGCCAACACAGGGGCTGACATTCATTTCATAGAAGTTGACATGAATCGATCAATGCTGAAGTTGCTGCCGGGTATTCAAGTGTTACCACATCAGCGATTGCTATTATACTTTATTCCAAGTGTCATCATCATAGACTCATCAGCGTGATAGCAGCAAGCATAGAATGAACGACAGCCCGAATCAAGCTGCAAGCTAAAGTGTGTACATAAAAATAGATAGAACTAACTACTAACAAGCTATTAGTAGGAGCATCAAGAATAACAAAAAATGAAGAAGAACGTATTAAACTTCCTCACGAATCCGGGCCAACTGGCTTCCAAGTTCGACTGGAAGAAGGCTTCGGGAAGCATCATGGCGTTGGATATCGGAAGTGACAACAAGATTGGCTTAGCCATTGCGTCTCATCCATCCTATGGCGAAACCCCCATGCCACTCGACCCCATTCCCATTACACTCGAAACCAAAGCGAAAAACCGCAAATGCCTCTCCAAATCGACCATCGAAGAACTCAAGAGTATTGTCACCAATTATAACGTATGCGGCTTTGTGATTGCTTGGCCCATGCAACGAGAAGGACGATGTGGAGCGCCCTGTGGCAAGGTCTTGCACACCTTGGACTCGTTGATTGCCGAATCGTCTGCCATTGTCAATACCAAACGACCCTTTTGTCTTTGGGATGAACATCATTATGTGCCGCAAGAGGATGTCTGGGGACGCATTCCCTTATATGGCTGCCCCTCGAACAAAACAATCCACAAGGCCAGTGAAGAACAATATGAACACAAATGCAGCAGCAGCATTGCCGTGGATGTTTGGAATGACTTTTGTGCCAAGCATTGGCCAGATCTTTGGAAACAAGAAGATGACGCTGGTTATCAAAACCAATTACAAGCAGAAGATTGCGTCACCTATATCAACAATGATGGCTGGTTTGATGATGACGAACAAGACGAAGAGGAAGAATACGAGTATGAGGCGTTGATCCGATAGACCGCTAGGGCAAGCCAACCAACCAATGAAATGCATGTAAAATACAATAGAAAGTGGCGTCATATCTCGAATGAATGGATCGCAGCGACACAACAGTAACAAATAGATCATCCGTCGTTCGACCGACCAAACTAAGATAAAACTTATAAGAACAACTCATTATTATGATGATTACATATATCC
>ENA-ORBV01013093-ORBV01013093.1-microbial-mat-metagenome-genome-assembly--contig:-NODE-13093-length-12650-cov-4.768393_pt1 | contig 12650 bp, 12 predicted proteins | sample MGYA00237777_ERZ505514 | MGnify/ENA primary metagenome ERZ505514 (study PRJEB26160, sample SAMN06269048) | microbial mat metagenome | isolation source: Oligotrophic lake microbial mat | place...
TATTCGTCGGCAGCGTCAGATGTGTATAAGAGACAGGTGTTAAAGCAAATCATGACGCTGAATTTTGCTTTACCTGGTTCGGTTTGTATGTATCAGGGTGAGGAGCTGGGGCTTCCTGATGCGCGTATACCTGACGACATCCCCCATAATAAGATACGAGATTATCTGGCTGGTCGTGATAAAGCGCGTGCGCCCATGCCATGGAATTATAAGGAGATAAATGCAGGATTTTCTGGTTCTGATAATCCTTACCTTCCTGTCCCAAATAAATTGAATGTAATCAATCTGTCTCCGTCCCATATTGTCTCCATTTTTAGAAAACCCTCAGGACCAGCAAGCAATGTCTCACGGACAATACGCCCGTTTTCTTGAGTACCGACTATGTTGTTTGGGTTATTGACTGTATTATTTAGCACCTCATTTATATACAGACGACCATTTTCATTATCAAAGATTCCAATAGAGTTTAACTGTCTTTCCATTTGAATTGACCGATCAATATTATGCTGATTGCTGGTCGCGTTCCCGAATAGATATTCTAATTTTCGCCCTATATCAGGGATAGAGGAATAAATTATAGGTGAAATCACAATCGGCGGTATAGCTGGGAATATTTCTACGAATGGCGGCAAGATGGGTGGTACCAGCGGCAGAAGTGCTGGAGGCAAGGGTCTCGATAAGCCAGGGTTAGTGAGTGGTTGTGAATATAAGTCATGAACGGCCTCAATAATTTCCGGCTTGAATATCTCCTCAAGTTCCTCTCGCACATCCGTAATACACTTATTTACATAGTCGTCTGTGTCCCTGAAAGTCTTCTCAAGATAATCTGAGACTGCATTACGACAGGCAGGTGTTGCGGCGCAAGCTAACCCTAAAACTGCTGCGCCAGCCGCCAGTGCAAACGGATTAGCAGCAAGCGCGATAGCAGCAGCAAAAGGATTTTCACCACTTGGATCACTAAGATTGATCGGGTTGCCTTCGACATACGTATACCCATTTCGGGACATGATCCGTTCCATCACGCCCTCGAAGGGATCACGACTTAGGAACATCCCAAGCGACGGATTCATGTAGCGAGCGCGGAGGTAGACTAAGCCGGATGGATCAGTGTACTCACCCGCATAACCGAGCCGCGAGGTAGATCCGCCGAAACTTTGGATCAAGCTGCCGTTGAAAATCGCCTTAGTACCTGAATTCAGTCAATTGCTATCTTTTATCGTTTGGCTCGGTCAATTTAAATTAATTTGAATGTTTGGATGGAAGGATTAGGTGCTTTATAATGAAAGCAAAAGTAAACAGGGTTGCAATTTAATCGCTATGACGACAACATCATTTGAACCAGGCGTAGCCCGTCGGTTGAGGACGGAAATTCCAAAGCTTGACGAGAATTTACCCGTGTGGGCGCGGCGTTCTAACCCCATTATTCGCCGTCAGCTTGGGATTTATTGGCGGGTCTTTATCCCGCAGCTTGATTTTCTCTCACGCTGGTATCTGTATCAAGCGGTGATTATCCTCCTCACGGCGCAATTTGATTTTCTCTTCGCGCCTGTTTTGATGCTGGTGCTGGCTTCTTTCATGCTGCTGCCGATTGCCTTTTATATGTACGCTAAAATGCTCTCGGAAATCGTGGTTGATTCGGTGACGGCGATCACTGATGAATTTAAAAATGAGACGCTGATGCTCTTGCGCGTCACGCCCTTTTCTGCCCAGCACATCATTCTAAGCAAAGTCGCAGGGGCGTTCTGGCGACAGATGGAAAGTCTGGACGGTGTGCTGACGATGGCGCTGTTTTTAGGTACGCCTGTGATTGTGTTCCAGCAGGTATTGGCCTATTCACCGGAAGACCATTTCTTGCTGCCGCAGACCATTTCGGTGGCGGTGATGTTAGTGTCGCTGGTACGGCTTCCGCTGGAAATGTTCATGATCGGGATGATCGGCATGGTTTCCGGCACAGCGACACGCAATCGCAGCATGGGGATTATCGTCGCTTCGGTGTTTACGTTCTTTTACTTCTTACTGCTGAATCTGCCGCGCTTAGTCGATTTACCGCTGATTCTATATCTGTTAGTCGAAGTCGTGCTGCCTTTGATGCTGCCGATTTATATCATCTGGGGCGGGTTACGCGCCACGTTGGCGATGCTGCTGCGCGATTAATTGGCACCCAAAATGCCGATTTTTTCTCATAGTAGGACAAAAATCCCCCAAGCGTAGGCTAAACATAGTCTAAACGTCGGATAAACATAACAAACCTTACGGTATAATAGAGACGTTATCTTATGTCACGGCGCTACCGCCTGTGACTTCTATTAATTTCAAGTGAGGTGAGTATGTACAGAAAATTCAGCCTGCTTCTGCTAATTGCGCTGGCACTGACATCCGCCGTGATCCTCAGCGTGAGCGCTCAGGATATTACCCCGCGTGAGGACGATGTTATCGACCCCAACGCCAATTTAAGCTGGCCTCCGCCTGTGTATGTGCTGCGTGGGGAAGTTGAACTGCGTGGTTCTGCCAGTTTGCCCAATATGTCCAACTATTTCATCGAGTTCCGCCCGATTGTGCTGCCTGCGCCGGAGGTTGAAGGCCAAGCCACCGCAACACCAGAAGCAGAGGCTGATGAAGCCCCTTGGTTCCCGGCGACTTTACCGAGCGCCACACCCATAACTGAGGAAGTGCTTGGGGTTTGGAATACCGAAACCGCCCCCGATGGCTTGTATGAAGTGCGCTTGGTCGTCAATATTCGCGGCGAAGACCCCGTTTATTTCTACGTCAGCCCGCTGCGTATTGAAAACGAGCCGCCGCCTTTTGTCGTCATCAATCAGCCGGAAACGCCGACGGCGATCACACCCGCTCAAGTTCCAACACTTATCGCCACCCCAACCGTCGTGGATAACACCCCACGCGCAACCGCCAACCTGAATGCCAACGTCCGTTCTGGAGACAGCCAGCTTTATCCGGTTGTCGCCAATCTTCCCGGCAACACCGTCGTGACCATCGTCGGTATCAGCAGCACCGGCAGCGGCTGGTATCAGATTCAACTGCCTAATGGCGGTCTCGGCTGGGTTGCGCCTAGTGTGGTCACGGTTTCGGGCAACTTAGCAGGTCTGCCGCGCATCGTGCCGCCGCCCATCCCCGCGACTCCGACACCTATTGCCACCGCCACGCCATTGGCAACAATAACGCCGCTGGCAGGTGCTGATTTACAAGGTGATTCCTTCGCGCCGAATCCCAATCCGCCGACCTGTAATGTGCCGTTCCAAGTCTTTGCGAACTTGGCAAATCGTGGGGCGCTGGCGGCGGCTTCCGGCTTTAACGTCACCGTCCGCGACATCCATATCGCCACTGGCGCGGTAACAGCAACCTTCGATCAGCGGGTGGATCGTCTGCTCATCGCTGGAGAAAACTTCGTCGTGGGCGGCAACTTGACCGTTTCGACCTATTACAACGAACAGCACCGCCTTGAGGTCATTATTGACACCCTTGGTCAAGTGCCGGAAACCAATGAAAGCAACAATACCATCAGCTTCGTGTATACCTTGCAGCGCGGCACCTGCTAAACGCTGCGTTGTGATGAAGTGGCAATACTGAGTTAAAATTTCTAGGGATGCGATGGTCTGCATCCCTAGATTTATTTAGAAGTTGTGCGGTTTAGAGTGATTGGTTTTTAGTCAACGCAGGTTGTGAGGGGAAAATCTTCGTTTTGCCAAAAACTATAAACTAACAACTTTTACCACGCAACTTGGTCAACTGCGTAAGCCCTATTTTTAAAGGAAAATTTCATGCGTCGTACACTGATCTTATTTTTTCTCTTGCTAACACTGGTCGGCTTGTCGCTGGCCTCAGCGCAATCCGAAACCGTTGTGATTACCTTTCCGCCGCCTGTCTATCATCTTTCGGGTGTCGTGGATGTACGCGGCACGGTGAATCCGCCGGATTTGATAAGTTATTTCCTTGAGGCTGCCGAATATGATGGCGATGCTGCTGAGGCAAGTTGGCTACCGGTCACATTGCCTGCCACGACTCCCGTTACAGATGGCATCATCGCGCAGTGGGATACCACCCGTCTGACCGATGGGTTGTATTGGCTGCGCGTTCAAGCTGTGCTGCGGACGGGTTCGCCCATTTTTTCACTCGTCGGGCCGCTGCGTGTGATTAATTCGGGTGTTTCAGTTGTTCAGGCCGCGCCCACCGCTGTACCCATCCCGCCCAATGATCTCCCGATTCCGGTTGGCGGACACGTCCTCTCGTTGGATGAAGAGTCGGCGGGTGCGTTACGCTCCGCCGGGATGACATGGATTAAATGGCAGACACGCCTCCGGCTGGAAGAACGCGCTGACTTCATCAGCGGCGCACAAACGCTGCTCAATCAAGCGCGGGATGCAGGCGGCTTTAATGTCTTGTTTGGCGTGGTCGGCGACGTAACGGAATTCGCCGAACTTGGCGACGATTACTATCCCCAGTTTGCGGAAATTTTAGGCGAACTCGCCGCATTGGGGCCTAACGCTATCGAAGTTTGGAACGAACCCAATATCGAGCGTGAATGGCCTACCGGAACCATCGACCCTGCGGCTTATGCCGAGATGCTGCGCCAAGCGTATAACGCCATTAAAGCGGTAGACCCGAATATCAAAGTCATCACTGGCGCACTTGCACCCACTGGCGCGGAAGGCGCTTTCGGCTTAGATCGCGTGTGGAATGATGATCGTTATTATCTCGGCATGGCAAATGCAGGAGTCGCGCAGTTCGCGGACTGCATCGGGGTGCATTATAACGAGGGCATCCTCCCGCCCGTGCAGACAACAGGCGACCCACGCGGCACGTATCCGACCTATTATTTGCCATCAATGCTGGATCGTGTCGCCGCGCCGTTTGCTTCCAGCGGAATCCCGTTATGCTTTACCGAAATCGGTTATCTCACGCCGGAAGGCTACGGTACACTGCCGGATTCCTTCGCGTGGGGGGCGAATACCAGTGTGAGCGAACAAGCGACGTGGCTGCGCGATGCGATTCAAGTCTTGGCGAGTTATCAGCGGATGCGTGTCGATTTGATGATCGTGTGGAATGTCGATTTTGATAACTTCGAGCAAGACCCGCAGGCCGGGTTTGCTATGCTGCGGCCTGATGGAACCTGTCCGGCGTGTGATGCGATTGCGTCCTTGCGTGGGCAGTAACGTTGTTTGGCGTGATGCAGTGTATCGCTGGTTGTTAGTTCATGCTCAAGTGATCCAAAATTTGAGTATTTTCTATAGGACTTTCGCTAGAGGTAGAGTCTCGAAAGAAACTGGAAAAAGATTTAACCACAGAGCGCACAGAGAACACAGAGATTTAAGCTCAAAATCTTGGTGTTCTTGGTGACTTGATGGTTCAAAATATTCAAATATCTTTCGAGATTCCACATAATAACGACTTATCCGGTAAGAATTTTCAACTGCATGACCTCCACTTATTGTAACGATAGGTATTGTAAAGATAAAGGAAAATAATCGTATGCGGATTGAAAATGCTGGCGATTTAGAACGCATTCTCAGCGAGGCGCGGGTGATCGCCGTTGTAGGACATTCGGATAATCCGAGCCGCACGAGTTATCAGATCGCGCAATATCTACGCCAAGCCGGATACAAAGTTTATCCGGTGAATCCAACCGTCAGCCAGATTGATGGCGAACCGTGCTATGCGACTTTAGCCGATGTCCCCGAACCGATTGATATTGTCGATGTGTTCCGCAGATCGGAATATCTCGGCGGGGTTGTGGAAGATGCGATTGCGGTCAAGGCCAAAACGGTCTGGGCGCAGTTGGGCGTGGTAGATGAAGATGCCGCCCAACAAGCGGTTGACGCGGGGCTGAATATCGTCATGGATCGCTGCATCAAGGTCGATCACCGCCGCTTGATTGGGTAAGGTCGTTTCTCTTTTTGCTGTTTATACAGGTGATGAGCCAAACCGTCAGCGCTTGTATCTAACAACCTGATCATCCACAAAAATGGGGGAAAACACTAAAGTGAGTATCTGGATGTTAGATTTTGACGATGACAGGTATCGTTCTATCTCCCCGATAGAAACATCCGATTGGAGTAAATTCAATGCTATCCATACACGAATGCTATCCGTATGGGAGCCTATATCTGTCTTTATTTGGCCTTTAGAAAACGATCCAAGACCTCAAGGCGACTTTTTTTCCATTGGCGTTTCACTGCCTGTTGTTACTGAACGTGTATGGAATGTTCTTGTCCCTTTAATCCAACATCAGGTTGAATTATTGCCGCTTAATTGGGATGTGGAAAAACTTTGGCTCATCAACCCTCTTTACCAGCTTGATTGTTATGACAAAGAAAAGTCAAAATTTTATCGTTTCAGCCAAGGTGACCAAGTTTTTAATAGATGGATTGTATTTGAAGAAAAATGTCTTGATACCCTACATATTTTTACAATCACATTTTCTCCATCTCGTGTTTATGTATCCGATGATTTTAAGTTGTTAGTCGAAGACAACCAACTCAAAGGATTTATTTTCACACAGGTGAGTGAATAAGATTACCAGTCAGAGAGAAAATGCAATCTCGCAAATCGCCAATAGCACATTACAAAGATTGTCTACAAATGAAAAGAACATCATAGGCCGAATATCCACCTATTCAGCCTATGATGCTAAGATTTCTACTGACACACCAATGGGCAATACGGGATATTAAATCTGAGAAACGGCTGACATTTCCATCGTGGCGCGGATTTCATTTGTCGCGGCTTGACGATGCGGCAAGAAGGCATGGCGGAACACCCGCAGCGCAATCCACGGAGACAGCAGTGATGTCGGCGGCTTGAGTAAATGCATCGCTTCGACAAAACGCTGCCCGATCACCCCATCATAAGGCATCGCCAGCGCGACAAGATCGAAATATTTGTGAATCATGCGCGACATAAAATCTGGTTTCGCGCCTTCCACATCGGGATAGCACATATCTTCGCTGGTTGCCATCAGACAGGGGCCTTGTGTCAGTTTGTACAATGCCTTTTGGAATTGTGCCGCAAAGCCCTTCAGATTCCGCACATTGCGGTTGGCGATTAAACGACCTAATTCCACAGCTTCCAGCGCCGATGTCGTCATGCCCTGCCCATAAACCGGATTTAAAGCGCAGGCTGCATCCCCGGTAACGATGAAATTTTCGGGACGGCGCGTGAGTTTTTCGTAGTGGCGCATCCGGTTTTCCAAGCGGCGATACCCATAAATCGGGCTGACGGGCTTGGCATCTTTAATCCACTCATAGATGTTGGGTGTTGCCAGGCTGGTGAGCAATCGCCAGCCGTATATTTTTTTTGCGAGTCATTATCAACGCCAGCCGCTCATTTGTGTGATAAACTTCTCTCAAGATTGTCTCTATACAGCATGGAAGTTTGAATGGCAGTCAATTTAGACAAGCCGCAGCGATGGAAAGCAGATACCCAACTCTCAGTGGATGATTATAATCGCTGGTTTCTTGAATATGCGCCCATTACTTACCGTGAGACTCGCGCCCGTGCAACGGTCTATGTCGAAGATATTCTGCTTCGTACCGATAACTTGCGGCGGCTGACAGGTGATCTCTTGTTTCAACACCCCGATGCACTGGAGATGCTGCGTATGTCTACCTCACCTCCGATTGCACGAGATCGTCTGGTGGGGCTGGCGCAGGTATCCAAGAGTCTGATTGAAAATATGGAGCGCAACAAGCGCATCTCCCCCAATCTCCCTGAAACATTGGTGCGTGAACAGCTTGAACGGATTACGTCAATCATCAGCCACCTGATTGACCCGGATATTTTCATCTGGTTCAACAAAAATATTGATCCGACTCTTGAGGAGGTCAGACGCGCATCAACTGTGGTGGCTGATCGGCTTTGTGGGATGCTCACCGATCCCCTCATTCGGAATGCTCAGGAGAAACGCCAGCTTCAGCGTATTACCCAATGGCTCGAAACACGCGGTTATGCTCAATCTGAAGTGCGAAATTTGGAGCAAATGCTGCCCGGCACGTTTGCCCATCGTGTCAATGTAGCGGCGATGCAAGAAGGGCGTGTTGTAGTCAACATCCCGATTGATACGGTCATCATGCCACTATCAGCCACCGCTGGTGATCTACCGCTACTGGTGGAAGCCAAATCAGCCGGTGATTTCACCAATACCAACAAACGACGCAAAGAAGAAGCAACCAAAATGCGCCAGCTTCGGAACGCTTTCGGCGATCAGATACGCTTTATCCTATTGTTGGGCGGCTACTTCGACAGCGGTTATCTAGGTTACGAAGCCGCTGAGGGTATTGACTGGGTGTGGGAACATCGGATGGATGATCTGGCGGAGTTTGGACTATGACAATGGATGCTCTGCATCTCCTCGAAGCACAGCGATTGGAACGGCAAACTGAACTTGATTCAGCGAAGTCGAAAATCGAGCGCAATCAGCTTGGGCAGTTTGCTACGCCATCATTGCTCGCTACCTCCATTCTTGAACAGGCAAAGCGGTTCTTGCCCGGCGATAAATCCATTCGTTTTCTCGATCCAGCGATAGGCACAGGAGCATTTTACTCTGCCCTCCTGCGTGTATTTCCGCATCACCAAATCGCGGAAGCAAGAGGCTATGAGATTGATCCGCATTATGGAGAGGCAGCACGTTTGTTATGGCATGATCGCCGTACCGAAATTGTAATCGGTGATTTCACGCAGGTTCCTCCGCCAGAGCAGCATGACAACAAATACAATCTCGTCATCTGCAATCCCCCCTATGTGCGACACCATCATCTACCTGTGGAAGACAAAAAGCGCTTGCAAGCACAAACAGCACGTATTATCCATGCAAAATTGAGCGGATTAGCTGGATTGTACGTATATTTTGTTGGAATTGCCCATGCTTGGCTTCAGGAGGATGGTATCGCCGGATGGCTCATCCCAAGCGAGTTCATGGATGTCAATTATGGTAGCGCTATCCGCCAGTATCTCACCTCTCAGGTCACACTGTTGGATATTCATCGGTTTGGCCCCGAAGAAGTGCAGTTCGACGATGCACTTGTGTCCTCGGTGATTGTCTGGTTTCGCAAGCAGAAACCACGCCCCGATCATGAAGTTCGTTTTTCATTGGGTGGCAGCCTCAATAATCCACACCTGCACCAAAATATGCCTTTGGACACATTGCGGCAGGAGCAAAAGTGGACACGCTTTCCAAAGCGTCCGGTGCGTATCGTCAGCAGCACTGAACTCCGTTTCCGTGATCTGTTCGAGATCAAGCGCGGTGTCGCCACTGGCGCAAATGACTTCTTCATCGTTGATGCAGAGCAGATACATCAGCATGAACTGCCCTCTGCGTTTTTAACGCCCATCCTTCCCAGCCCACGTCACCTCGAAAGCGATGAGGTGCTGGCGGCAGACCTGAACGGCAATCCGCTGCTCAAGCGCCCATTGTGGTTGATTAACTGCGATTTACCAGAAAATCAAGTTGCTCAAAACTATCCCGCGCTCTGGCATTATTTTCAACTTGGAGCAGCGCAAGGGATCAAGGACGGTTATTTATGTCAGCATCGCGCCGTCTGGTATGCACAGGACAAACGCTTACCGTCGCCATTTCTATGTACATACATGGGCAGACCATCCAACGGTCATGGAATTAATCCGTTTCGATTCATCCTCAATCATTCACGGGCGGTTGCACCGAACGTCTATCTGAATATCTATCCGAATCAGATGCTTGCTCAGGCGCTTGCCGACAAACCTGAACTGAAACGCGCCATCTGGCGTTCGCTGCAAAGCATCGCAGTTGACAAGCTGGTAGATGAAGGACGTGTCTACGGCGGTGGATTGTATAAACTTGAACCAAAAGAATTGGGCAATCTCCCCATAGGAGAAATATTTGACTGGCAGCATGAATTGTTGCCATCCATTCCCCGACAAGTGCCACTATTCTGATTTTCCATTCTTTGACTCATAGATGTAAAATTACATAGAGATTGTCAAAATTGACGGGGCAAAACTGTAGAATTGCACAGGTTGAGGCTGCTCACTTTGCTATCCTGATATTGTACACGTATCACATAAGGACAGCAAATCGTATGCCAACCGTAACCCAATATCCACTCACCTTACCACCAGCCGTCCCACCGCGCGACACCTACTTTTGCATTCGGATGTCAACGGTGGAGAAAGCCGCCCTGCACGCCCTGGCGAAGCGGCTCAATACCTCTGCTTCGACGCTGGCACGCCATTTTCTTAATCAGGCGGTGCAGCACTTCAGCCAGGATGAATGGAGCCGCCATGAGCCGAGTGCCTGAGACGCTGGAAAAACCCAAAGATGACGGCATCAATCTGGTCAAACTCTCAAAAACCCTGCTGCACATCGTTGCACAACTGCGCGAAAAACAGTACACTGGCAGTAGGTCAACCGAGATTGTTTTGCGACAGGCCGAAGTGGTCCAACACTCCGACCTGCCTGACCCGGCGAGTGACGTTACCACCACGCAGGGCTAAGACGCATTGTACAACACGCGCCTTGCTTCTGCCGTATCCACTCGCAGAGGTAAGGCGTTTTCCATTTAGCGAAGAAAGGAGGAACAAGCCAGATGCCACGCTACCAACGCCTGCCTAAAGCGCCGGTTGACCCGTATCGCGTAGCTCCCCTGCCCGTAGATCGTCCGGCTGCCGTTTACTATCGTCAATCCTCTGAGGCGCAGATTGGGAACATCTCGACCACCCTGCAAACGGTGGACATGATCGAACACCTGCTGAAACTCGGCTGGGTGCGCGACAGCATCTACATGATTGATATGGATGCGGGGATCAGCGGCACGAAGAAGATTGAAGACCGTCCGGGTATGTCGCTGCTGTACAACTATATCGAGCATGACCGTATTGGACTCGTCGCCGCACAGGATGTAGACCGTTTCTTCCGCGATGTGACGATGATCCAGACCAACATCTTTCTGGATGCCTGCAAGCGCAAGAATGTCCGGGTCATGACACCGAACGTGGTGTATGATTTTAATCACCCAACGATGGGAGCCTACCATCTGAAGATGTTCCGCGAGGAAGCGCAGCGAGCGGCGGATTTTCTGGAGTATCACATCAAGGGACGGCTGCATAAAAGCCGGGATTACCTGATTGAGCAGGGACTCTGGGCAGGTCGCACCATCGCACTGGGTTATAGCGTCGATATGCGCCGCACATTGCCGAACGGGGAACGCAATCCTGACTGGCGGAAGTACATTCCATTTGCACCGAGCGCTGATCTGGTGCTGGCGTACTTTGAGTTGTTCCGCGAGAAGGGACGCAACTTTCAGGCGACGTGGCAACATATTGAGCAGCACGGTCCGTTCATCCCGGATGACCTTGCCCGGCAGGTTCCAGAAGGCTTCCGTATCGAGAACTGGTTTCGCTATCGCTCCAACATCACCGGACGCATCATGCCCTCCAAGTCGGGTTTGCACAACCTGCTGACGAATGTGGTCTACATCGGTCACTGGGTTCACAAAAAAGCCATTGTGTGCTGGCATAATCACGAACCTATCGTGCCGGAAGATATCTTCATGCAGGCATTCAATTCGCTGTCGTCCACCGATTTCTACGGCGAACCAAACCAGCACTACATCCCGTATCGTCCCTGGACACGCCACGCTGTTGAGGAACGTGAATGCGATCCACCAACTTACAGCGGACTGGTCTTCTCAGACCAGATCGAAGGCTATGAACTGCGCCGCTACAATTCGGTCTACAATCACACCAACCGCAACTATGGCTATATCCTGCATAATGAACGGATCGAAGTGCAAATGACCGTCAAAGCGGCGTTGGTGGATGAAGCCGTAGATCGGATGCTGCTGGAACGATTAGAAGCGACCACGATTGACGAGGCGATCTGGCAGCAGGCACTGGAGACGACGGAACACAGCGGTCACAGTGAGAAGCGGCGGATTGAGCAGGATATTCGCAGTGCCGAACGCACCAAACAGACCATTCTGGACAACATGAAGGCGATCTCCAATCCCGGCATCGTCAAGAATCTGGAAGCCAGCTATGAAGCCAATGAGCGCGAAATTGAGCGGCTGACCGTAGAACTGGCGAACATTGCGACGAGCGAGCATTACCAGCGTGGTCTGCTGGAAGCGCGTCCGGTGCTTCAGACGGTCATCACCCACTGGGAGCAGGTCGCCGGAGATAAACGCCGGGAGTTGTTTGAGGCATTTGCCCATCGCATCCTGGTTCGACGACTCGATATCCTGAACCGGGAAGTGATCGTTCAGTGGCGGGACGGCACTGAAACCCGGCGGACATTCACCCGCGCTGGCAAGCGCCTTTTCTGGTCAAAACACGATTTGCAGCAGCTTAAGCAGATGGTAGAAGGCAATGTACCGCAGGTGACGATCATGCGGGCGTTCCCCATTCTCACCTGGCAGGACATCCAGAAGCGCTATGCCTATCACTTTGGCGAGGGCAGTTTCGCGCCGCATTATTCAGGGGAGAAGCAGTATCCGGCGCATTTCACCTATGCGAAGACGGATGAAGCCAGGGCGGAGCAAGCCGCCCAAAAATCAGTGAGTATCTCTCCTTCTCCAGTGACGGGTCATTGTTCGACCCCATTCCGTAACCAAAGTAGTATTCCGGCTGCGGGTTGAGCGCGGGCAAATCCAGCGGATCAGGGA
>ENA-ORBV01013095-ORBV01013095.1-microbial-mat-metagenome-genome-assembly--contig:-NODE-13095-length-12648-cov-4.180256_pt1 | contig 12648 bp, 4 predicted proteins | sample MGYA00237777_ERZ505514 | MGnify/ENA primary metagenome ERZ505514 (study PRJEB26160, sample SAMN06269048) | microbial mat metagenome | isolation source: Oligotrophic lake microbial mat | place...
TGATGGATCCATTGCCGCAATGGCCCCGTTTCCATCACGTCGGTAAACGATTCCCCAGGACGGCAATCCTGATGGCGCGCGACCCATCGACGACGCAGGGGGCCGGCGGGAATCGACAACTCTACACGTCCACCATCAGCGACGATGGAGTCAGTCCCGGGTGCCGGTTGCTGACTGACGACGCGCACGCTTTGCCACGGCGGAAGCAGACGCTGCAATGCGCCTGAGCGAGCGTGCCAAGCAAAGGCATCAGCTGCAGAAACAGGCAGGGCAGTCGTGAACTCGGTGGCTGGCATGCCGCTATGCTAGCCAGCAGTGCAGACCTGCGTCTAGCGCTGGTTCGCAGTTCCACACGAATTCAGCGCTGCCAGCGTAAACCCGTTAGCTGGTCTCCGCCGATGATCAGGGGAATGCCATCAGGATTCAGCGCCAGGTTGAGCATCTTGCGGATGCCATGCTGTTCTCCACGGACGCTGGTCACCAGCGTCGGGGTTTCGCCCGCGATGTTGAAGACCTGGAGATCACCACGTTTGTAGTCGATGCAATACAACCGTCCGCGCCGATCACAGCCCATGCCGGTGATGCGCGTGAACTGTCCGGGGCCGGTACCGCGTCCGCCGAAATTGCCGACGTGACGTACCTGATTGGTCGCGTGGTCGATGGCGAAACGTTTGACCAGCGAGCCTTCTTCGTCATAGACGAACAGCGACGATCCGTCGGTGCTGACGGCGATCAGCCGTGGAGTACGCAGCATGTCTGGCGCATCGCCGCGCTCGTAACGACCGATGCGACATTGGAACACGCCCTGCGCGTCGAACACCGACACCCGGTGTAGGCCGATGTCGAGCACATAGGTGCGGCCGGCCTGATCCATCGCCACTGACAGAGGACTATCGAACTGGCCATCGTTCTTGCCTCGTCCACCGAACACCAGGCTGGTGCCGCGGGTCAGATCGAAACGCGTGACTTGCATGGTCTCTTCATCCAGCACCGACACGGCGGAGCCGTCCGGATGCGCGGCGAGAGCCAACGGCGCTTCAAAGGTACCACCTTTGGCCAATGCTTTGCCGAGGGTGCCCTGACGCCAACCCTCGGCATCGAGTACCACCACCCGGCGCTGATCGGTATCGATGGCATAGATGCGGTTCGCACCATCAGCAGCATACGCACGCCAGGTCCAGGTACGGGCGTGACGGATGGTGAGTTGTTTCCCGTCCGACGAATGGCGTGCGATCATTTCACGTGCGGGGTAGGCGACGTAGATGTCGCCGGTGCTGTCGACCGTGAGATCTCCTGGGACGCCCAGGCTTTCGTCCGGCAACGCGCTCACCGCACTGGGCAAGGTCTGGAGCACTTGGCCCTTGGGGTCGAGCACTCGGATCTCACCGCCAGTGCCAAGGACGTAGACCCGTCCATTGAGGGCGGCGACGCCGACCGGACGGCTTGCTCGATCCAGTGGCCAGGTGATCAGTGGCTGGGGCTCGGAGCCGAACACCACCAGCGACGGCGTGCCGCTATCAAGCGCATAGAGCAATTTTCCATCGCTGGCTAATCGAGTCAGCAGATCCCAACCGCCAGTGCCGCTGCGTTGGTGCGTCCGCACGCGCACGCCCTGTTGGTTGATCACTAGCACGCCGCCCGAGCGCATGTCGGCGACCGCCCACGACCCATCGGCCAGTGCGACCACATCGGTGGGGCGTTGGAACCCTGGGATGCTGAGCTGCTGGCGACCATCGCGATCAAATACCAGCAGTGACGGCTGACTGCTGTCGAGCACCGCGATGCTGGTGGGCGTGGTGGTCACTGCGACCGGGCGCGGTGGCACCGGTGTCGGCAGGAACCGTCCGCCACTCAGCCAACCGTCGGCGTTGCGACTGACGATGGCTTCATCGACATCGACCAGCCACCAGGAACCGTCGACATCGCGACCTAGGCGTTGGACGTGGCGTTCGTCGGCGAAATTCGCGCGCAGGAACGGCACCAGGGTGCCGTCTGCTCCGGCCGGCGGCTCGGTTGCGGCGAGCGGCAGAGTGAGATGACGTTCGCTGCCGACCGCCGCGACGTGCAGCGTGACGGCTCCTGGCTGCGCTGGCGCAGTCCACTCGATCTCAGGACGGCGGGTCGAGCGCGCCGACAGTCGACCGCTGCGACCGTTTGGTCCTTCGAGCCACCACAACCAGGTCGAGGATTTCAGCAACGCATCGCCCGCGGGAATGGTGATGCGCAGGGTGGTTTGTATCGGCGTGCTGAGTGCGGCGGGTTTTGTCGGTGGCGCGGGGGCTGGCTTCACTACGGGCTTTGCCGGCGCTTCGATGACTGGTGGTGGTAGCACTGGTTTTGCCGGTGCTTCGACCAGCACGGGTTTGGGTACCGGTGCTTCGACGATTGGAGGGACCACGGGTTTCGCTGGTGGTGGCGTTGGAATCTGCGGTGGCGGAGTCACCGCAGCGAGGACCACCGGTGCCGCTGGCGGCGTTACCGCGGGCGGTGGTTCGATTGGTTTTGCCGGTGGTGGCGTGGTCACCACGACCGGTGGCACGATGGCGGCCGCGATGGGTTCGATGGGTTTCGCTGGTGGCGGTGTCACCACGGGTGTTGGTGGAGCGACGGCGACTAGCAGCGGCGGAGTGGTCGTCGTCGGTGGCGTGACGGTCGACGTCGGTGGCGTGACGGTCGCTGGCGGCGGTGTCGGATCGTTGGCTGCAACGGTGACCGCTGTGGTGGAGGTGGTGGTGGAGGCTGTGGTGGAGGCTGTGGTGGAGGCTGGACGCAGCAGCACAGCGAGAGCCAGGATCACCGCCGCAATGATCACCGCCGCGGCCAAGGTCAGCTTGCGCGTCGTCGCTGCCGCTGCAGTGGCCGAGCGTTTCGTGCCGCCGGGCAGCAGCGGGTGTTCACCGCGGCTGATGCGCTCCAGATCCTCCAGCAGCGCCTTGGCCGTCTGGTAGCGGTCCTTGGCGTCCTTTGCCAGACACGTGAGCACCACCGTCTGGTAGGGCTCGGTCACCGCCGGATTATGGATCTTCGGTGGTTTCGGTACCGCGTGAATGTGCTGGTAGATCACCGAGGTCGCGTCGCCACCGGTGAACGGCAGCTTGCCAGTGAGCATCTCGTAGAACATCACGCCGAGCGCGTAGAGATCGGTGCGTTGATCGCACACTTCGCCGCGACCCTGCTCCGGACTGAAATAATTGACCGTGCCCATGATCGTGCCGGTCTGGGTCAGGCCGTGCGCTTCGCTAGCGAACCTCACTAGGCCGAAGTCCATCAGCTTGACCATGCCCGCACTGGTGAGCATGTAGTTGGCCGGCTTGATGTCGCGGTGGACAATGTTGTGTTCGCCGAGCGCGACCAAACTGCGCGTCGCCTGGATGATCAGGCCAAGACACTCCGGCGGCGTCGGGCGCCAGCCGTCCTTCAGTTTACGCGAAAGGTCGGTGCCTTCGACGTACTCCATGGCGAAGAAGTCCATGTCGCCGTGGGTGCCGGAAAAATAGACCTGTACCACGTGTGGCGAATTGATGCGCGCGGCGGCACGTGCTTCGAGCAGAAAGCGTTTGCGGAAATCTTCGTTCTGCGCGAGGTGGCCGATCAGCACCTTGATCGCCACCGGACGATCGAGGCTGACTTGGCGTCCGGCATAGACAGCACCCATGCCGCCGCGACCAAGCAGTTTTCCAACTTGGAAGTCACCCCACTGGTCACCTTCGTGCGAGCCGGTGGTCGACTGCGTTGGCCGTGCTGGACCATCGACATGGAGCGCCGTGGCAGCAGTGGCGGAGAGCCCGCCGGGTCCGGCGATCTGCGTCGGCGCGCTGCTCGAAGCGTGTGCCGGAATGGTGGCACGGGTGTCCGACATGCCGGCACGGGCAGGCCCGGTGGCAGGATTCGCGCGAGTGGCATCACCGTCCGGCGACAACTCACCAGGCTTCAGTGTCGGCATCTCGCTGCGCAACTGGTCGCCATTCGGCACCGTCGGCCTAGTCGGTTCATCCGCGGATGTGGTCATGGCGCGGCCCCTGCTTCTTCGGCGCGAGTCTGGGATGGGTCATCGGGGGTCAACCGCGTACAGGGCCGGGATGTGCGTTGCGTCGGGGAAACCACGGAGAAACACGTGGAACGGTCGGCGTCATGTCGGACGGCGCCAGAGAGAGAGAGAGAGAAAGGAAGATGGAGAGGGGGGGCTGGTCGTGGCGGGATCCGTCTGCGCGATGCGCGGGTGAGGGCGAACGACCCCACTTCGTAGGGCTTGGGATTGTTGCTCGGACGGCTAGCCTGCGGCGCATGCGCACCCTCCATCTGATCGTTGGTCTCCTTGCTTTGGGCCTCACCAATGTTCTTGGTTTGGTGGCGGCGGAACATCTGCCGCCTGGGCATCATCACCGCCAAGCCTTTGGTGACGGCTGGACCTACGATCTGCTGGTGCCGCAAGCGGCCACCACCACCACCGCGCTGCCAGTGTTGTTCCTCTTCAGTCCAGGCGGCAATCCGGATGTGGGTCGGTGGAAAGCCTGGGCGGAAGCCAACTCCATGTTGGTCATGGGCGTCAACGATTCGCGCAATGGAGTTAATTCCGCCATCATCGCCCGCATGCAGAAAGGGGCGAGCAGCACCATTGATCAAGTCGCCAGTGCCCATTCCTTTCTGCGCTACAGCGCTGGTTTTAGTGGCGGCGGATGGTGCGCCATGTCCATGGCTCAGAACATGGGTGATGCGCATGCCGGGGCCTTGGTGATGGGACATCATCTGCGCGATTTTGAATTCACGTCGGTCCCCAAACATGTGCCGGCCTATTTTCTGTGGGGCGAGCAGGACCCGGCATTTGGCGATCTTACTATGATCGGGGTGGAGAAGAAGTTGACCGGCATGGGGTTCGTTACCCGTTTCCAAGGTATCCCAGGGGTCGCCCACGCCGATCCGGCCCTCGATCTGCAACAGCGGGCGATGGAGGTACTGATTGAACTCGCTGGCGTGACCCATCCGCGGCTGAGTGATGATGAACGTCGCGCGGCCTGGAATCGTGTAGCGGCACGGATCACGGCACTTGATGCCATCGCTGATCCGACCCAACGTCTGGCGACGGCAGAACGGCTGTTTCAGGTGCCTGGTCTGGAACAACAGCGGCCCATGGATCATCGTCACTTGATCGCTGCCTGGTTCGACGCGTCCTTTGCGCAGGGTGAGGCAGAGACCGATCCGCTGGACAGCCATCGACGTCTGGACGCGCTGGCGACCAATCCCCGCGCACAAACCATTGATGCGCTGAGGAAGAAGAAGCTGGCCAGCTCCATCACCGCGTTGCGCAAAAAACCGGAGGTGAAGGTTGAGGTCACTGCCGCCGGTTATCTGACACAAATCCAGGCCGCAGTAGAAAAGGCCAAGGGTGTGCCATCACGGCTCAAGCCGCTGATGGGAGAACTGGAAGCATTGATGAAGAAGTACCCGCAGACGCAGGCGGCCAAGGAAGCGGCGAAATCGTTAGAGGACCTGCGCCGGCAGGTGCGTTGACACTGCAGTATAACAGCGACGCCGCGGCGGCATTCAGCGTCGATGCATGCTGGTCGTCAGCGGTTTCGCCACCGGCGCATTCACCGGGAACGGGCCACTGGTGTTCTCGCCCGGATGTTTCACCCGCAGGGCCACCGCACAGAAGTCGTCAGCGGGTGGACCATCCGAACGCGCTTTGGCCTCCTCCAGCACCTTCGCCACCATCATGTTGCAGGGCATCTCTAGGTGGCTGGCGAAGCCGCCCATCACGCTGAGACGTCCGGCATTGAGATCACGTGGATTGTGCGCCTTGGCCACGCCATTGCTGAACATCGCCACGATGTCGCCGAGTTGCAGTTGCAGCGACATGGGACGCAGGCTGCTGCGGAACTGTTGGCCGCTGGTCACGCCAAGGCGTTCGCCCTGAGTGTGGATCTGTTGCAGGGTGATCTCACGTCGGGCGTTGATCAGCACCGCCGGATGGAAGCCAACATTCAAACACGTCAGGCTGTTGAATGGCAGGTTGAGCACGCCGGCGAACAGGCCGATGGAACACCCGTGCACCAGATCCACGCGCAGTTCATCGTTGAGGTTGGCGAAGAAGTCGAGCAGGTCGGCACGCTGCGCAGCGAGCCGGCGCATGGTGCGCATCGCCTGAGCTACCACCAGCGCGGCGCCTGGACCTTCGCCCTGCAGTTCGCCCATCACCAGCATGATGCGATCACGGTCAATGCTGATGAAGTCGTAGAAGCTCCGCGGGATGGCGGAGTACGACTCGTATTGCAGGACGATCTGGTAGTTGTCGAGTCGCGGCGGCTTGTTCAGCATCTTGAGAAAGTTTTTCTTCACCGACTGGAAATCGGTCTTCGCCTTCAAGTTGCGGTACTCGCCGGTTTCCTGCTGCTGCAGCAGCCGTGCATCGGGGCCATTAGCGATCAGCACGTCGAGGCGAAACTTCTCCAGCATCTTGCCCGACTGGGCTTCTTCACATTTTCCAAGCGTGCGCGCGAGGTCGTCGATGGTGTTGGCAGTGATGCGGTTGTCTTCCAAGCGCACACCGGAAATCCATTGGCCGGTGTAGGGATTCAGCCACAGGCCCAGTTTGAAAATGCGCAGGTGTTCGATGAACTCCAGGTTCAAGCGCAGGTAATGCAGCCAGCGCAAGTACAGCAGATCCTTCAGTGGCTTTGGTTTGAGCTGCAACCACGGCTTGGTCGCGGCCAGATGGCGGGGCGCGACCTCCTGGTGACCAAAGGGGGCCGATACCACTTGGCCGGTGTAGGGATCAATCCATCCCAGACCGTCCATCGTCACGACGCGGAACGCGGCGTCCTTGTTCAGTGATTGCATCAACCAGTCTGGGAGGCGGATGTTGTCGGGACGATTCATGGCCGGGACCTCGGGGAATCTGGGCGCCAGGATAGCGATCACGGAGGAGGCCGGCAAACCCTAGGAGGCACCATCGTTGGCACCGAGTGCCATACCGGCCACCGATCGCAGCACCCGGCCGAGCGTGGATGTGGAGCAGGAAAGCCGTTGTCCGGGATGGCCGTACCGGCACACACTCATGGACATGGCAGGTCCTACTATGCGTTTTTCCGCGCTTTCATGCCTGCTCGTGCTACTTGGTGGCATCGCCCCATTTAAGGAGTTGGAGGCCTTAGAGGTCTCCGGCGTTCGTCTGCCCACCACCGCACGTGTCGGCGAGCAGGACCTGGCTTTGCGCGGCGCCGACCTGCTGCGCTGGAAGTGGTTCGTGAAGATCTACGTCGCTGCGCTCTATCTGCCCCCGCAGTTGGCGCGCGCCCAGGCGCTGGATGATGGACCACGACGCATAGCTTTCCATTACCGGCGCGGCTTTACCGCCGAACAACTGGTCGAGGCCACCAATGGTACCATCAACCGCGGACTCGATCCGCTGGTGGCCAAGGCGATCACTCCGGAACTCACCGCGTTCAACGCCCTCTACCGTGAGGTGAAGGAGGGCGACATTATGGTGATCGACTACCAGCCAGCCCTCGGCACCACCATGGCGCTGAATGGTGCCATGCTGGGAACTGTTCAGGGAGCCGTCTTTGCCCGCGCGTTGTTCGCCATCTGGATTGGCGATCAGGCGGTGGACGAGGATCTGAAGCAGGCGCTGCTCGGCGCTCCGTGACCCGGCGGCGTGTTCAGCGTGCCGCCCGCACGATGTCGACCTGCACCTGATGTTCGAGGCCGTCGTCACGCAAAGGGATGACCCCATCGAGTTGTTCAAGACCATCGACCACGACTCGGCTGGTGTCGCCGACGGTGATCTGGATGCGATAGAGGCTGCGACCGTAGCGGTAGCGCAGGGCGAACCCGTTCCAGCTTGCCGGTATGCGCGGGACGATCCGCAGTTGGTCGCTGGTACGCTCGATCCCCAGCAGGGTTTCAATCAGCAGGCGGTACATCCAGCCAGCGGAGCCGGTGTACCACGACCAGCCGCCACGGCCCGCATGCGGCGCCACGCCGTAGACGTCCGCCGGGATGACGTAGGGCTCGACGCGCCACACCGCGATATCAGATGCAGTCGCGCCGTGACGGATCGGATCGATCAGGCGCAGGAGTTCCCAAGCGCGCTCATGGTCTCCCATCAGCGCGGTGGCCATCACCACCCACACCGCGGCGTGGGTGTACTGGCCGCCATTTTCCCGCACGCCAGGCAAGTAGCCCTTGATGTAGCCGGGGTCGATCGTTGATCGATCAAAGGGGGGATCGAACAGGCGGATGATGCCCGCGGTCGGATCGACCAAATGGCGTGCCACCGACTCCATCGCCGTGCGCGTGCGGGTCGCGTCACCCAGCGCGGTGAAGACCGCCCAGCTCTGGGGCAGGGAATCGATGCGGCATTCCGGTGATTCCGCAGAACCAAGCACTTGGCCGTCATCGTTCCAGGCGCGGCGATACCAGGCGCCATCCCAGGCGTGTTCTTCGATCGCGTTGCGGAGATGATGCGCAGATGCATCACATTCGCCGGCGAAGGTGCGGTCACCGTGCGCATGTGCGACCGCGCCGTAATGGTGCAGCACTTGGTGGAGGAAGAATCCCAGCCACACGCTTTCGCCGATGCCTTTGGCACCGACCAGATTCATGCCGTCGTTCCAGTCGCCGCCGCCCATCAGCGGCAGACCATGGCTGCCGAAACGCAGTGCTCGACGAATGGCGCGGCAGTTGTGCTCATGCAGCGTGCCGGATTCGTCGCCGGGTTGCGGCTGATCGTACCAGCTTTCCTCGCCATCCCGCAGCGCACGTCCGTCGAGGAACGGCACGACCTCGTCGAGCACGCTGGAGTCACCGGTAACGGACAGGTAACGCGCGGTGGCGAACGGCAGCCACAAGAGATCGTCGCTGATGCGCGTGCGCACGCCGCGGTTGTTGCCCGGATGCCACCAATGCAGCACATCACCTTCGCGGAATTGATGCGCCGCGGCACGCAGCAAATGCGCGCGTACCTGCGCCGGATCCGTGTGCACCAGCGCCATCGCGTCCTGCAGTTGATCACGGAAACCGTAGGCACCACCCGACTGGTAGAAGCCGCTGCGCGCCCACATCCGGCAGGCGATCACCTGGTACATCAACCAGCCATTGGTCAGCAGATCGACGGATGGTTCCGGCGTTTCTACCTGCACCGTGCCGAGCAGTCGACGCCACTGGGCCTGCACCGCTTCCAGTGCGCTGGCCACGACCGCGCGTCCACTCAGGCGCTGTACCAGTGCCGCGATCGCCTCATTCGAATCGCCAGCACCGAGCAAGAACACCACTTCGCGTTCGGCACCTTCCGGCAGTTCGAGTGGCACCATCAACGCACCACAGGGATCCAACCCAGGGCCGGTACGGCCGGATAGGCGCGTGCGTGCCAGCGCGGCCGGTTGGCGCAGGCTGCCACAGCGACCGATGAATTCTCCGCGATCAGCAGTGACCGTGCGCAGGGTTTCACTGACGGCGAAGAAGCCGAGTCGCTCTGGCCGATCGACCGCGTAGTGGTTGCGCACGATGAGCGCACCGCTGCGTTTGTCGATTTCACTGACGGTGTACGGCGCCGCACGGTCACGTTGTTCGCCGAGCACCCATTCGACGTAGCCGGTGGCGGTCAAACGTCGTGGGCGACGTGTGGTATTACGTAAGCGCAAACGGCAGATCTTGACTGGCGCGTCGTGCGCCACGAACACCGTCAACTCGCTGACGATGCCGGCTTCCTGGTGCTCGAACACGCTGTAGCCGAAACCGTGGCGGACGGTGTAGCTGCCTTGACGCACCGGCCACGGCGTTGGCGACCAGATGCGCCCGCTGTCTTCATCACGCAGATAAAGCGCCTCACCGCAGCCATCTCCAACCGCATCACCAGACCACGGCGTCAGCCGGCGTTCATGGCAGTTGCCATCCCAGGTGTAGGCCGCGCCGGATTCGCTGATTACCGTGCCGAAGTGTTCGTTGGCGATGACGTTGACCCAGGGGGCCGGTGTCACTTGGCCATCAGCCAGGGTGATGACGTATTCGCGGCCATCGGCGCTAAAGCCGCCGTAGCCATTGAACATCCGCAGATCGGACGGCACGCGCCTGGTGGCGGCGGGATCGTCGCCGGGACCACGAGCGGGGACCAGTCGCGGCGGAGGTGGCTCGATCTTGGGCCGACGTTCGACGATCTGCGCGAGATTGCCGCTGGCATCACTGATGACCACGCGCGCGACGGTCTGGAACAAGGTGCGGTCTTCATCCGACATCTGATCGGCACGACGGACGAAGATGCCGCCCGGTTTGTCGAGCATGCCAGCGCCGACACCGGCAGCGATCAAGCCGACGATGCGTTCGGCCACCGCTTGGCGGTAGACCGAATGGTCCTCGTTCCAAATCACCAGATCGACGGCCAGCCCTTTGAGGCGCCAGTAGGTATGGGCATTGACCAGTTGTTTGACCAAGTCGAGGCGCGCGGGATCGGTCAGACGCAGCAGCACAATCGGCAGATCACCGCTGATGCCGAAGCCCCACAGGCCCGACTGGCCATGGCGGTTGGCGGCGAGCAGGTTGGACGCGGCGCGCCGCAGCGGAGTGGCGAACACCACCGAGCTGGCAAGGCGACCGTAGAGCTGCGCTTCGGCTTCGCTCGCGCCGAGCTGACCAAGCACCACCTGGCTGTGCGTCCCACCCAGGCCGCTGATACGATCAGCCAGGCGACGATCGCGGTAACGTGCCGCCAGATCGACCGCACCGGCTTCATCATCGGCGGCTCCGAAAATGAGGTCGATGATCGCAGTGTCGCCGGGTTGCAGCACCACCGTACGACGGAGCGAAACGATGGGGTCGAGCACGGCGCCACTGTTGCCCGCGAGTGGGCCTGATTGTTCCAATGCCAGCGGCGCGGCAGCAGAGCGATTGCGCCCGATGAAGCTTTCACGCCCCGAGTCGAACGAGCCGGTGCCGACCTCGTTGCCGCGCACAGTCGCCAAATGGACGAACCACGGCGGATGTTCGCCGGCACTGCGTGGACGACGCCAGCACAACAGAGCGCCCTTGTCGGCGTCATAACGCGTCTGGACGAACAGCTTGCTGAAGGCCGGATGTGCGGCGTCAGTATCCGCCGGAGCAAGCACACATTCGGCGTAGCTGGTCAGTTCGATGATGCGGGACTGACGTGAGCGATTGATGAGCGTCACGCGGCGTAGCTCGACGTCATCTTCTGGTGACACGGCAATCTCGGTGCGGCTCTCAATGTCGTGGTCGACGCGTTTGAATTCGGCACGGCCCTGAAGGAACACCGCCTCATAGGACGTCGGCGGCGCGCCGATCGGTTGCCACGCTGCCGACCATGTGATTCCACGCTCGATATCGCGTAGGTAGATGAACGTGCCATGCGCATCGCGCGTGGCGTCTTCGCGCCAGCGGGTCAGCGCCGCGCCTTTGAAGCGGCTGACGCCACCGCCAGCATCGGTCACCAGCACGTGGTAACGACCGTTCGACAGCAGGTGGACCTCTGGCTGGCTCGCTGTCGGATTGGTGAACACCCGCATGGTCGCTTCGAGCGAGGCGGTGGAGACCCGATCGACTCCGGCTTCGGCGGCGTGCGGGTAAACCACCGGTACGGACTTGGGGATGCGTTCCTGCAGCAGCAATTCGGTGGCCTTGAACAACGGATCCGCCAGGAAGCGCCGCTGCATCGGCCGATCGCACAACACCGCGTCGAGCGCCAGCAAGGCCATGCCTTGGTGGTGGACCATGAACGAACGCACCGCCGCGCCGGTGGTGCCGTGTGGCATGCGTGCCGGAGTGAAATCAACCGCTTCGTAGAAACCGTACTGGCCTTCGTGGCCGAGCAGCGCCAGACGCTGGAGATTGGCACACGCTTGCGCCGGCATGACCATCAGCGCCATCGCGCTGGCATACGGCGCGATCACCAAGTCGTCAGCCAGACCACGCTTGAGTCCCAGGCCCGGCACACCGAACGCGCGGTATTGATAGTTCATTTGCGCGTCGGTGAGATTGTAGCCGGACTCGCTGATACCCCACGGTACGCCACGGCTGCGCGCGTAGTCGATCTGTCGACGCACGACGGCGCGGCAGGTCTGATCGAGCAACGTGCCATTGTAGGTCGGCATCACCAGACCAGGCATCAGGTATTCGAACATCGAACCGGCCCACGACAGCAGCGCGGGTTCGGCACGCGTCGAGGTCAGCAGCCGACCCAGGGTGAACCAGTGATCCTGTGGCACCTGTCCCTGGGCGATGGCGACGAAACTGCCGAGACGGGCCTCGCTGGCGAGCAGGTCGTAGTAGCTGCCGTCCAATTTGTTGTCGACGACATTGTAGCCGATGGAGAAGAGATCGCGTCCCTTGTCGAAGAGGAAACCCCACTCCATCTCGGCCAGTTTGCCGGCCTGCTCTGCCATCACGACCAAGCGGCGACGGAAGCCTTCGGCGCGATCGGCGGCGACGCTCACCTGCATACGCAGGCTGGCGATCCAGCCGATGGCGATCTTCGCCGCGGGTTCGCCACGTTGGCCGTACTCATCAAGGAACCAGTCGAGCTGCGGCAACAACGAGCTGTGGAAGCCAGCGATCTCCTCCAGCGTCAGCGATTGGTCAAGACGCGCGAGCGCGGTGCGCAGCACGTCGAGGTGTTTGCCCTCATCGACCGGCAGTTCA